>FTJU01243429.1_pt1 | contig 28850 bp, 28 predicted proteins | sample 1658961 | NCBI WGS metagenome assembly FTJU01 (sample SAMEA3914878, study PRJEB12502) | metagenome | biome: forest; material: soil | place: USA | collected 2012-03-12 | depth 0.3 m | reverse complement strand
ACGGGCACGGCGGAGGGCGGCGGCATGGCTGGGGATTCCGGTCGAGCCGGGGATGTCGGCACGACGGAGGGCACCGGCAAAGGCGGGGACTCCGGCAAAGCAGCGGATACCGACAAGGCGGGGAACATCGACAAAGACAAAGACCCCAACAAAACAGCAGATACCGACAAGACGGGGAACATCGACAAAAACGAAGACCCCAACAAAACAGCAGATACCGACAAGACGGGGAACATCGACAAAAACGAGGACTCCGGCAAGGGAGGGGATGCGGGTACGGCGGAGGGCACCGGCAAGAGCGGCGAGCCGAACGGGGACTCGGGTAGGACGGAACAGTCCGGCAAAGCGAAAGCTATTGGACTGCAAGCAATTTCGGCGACGTCGAGCGGCGGCGCAGCGACCAAACCGAGCTCGTACACGCAAACTTCCACCATCTCGACCGGCCCAGCGACGGCCGGTACGCAGATCGCGCCGACCACCATCACGTCGGCCGGGATCATGCCGGTGACCTCGACCTCGACGGGTGCCTCCCCGAGCCCTGGCAGTGTGTCCGACATCGGCAGGACTCCGAGTCCCGGCGAGTCGGTGCCGGGCACCAGACCGGGAGCGACGGCTCAGCCCACCACCAGTACGCCGAGTCGGGTTGGCACGACCGGCACCGCCGGATACGCCGGGATGCTTCCGCCGCGCGCGGGGGGCCGGCGGGACGAGGACGGTGAACACAAGTCGGCGACATACCTGCGCACCGAGGAGCACGGCGAGGAGCTCATCGGCGAGGCGGAGAAAACCGTGCCGCCGGTCCTCGGGGCGCAATGATGACGCAGTGGACCTTGTCCGCCGAGCAGTTCGCGGCGGCCTGGTTCGGCACCGGCCTCGATCGCATGCCCTTTCCGTTTCGCTTCACCAGCCGCTTTCCTGGACTCCACGAATATCGTTCCTACCAGCGAGAATTCCATGCGGAGCTGGCCCGCGAGGACAATGCGCCGCTGCAGCGCGCCATCGGGTTGCTCGCCAAACCCCAGTGGCGCATCGAGATCTTCGGCATCGATAACACCCGCGGTGCGATCGAACTGCGCGCGATCGGCTGCGCGGCGCACACCGGACCGGGCGTCATCGCACTGCAGGCGCCGGCACCGGATGGCGGCAGGGTACGGCTGCGCCGCGTGCGCGTCGACCAACTCGCCACCGAGCTGATCTACCTGCTCCCCGATCCACGGCCTGGCACCGCTGCCGAAAAGAGTTATCTCCTCGACGACCTCAACGACGACCGCCCCGACCCATTCGGCAACTCTCCGTCCCGAGCCATCCAGGATCGCTACCGCCGCTTCTGGCGCCAACCCTGCGATACCAGCGGCACCGCCACCGTCTTGGTCGGCCCGCGCAATGCCGAACCCCTGCGCACCGGAAAACTGCGCTGGATCGACACCGAGGCCGGGCGCTACTGCGAAGTCCCCGCCAATCGCGCACTCATGGTCCGGCCCGGTACCACTGCCGACATCACCCGGTACCTCGACGAATCCATCGTTCGCGCGAAAGCCCGCATCGACCGATAGCGCTCGCGGCGGCGGCATACACACGCAATCCAGTGATCGCGCCGTCGCCCTTTCCTCGAGACAGCGCTGCACCGGAATCGAAGCATCAAGATCAGGTGGCAGTGGTGGCGGGGACTTTCGGGCGATGCCGTGGATTCCACTCGATCTTGGTTGAGAGAGGGTATTCAGCTCTGAATCCGGGTGCCGCCGAACCGCGTCGCCGTGCGACCTCGCAGCGACGCAGCCGGACAGCCGCACACTCCCGGATCCGCGCTCTTCTCATCGCCAATCGGGGCGGGACCACGTGCGGCTCGCGCGCGCACCGGGGAACTCGACCGACGCACCGCTGCGGTGCGTTCGGTCGCCGATACGGAGTCGTAACGAATTCGCCTGGGAACCCGGGCGCGAACGGATACCGTTGGCGCGCAGTCGGATTCCCAGGCGAATGGAAGCCGGGCTCACCCGAGCAGGCGCCACTCCTCGAGGCCGTTGTAGAGCGGGAGGTCGCGGGCCAGTTTGGTGACGCGGGCGCGCAGGGCGTCGACATCGGAGCCGCCCGCCAACGCGGTGGCGATGATGTCGGCCACCTCGGTGAACTCGGCATCACCGAAGCCACGGGTGGCGAGGGCGGCGGTGCCGATGCGCAGGCCGGAGGTGACCATCGGCGGGCGCGGGTCGAACGGCACGGCGTTGCGGTTGACGGTGATTCCGATTTCGTGCAGCAGATCCTCACCCTGCTGACCGTCGATTTCGGAGTTGCGCAGGTCGACAAGCACCAGGTGCACATCGGTGCCGCCGGTGAGCACGCTGATGCCCTTGTCCTTGACATCCGCGCCGCCGAGTCGCTCGGCCAGAATCTTCGCACCGGACAGGGTGCGCTCCTGACGCTCCTTGAATTCGGCGCTCGCCGCGATCTTGAACGCGACGGCCTTGGCGGCGATCACGTGCATGAGCGGACCACCCTGCTGTCCGGGGAACACCGAGCTGTTGAGCTTCTTGGCGTACTCCTGCTTGGCCAGGACCAGTCCGGAGCGCGGACCGCCGAGGGTCTTGTGCACGGTGGAAGACACCACATCGGCATAGGGCACCGGCGAGGGATGCAGACCGGCCGCGACCAGACCGGCGAAGTGCGCCATATCGACCCACAGCTTCGCACCGACCTCATCGGCGATCTCCCGGAACGCGGCGAAATCCTGGTGCCGCGGGTAGGCCGACCAGCCTGCGACGATCACCTTCGGCCGCGAGTTGAGCGCGGTCTTGCGCAGCTCATCCATATCGATGCGGTGGTCTTCCTTGCTGACCCCGTACGAGTGCACCTCGTAGAGCTTGCCCGAGAAGTTCAGCCGCATGCCGTGGGTGAGGTGACCACCATGCGCGAGATCGAGGCCGAGCAGCCGGTCGCCCGGCTCCATCAGCGCCATCAGCACCGCGGCATTCGCCTGCGCGCCGGAATGCGGCTGCACATTGGCGAATTCGGCGCCGAAGAGTTCCTTGGCGCGATCGCGGGCGAGGGTCTCGACGACATCGACGTGCTCGCAGCCACCGTAGTAGCGACGGCCCGGGTAACCCTCCGCGTACTTGTTTGTGAGCACGCTGCCCTGCGCCTGCAGCACCGCGCGCGGCACGAAGTTCTCCGAGGCGATCATCTCGAGGGTGTCGCGTTCGCGGGCGAGTTCGCCTGCCATCGCGGCAGCGAGCTCCGGATCGAGCTCACCGAGGGATTGGGTATTGACAGAGGCGGTCGTCTGCGTCACCTGGTCGAGTCTATTTGCCGCCCGCGCCGCGCCGATGAGGGGGTTCTGTGTCTCGGTCTGCATCGCAACCTCCGTGGTCCGGATGCCCCGGGGTGTGCACCCCGAAGCCATGAGCCCGGCACCCAGGCGCGCGGTGCTGGGCGAGGGTGCTTCCCGGTGGTTGCTTCCACCTCGAGTGCGCCAGTCGCGTGGCCTCATCCTATCCGGCAGCGGCCCCGTCAACCCTCGGGGACAGTGGACCGCAACAGGGCGGTGAGATGGACTCGGGCGTCGTCCAGCGGCCGCGTGGATTTCAGTGCCCGCGATTGGATGATGGCGCCCTCCAACGCAGCTGTGCCATGCCACACCACGCTCGATGCCGGTGTCGGCTTCACCACGCTGGAACTGAAGATCAACTACATCCGCGCGGTACCCGCCGACGGCCGTCGTCTGATCGCGACCGGCACGACCATCAACGTCGGCCGCACCACCGCGACCGCCGAGGGCCGCGTCGTTGACGACCAGGGTAGGTTGGTCGCGCACGGCTCCACGACCTGCGTCATCTTCCGCTGAAGGAGAACAGCCATGGGTCAACGCACCAGCGCGGCCGCCGCACGCAAATTCCGTCGAGAGCGCTTGATCGGCCGCTATCTCGTCAATCCCGCTGTCGGACTGCTCGATCGGATCGGCATCCGGTCCTCGATGCTCGCCGAATTGGAAACCATCGGCGCCAAATCCGGTCAGCCGCGTCGCGTGCCGGTCACCGTCTCCATCGATGACGAGGGCGCTTGGCTGATCTCCCAGCACGGCCACCGTGCGGGCTGGGCCCGCAATATCGCCGCTAATCCGGAGGTCCGGCTGCGCCAGGGCAAGCGCTGGTACACCGGCACCGCGGCCTTCGTCCCCGATGACGATGCGGCCGCCCGCGCCCGCACCTTCGCCAAGGGCCACGCCGCCGAATCGGCCACGGCATGGACGATCAAGGCATTGGAATCCGACCCGATCTCGGTGCGCATCACATGGCGCGCAGACCGCCAGGGGTGAGGGGTTCGTCGAGGAGGCGGCGGAAGCGGTCGGCACGATCATCGGCGTCGACGGCGCGGTCCAGCCAGCTGCCGAGCAGGCGGTAGCCCTCGACGTAGGTGCTGATGTAGGCGCGCCAGAGCGGTGAGGACAGGAAGCGCAGGGACTGGCGGGCGCGTTCCTGGGTGGTCAGGCTCCAGCGCTGCAGGAATTCGACGACCTCGTCGGCGTCGCGGTGGCGATCGTGCAGCAGTAGCGCGGCATCCTGCCGGACGCCGAGCAATTTGGCCGAGGCATTCGAAAGCTGTTCCGCGCGTTCACCTTCGAAACGCAGACCCAGATCGGCATAGATTTCCTGCGCCCACTTGCCCCAGCCGGGTCCGACGATCGAGCGCAGCGCCAGATCCGCCAGCCCCTCCGCCATCAGGCACTGCGGGGTATTCACCAGGAACAGCGTCTGCTCCGCCTGCCCGTTCGCGACCAGGCCGGCCTCCTTGCGGCAGTGCTCGGTGTGATGTCCCGGATAGGACTCGTGCGCGATGAGACCGGGCAGATGCGCCATACGCTGCTCGAGATCGGAATTGATCGCCACCCGCGAGTGGTAATTGCCCAGGTAGTAATTGAAGCCTGACCAGGGCTTATCCCCCACCACCTCATATGTGACGTGCTCGTGGTCGGGCAGCTGATAACGCTCGCGCACCCGTTCCCGCAGCGCACCCGAGAACGCTTCGACGCACACCCGCAACCGCTCCGGCGGGATCTCGTCGGCCTTGCGGAATGCGGTCACCCGCTCGGCGAGCGGGCCATCACCGGGCAGCACCTCGTCCATCTGCCGGTGCGCGTCGCGATAGTCCTCGACATCGCCGGGTGCGATATCGACATCGAAGTACGCGCGCACCTCGTCGACGAACCCGATGTCGTCCCCGGCGAACTTGCGACCCGAGCACTCCAGTGCGCGCAGGTGCACATCGAGGAATTCGGTCCGCTGCGGCGACAATCCGGCCGCGGGCAATTCCGCACGCAATGCCACCGCCCGCAGAGCCAACTCGCGCGGCTCGGGCGCCGTCGCGTTCTCGACCTCGCGACGCAGCGCCGGATCACCGGTATACGCGTCGACGAAACCTTCCTCCAACCGGTCGAATGCCAAGCCGAGTCGCAGGTACTCGGTCACGAGGGGATGCGCTTCCATGTCCGCCGACATTAGCCGCTTATGGCCATGTCATCGACCGGTTACCACCCGTATCGGCACCCCGCGTTTCACACGATGTTGACGCAGAGCAGAATTCGGCTATGCGAGAGCTGGACCGAATCTCATACAGCCGGCGCGCGACCTATGCGTGTTTGTCTGAACGGAGTGTCGGGTAGGTGGCACGAATGAGCGAGCCGAGTCCCTATGTGGAATTCGACCGGAAACAGTGGCGGACCCTGCGTAAGTCGACTCCCCTGGTACTCACCGAGGAAGAACTGATCGGCCTTCGCGGCCTCGGGGAACAGATCGATCTGGAAGAGGTCGCCGAGGTATACCTCCCGCTCGCTCGCCTCATCCACCTGCAGGTCGCCGCACGTCAGCGGCTATTCGCCGCCACCGCGACCTTTCTCGGGGAGACCCATCCCGATCAGCAGGTGCCATTCGTGATCGGTGTCGCGGGCAGTGTCGCGGTCGGAAAATCCACCACGGCCCGTGTACTTCAAGCCTTGCTCGCACGGTGGGATCACCATCCGCGTGTGGATTTGGTCACAACCGACGGATTCCTATATTCCACCGCGGAACTGACCCGGCGCGGCATCATGCACCGCAAGGGTTTTCCGGAAAGTTACGATCGCCGCAAACTACTGCGCTTCGTCACCGAGGTGAAATCCGGCGCGGCCGAAGTATGTGCGCCGGTGTATTCACATATCTCCTACGACATCGTTCCGGGCAAGTTACACTGCGTGACTCAACCCGACATTCTCATCGTGGAAGGTCTCAATGTGTTGCAGACCGGACCGCGATTGATGGTCTCGGATCTGTTCGACTTCTCGATCTACGTCGACGCGCGCATCGAGGACATCGAGAACTGGTACGTGCAAAGGTTTCTCACCCTGCGCGAGACTGCCTTCGCCGACCCGAACGCGCATTTTCACCACTACGCGGGCTTCACCGACGACCAGGCGACGGCCGCCGCCAAGGAGATCTGGAACTCCACCAACCGGCCCAATCTGGTGGACAACATCCTGCCCACCCGTCCGCGCGCGACGCTGGTACTGCGCAAGGACGCCGACCACAGCATCAACCGGCTGCGGTTGCGCAAGCTCTAGCCGTAGCGACTGCTTGCAGGACGCTCAAACAGTCAGCCCGAGAAGGTCACAGCCTCCAGACCGCGTGCAACCGGGCGGCCACATCGTCGGCTTCCCGAGTCGCACCTGCGCGGCGACCGCCAACCTGGCGGGCCCGACACCGATCGGGCCGAAATCGAAGGCGTCACCGGTCAACTGGGCGAACGCACCCGAAATGCGCTGCTCGTAAGCCGCGCATTCCAGGAAGCGCCGACCGAATTCCTCGTAGCCGATGTGGGGCATCTGCTCCCCCTCCGGCGCGGGCACAGACTCGACTTCCGGACGGTACGCGAATGTCGTTGGGTCAGATACCGAACCGGCGGTGTCGCGCGGCGTAGTCACGCAAGGCGCGCAGGAAGTCAACCCGCCGGAATTCCGGCCAGTACGCCTCGGTGAACCAAATCTCCGAGTATGCGCTCTGCCACAGCAAAAACCCGGAAAGCCGCTGCTCACCGGACGTTCGGATGACCAGATCGGGATCCGGCTGACCGGAGGTGTAGAGGTGCTGGCCGATGGAATTAACGGTGATCGACTGGACCAGATCCTCGCCGGTCTCGCCCGCCGCGATCTCCTGGCGGACCAACTTGCGGACCGCATCGGCGATCTCCTGCCGACCGCCGTAGCCGACCGCGACATTCACGTGCACACCATCGCGTCCGATGGTGCGTTCGGCCGCGGTGCGCAGCCGCTTGGCGACCAACTCCGGAAAGCCGTCGAGCGTGCCGACGATGCGCACACTCCAATCCTGTTCCGGTGCGGACAGTTCCTCGACGACATCGGTGATCACCTCGAACAGGGTCTCCAGTTCGTCGGGATCGCGCTGCAGATTCTCGGTGGACAGCAGATAGACGGTCACCATCTCGATGCCCTCGTCCGCGCACCAGCCGACCAGTTCGGCGATTTTCAGCGCGCCGACCCGATGTCCATGGCTCACATCGGTGAAACCGTTTTCTCTGGCCCAGCGCCGATTACCATCGCACATCACCGCGACGTGCCGAGGATGTTGTTTGCCGGCCAGCTGCTTGGACAGCCGCGCCTCGTAGATGCGGTATGGCAATCCACGCACCTGACTCGGAAGCTCCACGGCGACCAACCCTACGCCTCAGCGGCGCGATCCTGACATCGACTGTGTTCGATCTGCAGTGTGCGCGGCGCCCTCCGTGGTCACACGGCGCTACCGCCTCCGGGCCCGTCGCCCACACCGCGGATGTTCGATCTGCAGTGTGCGCGGCGCCCTCCGTGGTCACACGGCGCTACCGCCTCCGGGCCCGTCGCCCACACCGCGGATGTTCGATCTGCAGCGTGCGCGGCGCCGTCCGTGGTCACGCCGCCACTGCCTCCGGCGGCGCGCGCCGTGGTTTCCGGATACAGTAACGAGATACCACAACTTACGATACCGTAGGTTACTGATGGGTATCACTAGGAGGTAACTCGTGTCCGAAATGATCGGCGCGGCCGATGCGATACCGGTCGCCGTCCCAGGCACAGCGACAGCGATCAAGCCGCGGATGCGGGGATGGATCCACACCTGGGCGGTCGGCATCGCGGCAATCGCGGTGCTCGTGTTGGTCTCGACAGCGGCAAACGTCTCGGCGACGGCGGGCTGGTCCACTCTGGTCTACGGGGTGACGGTATGTGGGTTGTTCGGCATCAGCGCCGTCTACCACCGGGTGACCTGGGTGACCGCAAAGTCGCGTGTCCAGATGAAGCGTGCCGACCATTCGATGATCTTCCTGTTCATCGCGGGCAGCTATACGCCGTTCGCATTACTCGGCCTACCGGGCCGAACGGGCCGGATACTGCTGCTGGTGGTGTGGCTGGGCGCACTGGCCGGTGTGGCATTGAAAATGCTGTGGCCGACCGCTCCCCGCTGGGTCGGAGTGCCGCTGTACCTGCTGCTGGGTTGGGCGATCGTGCCGGTGGCGGGACAGCTCGATACGAATATCGGGATCGCACCACTGATCCTGCTGCTCATCGGCGGTCTGGTCTATAGCGGCGGCGCCATCCTCTACGCGACGAAATGGCCGAACCCGTGGCCCACCGTCTTCGGCCACCACGAGTTCTTCCACGCCGCGACCGTCCTCGCCGCACTCTGCCACTACGCCGCCATCTGGTTGGTCGTACTGCGCTGAGCGCATTCGCCGGAATTCGTGAGCATGCCGAATTGCCAGTTGCGACAATAGAGTTGAGGTGAGGGACGGATGTGGATCCGGAAGATGGCGGGGCGATATGGGCCAGCAGAAGATCGAGAGCGGTAGGCGCGAGGCGGTGATCGAGGGGGAATCATGGCGGTGGCGATCGATGCGGCACTCCGGTTGGTCCTGGTGCCCGCGCCGATGAAGCTGTTCGGAACCTGGTGAGCGCGCCAAATGGGTGCTTTACGACCACATTCCGCTGCGCGGAATGCCTGAGCCCACCTCCTGCTGGACCGATGTGGAGACCACACCGTCAGCCAATGACGCGGAGCCCGATACCGATGCCGTCAGTGCGATCGCCGAAGTACGAACCGCGACAACCGAATCCCATCCCAGAAGCGCTGATCGCGATTCCGCGTAGGGCCTCGGCCGGGCACGACCAGCCGGTCGGGAGCGACGACCTCCGCCCCGGAATACACTCGCGGTATTGGTGTACACCATCCACCGATACCCGAGCGCACGGTAATTCGCCCACATCGCGGCGAGATTCCGCTCGGCGAGGCCGTGCTCCCAAGGCGCGGGATATGCCTGATCCAGGTTGTCCCCTTCGATCAAACAATGCCGCACCCGCGCCGTCGAAAGCCGCGTGTGTACCTCGAACGCCACCGTTGTCTTCCCGACCCCGGACCGCCCACCGATGAACAAAGCCTGACTACGCAACGTCACCCACGCACTATCGGCGGTTCAGGGAGCTGCGCAGCTCCGGTGGGGTCGTTACTGGGAGATCGCAGATGGAGCCGTGGCAGACGTAGGCGGAGGGGGCGCCGTTGACTGCGGGGCGGTCGGTCAGGAGGGGGACCGAGTTGGTGGGGGCGGCGACGATGATGGTGCCGCCAGGGGCTTCGGTGCGGGCGGTAGCGACCAATTCCGTTGCCGCGGTTACGTCGTCGGGTAGGGCGATGGCTACCTGGAGAGGGCCGCGGAGGGCGGGTTCGGCCACGGTGAGCCATTGGCCTGCCGAGCGGGGCGCGCGGGCGAGGACGATGGCACCGCGTTGGAGGGTTTGGTCGGCCAGTTCGCGGTAGCGGAGGGCGGGTTCCGGAGCGCTGGTGCCGGCGGCCGTGAGGAGGGCCTCGGCCAAGGCGGACGCGCCTGCGGGCGTCGCGCCGTCGATGGGATCGCGTGGACGGGTGACTAGGGTTTCGGCATCGTCGGCGGTGTCGAACCAGTTGCCGGGCGCGGTCGGATCGGCGAAGTGTTGAATCGCCGTGTCCAGCAAGCTCTGTGCCTGCTCGAGCCAGTCGACTCGGCCGGTGGCCTGGTGTAGGGCCAGCAGGCCGGTGACCAACCACGCATAGTCTTCCAAGACGCCGGGAGACGTGCCGACCACACCACCGAGCGAGGCGCGACGCACACGGCCGTCGACGACATGCTCGGTCAGCAGGAAGCGGGCGCAGCGAGCGGCGGCTTCGACCCAAGCAGCTTGCCGCAGTGCGGAACCCGCCTCGGCCAGGGCGGTAATGGCCATCCCGTTCCAGGCGGTCACCACCTTGTCATCGCGGTCCGGCTGTGGGCGTCGCGCACGAGCCGCGCGTAGCGTCGCGCGAACACGAGCGAAGCGCTCACTGGCAGCGGTCCCGTTTGCGGACAACGCGTCCGGATCCGCATACCGGGTGAGCACCGAGGTGCCCTGCTCGAAGTTCCCAGCGGTCGTTACCCCGAAAATCTCTGCGGCCCAGGCACCTTCGATAGCGCCGAGGTGACCGATCAGCTCGGCCGGTGTCCAAACGTAGGTCGCGCCTTCGACGCCTGGTCCGCCCGGCTCCAAGTGGGTGTCGGCGTCCAGCGCGGATGCGAATCCGCCGTGGTCGGTGCCGAGATCGTCGAGGATGAACTGGACTGTCTCACGAGTAACCCGGTGCGCCAAAGACTCTCGCTCCCGCGGGGGAGTCCGTCGAGCGAGATGTGCATAGACGCGCAGCAGTTGCGCATTGTCGTAGAGCATCTTCTCGAAGTGCGGCACCACCCAGGCGGCATCGACAGAATACCGAGCGAACCCACCGCGCAACTGGTCGTAGATACCGCCGCGAGCCATGGCTTCGGCCGTCCGATTCACCACATCGAAGGTCGCCGCGTCGCCGGTACGCTCCCAACTCCGCAGCAGCCCCTCCAGCAATGCCGACGGCGGGAACTTCGGCGCACCACCGAAGCCGCCGTGCTTCGGATCTTCATCGCGCAGCACCGCCGCGACCGCATGATCGAGCAATTCGGCCGAAATCGTCACATCGGCCGAGGGCAGTCCTGCGGCCTGTGCGCGCAAGGCGTCGGTCACCTGCGCAGACGCCTTGTCCACCGCGTCACGCCGGGTATTCCAGGTATCGGTAATGGCCGTGAGCAATTGCGTGAACGACGGCATCCCACCACGCGGCACCTTCGGGTAGTAGGTACCGCAGTAGAACGGCTCGCCCTCCGGTGTGAGAAAGCACGTCATCGGCCAGCCACCCTGCCCCGTCATCGCCACCGTGGCATTCATATAGACCGCGTCCAGGTCCGGCCGCTCTTCACGATCCACCTTGATGCAGACGAAGTTCTCGTTCATCTGCGCCGCCGTCCGCACATCCTCGAACGATTCGTGCGCCATCACATGGCACCAAATGAGTTGTTAAGTGCCGTAGCTACCAATGGCAAGACGCATACCCAACTGACAACAGTATGGGCACGTCTCGCCTGGTAGCTTCAGCACTTGCCTCCTTCCCCCACTCCCACCAATCCACGGGATTGGAGGCGTGCTGCCGCAGGTACGGCGACGTAGCAATACCCAATCGGTTCATACCCTCACCTTACGGCCCGTCCGTCCAAGATCCGGGCAAAGGTGTCGTAATGCTGCTCCGATCGGCTCGGGCGGTCCCGGAGGTGCCACCGAAGCCACTCTTCTTCCGGTGCATCTTCGCCAGGCTTTTCGTGTTCCGTCACGAGGTCACCGGGCCGGTTGCCGAACCTGGTCGGCGGTCAAACCGTGGCGATGTGGGCCAAGCAGTCCGGTGCTGTCGCTCGCGTCGACCGGTTCGGGTGCGGGTGTTTTGCCTCGCATCCCCAACGCGGCCAGTTGTTTATCCGCTGCGACAAGTGATAAGAGGGGGCTCCAACACCGACGACCAAATCGCATTGGAGTTTCTTTTTCGTTCACGGCTGTCCCCTCGTTGGCGCGGGGGGACAGCTCGCGAAACTTATCCGGAATTACCGATATGTAATTCTTTCCACATAATTCTCACCTCCTTTCTCCTATAACCATGATCACCCGATGAACCGCGGATGTGTGGCCTACCCACACTCGCGGTATGACATCGATTGCCCAGGATGCCCATCCACGCGAGGTCACAGCCTCGAAGCACATGGCGAGACAACAGAAATCGCGCGGGCAAACCACACCATCACGTACCGCGCAACGCTCAGCGGCACGGACACTTCCGCGCGTGAATCGGGACTCACCCATGATCGGGTGCCACTCGACCGATTCGTACCAGGGCAGGCGTGAACCCGGCGTCACCGGAACAACCTCCTCCCTCCCAACGCCGATCCGCGATCATCCCCTGGTGCACTTCCATTGGACCCGCCCCACCAGTACACGTCAAGCACAGCCCGCAACAAACGGACACACAAATATTGGGAAACCCCAACGCATGTCGCGCACGTCACACCCCATACCGCGTGTCGGCACTGCTCTGGGATAGACCTGCTCAGCACTGAATCTCCTTGTCCGCCAACTGCGGACCACCCAACGAGCCTTACGCATCACCTGCGAAGCCAGCCAGGGGCCGCAACGAAAATCCGTTACCGGAACAAGGATTCAGAAGAAGGGCGACACCGCCGGGTCGACGCCACGGGCGCTACACGCGCGAAAAGGATTCGGTGACACAAGAAGCGCTGTACCGCGCGGGGGCCGCCACTAACACGTATCGGTCATACACAAGACGGCACCATCGAGCATACCCCACTTGAGAGCGGTCCTCCTCGGTCACGAAACTGCTTGCACGCCAATCGGTTACGGCAATGACCGCGCGTACAGAATGGTTGCGCCCGACACGGCGCGTCGGCTTGAAACTCCATCAAACTTTCTCGTCGCCGAGCGCAGGCCATTGCGAGTCGATCGAGCCGAAGCCGGACTGTCGAGATCACTCGCACCTGCGACCGTCACCAGCCCCGTGTGAGGTCAGCCCGGGGTCAATCCGCGCGTGAAATTCTCACCGCGAATATTCAATTCGATTGCTTCGACTGTTCACGCCACGCAGCCGGATAGGAAACCTACGACCCTTCACTGACTCCATCGCCGCCGGAGTCGGTGGACAATTGGCTACTTGGTGTGCACGTAGGTGGTCAAGGTTTCGCGCATCTCTGCCGCGACGGCAGAGTCGGGGAAGTTCTGGCTCAGCAATCCCTCGAGTTGGTTCAGGCGCTTTCGCACCCAAGAGAAATGCGCTGATATGGGGCTCTCCAGCACTGGCGTCACCGCAGCCAGCGATGCATCCAGATCACCTAGCCGTGCGTTCGCCGACGCGAGGTAAATCTGACTCAGCATCTCATCACCCGGTGAGCGCTGAACTTGCCATGCATCAATGGCGCGCTCGGAAGCCTTGACCGACTTGCGCAGAATCCTGCGTTCATCAGCCCACATCAACGAAAACCCCCGGTAATAGATCTGTTTCGCCGGCGAGAACGTGAACAGCCCCGGAATCTCATCCGGTCCCGCCGCATCGCGCGCCCGATCGGCTTCGTCCAGCAGTTCTAGCGCACGCGCCGAGTCACCCAGGTTCGCAACCGACGCGGCCAGACCACACAGCAAGCGCGCTTCAGCGGTCCCCGTCGAACCGGTCACGTACCGCAACCCATCGGTCGCAGAATCGCGAGCCGCTTCGAAATCTTTGACGAACCTGAACGCCAGCGCCTGCGTGCCACGCGCCCAAGCCCGTAACTGGTCATGGTCGGCCCGGTCTCCCAGTTCGAACGACGCTTGCGCGTGAATTCGTGCTGTATCCGCTTGCCCAAGATCAAGCGTGAGATAGGACAGCACCCCGCAAACGCGACCGAGAGCTACATACAGTTCACGTATTTCCTCGGGCCGATGTGCTCCAGTACAAATGCGACGCATTAGCTCCGATCGAATCGCCATCGCTCGCGACAGCGTCTTGTCATATGACTCGAACCGTGCTCGGCGCGCAACATCGATGATTCCGTCTTGCATGTCGTCGAGTGGGACGGCGTCGGGAGCGGAAAGCAGCGCCTCAGACTCGCGTCGAGATTGCTCCAACATTCGCAACGTGTCATCCCGGCGCGCGTTGTCCCGCTGGTCGTCATCCCATGCGGCCAGCAACTCCCCGTGGGCGTCCAACGCACGGTCTACTCGCTCAGCCCATCCCCGATCTTTCGGCCAACGTCGACCGGCTTCGATGTTCGCGAGATGCGACCACGCACAGTAAGTCAGCCCTGCGAGCTCGCGCAGACTCAGCCCGCGGTCGTCGCGCAACCGCCGCAGCACTCTGCCAGTCCGTTGAGGTTCCATCCCCAGCAATCCTGTTACCGCCGTGTCCATCACACACCCGCCCGCGCGTATTCAGATCCAAGAAGTGCTGTTTGAAAACAGCGTAGACCTGCACAACCGGACACGGCCGTGTTGGTCTGGAATAGCGCCCGGTGGGGGAACGGCCAGCTAGCCCTGATGCAGTCCGCTCCCATTCCGAGGACATTCAGGGGTTGTCGGAGCCGGGCGCACCTAAACATTCGCCGTACCGAGGGGGCACGATGCTGAACCCGAATCAGCCGCACCGAACGCCGTTTGTCGGCCCACCCGCTCCACTCGCGCTCGATGTCCCTGCTGATGTTGTCGAGCGGTACCTAAGCGCGCTACACGAATGGCAACCCGAGCAAACGCCCACCGAACATCCTGACCAAGGGGTATGAAATCCAATGGACCACACAGCTTTTGGCGATACCCCGTTGTCCCGATGTCACTTCTACCGGCGGGTGTGCGACCTGCCCGCCACCGTCGATCCTCCCCACCTCGGGCGGATCATCATGAAAGCCGACCACGTATGGGCACTCATCGTCCCCGCTCACCTCGGCCAAGCCGTGAAAACCTATATGCAACATCATGGTTCGGATATCGGGCCGATTCTGTCGCATCCACGTTCGAACCGGTGGACCCTGCTCGTCAGACCGGACATCCCCGACGACGTGTGCCTGTTCGCCGAGTTGTTTCGTCTGAACGTGTCGGTGGTGCGATCCGGTGGCACTGTCGCGTTGCCGTCACCGGTCGACAAGGGCGCGCAGTTCCGGCGCTGGATCGAGCCACCCCGATGCGCGTTCCGGCCGTCCGGGCTTGTGGTGGTTGATGCGATCCGCGCGTGTTCTGCACCGTATCGGCCCGTCCGGAGGTGGGCCGCTCATGTCTGAATGTGACTGTGGGCCGTGGGTCAAACTCTCGATGTGCGGGATTGGGAGCTTCAACGGCAAAACCGGGGAGTTGGAGTCGGTACAGTGTCCGTCCCCGGTTTTGCATGACTATGGCCCCGCTGGTCGACGGGAAGATCGGCGACCACTACGGCATCACGGACATGCTGTCACCGTTGCCGTGTCCGTGGATCGGGGTCCGGGTTGTGAATGACGTCGACGACTTCATACCTGATGACTCCACACCAGTTCCGCAGATGCAGGAGCAGCAGCCATGAACACAAATACTCTCGCTCCCAAGGCAATTGGTGTTCTATCGCTTGATGTCAGTGGCCCGCACCGGTTGCGGGACGAACGAGTCATCACCGAGTTGGCGCAGCGACGCGGCTATGCCCTGACTGGACTGGTCACCATTGGTGACGACACGTTCATGCCGACAGCCCTCATTGTCGGGACGGCACGCGGCAAGGGAGCGGCAGCGGTCATCGCGCCTGACATGGCCCACTTCAGCAGCCGCGTACGGGTTATCGCTCTGGCGTGCGACCTGATCACGCCAACCAAGTTCGTGGCCTGCACCAGCACCGACCGATTACGGGAGACGTCATGAGTGAACAGGCTTCCCCGTTGCCGGACGATACAGACGTTCATCTGAGCGTGTACCTGCATGGTGCACGGTTCGACTTCGCCGCCTGCCTCACCGCCGCACTCCTGTTCATTCAGGACTTCCGCGCCCACCACTACCCAGATGCGGTGCAGGTCATCCCCGGCGACACCGCTGAACTAACCAGGTTGCCCAATGAACGCCTCTATCTCGAGCCGTAGCCGCCTTCACCTCGACCGACCACACTCCCCGACCAAAGGCCAGCGGCGCGCAATGATCGGTACATCGAATTCCTTTGCCCACCAACAGAAATCCGAGGCAACCTACCTCGACGTGGCCGCCAATGACCACGACCAGGAGAAGGGGCTACTCGTTCAACGTGCCCTCGCTCGGGTTGCCGATGCCCGCCCGCACATCGTCGAGATCGGCCCCGGTGGCGGCGCGGCCGTCACGTTCCTGGCCTCCCAACTGGAGGCCGAGCCCCACGACGTTCGTCTCACCCTCATCGAGGCACCTGGCATAACGTCCCACACTCTCACCCAGGCTATTAACCGTTTCAATACTGTCGGTACGTGCGCACTGGTACGCGGGTGGGCGCAAGACATCGCGACGTTGGTCAGCGAACCCATCGATGTCATCAGCGCGTCGGCGCTGCTGCACGAGGTCTACTCCTACGGCGGTGCCTACAGCGGCCTGCACACGATGATCCGGACCTTCCCGAGTGTGCTGAAACCCTATGGGTTCTTCGTCTACCGCGATGTGTACGCCGTCGACGCGCCATCGCTGCACGAGCCCGCCGTCCAGTACTACAGTGCCCCGTCATGGTTGCAGTTCCTGCGCCTGTTCTTGCCGCACTATCTGCACCACGGCACCCACCCCTACCACCATCACGATGACGAGGTCATCGTCCGCCAGAACTCCCGCATCGTCGCCGCCCCGGAACTCGACCACCGCGTCTGCGCTGTCATCCCGGGCTGTTCCGTGAAGCGCAACGCCACTACATCACGCTGCGTGACCATGTATGGCGTTCGGGCATTCTGGGATTCACGCCGATACTCGACGGGCAACTCTCGGGGGACTGGATCGATTTCCGCACCGGTCACAAGCGCGTGCACTTTGCCTTCACCGATAGCGCGTGGATGTCGACCAACGACCGCGCCAACATTCAGGCGGTCAGCGAATCTTATGGCGACCATCACGTGATCGACGGCGACATCTTCGATGCGGTCACCGATGTCGCGCTGAACCTGTTCCTTACAGCCGTTGAGCGCGGCAACGACGACTGCGGCCAGATCTGGGGTAGCTGGCTCGAGCGCGAAGGCCGCGAGACCTACGCCTACCTCACTGCCGACGAGCTACTGACGGCGTTCGCCGTCCACTCTGCCGAGACCGACACGGGCATGCCGTCTGTTCTCATGCCGGTACAACCGACTGGCTACCGTTCCATCGGCTACCCCAGGGAGACCAACCTGGAATGCCCCGCGAACCTCGACGACTGGGTCACCGAGTTCCAAGAACCGGTCGTCACGGACTCGAGCGCCCGCTGACCAATCCACCATTTGTCTCTGCCGAACCCGGTTTCCCGCAGGGGGTTTCGGCGGTTTGCCGGATGGTTCAGGGTTCGGCCCGGTCATAGTTTCGGCCGGTGCGAATGCTTCGACGGGTATTGATAGTTGTGTTGTCGGTGGTGGTGGGCCTGCCGGTGGGGGTGGCCCTGCTACTGATGGCCGACCGGGGAGCGGTGATCGGTTTCATCGTGGATCGAAGTGCCGAGAGTCCGGTGACGGCCGCAGCGCTGCAGGTATCGGACCGGCACGGGACGCAGATCTGGCATGCGGGCAAGACGGTGACCCCGCGAACGCATTTCCGGATCGGGAGCGTGACGAAGACGTTCGTCGCGACAGTTGTACTACAGCTGGCCGACCAGGGAATCCTTGACCTGGATGCTCCTATCGATCGCGCCCTGCCGGACGTTGTCCCCGGTGGCCGATCCATCACCGTAGGTCAGTTGCTCAACCACACCAGTGGTCTGTACGACTACATGAAAGAACCTGGGATGTCGACCAACCGGTGGCGCGGCGAGGATCGCTTCCGGCATCACGCGCCGGCGGAATTGCTGGCCGCCGCGTTCTCACATCCCCCGTATTTCGCACCCGGGACAGGCTTCCGGTACTCGAACACCAACTACATCGTGCTCGGCGTACTGATCGAGAAAGTCACGGGTATGCCGTATGCGGATGCCGTCCGTCATCGCATACTCGATCCATTGGACCTGCGCGACACGTCACTACCCGGTGACGACCCCACGATCGGCGCCCCTGCCGTAGCGGCACAATACACATCCGGTTCGGGGGGCACCGTCGACGTCGCCGAGCAGAATCCTTCGCTGGATTGGGCCGCGGGCGAGATGATCTCCACGACAACGGATTTGAGCGTGTATTTCGGTGCGCTCCTGAGCGGTCGCCTACTGTCGGCGGCGATGCTCGAGCGGATGAAGCAGACGGTTCCGATGGGACTGGGCTTTCACTATGGCTTGGGCGTCCAACGATTCGACTTGCCGTGCGGGGTGCGGCTGTGGGGACACAGTGGTGAGTTGCTGGGCTATCTCACCTATGTGTTCGTCGGGCCGGACGACCGGGTCATGACCATGGTGCTGGCATCTGCGTCGGGTGACAGTTTCGTGGAGTTCGCCGCGGCCGCGGCCGCGGTGTTCTGCCTGCGGTAGGGGTGCGGAAATCCACAGATCGCCGTCCGGAAACCCATACTGTTCTGCGGACATTCGGTTTCTAACGTGGCTGTCATGAGCAATGTGACAGCCGTTTACGCTGCCGAGTCCAGCGGTGTCGCCGGATGGGCTACGACGATCATGCACACGCTGGGGGGACCGGGCGCGGCGGTGGCCAATGCCCTCGACAGCGTGTTTCCTGCCATCCCGAGCGAGATCATTCTTCCGCTGGCCGGCTTCGCGGCCGCGCGTGGAGAGATGTCGTTGGCCGGCGCGCTGGTGTGGACGACCATCGGTTCAGTAGTCGGTGCGATGGTGCTGTACCTGCTCGGCCTGCTGGTCGGAAGGGAGCGCGTGCATGCCGTCGTGGCACGGCTACCGCTGATTCGGACCGAAGACCTCGAGCGCAGCGAACAATGGTTCGCCCGGCACGGCCGCAAGGCGGTGCTGATCGGCCGGATGGTGCCGGTAGTGCGGTGTCTGGTCTCGCTGCCCGCTGGTGTCGAGCGGATGCCGGTCGGCTGGTTCATCGCGCTCACCGCCGTGGGCAGCGCGATCTGGAACACCCTGTTCGTGCTGGCCGGGTATCACCTGGGCGAGAATTGGGAACTGGTCCGCGACTATGCCGCGCGGTACCAACTGGCCATCGGAGTCGCCGCTGGCGTGGCAGTGATCTTTTGGGTGGTTCGCCGCGTACGCGGTAGGTCTAGCCTGGGTTCGTGATCATGATCGGTGAACTCTCGCTGCCACGCCGAGCGTGCTACCCCGTGGTCGGCGCGGTCATCGGGACCTTCACGGCACTGTGTGGCCTCATGAAGCTCGCGCGCGGGGATACCCTGGGTCTGCGTCGCCATGTCCGTGAGGAACGGCATCGACTCGGGCACTGGTTCCACGCTGCCGCTGTCGCCGAGCTACCCGACCGCGACCCCGCCGGGTACGTGCTGCTGCGAGCGTTGCACGCCGTCGGGGGCGGTGTCGTGCTGATCGCGGCCGGCGTGGCGGCGCTGGGATATTTCGGGTGGGCGCTGGAACTCACACTGGTGCACCGCATTCCACTGATGACCAGTGTGGTGTCGCTGGCCGTGGGAGCTGTCGGCATCTACCTGTGCCGTCAGTTCGCCGTCGCCCTCGGCCTTGGTGACTCGGCCACCGCGATGCGCTATCTGGGCGACGATGGCACTCAACGGCGGTTGCGGGAACTCGAACACACACGCGCCGGTGTCATCGGCGCCGTCGATGACGAGCGCCGCCGCATCGAACGCACCCTCCACGACGGGGTGCAGCAACGAACCGTCACGCTCGCACTGCAACTGGGCCGCGCACGCCGACTCCTGCAGCAACAGCACACAACCGCGCTCGCCGATGAACTCGACCACGCAGTCGAGGAGGCGACCCGATTGATCGCCGACCTGCGCGAGGTAGCGTGGCGGATCTATCCCTCGGTCCTCGACGAGCGCGGTCTCGAGGCGGCGCTGCGGGGCCTGTCCGCACACACCACCATGCGACTGCGGCTCGACCTGCGCATCAATTGCGAACCTCCGACCGTCATCGCGGCGGCGGCATATTTCGTGGTCGCCGAGGCAGTCACCAATGCCACGAAACACTCTGGCGTGGAGGAGATCTCGGTGTCGGTCATCCAGCTGCCGGACCGGATTGTGACCGTGGTCCGAGACGGGGGCATCGGCAGGGCCGACCCCGACGGCGGCGGCCTGACCGGGCTACGGCGCCGGGTGGCCGCGCTCGACGGCGTATTCGAAGTACACAGCCCCGTCGGCGGCCCCACCACCGTGACAGCGGAGCTACCGTGCGCATCGTGATCGCCGAGGATTCGGCACTTCTGCGCGAGGGTCTACTGCGCTTGCTCACCGACGAGGGTCACGACGTCGTTGCGGTCGGCACGGCGGTCGAACTCCTCCACGAAACCGACCGCGCCACACCCGACCTCGTCATCGCCGACGTCCGCATGCCGCCGACGCATTCCACCGAGGGAATCGACGCGGCACGGGCGCTGAAAGCGCGCTACCCCGACCTCGGCGTGCTCGTACTGTCGCAGTACGTCGAACAACACAACGCGATCGAGCTGCTGACCTCCGGTATCGGCGGGCTCGGATACCTCCTCAAAGACCGCGTCGCCAACGTCGATGCCTTCCTCACCGACATCGAGCGCATCGCGGAAGGCGGTACGGCATTCGACCCTGAGGTCGTCCGGCAACTCTTCGCGCAACAGCGCCGAGCCGACCCGCTGGCGGCCTTGTCCCCCCGCGAAACGGACGTACTCCAACTCTTGGCCCAAGGCCTCACCAATACCGGTATCGCCGCCCGACTGTCCCTGTCCACCAGTGCTGTCGAGAAACACATCAACTCCATCTTCGCCAAGCTGCACCTCACCAAAGACCCCGCCCACAGCCAACGTGTCCGAGCGATCCTGATTTATCTGGAAGAACGCACCACCACCTTATCGCCGTAGACAACGACTGGGTCCGGTCCCATTCCACGGCAACCGTGCACGATAAGCGACTTCGAATGGCCCGCATCGACCAATCCGGTAAATACGAAGTCATACATGGTGAGACGTCTTCCGCATTCGCAGTCGATTTTTACAGGAACAACGTATTCCCACTGGGCTGCGGTGTTCGCAGACGCAGTGTGAGGGACAATGAAGATCATCTCATTTCATTCCGTTGCCGACGTCCTTGCCGGCGCTGCTGATAGATGTCGGCGTAGGTCGGTGAGTCTTTTGTCAGGTCGTCACAGAAAGCCGCGACATCGTTGCCGATGAGTTCCAGGACTCCCTTGCCGGCCGCGACCCCTTCTTCGAAGAAATCAAGAATTCCCGAGAGCAAGTTTCCGTCGACCAGCTCGACTGGCCCGACCTTGAAAAAGTACTTTTGAATCTCCTTGTAGACGATCTGGTAATCGGTTGGGAGTGCTTTGACCCGCGCCATGTGCGCCCGCCACTCCCTCTTACCTTCGATTATGTCGCGGATGCCCACGTTATCCTCCTAGCCGGCCCAGTTTCCTTGCAACATTCAGGTTCAGCTGCTCGCGCCACTTGTCGCGATAACTCTTGGATCCTTCTTCGCCGGCGATCGCCGCGCAGAAGCCTTCGATGTCGTCGCCCAGTGCCTCGTGGACACTCTGACCATCCGCCGCTGTTTCCTCGAGCAGCCCTAGCGCGCCGTCGAGGATCGGCATCAAGTTGCGACCCGTGAAGCCCGCGTAGGGAGAGAGATGCATCTTGATCTCTTCCCACGCAGCTCCATACTCGGACGGGAGGGCCTTGGCTCGAGCGTCGAAGGCCGCGTATTCCCTGGTGAGATCGCTGCCGGTGATTGTCTCCCAGAAGTTCATTTCTCGCTTCCCCTGAGCTCATTGATGCGCGATGAGACGTATTCCCATTTCGACCAGAATGTCGCGAGCTCTTTGCGTCCCGCGTCGTTGAGTGCGTAGAATTTGCGCGGCGGGCCGACTTCGGAAGGTCGTTTCGAAACATCGACCAGCCCATTTTTCTCCAATCGCAGCAGAATGGCGTAGACCGTCCCTTCGATGACGTCTGCGAAACCTAGTTCATTCAGCCGCCGCGTGATGACGTAACCGTATGTCTCCTCGGAGTCGATGATCTCGAGGACGCAGCCTTCGAGCGTGCCTTTCAGCATCTCCGTCAAGTTGTCCGTGGCAAACCCCTCCTTCGATCGAGGCGCACTATTCAGCGCTACTAACTACCAGTAGACTGTATCACAGAGTAGGCGACGGTCGCGAATAGTTTCGAGCGGGATGACGTTCCAAACCAGAGCTTGCGCATCCACTACTCGGTGCTACTATCTACCAGTAGTCAGCGACACCGAGTAGCATGAGGGGGTGGAGCAGATGACGGAGATGCTCGACGGTATGCCTGGAGGGCATCGTCCTGGCGATCTTGTCTGCGCGTCCCGCGTACTCACATCGAGCGCGTCCTCACCCTCGGTAGCAATGTCCGCGGTTCGGAATTCCTAACCGCTATCCCATATTTCGCTCGCGCATACGTGTGTCTGCCCATGTGTGCATACGTCCACTCATGCGCGGTAATCGACAATCGAAAGGCAAGACGTGCCCGCTCTACGCAAGATCAATACCGGCTCCAACAACTCGACTTGGACCGGCATGGTGCCGGTCGGCGATACGGCCCTGGCCGTCACCGACACCGGCGGTCCCGGTATCCCCGTGATCTATCTCAACGGCCACATGGCCTCTCAGCGGCCTTGGCGGCGAACCATCGCCGAATTGGGGCCGGGGTGGCGGCACATCAGCTACGACATGCGGGGCCGCGGCAAGTCGCAGCGTTCGGCGGACTATTCGTTCGAGACGAACCTCCGGGATGTCGACACTGTCCTCGCGGCCAGAGGTGTGGAGCGGGCGCTGGTGGTGGGCTGGTCCTACGGGGCCTTCGTCGCGGCGCACTGGGCCAGCCGCAATCCCGACCGTACCGTGGGCGCGGTCCTGGTCGAGGGCGCGCAACCCTACGACTGGATCGACGAGATCGATATCGAGCAGATGCGGAAGCTCTGGAAGCGGTTGAACTTCCTCATGGTGCTGCTGCGCCCGACGGGCCTGGCCCCGCGCATGACCGCCGAACAGATGGCGGACAGCAATGTAGAGGCCGGCGAGATAGCCCGCGAACGCGAACTGGGCCCCGTGCTGGACAACATCACCGTCCCGACCCGGTACGTGAACGCCTCGGGATCATCGCTGGGCAGCAAGGGCGATGAGCAGGAACGTATCCGCGCCAGCCTCGATCGGGTGGTCGAACGCAACTCGAACATCGAAATTCACGCGAAGGTACCCAGCTCGCACGGCAGCATCCTGCGCAAGGACTTCCGCACTATCGCCCAAGCCGTCCGCGCGGCCGCCGGGGACCGGAACCAGCCGGGCCCCTCGAACCGGTGAGATAAACACGCCGCAACACCTTGCCCGGCGGACCGACCCGGTGGGCAAGGTGCACGAACAGTTCGAGGAACTCTCGCCAGGTACGCCTTCGAAGACACTAGACGAACCGAATAGTCCAGCGGCTGCTGAGCGACTGCCACTCCCTGCCGCTGTCCATCGCAGACACTCGGCCGATGGTCGCCCACAAGATCGCCGAGCACATCCCGAGCCCAGTCACTCGACCACGGCCTGGCTGTTGTTCGGACACTTGTAGTCGAGTTGTTTTCAGTGCCGACAGCCAACTCGCTGGTCGGTGGTTTCTGCCGTGGGTTCGTTCGCATGCAACGGGATTCGGTCGCGGGCAGCGGGCGCTACCAGCAGGACCGTGAGCAGGCCGAGCGCGGCGACCGCGGCGGCGAGCCACGGCAGCATCGTCGCGCCGACCCCGGCGGCCAGCACCAGCCCGCCCAGCGCGGAACCGGTGGCACTGCCCAGGTAGAGCGCGGAGTTGTTGGCCGCCACCGCTATTCCGCCCCGGCTTTCACCACCGATTTCGAGCAACCGCTGCTGCTGGGGCACCTGAAGTGCCCAACCCGTGGTGCCCCACAGCAACAGCGGCACCAGCACCGCGATCCTGGCCAGGTGTCCCAGCGGAACCAGCAGCATGAGCGCCACGACTAGCACACTCATGATGACGATCACAACATGCCGCAGCTGCCGGTCACCGTTCGTTGCGTGCGTGGCGCAACGGCGATCCAGGATTGGGCCGACGAGCAGGCTGCCGAGCACCCCACCCGCCCCCCAGACCCACAGGTATCCGGTGACCGAGTCGATTCCGGCGACCGCGTGCAGCGCCGGAGCCAAATACGTATAGAGGCCGAGGCTGGCTACCGCCGCCAGGAACGAGACGATCATGATGCCGCCGACGCGACGGTGGACGAGCATAGCCAGCCGCTCCCTGATCGCCACTGCCCGACCTGCCGCCAGATCCGGGAGCCACCGCGCCACAGCGAGCAGCACCGCAAGCCCGAGGACTGTGATCAGCCACATGGTCGCCCGCCAGCCGGTGGTTTCGGCGAGCAGGATGCCCAGCGGTACCCCGAGCACGGTGCCGGCGCTCATCCCGCCCATCACCGCGCCGAGTGCCCGGCCCTGGCGGTCAGGCGGAACCAACGCTGCCGCCGCCGTACTGGCTTGCGCCGAGTACAGGCCCGCGCCCGCCCCGGCGAGTATCCGGGCGACGATCAGCAGGGCCAGCGAACCCGCTACTGCGGTCAGCGCATTGGCGAGGGTGAAGACCGCGAGGGCAGCGACGAGGACGGTGCGCATCCGGAGCCGATGCAGGACACTGGCCAGCAGTGGCGCGGTCAGTGCATACGCGAGGGTGAAGGCCGTGACCATCTGCCCGACGACCGCCTCGGTGGTGTGCAGGTCCGATGAGATCACCGGCAGCAGGCCGGCCATGACATAGGCGTCGAGACCGAGCGCGAACGCTCCAACGGCCAGGACGAGAACGCGACGCAATTGATGCTCCCTTCGATTCCGGTGTACTTCGGCACGCTAGGCAGCCGGAATTGGGAAGAGAAATGCATTTCGACGTCGTTTTATGGTCCTGGAGCATAGATGCGAGGAGGATGTCGGGTGCGAGACGTCGAGCTGTGGCAACTGCGGGCCTTCGCCGCGGTGGTGGACGAGGGCGGGTTCAGTGCGGCCGCGGACCTGCTGCACACCGACCAGCCGCGGGTCACACGCGCGGTGCAGGCGCTGGAACGGGCCGTCGGCGCGCGGTTGCTCGAGCGCACTACTCGCAGCTCGAGTCTCACGGATGCCGGCCGGAACCTGCACGCCGAACTGCATGTGTTACTGCCCCGGTTGGATGCGGTGCTGCAGGCGCCCGCCCGATCGGCTTCGTTGCGATTCGGTTTTACCTGGCAGCTGCCCACGCAATGGCCGCGAGTGGTCGAAGCGTTCGAGGCGGCGGTCCCGGACTTCGGTGGCATCCGGGTAGTACGACGCGACGATCCGCTGGCCGCCCTCGCGGCGGGGGTCTGCGATCTCGCGCTGGTCCACCGCGATCCGGGCGCCGACTATCGGACCGTGGAGCTGCCCCCGGAACCGCGGGTGGCGGCAGTCGCCGTGCCCGGCCCGCTGCGGCAGCGGCGGGTGCTGGACTGGTCCGAGCTGGCCGGAGAGCGCCTGGTCGTCAACACCCTGGCCGACCGGCTTGCCGAGGACCAGTGGCCGGGCGCCGCCCGGATCGAATCCATGTGCACCGCAGACAATCTAGAGGAATGGCTGGAGTCCGTGGCCGCGCGACACGGGGTCGGCATCGCCCCGGAGTCGGTGCGGCGGCACACCCATCCCGGTGTGCGCTACCTACGCTTGAAGAACGCGCCCGCCGTCCCGATGTTGCTCACCTGGCCCGCACGCAACCCCCACCCGCTCGCGGAGCGATTGGCTCACGCAGCTCGGGAAGTGCTTTCGGTCCAACACGACACCAGTGACCGGATGCACCCGTAACGCACCAATCCAGTTGAGCCAAACGCCCCGACGATCGTGCACCGGGCACGGGCAGCCCGGACCGGCGGGTGACTCGACCTCGACATGCCGGTGAGTCGCCCGTTGATCCGGCGAGACGATCGTCAGTTGTGCAGCGCCTGGCTCAGGACGTTGATCGCTTGGGCCACTGCGGCTTTGGCGGCATTGGTCTCATGCAGGGTGTTGAGCATGACGAAGTCATGAGTGATTGCGCCGTAGCGCACCTGGGTGACCGGCACTCCGGCGGCGCGCAGTTTGGCGGCGTAGGCCTCGCCCTCGTCACGCAGCACGTCGGCCTCGGCGGTGATGACCAGTGCGGGCGGCAGACCGGTGAGCTGCTCGGGGGTGGCGCGGAGCGGGGAGGCGGTGATCTGCGCGCGGTCGGCCTCGCTGGTGGTGTACTGATCCCAGAACCACTGCATGCCTTCCAGCGTCAGGAAATAGCCGGTGGCGAACTCACGGTAGGAGCCGGTGTCGAAGTTGGCATCGGTCACCGGGTAGAACAGCACCTGCTGGCGGAAGGACACATCGCCGCGCTCCTTCGCCATGAGGGTCAGCGCGATGGCCATGTTGCCACCCACCGAATCGCCCGCGACGGCAATGCGGGTGGCGTCCAGGCCCTTCTCGGCCCCATCGGTGGTGACCCACTGCACGACACGGTAGGACTGTTCGTTGGCGACCGGGAAGTGCACCTCGGGAGAGCGGTCGTATTCGGGGAACACCACCGCCGCGTTCGCGCCGACGGCCAGATCACGGACCAGGCGGTCGTGGGTGTGAGCGTCGCCGAACACCCAGCCCGCACCGTGGGTGTAGACGATCACCGGCAGCGTGCCGGTGGCGCCCGCGGGTTTGACGATGCGCACCCGCACCGAGCCGGTCGGACCGCCCGCTATGGTGATCCACTCCTCGTCGATCGCCGGTTTGAAGATCGGGGAGTCCTGCACGCCGTCTACGGTCTTGCGGCCCTCCTCCGGAGTCATCTGGTACAGGAACGGCGGTTCCGAGGTCGCGTCCACGAATGCCTGGGCCGCGGGCTCCAGTGAAATGCCGTGCGGATTACCTGCCATGGTCGTTCTGCCTTCCTCGCGTCGGTGTACGCGCATAGCTGCGCGCACACCCTCCAGTGTTCGTCGCGCACCGCGATTCCTGCCCCGTTCCACCGGCCAGGAATCCCTGAATACGGGACATCCGGCAAATCGGCTAGCGGGAGTGGACCGTTCCGGTATCCGCGGCGGCATCGACATGATCGGCCCAGGCCGGCGGCAGGGTGGCGAGGGAGATCTCGGCGATCTCGTGCAGACGGCGGACCGGGACACCCAGGCGGCTCGAATGGATCAGACCCTGGCAGATGAGGATGATGTGGGCACTGAGCGCGGGCACCAGGGTGTCGTCATCGGGGGCGGCTCGGCGCAGCCGGTCGGCGACGCCCTGCTCCATTGCCGCCGTTGTGCGCGCTCCCAGCTCGGCGACCTCGGGAATCCGGCCGGCGAGGGCGGCGATGCTGTTGATCATCAGGCAGCCGCGACGATTCGGCTGTGCGGTGCAGTCCGCGATGACGGCGCGGAACAGCGTCAGCACCGCCGAGCGCGCGGAACCGGATCCGTCCAGTACGGTGTCGCGCACGAAGGTGGCCCGGCGCTCGCAGTAGCGTTCGAAGGCGGCCAGGAAGAGTCCGCGCTTGCTGCCATATGCGGCGTAGATGCTCCCGTTGCCGACGTTGGTGACGAGCGAGACGTCCTCGATCGACGTGTCGTCGAATCCCTTGGACCAGAACAGCTCGATCGCGGTATCGAGCAGGTTCGCCTCATCGAACTGTCTCGGCCGTCCCACGAGGTGACCGTACCAATCGACGTGAAATGATGCATACACGCTTGTTTTGGAGCCGTGCCTCCAGAATGATTGTTGACATGTCCTCTTCATTCACGGGAAAGTGTCGGCGCCGCATCGGCTTCCTGGTTTTCGACGGTGTCAAGATGCTCGATTTCGTGGGTCCGGCAGAGGTATTCGTGGAGGCGAATCAGTCGGTTTCCGACTACGAAGTGGTGCTGGTCTCCCCCGACGGCCGCAGTGTGCAGACTTCGCTCGGCAACCGGATCGAGGTGAACGGTGCGGCGGCCGATGCCGAACGTTTCGACACGGTCGTGATACCAGGCAGCGAACTGCCGCCCGCGCGATTCGTCACCGACGAGGTGCTTACCGCGGCGTGCGCCCTTTCGGCGAAGACCCGGCGGCTCGTATCGATCTGCAGCGGCGCGTTCGTGCTGGCCGGGCTCGGGGTACTGGACGGCAGGCAGGCGACCACGCACTGGAAGTTCGCGAGGGAATTGGCGCAGCGGTATCCGAAAGTCGATGTGCGGCCCGATGCTATCTTCGTGCGCTGCGGTAATTTGTACAGCTCGGCGGGAGTGGTTGCCGGTGTCGATGTGGCACTCGCGCTGGTCGAGGAGGACCACGGTGCCGAGCTCGCACGATGTGTGGCGCAGTCACTGGTCGTTCATATGCAGCGCGCAGGCGGTCAGTCGCAGTTCTCGGCCTCACTGAGCGGGCCCGCGCCGCGCAGCACGCTCGTGCGGCGGGTGGTGGATCTGATCTGCGCGGACCCCGCATATCCACATACCGTGCAGACAATGGCCGCGCACGCGCAGGTCAGCCCGCGCCATCTGACCCGCTTGTTCCGTGCGGAGCTGGAACGCTCACCCGCGGAGTACGTCGGATTCGTTCGCTTCTGCACTGCCCGCGACCTGCTGCACGCCGGACACACGGTGACCGAGGCGGCCATCGCCGCCGGATACGGCAACAGTGAGGCATTGCGTCGGACATTCGTTGCGCGCCTGGGCATCTCGCCGCGCAAGTATCAGCAGCGCTTCCGAACGACCGGATTGGCGGTCGCGTCCGAGGATC
>FTJU01099779.1_pt1 | contig 28868 bp, 21 predicted proteins | sample 1658961 | NCBI WGS metagenome assembly FTJU01 (sample SAMEA3914878, study PRJEB12502) | metagenome | biome: forest; material: soil | place: USA | collected 2012-03-12 | depth 0.3 m | reverse complement strand
AAGTATAAGTTCGACGGGGTGGAGCCTGCCCTTGAATCATCGGCTCCCACCGCGGGGGCAGTCGATCGTGCCCCATGATCGGCAGGCCGTTACTCGGGCCGCGGCGCCAGTGCAGCGCGCGCTCGCGGAGGCAGGCATCCGCGAGGTGCTGTTTGCAGCGGACATCTCGCCGAACGGGCAAACGGTACTGCACGTGTTCGGCACCAGCCCCGCCGTAGAGTCCGCGTGGGGCTTTCGGAGCCCGAGCCCGGGCACGCTCGTCCTGGTTGACGGCGTCGTCGCCGAACCCTGGCGGCGCCTGCCCGAACCGGTGCCCGGGGCAGTGGTGGCGCCATCCTCGGACCCGGCCCTGCTGGAACGGACGCTGCGCGAGAGGGTCCCCGACGCCGTCGGCGCAACCGAGGAGGAGATCGCCGCCGCCGAGGAACGGCTCGGCGTCACACTGACCGAGGAGCTCAAAGCGCTCTACCGTGTGACCAGGGTAGGTCCGGACGGACCGGACGGACCGGGGGACTGGGAGGCCTACTTCGCGGAGCTGCAGGCCGCCGAGTCCGCAGTGGGCTGCGAACTCTTCTCCCTGGACGGGCTGTTCGTAGCCGACGCGTCCCGGCGACCGTGCCCGTGGCAGTACGCGGCGACCGAGGCGGTCGTCACCCCGTCCGACGGCGCCGTCCAGGGCCTGGTCGGCTCGCCCGGTTGGATCGCCTTCGGCAGTAACGGCGGTGACACTTTTGCCATCGACCTGACGCCCGGACCGCGGGGCCACCTTGGCCAGGTCATTCTCATCGATCACGAGCAGAGCATCGGCGCCGAACTGTACGGCGAATCCCTGACGGAGCTGGTCCTGAACTTCTTCGAGAGCAGCGACCGCGCCAGCCGCCAAGAGCAGCGGTTGCCGGTCAGGGCTCGGGTCGGCGACGGGCACCACCTGGTCGACGTCGCGTCCGCTGTGCACCCCGATCTGGAGGTCGTGGAGATCTTCCGTCGGAGCGGCACACCCCTCAGCCTTGCCCCCATCGCCGGGCTGCCGCGGGTACGCACCCTCACCGCACACCCCGGCACGCTCGCCGACCCGCTGGAGATCAGAGGCTTGACCGGGCTGGAATACCTTGCGCTCGGGCCGGACGAGTGGCGTGTCCTCCTCGACGCCGGGGCGGTCCCGCGGGGACTGTCCGCCGCCGGCGTTGAGGTTCGGGGTGACGAGCACCCGCTGGCGGTCGTGGACGTGGCCAACGACCTCCTCGCTCTCTGGGACCGCCCGCTGATCGCCCACACCACCGTCACGGGGCACATCGGCCACTCAGGACGGTCTGATAGTTGATCGTGTGGTGGATCGGTCAGACACGAGTCTCAGCGACGGCTCCTGACCGATTGCCCGGCAGCCGGCCGCGTCCTGGGCTGTCCAACGCCGAGGTTCCGGGGATAGGGGCGCATCTGCCGGAAATCCGGCGGTAGCGCGCTATGGCAGATAGCGGCGCACTATCTGCGGCAACTCAGTGTCACCACCGTGCACCGATTCACCGTATCGAGATCGGGCACGTCCAGCATCAGCGCTTCCTCGGCGCGAGTCGAGGACTCGTAGAGCATGTGCCACAACACTCGATCGCGCAGCGCCGCATCCGATCCCAGGATCTCCGTGACTCAATCCCTGCCCCGGCTGTCACCGACGTTGGCGACGTGATCTCCACACCGTCGCCGCCATATTCGCGCACGATGGCCGGAACGTAGGTGCACGACAATCGTATTGACACTGAGCACTAGTGCGCCGCTGGTACTTCTGGTGGCCCGAAGGGTGTAACACCATGGATGCCTTCTACCTACCCGACTCCTCGGACCCGGACCTGTTCCATCCCACCGAACTCACTCGTGGGCCGTGGTCGCCGGATGCACAGCACGGTGGGGCGCCCTCGGCGCTATTGGCGTATGTGATCGAGCAGTGCGAGCCGCGACCGCAGTGCCGGGTCGGACGGGTCACGGTGGAGTTCCTGGGGCCGGTGCCGATCACGCCGCTGCGGGCCGAAGCGCGAGTCACCCGGGCCGAGGCGCGTATCGCTCAACCCGGGCGCGATGTCGAATTGATCGAGGCCACAGTGAGTTCCGGCCGAGGACCGGTGCTGAAGGCCACCGCTTGGCGGCTTCGACCGGTCGAGCCGGAACTCGACGTGCCGACCGAGATGCTGCCGACCGGCACCCGCCCCGGCCCCGATACCGTGACGCCCAGCCCGGAGCACAGCTTCCCGAGTACTCAACCGGTCGGCTTCCATACCGGCGTCGAATACCGTTTCGTCTCGGGCGCTTTCCAGACTCCGGGCCCGGCCGTGTGCTGGATTCGCCTGCGCTACCCGATCGTGGCCGGCACCTCGCTCAGTCCGCTGCAACGGGCCCTCGCCGCCGCTGACTTCGGCAACGGCATCAGCTCCGTCCTGCCATGGAGTCGATACTTCTTCATCAACACCGACCTCACCGTGACCCTGCACCGGGACCCGGTCGGCGAGTGGATGTGCCTGGACGCGGTCACCTACCCCGAACACAGCGGCATCGGCCTGGCCGAGTCCCGCCTGTTCGATCAGCAGGGCCCGATCGGACGCGGCACCCAAACCCTGCTACTCGGCACGCGATGACAGCGGCGTAGCCGGCTCGGTAGCCATTCTCGCCGACCGAGGTCAACACCGATTTCTACACGGCGGTGGCCACGCAGGTCGGCCCGCACGCCGACGCGGGCAAGATCCACGAAACCTCCGCCGAGGAATACTGATCACAGCGACCGGAACCCCAAATTCTTCACCGCCCGGTGCGGATCCGCACCGGGCGAGCGGTATTGGGTCGCGCGGGCTGGACGGCGGCGATGACCTCGCTGGTATTCAGACAGACGATGCCCATACCAGGGCAGACTCGAGGGCAAACCGCCGAAACTGCCTCTCACCGCGCGCAAGACGATCCACCGCCGGTACCACGACCCCGACGACGACGCGAGCCTGGCCGATCTCGCCGAGGGATACAGCGTCGGCCGCTCCACCATCCACCGCATCATCAGCCGCCCTGCACCCCCGGGCGTAGCCCCCACCGCGTCATAATCGCCTGCCCATCAGTCGATTACGGCAAATCCGCCCGACTTCCGGCCAGTCCTACCCCGATCGTCGTTGCCCCTTTCTCGCGTATTCGGGTCACACCTCTTCCTGCACGGTGTGCGCTTCGACTACGTCGCGTGCCTCACCGCCGCGTTGATATTCACGCGCGACCATCGGATGCAGCATTACGCCGACGCGGTCAACATCGACCTTGACGACACAGGCTGCTATCCGTTCCTTCTGTGTGAACGGCTGTTCCTGGGCTCATGAAATGAGACTCGCGGATGGCGAAATCCCGGAGCTTCAACGGAATACGTCGAGCCGGTCGCCTCCCGGGCAAATCCCGAAGAATGCGCTGGTCAAGGCGTAATCGACGGGATATGCATAGAGCGCATCGATGTGCTCTACATCACATTTCCTCGGGCATTTTGCCGGTAGCGCATGGCATGGTTGGCGGCATGCCTTATGCCGATTCCGTCGTCGCCACAGATGTCATCCGCGTGCTCGGTGCCAGTGAGCACAATCTGCGCAATGTCTCGTTGGAGATCCCAAAGAACAAGATCACCGTCTTTACCGGCGTCTCCGGGTCGGGCAAATCGTCGATCGTCTTCGACACGATTGCCGTGGAATCCCAGCGTCAGCTGTATGCGACATTTCCCGCGTTCATCCTGAACTTCCTACCGCGTTACGAGCGGCCGCATGCCGAGGCGATCGAGAATCTGACGGCTCCGGTCATCATCGACCAGCAGCCCGTCGGCGGCGGGCCGCGCTCGACCGTCGGGACGATGACCGATATCTACTCGATGGTGCGGGCGATGTTCGCCCGATTCGGTTCGCCCTCAGCCGGATTCGTCTACAATTACTCGTTCAATGTGCCGCAGGGCATGTGCCCGGACTGCGATGGACTCGGGGTCACGGTGCGGGCCGATCCGGATCGGCTGGTCGACCGGAACAAATCGCTGAACGAGGGTGCGATTCTGCTGCCCGGTTATGCCGTGGACGGCGGCGAATGGCAGATGTACGGCAAGTCCGGGCGCTTCGACCCGGATAAGAAACTGGCCGATTACACCGAGGACGAGTTCACCGACCTGCTCTACGGCACCGGCGGCAAGGTGGAGCTGACCTTCGCCAAGGGCACCTGGCAGGCGAATTACGAAGGGCTGGCGGCCAAATTCACCCGCACCCGGCTGCAACGCGATACCTCCACGCTGAGTGAGAAGACACGCGAACAGATGCAGAAGTTCCTCACCGACGGTGTCTGCGCGACCTGTCGTGGTGCCCGGCTCAGCCAAGCGGCATTGGCGACAAAGATCGGTGGCCGCAATATTGCCGACTGGTCCAGTCTGCAGATCACCGATCTGATGGCGGTGCTCGACGAAATCACCGATCCGGCCGCACTCGGACTCGCCGCCGCGATCCGGACCGCACTGCAGCGGGTGACCGATATCGGACTCGGCTATCTGAGCCTCGATCGACCGACCTCGACCCTGTCCGGCGGTGAAGGGCAGCGCCTTAAGATGATCAAACATCTGTCGAGCACGTTGATCGGGATGACCTATGTATTCGACGAGCCCAGTGTCGGACTGCATCCACGCGATGTCGGCCGGTTGAACAACCTGCTGAAGGCATTGCGGGACAAGGGCAATACCGTGCTGGTGGTCGAGCACGATCCGGATGTCATCCAGATCGCCGACCATATCGTCGATGTCGGTCCGCGCGCGGGTCTGCACGGCGGGCAGGTGGTCTTCGAGGGCACCTTCGCCGAACTGCGGACCGCGGACACGCCGACCGGCGTGGGATTGCGTCGGCCGTTCCGGGTGAAGGAGACCTTCCGTAAGTCCAACGGCGCGTTGCTGATCGAGCATGCGAATGTGCACAACCTGAAGGATGTGACCGTCGCGGTGCCGACCGGCATTCTGACCTCGATCACCGGCGTCGCTGGATCCGGCAAGAGCAGCCTCATCCACGATGTGTTCGTCCGGGAGCATCCGGATGCGATTTTCGTCGACCAGTCGGCGATCGCGGCATCGTCGCGATCCACGCCGGCAACATATCTGGGCCTGATGGACCCGATCAGGAAGCTGTTCGCGAAGGCGACGGGGGAGTCGCCCGGCCTGTTCAGTTTCAACTCGACCGGTGCCTGCAAACAGTGCGAGGGTCGCGGCGTGATCATCACCGAGGTCGCCTATATGGATCCGGTCACCACACACTGCGATGCCTGTGACGGACGACGATTCTCCGATGACGTGCTGGCATTGACCTTGCGGGACAAGTCGATTGCCGATGTGCTGGCAATGTCGGCCGAAGAAGCGCTCGCGTTCTTCACAGAGAAGGTACTTGCAGCGAAGCTGCGCACCATGAACGAGGTGGGTCTGGACTATCTCAGTCTCGGTCAGGCCATGAGCACTCTCTCCGGTGGCGAACGTCAACGCATCAAACTGGCAACCCAACTCCAGAACACCGGGACCGTCTACGTCCTCGACGAACCGACCACCGGCCTGCACATGTCGGATGTGGATACCCTGCTCGCCCTGATGGACGGCTTGGTCGACCGCGGCAATACGGTGGTGGTGATCGAACACAACCTCGACGTGGTGGCCCACTCCGACTGGGTGATCGACCTCGGCCCTGACGGCGGCAAGGACGGCGGCGAAATCGTCTTCACCGGAACCCCAGCCGAACTGCTGACCCACCCCACCTCCCTCACCGGCGAGTACCTGCGCAAGTACCGGTCCGCCGGGTAGGGATCAGGCGGAGTCGAGGAGGGATCGGACGTGCGCGGCGGCAGTGGCGTCGTCGCGCCACGTAAAGGCCAAGCCGAGGGCCCCTACTCGGCCGGTGGCGAGCACGGCGCGAATAGCGGCGGCGACTTCGGACAGTGACGGACCATTGCGTGCTGCCACCGATTTCGGACCAGGGTCGCGGGAACGTGCGCCCGGCCGGCGCGCACGGGCCGCCGCGGTCCGCACATACCGAGAGGACGACATGGCGGGTCCCGGCGACGCCGAGCCGGTGTTCTGGGATTCCAAACACGGCGACCGAACACCTGTCGCGCGCGGGCGAACAGCGCTTGAATGGAAGCATTCCCACAGGGAGGTTCCGATGACCCTTTACGCTCGTGACCTGCTCGACGGGATCCAAGCCGAGCTGGCCCCGCACGACGACGACAACCGCATGGTTCCGCTCATCGCGGCGGGCACAGCGCCGCGCGCGGTTTTCGCGGCGATCGCCGCCGAGGAACAGCGCATCACCAGCAGCGACTGGCGCAGCTTCCATGCCATGGCGGTGCGGGCGGATGAGCCGCGCGTCAGAGCATTCCTCGACGGTCTCCCGCCCGGCGAGCAACAGGCACTCGCCCTGCTGGACGCGCTCGTGGCGGCAGCTGGACCCGACCAAGGCATGGAACTGCCCAGAGCGGGCTGTCAGGCCTACCCGGCCTATGTCGCCTGGTTGGCGCTCAATGCCGAGCCCTCCGCCGCGGCGGCGGGTATCTACGCGAATGTCGCCGCCTTCGGCCGCTACTGCTGGGCCGTCGCCGACGGCATGCGCACCCACTACGAATTCGACGACCCGGCCTGTGCGTTCTTCGACTTCTTCGCCGCCGACACCCCCGAATACGGAGAGCGCGCCCTCGCCGCAGTCCAGGCCGGACTCGACTCCGAACGACTGAATCCGAACGACGCCCACCTGTACGCCAGACTCTTCCAGAACTACGAACTCATGTTCTGGAACACCCTCGCCGACGAGTTCTCGGGATAGCACCCCGACCGGCCGCCCCCATACCCTGAATCGCGCACAGCTTCGGAGCCGTCGCACATCCAATGGCTGCTTCGCAGAACGTATACCTTAAGCGGGTACTGAAAAGCTATGCGAGCGAACACTTCTCAGGCGAACGCGCGATCGGATCAAATCTCGACGATGTCAACCATATCGAACGCTCTTCTCGCCAATTCGGCTCCCATCACCTGGATCAGATGGGAGCACAGCCAACTCCTGCGAGGTTCCTGACCAGCTGCGACACATGCACCCCTCGCTGGGGAAGTACGTGAATGAGAACCAGTGCGAGCCGAACCACCTCGAGAACGACTGGCGTCAGTCCCAGAACCGTCGCACTGCACCTGTACACAAACACAGGAGACGCTGTCGTTCCTTGGCGGCGGACGAGGCGGTGTGCGCCTATCCGGTTCGGCTAGGCGGTCGTTTCGCTCTGGTCGCGAAGCTCTTGGCGGAGGGACTTCCTGTCGAGCTTGCCGACTGCTGTCTTGGGAACGGATGAGCGGAACACGAGGTTGCGGGGTTTCTTGTAGGAGGCAAGGCCTTCGGCGACGAAGGCGACGAGTTCGCTACAGAGCTGTTCGGATGCGTCGTAGCCGGGCGCGAGGACGACAACGGCGGTCACGGTCTCGACCCAGACCGGGTCGGGTGCTCCTACGACGATCGTTTCGGCGACAGCCGGGTGCGCGAGCAGTCGTTCCTCGACCTCCCGGGGGTAGACGTTGTATCCACCGGAGACGATCATGTCGGAGAGCCGGTCTTTGAGGTAGAGGAAGCCGTGCTCGTCGAAGACGCCGACGTCGCGGGTGTGTACCCAACCGCCGTCGGTGAAGGTGGCCTCGTTGAGTTCGGGGGCGTTGAAGTAGCCGGCGACGGCCGACGGTGAGCGCACCACGATTTCGCCTGGTGTTCCTGCCTCGACGTCGTTTCCGTGTTCGTCGACAAGCCTGATCTCGACATCCAGGGCGGGTTGCCCGCACGAGTGCAGGCGCTCGCCGTGGTGATCCTCATGACGTAGGACCGTCAGACACAGAGGGGCCTCGGTCTGCCCGTAGTACTGCAGGAACTGTACGTGGGGCAGGGCTGCCATCGCTTCCTTGATCGTGACCAGCGGCATCGGCGACGCACCGTAGATCAGGTATCGCAGCGACGAGACGAGTTCGGGGTCGAAACTGGTGCGCCGCAACAGCATCTGGACCATCGTCGGTACCAGGACGGTCGCGGTGACCCGGTGGGTGGCGATCTGTTCGACGAAGGTCTCGGGATCGAATCCGGGAAGAACCAAGGTGGTGGCACCGCGCAACCAGAACGGGAGAACGAACACCCCGCTGGCGTGGATCAGCGAAGCCGAATGCGCCATCACGTCGTCGGGCGCAACCGGCAGGAGGTTCAGGAGCACGTTGCGTGTGATACCCGCATACGTGCGCTGGGTGTGCTGCGCCGCCTTGAGGACTCCCGTGGTGCCGGAGGTGAAGAGGGTCAAGATCACGTCGTCCGGCTCAACGGTGACGTCGGGCGAAGTGTTGGGCATGGTGGCCGCGATATCGAAGAGGGTGCGGGTGTCGTCGAATGACGACTCGAGGCCCACACATCGCAGCTCCGGGAACCGGGCTGCCAGTTGTTGCGCGCGATCGGCCAGGTCTGGGCCGTAGAACAGGGCGCTACAGTCGGTCTCGGCGATCATCTGGCTGTGCTCTTCGACGGAGAGCCGGGAGTTGAGCGGGACGCGGTTGATGCCGGCCTTGACGCATGCGAAGTCGGTCGGGACGGTGTAGATGCTGTTGTTGACCAGCAGCGCGACGCGTGATCGGTATTCGCATCCCTGCTGAAGCATGGTATGTGCCAGCTGACTGCTGAGTTCGTCGACCTCGCGGAACGTCATCCGTCGATCTCCGCAGATCACTGCTGTCCGCTCGCTGTGCTGGAGGGCGCCTCGCACGATCAGGTCTCGGGTCAATGGGCTCATGGTGAAGATCCTTCTGTCGTCTCGGAATCCTGTGTGTCTCAAACTTTTCGGATGTGCGTGAAACTGCCGTGGCGCCCGGCTCCGGACGCGAATCGCGCAGCATCAGCGACGCCCTCGCGGTCGACGATCGGTTCCTTCGGCCCGCAGCGCGGCATCGAGCGTCAAATCGAAAGAACGGTATGTGGACGTTCGGTCGACCGACATGCATCCGGAAAACGCGCGCGCCGGACCGAAAACCGAAGCCCAACTGCTGGACCGGGTTAAGAAGCATGTCAGCTAGTTGTGCGGAATACGCGCACTTCGTTCCGTCACCTGCCACATATCGAGCCGCGCCCACGGCGATCCGGACTACTTCCCAATTGAGGTGAAGCACCGCCATACCCGCTGAGTGCGCTATTCCTCGGCGCGGAACTGCGCCCGCTTGTAATCGCCGTATGGTTCGTCGCGTTCGCGCACGGCCTCGCGGAAACCTACGGTGGCCGAACGCAGTTGGAAGGCATAGCCTTCGCGCGTGTGCCGCGAGATCCCGTCGAATACCGTGCTGATCATGGCGGAATTCGTCACGCCCTGCGAATGCAGTGCCGAATTGAGCGCCAGTTTGGCCATCATCAACTGGTTGATCGGCATGCGCGCGATGCGTGCCACCAATGCCTCGGCGCGCTCGTCGAGTTCGTCGGCCGGACATGATTCGACCGCGAGCCCCCATTCTTCGGCTTGCTTTCCGCTGATGCAGTCACCGGTGAACAGCAACCGCTTGGCGCGCTGATCGCCGAGGCGATGCGCCCACATGCCCGCCGCTGGAATGCCCCACACCCGGGTGGGCGGGTAGCCGATTTTGGTGTCGTCAGCACAGATGATCTGGTCGGAGTAGAGCGCGATATCGGTGCCGCCGGCGATGGCGAAGCCGTGCAATTTCGCGACTGTCGGCTTATCGGCGTTCATTAGGCTGGCGAAACCGCGGTTGAATCGGCTCATCATGGCGTAGTCGATCATCGGATCCCAAGTGCCCCAGGGATTGTGATTGACCGCCTGCACCACCGGATCGGCCACGGTGCCGGTGGTGTCGGTCGAACCGTCGATACCGTGGTTGCCCTGTTCGGCGAACATATCCAGGTCGTAGCCGCCGCAGAAACCCTTACCGCGCCCGGAAACCAGGATGACGTGCACCCGCGGATCCAGATCGGCCCGCTCGACCGCGTGCGCGAGATCGACTGGAGTGTCCGGGGTGATCGTATTGCCCTTCTCCGGGCGGTTGAAGGTAATGCGCGCGATGCGCCCATCGCGTTCGTAGGTGAGTGTGCGGTACTCGCGTTCGCTGGCGGGCTCGGGCCGATCCCGCCACGGCGAATCGGGTACCTCGGTCCAGTTCTCGTACCAGGTCGCCGGGCGGGAGCCCGCATGATTCGAAAAGCGGTCGCTATCAGGCTGATTCACGTGGAACTCCCGGTGCACTCGATGCCGTATTCGCGGCAACGGTGCCACGACACCACCCGTGGTCGATGCATCGTTGCGCTCGATGCCACCGTAGCGAACCAGGCTAGCTCAGATCTCGGGTGCCAGACGGTCGTCGGGGAAGGAGTGGTGTTCGTGCACCACGGACCAGTGTCCGTGCTGTTTGCGCAGGCCGAAGGTGATTCGCAGGCGCTTGGCCGGATCGCGGGCGAAATCCTCCGCAGTGCCGCACAGCAGCAGCGCGTGCGCGAATGCCACGTCTGTACCGGCCGCTACCTCCAGCGAAACGATGTCGAATGTTGCACCGGATGCCTGCCATTCGAAGAAGCCGGGCCAGATATCCCGATAGGCTTCGATGCCGCGCACTCCTTCATTCGGCGGGGGCACATCGAACATCACGATATCGTCGGCGTGATCGGTGAGTACACCGGCCAGATCGCCGGTATGTACCGCCGCCGCCCACCGCTCGATCAGGATCCGGATCTGCTTCTCGTCATCGGACATATCGGGTTGTCGTCCTCTCCGGCCCGGCCGCAAGGGGTGTGCGCCGTGGCTCTTCCCCAGAGCGTGCCGAATTCGCCACGGAGGCGCAATAACTTCGAATGCATTCGTGCAAGATCCCAATGGCGAGTTTCGCGCCGGTTACCGATCGGCGGAAGCCGTCGACTCGGTGACGGTCGCCCCGGCGAGGGACGAGCGTTTACGGCCGTAGCCCAGGTAGACCACAATGCCGACGACTGCCCACACCGCGAAGCGCACCCAGGTCAGCCCGTCCAAGGTGGTTGCCAGTAGTACGCAGCCGATCAGCGCGAGAATCGGCACGAGCGGTACCAGTGGGGTGCGGAAAGGCCGCTCCCGATTCGGTTCCAGCTTTCGCAGCACCAGCACGCCGACACAAACCACAGCGAATGCCGACAGCGCGCCGATATTCACCAACTCCACGACGATATCGATCGGCAGCAGACCGGCAATGGTCGCGCAGACGACGCCGAGCAGCAGCGTCAGCCGGACCGGCGTGGCGCGCTTACCGGTTTCGGCCAGACTGCGTGGCAGCAGACGGTCACGGCACATCGCGAACATGAGCCGGACCTGTGCGTAGACGATCAGCAAAAGTCCCTTGGTAAGCGCGATGATCGAGGCGATCACGATGACATTGCCGATCCAGCCGATGCGCAGAACGCCGAAAGCGGTCGCGATGGGTGCGGCGTTGTTCAGGGTGTTGAACGGTGCGATGCCGGTGAGTACCGCGCTGACCAGCGCGTAGAGCAGGGTGGCGATGAGCACCGTGCCGATGATCGCGAACGGGATATCGCGGCGGGGATTGCGCGCCTCCTCGGCGGATGCGGCGACCACGTCGAACCCGAGGAAGGCGAAGAAGGCGATCGCGGCGCCGCCGATTATGCCACCGAATCCGAATGGCGCGAATGGTGTCCAGTTGGCGATATCGATATGCGGTGCACCGATCGCGACGACCAGAACCAGCACGCTGATCGTCACGGCGACCAGCGCCTTGGTGATCCGGGCCGTCAGCGTAACCTCGCCGACGAGCACGGCGACGATGACGCCGATGACGAGCACGGCTGGCAGATTGACGATGCCCCCATCGGACGGGCCCGCCGTGATCGCGCTCGGCAGGGCGAGGCCGAACATGGAGTCGAGTGCCGACACGACGCTGGACGACCAACCGATCGCCACGGCCGCGCCCGCGATGACGAATTCGAGCAGCAGATTCCAGCCGACCAGGAAGGCCGGCCCCTCGCCGAGTGTGGCATAGGTGTAGGTATAGGCACTGCCGGAGACCGGCACCATGGCCGCGAGTTCGCTGTAGCAGAGCGCGACAAGTACGCAGACAGTGCCGGCCAGCAGGAACGACAGCACAATCGACGGCCCGGCCTTCTCGGCGGCGGCGACACCGGTGATGACAAAGATGCCTGCCCCGACGATCGTGCCGACACCCATCGCGGTCAAGTCGACGCGCCCCAGGCTGCGCTTCAGGGTCGGCGATCCGGCCTCGGGCTTCGTCGCGGAGTCGGGCAGGCGGCGGCGCCACCGGGTTGGGCTGGTCATGAACTCCCTTACTGCGTGCTCGGACTCCATTCGAACGGCGGAGTCGGCTACCCATTGTGGTCGGGGGAGTGCGCGCGCTCGACGCCGGGGCCATCGCTGGCGATCAGCAAGCAATCCATGGCCGCGAATGCTTGGCGTGCAGTTGTGCATCCCGTGCGCGGCCGCACTGCCCGCAATAGTGGTGTCGATGCATTCGCTGGGCAAGTAGCACCTGGACGGTCGATTACCGTGCGGCGGTGGCGGCGAATGTCGAGAGCGATCCCGTCATCAGCAGATTCCCCGCTAGACGTTACTGTTGATAACAGGTAACCTGAGGGGACGCCTGGGTGAGGGTGCCCGGGTGGGATTAGACGGAACGGATACCTCAATGACGCGGCATGTCGACGTACTGATCATCGGCGCGGGCCTGTCCGGCATCGGGATGGCATGCCATCTTACGCGCGAGCAGACCGGACGCAGCTATGCGATCCTGGAACGCCGCACGGCCATCGGCGGGACCTGGGATTTGTTCCGATACCCGGGCATCCGCTCCGACTCCGACATGTTGACCTTCGGCTTCGGCTTTCGTCCGTGGATCGGCACCAAGGTGCTCGCCGACGGGCCGCACATCCGCCAGTACATCGAGGACACTGCCGCGGAATACGGCGTCACCGAGCACATTCGTTTCGGGCGCAAGATGACCAAGGCCGGCTGGTCGAGCGAAACCGAACTGTGGACCGTCGAGGTGCTCGACGAGCAGACCGGCGAGACCGAGATCTACACCAGCAACTTCCTCGTCGGCTGTACCGGCTACTACGACTACGACAATGGATACCGACCGCAGTTCCCAGGCGAGGCGGATTTCCGGGGGCAGATCGTGCATCCGCAGCACTGGCCGGACGAACTGGATTACCGCGGTAAGCGCGTCGTGGTGATCGGCAGTGGCGCGACCGCGATCACGCTGGTTCCGGCGATGGCCGACGACACTGCGCACATCACCATGCTGCAGCGCTCGCCCACCTATATCGCCGCGCTGCCCGCCGACGACCCGGTCGCGGTTGGGATGAGGTTCGCGCGGGTGCCGAAGAAGATCGCCTACCGGACGGGCCGGGCGCGCAATATCGCGCTGCAACGGGCAAGCTTCCGGCTATCCCGCACCAATCCCGAGTTGTCGAAGAAGCTGCTGCTGGCCGCCGTGCGGATGCAACTCGGCAAGGAAATCGATATGGGACACTTCACCCCGTCGTACAACCCATGGGACCAGCGGCTGTGCATCGTTCCGAACGGTGACCTGTTCAAGGTGCTGCGCAGTGGTAAGGCTTCGATCGTCACCGATCACATCGATCGCTTCACCGAAAGCGGCATCCGGCTCGCGTCCGGGAAGGAACTACCCGCGGATATCGTCATCAGCGCAACCGGTCTCACCGTGCAGATCCTCGGCGGCGCGACGCTCGAGGTGGACGGGGAGCCGGTGTCGACCCGCGAGCATGTGGTCTACAAGGGCACTCTGCTCGACGGCATCCCCAACGCGATGCTGGTCCTCGGCTACACGAATGCGTCGTGGACGCTGAAGGCGGATCTGGCCGCCGAATACTTCTGCCGCGTCCTCAATCACATGAAGGCCCACGGCTACACCAAGGTGGTCGCGATCGCCGAAGACGCCGACCGCTCCGATCAGTCCGTGATGGGCAGCGCCCTGACCTCCGGCTATATCCAACGCGGCGACGGCGTCATGCCGCGCCAGGGCACCCGCGGCCCCTGGCAGGTCATCAACAACTACTTCCGCGACCGCGTGCTACTACGCAAGGCGCCACTGGAGGACGGGGTACTCACCTTCGACGGTGCGGCAGCTGCCACCCGATCCGGCGGTAAGCCGAAAGGACCAGTGCGTCAGCGGATTGCCTAGGGCTGCGCGGCAATCGTCTCTCGCGCGCCGGAAGCACTCACGGGCGAGGTCGACGACAGCCGAGCCGCGGTGCTCGCCGAATGATTCGACGAGGATGGCCCGACGAACGTGAGATCGGGTGTCCACTTCCGCTACCACGATTCGATCAGCGGGACATCATGTTCCTGCCGCTGCCATTCCTCGCTGAGGCGACCGAGTCGGCCCGGGGCGGCGATGCCGCGCACGCCTGCGATCTTGTCGTCACGGATCTCCAGGATGACAACGCCCACGACCCGGTCGTCGAGCGTGGTGAGCATGGCCGGGCAGCCGCTGACCACGGCGGCATGGATCGAGGGCGAGCCACCGGCGAGTCTGCGCTTGGCCGGAGACGGTTTGAAGCCGGCCCGCACCGCACGGGCGAGCCGCTCCGGGGTCGAGTAACGGATCAGCTTCTCGGCCAGCCCTAGCCCGGCGCTGTCGGAGATGCCGGTAGCGTCGTCGGTGAGCAGCGCCACCAGCCGTTCGGTCCGGCCCGAGGAGGCCGCATCGACGAATGCCTCGACGATTCGACGTGCGGAGGCATGGTCGATGTCGATGTCGATGTCGATGTCGATGTCGGTGCCGTTGCCGGCGACGGCGATTCGACGCCTGGCTCGGTGGATGTGTTGCTGACTCGCGGACTCGGTGATGCCGAGAATCTCGGCTATTTCGGCATGGCTGTAGGCGAAGGCCTCGCGCAGCACGTAAACGGCCCGTTCCACCGGCGACAGATGCTCCATGAGCGTCAGTACCGCCAAGGTCACCGATTCGCGCTGCTCGACGGTATCGGCCGGGCCCAGCATCGGGTCGCCGTCGAGCAGCGGTTCGGGCATCCACGCGCCGACCGCGCGTTCGCGGCGCAGCTTCGCCGAACGGAGCCGGTCCAGCGCCAGGTTGGTGACAATCTTGGTCAGCCATGCCTCGGGCACCTCGATATAGTCCCGGTCGGTGGCCTGCCACCGCAGGAACGCGTCCTGCACCGTGTCCTCGGCGTCGGCGGCCGAGCCGAGCAGACGGTAGGCGAGCGAGGCCAGCCGATTCCGGCTGGCCTCGAAACGCGCCACGGTGGCCGTGTCCATGAGCACGACTCTATGCAACGACCACGTCGGGCGAGTGCGTTCCGGTGGTGAGCAGACGGTATCGGTGACTCGGCCTTGCGAAGGTTGGGTGGCTCAGGCTCCAAGCAGAAGTGTCGAGGATTTTCGACTTGACGCGTGCGGCCGTCCGGCCACACAGCGCCCACGACTTCGATCGCGCGTCACCGTCGACCAGCTGGAAGATCGCGTCCTTGCGGCCGAGGCTGATGTGGTTGCCGACATACCACAGCGAGGTCGTCGCAATCTTGCGCCCGGTCCGGTCCCCGATGATCGCGGCCGTCGCCTGCATGCTGGTAAATCCCGCCGAAGCGCACGACATCGGCAACGGCCGACCGTTCTCACCGATGACGAAGACGCTGTCACCGGCAACGTAGACATCCGGGTGCGAGACCGACCGCATTTGACGGTCGACCCTGATCTGGCCGTTGTCTACGACCTCGAGGCCGCTGGCGGCGGCAATCGGGTGGACGGCGAAGCCCGCGGCCCACACGGTCGCGTCCGAGGCGAAAGCGGTGCCGTCGGTGGCGAGGGCCGCCGTTTCCTCGACGCGCTCGATGGTGGTGTGCTCGTGGACCGTGATCTCGAACCGGTCGAAGGCGCGCAGCAGGTGACGGCGAGCCGTCGTGCCCAGCCAGCCGCCCAGTTCGCCGCTGGTGGCGAGGCTGACCCGAAGCCCTGGACGGGATTCGGCGATCTCGGTGGCCGCCTCGATCGCGGTCAGGTTGCCGCCGACGACCAGTACCTTCCCGTCCTCACCCAGCTCATCCAGGCGTGCGCGCAGGCGCAGCGCCGAGGGCCGCGCGGCCACCTGGAAGGCGTGCTCGTCGACGCCTGGAACGCCATGGTCGGCGGCAGTGCTGCCGAGCGCGTAGAGGAGGGTGTCGTATTCGAGCCGGTCGATGCCCTCGCCGTCGGCGACTGTGACAGTCCGGTGATCGACGTCGACGGCGGTCACTCGCGCCACCCGTAACCGGATGCCGGTGCCCGCGAACACCTCCGCCAGCGGCCGGTGGCGCAGATCTTGCCCGGCGGCGAGCTGATGCAGGCGAAGCCGCTCGACGAAATCGGGTTCGGCATTGACGATGGTGATCTCGAAGTCGTCGCCGTGGAGTTGGCGGGCCAGGTATCCAGCGGAGAATGCTCCAGCGTATCCGGCCCCGAGGACGATGATGCGGTGCTTCATGGTTCGCTCCTGTCTGGTTCGCGTGCTCCTTGAACGAGACAGCCCTCGAATTCCTGACAGCATCACCCAGTGACGTGGATCACTTCGAAGCTCGCACGACTCCATTCCCCTTCGTGCGCCGCGGCGAGGGCTTTCTGACGGTTCGACGCTGGCAGCTTGCCGGCTGGCAGCGCCGCGGTGGCGTGCCCGGAATTCGGCGATCCGGCCCACCGCAGCAGATCGTTGTGCTCGGTGATCGGATCCGGATCCAGCTTCCGCGTCAGCGATGGTGTGAATCAGGTTGGGGACAACAGGGTTTCGGCAACCGTTCGCATGTGTGCCAGGTAGGTGGCGCGGGTGCGTGGGGTGGCGTCGGCACGGGAGAGGGTGCCACGGGTGAGGGCGTAGCCGATGGTTTCGGCGATGATCCGGAGTGGGACTCTGGGCGCGATGCGGCCTGCGGTCTGCAGGCGTTCGAGGTAGCGGGTGAAGCGGCGGATGGGGCGTTCGGCGATTTCCTGCGCGAGGACGGCGACGCGGTCGTCGACGGCGCCGCGTTCGTCGATGAGGCGCAGCATGGGTCCAGCATTGTGGAGCGCGGTGGCGAAGGCATCGATGGTGGCGGCCAGCATGACGCGGGGATCGTCGGTATCGATATCGGGTTCCTGGGCGGCGAGGAAATCGTCGCGGACCTGGGCGGCGAGGGCGAGGAAGATTTCGTCCTTGGAGGCGAAGTAGACATACATCGTCGCGCGGGAAACACCTGCGGCGGCAGTGATATCGGCGACGGTGGCCTTGTCATAGCCGCGCTCGGCGAAGACGCGGGCGGCGGCATCGAGCAGCGCGCGATGGCGGTCGGTATGGGATCGTTCCCGCGCCGCACGCACCGACCAACCTGCCTGTGTCATGGATCCATCGTCGTTGACATTGACGTCAATGTCAAAGCAGACTGTCGGCATGCATGTGGTGGTAGCGAACAGGGGCGAGGTGGCGGTCCGGGTAATCCGGACGGCCCGCGAGCGGAATTACGCCACGCTCGCACTCCCTACCCGCGAAGAGGCGGCGAGCCTGCCGGTGCGTCTGGCCGACGACGCGGTCCAACTGCCGGGCAGCGGAGCCACCGCCTACCTCGACATCACCGCGGTAGTCGCCGCGGCCGAGACCGCCGGTGTCGGTGCACTCGTGCATCCCGGCTACGGATTCCTCAGCGAGAGTGCCGATTTCGCGGCGGCATGCGCATCCGCCGGTCTGGCATTCGTCGGGCCTTCGCCTGAGGTGCTACGCATCTTCGGTAATAAGCTGTCGGCACGCGACGCCGCACGACAGGTGGGAGTCCCGGTGCTGCCCGCGACGTCCGTCGGTGCGGACTTGGCGGAAATTTCCGCATTCTTCGCCGACCACCCGACCGGTCTGATGCTCAAGGCGGCGGCCGGTGGCGGCGGACGCGGTATGCGTGCGGTCCACACAGCCGGCGAACTCGCCGAATCTCTCGACCGCTGCCGAGCCGAGGCTCGCGCCGGTTTCGGCGACGACACCGTATACGCCGAAGCGCTTGCCGCGGATGCGCGCCATATCGAGGTCCAGGTAATCGCGGACGGATACCGTGCCATCACCCTTGGTGACCGTGACTGCAGCATCCAACGTCGCCACCAGAAGCTCATCGAAATCGCCCCGGCCCCGAATCTCCCTGCCGCCCTGCGGGATCGCCTCCATCGTGACGCCATCCGGATAGCCGAATCGGTCTCCTGCCGCGGCGTCATCACTGTCGAATTCCTGGTCACCACCACCGACGCCTGGTTCCTCGAGGTCAACCCTCGCCTCCAGGTCGAACACACCGTCACCGAGGCGGTGACCGGCGTGGATCTCGTGGCAGTCCAACTCGATCTCGCCCGTGGTGCTGCTCTGCACGATCTCGCTGTGCCCGCCCATGATGATCGTTCGGGTGCCTTCGGTGTCGCAAGGGGGTTCGCGGTGCAGGCGCGGGTCAATGCCGAGATGGTCACCGCTGGCGGGGAGGTTTTGCCGAGCACCGGTGTGTTGACGGAGTTCGCCGCGCCGACCGGTGTGTGGGTGCGGGTGGACACCGCGGCGTTCACCGGGATGCGGCAGGGAGCGCGGTTCGATTCGTTGCTGGCCAAGGTTATCGCGCAGGGCCCGACGTATTCGGCTGCGGTGCGACGGTGTTCGGATGCCTTGGCGGAAACCGTGCTCGCCGGTGTCGATACCAATGCGAGTCTGCTGCGTGCGGTGTTGGATCAACTCGCCGATGGGGTCAGTGTTTCCACGTCCTGGTTCGAGGAGCGCGTCAGCGAACTGCTCGGTCGGGCAGGCGATTACGCGGCTACTGTGGCCCAGCGTGCGGGAGATTCCCCAGACGCGCTAGCCGAGCATCGAAACCCGACGGCAGCGGATCCGACGGCGACCGATAGTCCCGAGATCGTGCTCGAAGACGATGAGCAGGGCATGCGATCGCCGATGGGTGGAACCATCGTGAGCTTGGCGAAGCCCGGCAGCATCGTGCCGCCCGGCGCGGAGGTCGCTGTGCTCGAGGCAATGAAGATGCAGCACGTGCTGCGGGCCGATCAGCCGCTGCGGGTGGCGCGCCATCTGGTGGCACCTGGTGCGACGGTCGATCCGCATGCGTTGCTGCTGACATGGGTGGCGGCAGATCATGACGGTCCGGACGCCGATATCGAGGCAGTCGACCTGGATGCGGTGCGCGCCGATCTGGCGGAGGTGCAGGAGCGGCATCGGATCGTACTCGATGCGGGCCGCCCGACCGCCGTCGCGAAAAGGCATAAGCTGGGCCGTCGCACCGCCCGGGAGAACATCGCCGACCTGGTGGACGATGACAGCTTCCTCGAATACGGCGCCCTCGCCGTCGCCGCACAGCGACTCCGCCGCAGTCCCGAGGATCTGATCGCCAACACGCCCGCGGACGGACTGATCGGCGGCATCGCCACCATCAACGCCGACCGATTCGGCGCGGAAGCCGCTCGCGCACTGGTGATGTCCTACGACTACACCGTGCTGGCCGGCACCCAGGGCATGCGCAATCACGCCAAAACCGATCGCCTGCTCGAACTCGCCCACGAACAGCGCATACCTGTGGTTTTCTTCACCGAGGGCGGTGGTGGGCGACCGGGGGATACCGACCACTCGGGCATCTCCGGACTGGATGTGACCACCTTTCGCGCTATGGGCGCACTGTCCGGCCGGGTTCCATTGGTGGGCATCGTCTCTGGACGCTGCTTCGCGGGCAATGCGGCACTGCTCGGCATGTGCGATGTGGTCATCGCGACCCCCGACGCCAATATCGGCATGGGCGGACCCGCGATGATCGAGGGCGGCGGACTCGGCGTCTACGCGCCCGAGGATATCGGCCCCATCGATGTCCAACGCCGTAACGGCGTCGTACACGTCGTCGCCGCCGACGAGGCCGAGGCGGTTGCCGCGGCTCGCCGCTATCTCTCGTATTTCCAAGGGCCGCTGCAGGACTGGACGGTGCCAGATCCGCGCACCGCCCGACATGTGGTGCCGGAGAACCGGCTGCGCGCCTTCGATATCCGCAAGGTCATCGTAGCGGTAGCCGATGTGGACTCGGTCCTGGAACTGCGCCGCGACTGGGGCGTCAGCGTGGTGACCGCGCTCATTCGTGTCGAAGGCCGCCCGTTCGGTCTCATCGCCAACAACTGCCATCACCTCGGCGGTGCGATCGACGCTCCTGGCGCCGATAAGCTCAGCGCATTTCTGCGACTCTGCGATGCCCACGGCCTGCCGATCGTATCCCTCTGCGACACACCGGGTTTCATGGTCGGGCCGGAGGCGGAGAAGGAAGCGACCGTCACCAAATTCAGCAGGCTCTTCATCGACTCTGCCGCGCTCTCAGTCCCACTGGGCACCGTCATCATCCGCAAGGGCTACGGCCTCGGCGCACAGGCCATGGCCGCGGGCTCATTCCGCGCGCCACGTTTCGTAGTCGCCTGGCCCACTGGTGAAATCGGCGGTATGGGCCTGGAGGGTGCGGTCCGCCTCGGCTTCGCCAAGGAGCTCGCGGCCATCGAAGATCCCGATAAGCGTCGGGAAGCCTTCGACAACCTCGTCCAGCTCGCCTACGCCAACGGCAAAGCTCTGACCGCCGCCACCGTCCTGGAGCTCGACGACGTCATCGACCCGGCCGATACCCGGCGTTGGATCCGCACCCTGCGCTGAACCCAACCCTGCCTAGGCGATGGCGCTGGTCACCGCGTCGACGAGATTGCGGGCACGCAGGTCCGGGGCGCCTTCGACGATGTAGTTGGTGACGTAGGCGAAGGCGATGCCAGTGTCCGGATCGGCGAAGGCGAGGGAGCCGCCGCGGCCCGGATGGCCGAAGGAGTTGGGGCCGCCGAGTACGAGACCTTCGGTGGGCAGCATGTATCCGGTGGCATAGCGGTTAGGCAGCATCAGGACGCGGTCGATCCCCGCGGCCTGCTCGCGGGCCGCGGCGGCGACGGTTTCGGGGGTCAGCAGGCGGACGCCATCGACCTCGCCGATGGTCGCCGCGTAAAGCCGGGCAAGACCACGTGCGGTGCCGATGCCATTGCTGGACGGGATCTCGGCGGCGTGCACCGCTGGATCGTTGAAATCGATGCCCGCCGGATCGGTGACCTCGAAGGCTCGGTTGACCAGCGCCTCCGGATCGCGCATCGCGATGACCATCGGCTGGAGCTCCGCCGGGATCAATTCGTCCGGGATCGACGCCAGATCGACCTTCGGCGCGAATACGAGTCGGCTCACGCGGTGCCGTTCGGACTCGGGCAAACCGATGAAGAAGTCGACACCGAAGGGTGCGGCGATATCCTCGGCCAGAACCCGTCCGACGGTGCGTCCCGTTGCGCGTTGGATCACCTCACCGACGAGCCACGCGAACGTGCGCCCGTGGTATCCGTGTGCGGTGCCGGGCGGCCAATTCGGCGTCTGCGCGGCAAGCGCATCCACCATCGGCCTCCAGGTCAGCGCATCCGCGAGCGGTACCGGCTTGTCCAGCGCCGCCAGACCCGCCTGATGGGTCAACAGCCAGCGCACCGGGATATCGCCCTTGCCCGCCGCCCCGAATTCCGGCCAGTACCGCGTTACCGGGGCGTCCAGGTCGAGCTCACCACGCTGGGCGAGCAGATGGGCGACAGTCGCGGTGACGCCTTTGGTCGCCGAATAGACCAGCTGCACCGTGTCGCGCCCCCACGGCCGCGCACTCTCCGGATCGGCCAGACCACCCCACAAATCGACCATCGGCTGCCCATACCGATACACGGCCACCGCCGCACCTACATCCCCCTGCTCGGCGAAATTCGCCGCGAACACTTCGCGCACCGCTTCGAACTCGGACGCGACAACTCCATCGATAACCACGTACGCCAGCATGTCACGCAGCGCATCCCGCCCGCGGCACGAGCCCGGGGCCAGATGTTCGTCATCGCCTGTTCTCCAGTGCGGCGTCGGCGCGGCCGAGGCGGATGTTGTCCTCGATGGTGCCGTCGAGCCGGACGACAGCGGGTACGGTCGACAAGAACACCCCGGTCGCAACACTATCCGGACCGGACGCGGGCGACGGGATCGTACTGCGAAATATTGTGTGCGCCTTTCAGGGCACCGCGGCAACTGGGCCGACTTACGTCGAATTGCGTCGCGCCGGAACCGAACCGGGCCACGGTGTGGTGGTCACAGCCGACGAGTTCGCTGGGCTTGTGCTGCCGGTCAGCCAGGATTTCCGTGATCTCCTCACTGGTCTCCACAAGTCCTGCCGACCGGCCCGCGTGCGATGGTCAGCTCGTCGCCACTACGATCGCGATGACCGGGAGCGTGGGTGATGTGGTTCCTTCGAGAGTGTGGGGACGGTTGGGGTGAATCAGGTTGGGGCCGAGCCGATTCGGTTCCCGGCCCATGCTGAGGGTCAGGAGCGGGTTACTGCTGCCGTGGCACACAGGTACGCCAGGGCGAGCACTGCCAAGATGGTTCCGGTGGCGAACATAGTGGTCGCGTCGTAACCGGTGGTGAATCCGCCGAGGAGGGTGCCGGCTCCGATGCCCAGGTAGATGCAGGAGGCGTTGAGCGCCACCACCAATCCGGATTCCTGCGGGGCCGCGCCGATGAGCCGGTGCTGCTGGGCCGGGGTCTGGCACCAACTCGCCGCGCCCCACGCCGCGGCCAGGACTCCCACCAGCCCTGGCGCGTGCGTACCGGTGGCAGCCAGTGCGCCCATGACGCCGAGGGCGGCGGCCATGGTCAGATAACCGATGGCGAGCACGCGCGTGGCACCCCAGCGGTCGGTGGCGTAGCCGGAGCACAGGTTGCCCGCGACCGCGCCGATTCCGTAGAGGCACAGCATCCACGCGGTGACTGAGGCGCTGATGTCCAGTGCGCCCAGTGCGGGCACGGCGTAGGCGTAGACGACGTAGGCCGCGCTCATGCCCAGCACCGTCAATGGCAGCACCGCCGCGACGGTCCGGTTGCGTAGCACCGACAACCGCGTCGCCAGCGGCACCCGCGGACCGCCGGGAACGAACGGCACCCACGCCGCCACCCCGGTCGCGGCCAGCAGACACAACGCGGCAACCCCGGTCAATGCCGAACGCCAGCCCAGCCACTGCCCGAGCACATCACCCAGCGGCACGCCGAGCGCGGTCGCGATGGTCAACCCGCCCACGACCACCGCCATCGCCCGTGCCCGCGCCTCAGGGCGCACCAGCGCCGAGGCCACCGCTCCCGCGTTCGGGGTGAACGCCGCCGCCCCGAACGCCGCCAGGATCCGCGTGGCCAGCAGGATCGAAAACGTCGGCGCGAGCGCCGATCCGAGATTGGCCACAGCCAGCACGACCAAGGCCGCGACCAGCAGCGCTCGCCGTGGCACTCGAGCGGTAGCCGTGGCCAGTATCGGGGAGCCCAGCGCGTAAGCGGCGGCGAAGACGGTGACCGCCAGCCCGGTGGTCGCCGTGGAGACCTTCAGCCCGGCGGCCAGATCCGGCAGGAACCCAGCAAGGATGAACGCATCAGTGCCAACGGCGAAGGTGCCCAACGCCAGAATCAGCGTGCGCCGCAACCCATTCGACCGATCCTCGGCCGCGGCGGGGATAATCAGGATATTTGACATCCCGGTTTTCCTTTCAAAAGAACCCGGCCTGTGGCCGGGTGAGTTTTGTCGATGGACGTCGGGTCGGTTCAGGCAATCCCCTGTTCGTAGAACCGCCGCGCCCGGGTCGCGGCGTTGGCCGGGGCGTCGGCCATCAGGTCCGCGATGGTCTGGCTTGCCAGCTCGCGCCGCCACGCCAGCTCCGCGCGGCGCATGGCGGTGGCGATCCCGCATGTCTTGGCGAATTCCGACTTGGCCGCGGTCTCACCGGCTCCGCGGCGGCGGATCTCGGTGCAGCGGAACGCGCCGGTGCGCCCTTCGACCGCGGCGACGACATCCATCAAGGTGATCTGCTCGAGCGCCTTCGCCAGCCGGTAGCCACCACGCACGCCCGGGGTGGACTCGAGGATCCCCTCCCGCACCAGCGGCTGCAGGCGCTTCTTCAGATACTCCGGCGGCAGCTCGAACATCTGCGCCAGCCGTGCGGTCGCGATCGGCGCGCGATCGTCGAGCCAGGCCAGCACCAGGCAGCAGTGCAGTCCCCACTCGACTCCTTCGCTCATCAGCATGAATAGGGATATTACATGTCCCGAATACCCGGTACCGCAAACGTTCTTTGCGCTGTGAAACAGCAGGTCGTAGCAACTTCGGATATCATCCAGCCGTGGGGAAATCTGCTGGCTGCGGCTGTGTTAGATCTCGTGACCGCCGGTAGGGAACGATGCTGATCGTCGTAGACGCCGCGAATGTCGTGGGCTCGCGCCCCGATGGCTGGTGGCGCGATCGTGCGGGTGCCGCTCGGCGATTGGTAATGCGGCTGAGCACGCTGAAACAGCGCCTTACCCAACCCGCCGAAGTAGTCGTCGTGCTGGAGGGCGCGGCCAAGGCCGCGGCATCGGATGAGTTCGAAGGCGTGCGCGTGGTGCTGGCGGATGCTTCGGGAGACGATGCGATCGTCGACGTCGTGGCCGCGTCCACCGAAGCAGACAGGATCACCGTCGTCACTGCCGATCGCGGACTTCGCGATCGAATCGAAGCGCTCGGCGCCGAATCGGTGGGCCCGCGCTGGCTGCTCGATCGCATCGACCCCTGACCTGTCGGATCCGACTGGTAGACAAGAAGAACCGTCGCCGAATCCGGAGGTCAACCGTGCCCAACGAACTCGAGGAACTGCCCTACGCGCGTTATCTCACGCCACTGGAGAGCGATCTCGAACCTGAGGGCGACTACGACTGCGTACACATCACCGGTGCCGATATCGATGACGTCGACGCGGGCAATTCCCGGTTCTCCGAAACCGTCTTCACCTCGCTCGCGATCAACTGTGGCAGTCTGCGTTTCTCCCGCTTCACCGATGTCTGGCAGCGCAGTGTGCGCTGGGTCGGCACCGACCTGTCCGATACCTCCTGGCAGGACGTCGAATTGATCGCCGGTGCGCTGTCCGGCGTCGATGCAGGCGGCGCCAACTTGCGTCGAGTGCGCTTCGAAGGCTGCAAATTCGACTCGGTGAACTTCCGCAAGGCCAAGCTGCGCGAGGTGCAATTCGTCGATTGCGTGCTGCGCCATACCGACTTCGGTGACGCCGAGCTGACCAAGGTCGTCTTTCCCGGCACCACCGTGGAGGGCCTGCTGCTCAACCGCGCCCGACTACGGCAGGTCGATCTGCGCGGCGCTGGGCACCTCGATATCGCCGACGGTCTCGATGCCTTGCGCGGGGCAACCATCACCCAACTCCAACTGCTCGACCTGGCACCCGAGTTCGCCAAGGCGATCGGTATTACCGTCCGCGATTAGTACTGCTTGCGGTGCGGCACGAATTCCAAGGTGAGCAGCGCTGCAGCGGCCAGCAGCACCTCGCGCCACCGGATCAGTACGAACCGCTGATCGGACATCGCATGGAATTTGCGCAGGAATCGGTACAGCGACTCGAGCCGGATCAGCGGATCTCCCACGTGCGCGAGGACATAGATCAGCTTTCCGGTCCGCGATCGCTCCTTCTCGGCGAACAGCTCCGGGAAGGGAGCGAACGCCAGTGCGATCCGTTCGATGCCGTGCGTGCGGGCGTGGTCGACGAGATCGATAATCATCCGCTCGTCCAGTCCGTTCGGGGCATCCTTGCGCCGCCACGGGACATCCAAGCTCAGCTCGCGACCCCGGCCGGAAACGCCGTAGCGCTGGAAGCCGGCCACACGCCCGTCCGCATCCCTGGCCAGCACCAGCAGCATGCCTGGATTCCGCCCGTCGAGCAGGTGGTCGAGGATCATCGAGAAGCCACGATTCTGCCGACCCGTACGCCACTCGTCGACTATGGACAGCAGTTCGGCCCGCAGCGGTTCGGTCAGGTCGGTCTCAACGATGACCTCGGTGGTAACCCCGAAATTCCGGGTGCGGCTCACGGCCTGGCGCAGATTGCGGAAGGAGCGCCCGACCATGGCGAATGTGCCGACATCGATGATCACGTCGCGACCGACCGGAATCGCGCGCAACCCCCGATGCTCGATGGCCCGATGCCGCCATACCTCCGTCAATTCCGGACTGGCGCCGAGTACCGCGATCCGCCAGCCGTGATTCGCCGCGAATTCGGAGAAGTCCGTGAGCAGTGCCGGGAAATCGGCGCGATCGCCGATCGGATCACCGGCGACCACCGCGATCCCGAAGCGGGCCCGATAGCCGATCGCGGCGGTCGAATTCGCATTGAAGTAGTAGGACTTCGACGAATGCAATGCGAAGGACGCAAGTGGATCGCGATGGCTTCGGCCGACGAGTTCGGCGACCCTGTACAGCTGCTCGGGCTGTGGCCGGCTCGACTGCGGCAGCATCAGGATGAATCCGGTCGCGGCCAGCAAGACGAATCCGAAGCCTGGATGCGAGGCACGATAAGCGGCATTGGCCGCTGCGAGCACGAAAACCGCGACGGTGAAATGCGGCAGGGTGATCGGGCGGCGCAGATGCAATCCGCGCACAACGAAGAGCCCGGCGATCGACATGGCGACGAACCAGCCGTGGTCCTCCCCGGGAGCGGCGCGACCGGCCTCGTATACCAGCGCGACACTCATCAGCAACAGGGCAATCGTGATCACCGGACGGACGGCAGGTGTGGTGGTGATGGAGGCATCGCGGTACCCGGCGAGCGTGGAATTCCGTGCCGTCGTTTCGCGTCCCTCAGCCACGTCTACACCCCATTAGGCCGACCGGTCCGAACAGGTTCCCCATGTGGTCCTCCGATTATCCTGTACACGCAACAATATTGCGAACATGGGATGAGTGCTCGAACATTCCTGGCTCACCAAGATCGTTGGAGTCCGCGAGTGTTCACCCGGCAACCGCGCCAGGCTGAAGCTGACGCGTCGACCTCGATCGAAACCGGAGCGAGCGCGCCGTTGGCCGCTCCAATCGAGTATGCCGCCGCAGTGAACACGGACACGAGCCTTTCCCTGGTCATATTCCCGACCATGGGCTCTGGTATCGACGCCATGACTCCGGCCTCATCGCTTGTATATCGCCGCGGTGCCGGTCGGCGTGAACGGCATCGGCGTTCCGGCCGGATCGGTATGAGCACGAATCATGGTCGACAGCTATCGTTCAGCGAGTCGCGTATCAATCGCATCTCGGTATCTGTCGGTCGTGGCCGAACATTGCGTCTGAGACCGAGATAGAGATCTGTAGACAATAGTGTTCGTAATTGTCTATCGTCTTGGCTCATGACGAAGTTCCACGGCAAGAGCTGCCTGATCACCGGAGCGGCGAGTGGATTGGGGCGTAGTACGGCGCTGGCGGTCATCGCCAAAGGCGCATCGGTCATCCTGACCGATATCGATGATGCCGGACTGCGGAACACCGCCGATGAGGTGCGTGCACGGGGCGGTGTCGTGCACCTGGCCGCGCCCGCCGATATCAGCGACTATGACGCCGTGGTGACGCTGGCCGCGAAGGCGCATGCCGAGGTGGACAGCGTCGATATCGTGATGAATGTGGCAGGCATTGCCACCTGGGGGACCGTCGACCGGCTGACGCACGATCAGTGGCGGCGCACCATCGAAATCGATCTGATGGGCCCGATCCACGTGATCGAAGAGTTCGTGCCGCCGATGATCGAGGCCGGGCGCGGTGGACACCTGGTCAATGTGGCCTCGGCCGCAGGTCTTTTCGGCTTGCCCTGGCATGCGCCCTACAGTGCGGGCAAGTTCGGATTGCGCGGCGTTTCGGAGGTGCTGCGCTTCGATCTGCGACAGCACCGGATCGGTGTCAGCCTGGTCTGTCCCGGGGCGATGGCGACACCGATGGTGGACAGTGTGGATATCGCGGGTGTCGATCGGCAGGGCGAGGCAGTGCGGCAGGGGGTCGCACTGTTCATGCGGCATGCGGTCACGCCGGACCAGGCAGCCCGATCGATCGTCCGCGGGGTCGAGCGCGATAAGTACATGGTCTTCACCTCGCCCGACATCCGGGTCGGCTATCTCGCCCAGCGCTACTTCCCGCCGTCCTACAGCCTCGCGATGCGCGGGCTGAACTGGGCGATGAGCCGCTACATCGATAAGACGCCCGCGATGACCAAGGCGTAATCAGTCGTGCGGCCGTGTCGCACCGCTCGCCGAGTGGACTGAGCCCACGAAAAATCCCACCTCACAACGATTCCCAAGGACAGCCGGTGTGAGGCCGGTACCGATCAAGGGAGTAGTTCGCGCTTGACAAGCGGGTCGTGCGGTGCCGAAGTAAGGGTGCTAGCCGGGGAAACCCATTTGCCTCGCCGCGCGGTACCCCGCCGGCCGGTCGGCGGCGGGGCGAGACAGGCCCGCACCGCGGAGGAGCCGAGCGGGTTCGAGCGGTGGGCGTCAGTTCGGCTTACGGAAGACTCGATACGTTTGCCGAGAATGATTTGCCGAGCCGGCTACGCCGCTGTCATCGCGTGCCGAGTAGCAGGGTTTGGGTGCCGCGTCCGATCGGGCCCTGCTGATCGAACAGGCGGGACTCGGCCAGGCCGATGCCGCTGTGTTCGGGGTAGGTGACCGCGTCCAGGCACATCCACTCGCCGACCGGGTCCCGGTGCAGGGTCACGGTGAGGTCGGTGTTGATGAAGAAGTATCGACTCCATGGCAGGACGGAGCTGATGCCGTTGCCGAAGTCAGCGGCGGCGAGGGCCCGTTGCAGCGGACTGAGCGAGGTGCCGGCCACGATCGGGTAGCGCAGGCGAATCCAGTACACGGCCGGGCCCGGAGTCTGGAAAGCGCCCGAGACGAAACGGTATTCGACGCCGGTATGGAAGCCGACCGG
>FTJU01002311.1_pt5 | contig 29551 bp, 16 predicted proteins | sample 1658961 | NCBI WGS metagenome assembly FTJU01 (sample SAMEA3914878, study PRJEB12502) | metagenome | biome: forest; material: soil | place: USA | collected 2012-03-12 | depth 0.3 m | reverse complement strand
CCTCGCGCACCGCCGCGCTCGCATCCAGTAGCGCCGCCTCGATCTCGCCCAGCTCGACGCGGAATCCGCGCAGATTTACCTGCTGGTCGGCCCGGCCCAGGTACTCCAGCTCACCGTCGGCCGTCCATCGCGCGAGGTCACCGGACCGGTAGGCCAGGGCACCCGCCCCGGCATACGGATCGGCCACGAACCGGCTCGCGGTGAGTGCGGGCCGTCCGAGATAGCCACGCGCCAACTGACCACCGGAAACGTAGATCTCGCCGGGAACACCGACCGGCACCGGCCGCAGCCGCGCATCGAGGACCCGCACGACCAATCCGGGTATGGCCGCACCGATCACACTCGCCGCGCCGGTATCCGCCTCGATCGGCCGGTAGGACACATGCACGGTGGTCTCGGTGATGCCGTACATGTTCACCAGTCGCGGCGACCGCGGATGCCGGGCGAACCAGCCGCTGAGGCGCTGCGGTTCCAGCGCCTCACCACCGAAGATCACATAGCGCAGGGCGAGTTCGACAGCAGGTTCCGTGGCAATCAGTTGATAGAAGGCCGACGGCGTCTGGTTCAACACCGTCACCCGTTCCGCGGCGAGCAGTTCCACGAACTGCTGTGGTGAGCGCGAAGTGTAGTAGTCGACCACCACAAGCGTGCCGCCGTGCAGCAGCGCACCCCAGAGCTCCCAGACCGAGAAGTCGAAGGCGTAGGAGTGGAACATCGTCCAGACATCGCTGGGCCCGAACTCGAAGTGGCACTTGGTGTTGTCCAGCAGCCGCAGCACATTGCGATGCGGGATGACCACGCCCTTCGGTTTCCCGGTAGATCCGGAGGTGTAGATGACGTAGGCGGTGTGGGCCGGGTTCAGCGGTCCGCGTCGCTCGGCCTGGGTCATGGCAGACGAGTCGATCGAACCCCGATTCGCGGCCACGATATCGAGCACCGGACCACCGAACCAGCCGGGTGTCAATTCGGTTGCGGTGCTGGCGATCGCGCAGATCGGCCGCGCGTCGTCGAGTACGTATTCGATCCGATCCGCCGGATAGTTCGGATCGATCGGCAGATACCCGCCGCCCGACTTGATCACCGCGACCAATGCGACGACGAGTTCCACCGACCGCGGCAGTGCCACCGCCACCAGCGTCTCTGGTCCGACACCGGCCGCGATCAGCCGCCGGGCCAGCCGGTTCGACCAAGCGTCGAGTTCGGCGTAGGTCAGCGAGCGAGTGCCCGCGCGGACCGCGACAGCGGTCGGATCGATCGCGGCGGCTCTTGCGAACCGCTCGGCCAGCGTGGTCGCTTCGGTGATGTAAGTCAGTGCCGGAGTGGACCATTCGTACAGTGCGCGATGCTGCTCCTCGGCGCTGAGCAATTGGATATCCCCGACCACCACGGTGGCATCGGCCGCGATGGCGGCCAGCACCTGGGTGCAGCGACGACCGAGTACGGCGATCGTGTCGGCATCGAAAAGGTCGGTCGCATAGGTGATCTCGATATCCATGCCGTCGGCACGGCCGTCGGCGTCATCGGATTCGACCACGGTGAACTGCAGATCGAATTTGGCGGCCGCCGCGTCGAATTCGACGGGACGCACCGTGAGATCGGCGAGTTCGAGCGGCGGCAACGTGAAGTTCTGAAAGGCCAACGCCACCTGGAACAGCGGGTTCCGATTCTGTGCACGCACCGGTGCGATGACCTCGACCAGCCGCTCGAACGGCACATCCGCATGGGAGAGTGCCTCGATATCTTGTGCACGCACAGTATCCAGCACCGTCTCGAAGCGCGCCCTGGTGTCGATTCGCGTGCGCAATACCAGGGTGTTGACGAACATCCCGACAAGTCCGTCCAGCGCCGCATCACCGCGGCCCGCGATGGGCGTGCCGATCGCGATGTCCTCGCTGACGGACAGCCGGGACAGCAAGACCGCGAGCGCCGCATGCATCGTGCTGAACAGCGTCGTTTCCCGCTTGCGGGCCAGTTCACGCAGCTCACTGTGTAGATCCGAGTCGATGCGGAGCCGATGGACGGCACCGCGATGCGACGAGACGGCCGGACGCGGCCGGTCGGTGGGCAGCTCCAATTGTTCGGGCAGGCCCGCCAGCGCACGTTGCCAGAAGGTGAGCTGCCGATGCGCCCGCGACTCCGGATCCGCATCGTCGCCCAGCATTTCGGCCTGCCACAGCGTGTAGTCGGCGTACTGCACGGGCAATGCCGCCCATGTGGGCGCGGTGCCGTCTCGACGTGCGGCGTAGGCGGTCATGAGATCGACCGCGAGTGGTCCAAGGGAAAAACCATCGACCGAAATGTGATGCAGGACAAGCGCGAGCACGTGTTCGCCAGCGCTGACGGCGAACAGTCGGGCTCGCAGTGGCAGCTCGGTGGTCAGATCGAACGTGGTCGCCGCGAACGCGGATAGGTGCGCCCCGAGTTCGGCTTCAGTGACGAGCTCCCGCCGCAATACCGGAACAGCGTGCGCCGCAGCGATAATCACCTGCTCTGCGCCATCCGGCCCATCCGGATAGACCGTCCGCAGCGTCTCGTGCCGAGCAATCACATCCGCCAGCGCGGCGGTCAGGGCGTCCACATCGACATCACCGGTGAGCCGCAGTGCGACCGGAATATTGTCGACGGCACCGGCCGAATCGTCGGCTAGGAACCGGTTGAGAAACCATATGCGCTGCTGAGCCGATGAAAGCGGAATCCGCGCCTGGCGCGGGCGCGCATGCAACGCGACATAGCCACGCTCCTCATGCACCTCGGTCGCTGCCGCCAATGCCGCGACCGTGGGCGCCTCGAACAGCGTCCGCACCGGCAGCGGCATATCCAGCGCCGCACCCAACCTGGCAACAACCTGGGTGGCGTTCAGGGAATTTCCACCGAGGGCGAAGAAGTCGTCGTCGAGGCCGACCAGCTCGATATCGAGCACCTCGGCGAAGGTCAGGGCAACGATTTCCTGGGTGGCCGTAACGGGCGCACGGAAAACGGCGGCCTCGAATACCGGCGCGGGCAAGGCCTTCCGATCCAGCTTCCCGGAAGTATTGAGCGGAAACTCATCGAGCACGACAAGCGCCGACGGCAGCATGTACGTGGGCAGCTGTCTGCTCAGCGCGGATTTCACGGCGTCGGTATCGACCGGCACCCCGGCTTCCCCGACGACGTACGCGACAAGTTGCTCGTCCCGCAGCACAACCACCGCCTGCGCGATGGCGGCCACAGCGGTGAGCGCGGTTTCGATATCACCGAGCTCGATCCGCAATCCACGCAACTTGACCTGGAAATCCGTGCGTCCCAGATAGTCGAGCACGCCGTCCGCACGCCAGGCCACCAAATCCCCGGTGCGATACATCCGCGCACCGTCGCCGAACGGATTCGCGACGAACCGGTCGCTCGTCAGATCCGACCGTCCGATATATCCGCGCGCCAATTGCACACCGGCCAAGTACAACTCGCCCGCAACCCCCACGGGCACCGGACGCAGCCGAGCATCGAGGACATAGACCTGCGTGTTGAATACCGGCCCACCGATCGGCACGGAATCCACATCAGCCGCGGTCAACTCGTGGCTGGTGACATCCACCGCCGCCTCGGTCGGTCCATACAGATTGTGCACCGCCGCACCGGTCAGCTCGCGCAGCCGATGCGCGGGCTTGGCTGCCAGCGCTTCGCCCGATGCGAATACCAGCCGCAGCGAATCACAGTCCGCCACTGTGGGTTCCGCGACGAACACCACCAGCATCGACGGCACGAAATGCGCGACACTGACTCGCTCGCGCCGAATGACCCGCGCGAGATACGCCGGATCACGATGTCCATCCGGCCGCGCGACCACCAAACGCGCACCGACCTGCAAGGGCCAGAAGAACTCCCACACCGACACGTCGAAGGTGGCGGGTGTCTTCTGCAGCACCACATCAGCGCTGGTCAGCGGATAGGCGTCCTGCATCCACACCAGTCGATTGACGATCGCCGCATGCGAAACCGCGACCCCCTTCGGTTGCCCGGTCGAGCCGGAGGTGAATATCACGTATGCGGCATGGCCGGGCGCCGAGGAGCCGAGCCGGTCGTCATCGGTGACCGGCGCATCCGAGTAGTCGGAGGTGTCGAACAGATCCACATCGAGCACCGCCCACGAACGCTGCGCAGTGTCGAGATCGAGCCCATCGTCGGTGCGGGTCAGCACACAGACCGGACGCGCCGATCGAAGCGCATCGTCGATTCGCTCGGCCGGATGCTCCGGGTCCAGCGGAACATACGCACCGCCCGCCGTGAGCACGGCGTAGACGGCGACAACCAGATCCAGCGACCGCCGCATGCCGATGGCCACCGTGGTATCCGGACGGACCCCGATCGACACCAGCAGCCGCGCGAGCCGGTTCACCCGACTCGCGAACTCCGCATACGTCAACGACTCGCCCTCGAAGGTGACCGCAACGGCATCCGGCGTCCGCGCGACCTGCGCCTCGAACAGCGATACCAGCGTCGCGCCCGAATCCACCGGGTATGTTGTCGCATTCCAGGACTCGAACATCAGCGCGCGCTCGTCGGCATCGACCAGATCGATATCCCCGACCCGCACGTGCGGATCCGCGACCGCATCGAGCACGCGCCGCAGTCTTGTCGCGAACGACGCGACCGTCCGCACATCGAACAGATCGGTCGCGTATTCGAATGTCGCGGCCAGGCCTGCGGGAAGACCGGCCGCGTCGACGGTCTCGGCCAGCGTGAGTTGCAGATCGAATTTCGCCGTTCGCGTTTCGATATCGAGCATCGAGACCTCGACCCCGGCAAACTCCAGACTGGTCTGCGCGGTGTTCTGGAAGTCGAGCATGACCTGGAACAGCGGATGCCGTGCCGCGGAACGCTCCGGACGCAATACCTCGACCAGCCGCTCGAACGGCACATCGGCATGTGCGAGGGCGCGCAGATCACCATCGCGGACCGCCGTGAGCAAGTCGGCGAAAGTCAGTTCCGGCCGCACATCGATCCGCAGCACCAGGGTGTTGACGAACATGCCGACGAGCCCGTCCAGCGCGGCGTCACCGCGACCCGCGACTGGGGTTCCGATCGCAATATCCTGCTGCCCCGCGAGTTTCGCCAGCAGTGTGGCGAATGCCGCATGCAGCACCATGAACAGGGACGCGTTGGCGTCCTCCGCCACGTCGCGCAGCCGCTGATGGGTCGCGGCATCGATGGTGAAGGCATGGCGCGCACCACGACCCGACGCGACGGCCGGACGCGGCCGATCCCCCGGCAGGTCCAGCACATCCGGCAGATCGGCCAATGCGGATGACCAATAGCCGATCTGCTCGGCAAACAGCGATTCCGGATCGTCTTCGGCACCAAGCGTTTCCCGCTGCCACAGTGTGTAATCGGCGTATTGCACCGGCAGCGGCGCCCAACCCGGTTCCGAACCCGCGCGACGCGCGGCGTAGGCGGTCATCAGATCGCGAGTAAGCGACGCGATGGACCAACCGTCCGCGCTGATGTGATGGATGGCGACAACCAGCACATGCTCGGTCCCGGTGTGCAGCAGAGTGAGCCGAACCGGCACCTCCCGGTCGACCACGAACGGCCGTGCCGCCACCGCTCGAACCCGATCGATCAAGGCCGCGGCATCGACCGGCTCCGGCACCAGCGAGACCGCATCGCGATCCACCGGCAGCACATCCTGCCGCGGCACACCGTCGGCCGCTGGATATCTGGTGCGCAGCGCCTCATGTCTGGCGATGACATCGCCGACCGCAGCTGTCAGCGCACCGAGATCGAGCGCACCGACCAGCCGCACCGCGGCCGTCAGATTATTCGCGACCGAGGCGCCATCGAACTGATTCAGGAACCACATCCGCTGCTGCGCATAGGACAGCGGCACCTCATCGGGCCGCGCCCGCGCGATCAGCTCTCGTCGAATGCGTGCCGCCCCCGAGGTGGGCAGATGCGCGGCCAATGCGGCCACCGTCGAATGTTCGAACAACAGCCGCACCGGAATATCGGCACCGACGACCGCGCCGATCCGCGCGGCAATCTGCGTGGCCACCAGGGAGTTTCCACCGAGTGCGAAGAAATCGTCATCCAGGCCGACCCGGTCCGGCCCGAGCACCGCCGCGAATACCTCGGCCACGGCACGCTCGGCCGCCGTACCGGGCGCCCGAAACGTCCGGACGGCGGGCACCGGGTCGGGCAATGCCTTCCGATCCAACTTGCCAGAGCTGGTCAGCGGCATTTCCGCAAGTCCGACATAGGCCGTCGGCACCATATACGAAGGCAGCACAGCGCGCAGCCGCCGACCGAGCACCTCGGCCAGTTCCGCCTCCGGGATAGCGCCGACCACATACGCGACCAGCAGCTCACCCGCGGCATGTGCGAACACCCGAACTGCCGCGGCACGCACATCATCGGCAGCGACGAGCGCCGCCTCCACCTCACCGAGCTCGATCCGCTGCCCCCGCAGCTTCACCTGAAAGTCACCGCGTCCCAGAAATTCCAGATCGCCCGCACGATTGCGCCGCACCAGATCACCTGTCCGGTACATCCGGGCGCCGGCCGGTCCATACGGATTGGCCACGAACCGCTCGGCGGTCAATTCCGTTCGACCGTGGTACCCGCGCGCCACCTGAACGCCGGAAAGGTACAACTCACCGACGACCAGGTCCGGCACCGGCCACAACCGTGCGTCGAGCACCAACACCTGGCTCGAACGCACCGGCCGACCGATCGGCACCGCCCCCGGCACCGCCGCATCGGCCGCGGCATGGGTGGCGTGCACGGTGAATTCCGTTGGGCCGTATAGATTGTGCAGCTCAGCCCGACACACCGCAGCGAAGCGGGCCGCAGCTTCACCGGTCATCGCCTCACCCGCCACGAAAACCGTACGCAGCGAGGCGATCTGGGCGATTCCCGCAGCCTCGGCGAACACGGTCAACATCGACGGCACGAACGAGGTCATCGTCACCCGGTGCGCCGCGATGGTCGCGGCCAGATAAGCAGTGTCCCGATGCCCGTCGTGCTCGGCGACGACCATGCGCCCACCGCGCGCCAGTGGCGCGAACAGCTCCCATACCGACACATCGAAGGTCGCCGGAGTCTTGAACAGAACCACATCGTCGGCGCCGATGCCGTATTCGTCGGCAATCCAGTCGATCTGATTCGCGACCGAGGCATGCTGTACCGCGACACCTTTCGGCTGCCCCGTGGATCCGGAGGTGAAGATGACGTACGCCGTATCGGTCGGCCGCAACGGATGCAGTCGATCCGAATCCCGCACCGGCGCATCCGAATAGCCGGAGCAATTCAACGCGTCGACCGCCAAGACCGGCGCCGGGGTGCCGTGCGACCACCCGTCACCTGCCCGAGTAAGTACACACACCGGCCGAGCCGCGGCAAGCAAATGCGCACGCCGCGCCTCCGGTTGATCCGGATCGACCGGCACGTACCCGCCACCCGCGGTCAATACGGCGTAGGCCGCGACAACGAACTCCACCGACCGCCGCATACCGAGCACGACCAACGTCTCCGGCCCGACCCCGGCCGCGATCAGCCGACGAGCCAGCCGATTCACCTGCCCCGAGAACGCCGCATACGTCAGCGCACCATCCGAATCGACCAGTGCGACCGCATCGGGCGTCCGCCGCACCTGCGTCTCGAACGCGGCCGGCAGTGTGCCGGTACGGCTCGACGACTCGGCGATGCCGCACTCGATCGCCGACTGCCGACCCGCCACATCCAGCAGCGGCAGATCCCCCACCGCCAGCTCGGCATCGACCACGATCGCATGCAGCAGGCGAACCAGCCACCGCGCATAGTTCGCGATGGTGGCCTCGTCGAATAGATCGGTGGCGTAGGTGAATTCCGCCCGGATCCCCGCCGGTGCCGGACCTTCCCCGAGTCCGGCACCGGCGAAGCCTTCGGTGACCGTGAGCTGGAGATCGAATTTGGTCACTCCGGTCTCCAGCCTACTGGTGCAGGCCGACAAATCCGGGAGTTCGAACGCGATGTCCGCGGCATTGTCGAAAGCGAGCAGTACCTGGAACAGCGGATGCCGCGCCTGCGAGCGCGCCGGGTTGATGGCATCGACCAGCTGCTCGAATGGCAATTCGGTATGACCGAAGGCGGCGAGATCGGTCTCCCGCACCCGTGCCAGCAACGCGGAGAAAGATGCGGCGGCATCGACAACGGTCCGCAGCACCAGGGTGTTGACGAACATGCCGACGAGGTCGTCCAGCGCCCGTTCACCGCGTCCGGCCACCGGCGTGCCGATCACGATGTCATCGCTACCGGACAGCCGCGAAAGCAGCACAGCGAGCGCGGCGTGCAACACCATGAAGTTCGAAACACCTTGGGCACGAGCAAGGTTCACGATCTCGGCGTGCAAGTCGCCCGGTATTTCGAAGCCGAATACCGCGCCTCGACCGGATGCGACGGCGGGCCGGGACCGATCCGCGGGCAGCTCGATCAGATCGGGCGCACCGGCGAGCGTGGCCGTCCAGAACTCCAGCTGCCGGGCCGACGGCGCATCCGGATCGGCGGCGGAGCCGAGCAATTCATGCTGCCAGAGGCTGTAATCCGCGTATTGCACCGGTAGCGGCGACCAGTCCGGCGCATTGCCGGCATGCCGGGATGCATACGCGGACATGACATCTCGTGCCAACACCCGTAGCGACAGCCCATCGGCCGCAATGTGGTGCAGCACCAGCGTGAGCGCGCAGCTCTCGTCGTCGACCAGGAGAATCCGTGCCCGCACGGGCACTTCACGTTCCAGATCGAATCCGAGCGCGGCAAACCGAGCCAGTTCGTCGTCCAGTTCGTCCGCACCGATCGACTCCGGCGCGCGCACCACGACAACCTCGTCAGCGGGCAAGACCACTTGCTGGGCCGCCATCCCGTCCGACACCGCGGGAAAGATCGTGCGCAACACCTCATGCCGACCGACCAGATCGGCCAAGGCCAGCCGCAGCGCGGAAATATCGACCGCACCGAGCAACCGCACCACGAACGGCATGTTGTAACCGGCACCGGCAGTCTCGAACCGATTGAGGAACCAGATCCGCTGCTGTGCCGGAGATAGCGGAACCAGCGGCGGCCGGTGTCGCACCCGCAGCTGCGCGAGCACCGGCCCACCACTGGATCCACCCGCCCGCTCGATGAGTTCGGCGAGTGTGGACACCGTGGTAGCGGTGAACAATTCGCGAACCCCGAGCCGACAGCCCAGTTCGGCGCCCAACCGCGCCGCGACCTGGGTGGCTACCAAACTATTGCCGCCGAGCGCGAAGAAATCGTCGTCGCGCCCGACCCGATCGTGTCCGAGCACCGCACCGAATACCCGCGCGACCGCCGCCTCCATCGGCGTCGCGACCTCGGCATATTCGGTCGAGATCCGCTCCGGTGCGGGCAGCGCGGCACGATCCAATTTGCCGGAGGCATTGACCGGCAGCGCATCCAGCACCACGAATGCGGCCGGCACCATGTACCCGGGCAACGCGCGCAACGCCGCGGTACGCAGTTGGGCGGGAGATACCGCGCCGGTCGCGGATTCGACCACATATGCGACCAACTGCTCGCCCACCCCGGCGTCATCGCGCACCACGACCACCGCGCGTACCACCGAATCGACGGTCCCGAGCACGGCTTCGATCTCACCGAGCTCGATCCGCAGCCCGCGCAACTTCACCTGGAAATCGGTACGGCCCAGGTACTCCAGCTCACCGTGGCTGGTCCAGCGGACCAGATCACCGGTGCGGTACATCCTGGTAGCCGACCCGAACGGGTTCGCGACGAACCGATCGGCGGTGAGCCCGGGACGGCCGAGATAACCACGGGCGAGCTGTACCCCCGACAGATACAGCTCGCCCGCAGCCCTGACCGGTACCGGCCGCAGCCGCGAATCGAGCACGTAGAGCCGGGTATTGAAGACCGGCGCGCCGATCGGCACCGAGAGGGTATCGGTATCGGTCACTTCATGGAAGGTGACGTCGACCGCCGCCTCCGTGGGACCGTACAGGTTGTGCAGCCGCGCACCGGTCAGCACCCGCAATCGCTGCGCCGGCGCGGCGGGCAACGCCTCACCGGATGCGAAGACCGTCCGCAGTGTGGTTCGGCTGGTGTATTCCGGCTGTGCCAGAAAGACTTCCAGCATGGACGGCACGAAATGCACTGTCGTCACTCCGTATTCGTCGATCATCGCCCGCAGATACGCTGGATCACGATGGCCGTCGTGCTCGGCGAGCATCAGCTGCGCCCCGATCTGCAACGGCCAGAAGAACTCCCACACCGACACATCGAAGGTCGCCGGTGTCTTCTGCAGCACGACATCATCGGCCGACAACCGATACTGCCGTTGCATCCACACCAGCCGATTCACGATCGCCTCGTGGGTGACGGCCACCCCCTTCGGCAGACCGGTCGATCCCGAGGTGAAGATCACATACGCGGGCTGGCCCGGCCGGAGCGCGGCGGTGCGTTCCCGATCCCGGACCGGGCCATCCGCATAATCGGCGAGATCCAGCCCATCGAGCCGGATCACCGGCACGCCGGCACGCTCGGTGACTTCCGTTGTCAGGACACATTGCGGTCGCGCGGTGGTCAGAATGTGCGCGGTGCGCTCGGCCGGATGATCCGGATCCAGTGGCACATACGCCGCACCCGCGGCGAGCACGGCGTAGATCGCGACAACGAGTTCCGGCGACCGGCGGATCTCGACCGCGACCAACGTCTCGGGTCCGACGCCGAGTCCGATCAAATACCGGGCCAGCCGATTGCTGCGCGCCGCGAGCTCCCGATACTTCAGGTCCGGCGCACCGCCGAACCGCACGGCGACGGCATCCGGCGTCCGTGCGACCTGCGCCTCGAACATCGAAACCAGCGTGGGCGCACCGGTGACCGCCGCGGGCACATCGAAGCCGGTCGCATTCCAGATCCGGGTGCTGACCTCGAGTTCCAATTCGGTCGCCACCGCGACGGCCGCCATCGGCGTATGGACCTCGGTGGCCACCAAACGCTCCAGATACCGCACGAATCGCCGGTGGTGGCGCGCGATGTCGTCGGCGGCATAGAGATTCGGATTCGCCTCGAAATCGAGGTGCACGCTGTCGCGCTCGCCGTAATAGACATTGAGGCTCAGATCCTCCACCGGACCGGTGGACAATACGTGATACCGGCCGACCGCAGCACCGAGTGTCAGCTCACTGCCGAACAGCATGATGTTGGCCAGCGGACCGAACAGCGCACGGCGCGCGGGCCGCCCGTCGTGTTCGGCGTCGCGGCGGATGTCCTCTTGCCGATACCGCTGGTGCCGCAGCGCACCCGCCACCTCGACGCGCACCGTCCGCAGCAGCTCACCCCAGGTGCCGTCGACCGCAAGCCGCAGCGGCACGATATTCGACAGCATCCCCGCCGATCGCCGCATCAGTGCGCTGGTGCGCGCGGTCACCGGCAGACTCAGCACCGCCTCGTCCCGATCGGTGAGCCGCCCCAGATATCCGGCGAAGGCCGCGAGCAGAACCACCGCCAGCGTCGAATCATGGTGTACCGCAAGCATATTCATCCGATCGACAAGGGCGTCCGGCAATACCCGACCCACGATCAGATTGGTCGCCGAGCGCGGTGCGGTCCGCCCGTCCAGGCTGATCACACCCTCGAGCCCGGCGACCCGTTCGGCCCAGTGGGCCCGGTCGGTCTCGAAACGCGCACTGTCCCGGTAGGCGAGTTCACCGTCGACAAGCTCACTCAGCGCACTCGGCTGGACCGCTTGCGGCTCGGAGCCGAGCACCCTGGCGGTATACAACTGCGCCACCCGCTGCGTATTGGTCAGCGCGCCGAACCCGTCGAGCATGATGTGATGCGCCCGCAGATACCAGAAGGACCGCTGGTCCGCGACCCGCAGCACGGCGCCGGCGAACAACCGATCGGTCAGGATATCGACCGGCGCGCTCGCATCCGCCCGCATCCATGCGTGTGCGGCGACCACCGGATCGGCCTGTCCACGCAGGTCGATGACCTGGATATCAACGGAATTCGCGAGATCGACGCACTGATACGGCACTCCGCCGGACTCGCCGAGCCGCACCAACACCGATTCGTATTCCCGCGCCGCGATGACCGACACTTCCCGCAGCACCGCGGAATCCAACACGCCGGGCACATCGACGTATTGGGCCACATTGATCGGCACGTCTGGATCGAGCAACTGTGCGTACCAGACCCCGAGCTGCGCTGGTGCGAGCGGAAACGGCTGGTTGCCCGGAGCGCCCGGTAAGCAGTCACTGGCCAGGGGCGCGGCCCCTTCCGGTCGCGCCCCACCCAACTCCGTACTGTGCACCAGAGCCTCCTTGTTCGGCGTAAAACAGTGGGCCGAACACATTCGGGCAGCACGAATAAGCCCCTGCGGCAACACTGTTCGGCGTTGTCACATGGCTTCGACGCCACCACAAGATGATTCGGCGAATGCGCGGGGCAGGACGACACCCGCGCGGGATCGAAACAGATTGCGCACCCGCTTGCGCCTAGCTCTAGATCGCTCCTCCAACTTCGCTGCCGCGGTGCGGGCGCCGCGGCGGTGTCAGCTACATCACACGGATGTGATCCGCATTGCGAACACTAGGCGCTGCGTTAATAAAAAGGAACTTTTTCACTAAAAAAGTTGGTCAGATGTCCAGCGCGCTCACCTGGGACAACACGCCAGGGCAAAGCTATGCCCGCGACCACAATTCGATCGCAAATGTGAGCCGCAGCACTTTCAGATGTGCAGACTATGAGCGCGAACGTTGCATCTGCGTTGCATCGGCGCCGAGCCGCCTATCGAGCACCCGAATCTTGGCCTCGATCTGCGCATACAGTGGCGAATCGCGATCTACGGTCGCTCGGTATGCAACCCAGGCGGCGGCGTCGTCGCGCCCCTCCGCGCATGCGGTCCACCGGCGCAGCACCGCGGCATCACCGGAACCGAGCACCGCCGCGCGCAGCCGGACCCGAAGTTCATCGCGGATATCGACAATTCCCGGCGCGGTCGAGCGCGGCAGCACCGGACCCGCGTACAGCCGTAATGCGGTATCGACATCACCGGAATCGAGCGCGACCCGCAGCGCCTCTATATCGGTTGCGATATGCACCCGCAACCGATAAGGGCGCGAACCGAATACGGTCGGACCGACCACCGCGCGCAGCCGCGACATAGCTGCGCGGATGGTGCCGTTGTCCAGATCCGTATCGTCGAGCAACAGCGCGAGATGATCCGCGCCGAGCCCCTCCGGATGTTCGGCGAGCAGCAGCAGAATCTCGGCGTGCCGCTGCGACAACGGAACTCGGTCCCCCGCGACGGTCAGCAGCGGCTGTCCGAGCCCGAGTACATCCAACCCCCAACGCGCGGCGTCGATTTCACCGGTTGCATGCACCGGCGCGCGCTGACCCGCGCGCATCGCGGTGAGCAGCAGATCCATTTCGGCCGCGGTCGAGGTCGCCTTGACCAACGCCAGAATCTCCGGCTTCGCCACCCGCACGCCCCCGGCGATCATCAGCACCCCGACCAGCCGGCCATCGGGATCGTGCACCGGTGCCGCGGCACCGGTGATCTGCTGCATGCGATGCAGAAAGTGTTCCGGCCCATGGATCCACGCGGCGCGGCCGGTGCGCACCACGAGGCCGACGGCATTCGTACCGATGCGGCGTTCGCTCAGATCATCGCCCGCGCGCAGGCCGATTTCGGCGGCGGCGTCGACCTGCTCGGGATTGCCGTGCACCCATAGCACCCGGCCGAACTGATCAGCGACCGCAACGATCAAACTCGTTCTGGCCGTGTTCTTTACGAGCAATTTGTCGATCAGCGGCATCAACGCGGCAAGCGGATGCGCGTCGCGGTAGCGCTGCAGATCCGCGCCGCGCAGCCCGCGCCCGTCGAGCGCATCCATCGGGTCGACACCGCCACGCATACTGCGCAACCAGGATTCGAGCACGACGGGACGCAGCAGACCGGCTAGCTGCGACAGTTGCTCTCCACCCAAGCTGAGGTATCCGTGCGCTTGTGCGGCATAGGCTTCCAGTGCGCCGAGCTGAGTGCCGGGTTCGGCGCCGTGCCGTGGGGACCGCCCACCTGCAAGATTGCTGACCATTAGCCTTTCTTTCCGCCCCAAACTGTACCGGCGGGCATAACTGAGACGGGGTGGTTGCTTTCGTTTGTCCGCCAGGTCACACCATTTTCAGACCTCACGCAAATGCGACCGACCATCCTTCAGATCCCTAGGTCAGGTAGTCGGCGACGCGTTCGGCAATCAGTACCGCCGTCGCGTGCGGACCACGACTCAACGGCACCGGAACAACCGAAAGATCCACTACGGACAAACCGGTCGTACCGTGCACATTGCACCGCTCGTCGACCACCGCGCGCGCATCGTCCGCACCGCCCATTCGGCAGGTGCCCGACAGATGTTGCGAAGTAGCCGGATTCGCGTACAGCCACGCATCGTCCGGTTTCGATTCCGGCGGCCGCACCGTCGGAATCGCGTGCAATATCTCGCGCGCCGCGGTGACCGCCTCCCGTAACCGAATCCGATCCGCGGCCTCCGATAAGTAGCGGTAATCGATGTGCGGCGGCACGGTCGGATCGGCGGAGCGGAGTCGAAGTACACCTTCGGAATGCGGGCGCATGAGCGCCACACCCAAACGCTGAATATACGGGGTAAACGTTACGGCGTACGGACGGATCTCGACATCGTCGAGTTCCAGCACGTATTCCAGCGGGACGCCTTCGGCAGTCGTATAGGGCGGATCGAGGCGGTAGTCGATACCGATCTCGGGGTGATCGCTGACCCAGCCCCCGACCGGGGCGGGATGCACCACCGAAATGTCCAGCGCCCGAAGCTGTTCCGGATCACCGATACCCGAGCGCAGCAGCAGTGCGGCCGATTCGATCGCACCCGCGCACAACACGATGTGATTCGCATCGAGTCTGCCCGGCCGGCCCTCGCGCACGTAGTCCACCCCGATGGCGCGCGTGCCGCGGAAACGGACGCGGGTCACCAGCGTCGCGCCGGTCACCGTGAGATTCGTTCGCGTCAGCGCGGGCGCGAGATATGCCGATCCGGTGTCGACCCGCCTGCCGTGCTCGATATTGCACGGCACCGGTCCGAAACCATCGACCTGGCCGTCACCGGGCAGTGCGTTCAGGTCAGGTATCAGCGGCAGGCCGAGTGCCATACAGGCCGAGGCGAATTCGCGGCTCAGGGGTCCGGGAGCAGCCACACGACGCACCGGAATCGGGCCCGTCGTGCCGTGCCCCGGCTGGTCGCCGAAATCATGGTCGCGCTCGAGTCGGCGATAGGCCGGCAGCACCGCATCGAAGGACCATCCGTCGATTTCCTTACTCCACGCGGCGAAGTCCGCCGCCGTGGCCCGCACAAAGTAGCCGCCATTGATCGCACCCGACCCACCGATCACCTTGCCGCGCACGATATCCCCGGTAACCCCACCTGCCAGCGTGACGGAATACCGCCATACCCACGGCGAGTCGGGTCCGATCGGCATCCGAGTCGCATCGAGCAGCGCCGCCGGATCGATGACCACCGAACCCGCTTCCAATAGCCGCACCCGATGGTCCGGGTCCGCACTCAGCCGGGCGGCCAGCACACAGCCGGCCGTGCCACCACCGATGACCAAGGTGTCGATCATCTACATCAGCTCGTCGGGTGCTACAGCCATCACATGTTCGATTCAGCTCCGAGGCGTGCTCGGTTTGAGAGATTCCAGACTGCGCGCGCGGAATGCGCCCAGCCACAGGCCCGTTCCGTAGGCGATATCGTCCATCCGCTTGTAGGCCAGGTAGCGGAACGGGTCGAGTCCGCCCGCGTCACGATGGGTGAACCAGTCGGCCAGCCCGTCCGCGACCGCCATGGTGACCGCGATGCGCCGGATGCGCCGGGACAGAATCATCGCCAACATGGTGACCGGCCAATAGTGCCGGCACATGGCCGAGGCCAGTCGCCAGATGCCGGCGAAATAGCCGCGCGTCAGATAGATCGCCGCGATCCGGGTCGGGTTGTCCAGCCCGGTGAAGACCCGGCGTAGTCGGGCCAGCGCGGTCACCAGGGTGATGAGTCCGCCGAGCAGTCCCCACTTGGTCAGCGTGGCGAACAGTATGGTCGCGACCACCGTCCAGAACGGCACCGACAGCGGCGTCACCATGCCCGCGTGTCGCTCGCCGAGCGGCGCGGCACCGGTGCCGTAGAACAGTTTGCGACCGAACCACGCGCGGAACGAGATTCGATGATCGTGCGCGACATGCGCGGCCGGCTCATAGCGCAGCCGCCAGCCGGCCCGCTCCAGCCGCCAGCACAAATCGACGTCCTCGGCCACCTGCATCGACTCGTCGAACCCGTCCTGCGCGAGCAGCGCCCGGCGGCGCACCAGCAGGGCTGCGCTCGGCACATACGAGACCAGCCCGCGCGAATGCACGGCCGATTCGCGCCGTCCGAGATCGAGCGAGGAACGGGTGTGCTCATAGCGCGCCAGCGCGTTCGACTCCGGATCCAGCGCGACGATCCGCGGCGCGACCAGCGCGACCTCCGGATCGCTGAAGTGCCCGAGCATAACCTCGAGCCAGCCGCTGCGCGGAACCACATCGGAATCCAGGAAGGCGACGAAGTCGGTTGTCGCGGCACGTAATCCGGCATTTCGGGCGGCCGCGGGGCCCTGTGGGCGGTCGTGACGCAGCACGGTCACCCGGCAGCGGGTGCCGCGGTTGGGCGGGATCTGGACGGGTTGATCCGAACCGTCGTCGACGACGATCACATTGTGTCCGCGCAATGCCGCGAGCAACCGGGCAAGCCCGTCGGCATTGTTGTGTAGTGGCACGATCACGGTCACGTCGTCGAGGGACGGCAGCAACCGGGGGCGCGGATTACCGACGCCGGAGTCGAGCAGCCGTCTGGCAACAACGGCGGACTTCGGGCCGTCGACCTCGAGGTACCCGTCGCCGATCATCTCGGCGGCCTCCGGGGCAAGTCGCAGCAACCGGGCAGGTGAACCCCCGATCAGGATGCGTCCCCCGGAGTATGCGCGTACCCGTGGATCGATCCGCACCCCGAATCCGTCGGGCAGGCGATCGTGGCGCATTCCTGGCATGTTAGGCGGAGATTCGCGCATTGGCATCATCCGTCCGGAAAAAAGGACGGAATTCCGCACGAATCCGCCCACCTGGCGCGAGAACTCCCGTCGATTCGCGTCTCCGGCGGGTCGCGCACGACTCACCGAAGACAGCTGGCAACACGAGAGCAATCATCAATTGTGAGGTCGATAGAAATCGTCGCTCAACGGGATAGCACATGGCTGGCTACCGTCCCGCGTCAGTTCAGCGGACTCTCGTCGCACGCGCGAACGGGGCGTCGCTCCGGCGACAGCCGTTCAGCCGCGGGCCGAGATACCGACAGTGTCAGCGGAATCGGACCTGACTTACGCGATCCTGGTCGGCTGGGCGCGATGCGCCGGGAGTGGTCGACCGACGAGCGCGGAATCATCCGCCCGGCCGCAGCCAGCGCCGCCTCGCCGTACCCCTGGACGCATTCCGGATCCGGTCCGTCGGCGGGCAGGCCGGTGAAGAACTTCGCCGCCATACAGCCGCCGCGGCAGGAGTCGTAGTGCGCACAACCGGAACAGGCACCGCCGCCGCTGGGTTCGCGCAGCTCGGCGAACAGCTCCGATTCCCGCCATACGGCGCGGAAACCGCCGTCGGCCACCACATTTCCGGCGAGGAACTCGTCGTGGATGGCAAAGGGACAGGCATAGACATCGCCGACCGGATCCACCAGGCAGACCACCCGGCCCGCACCGCACATATTCAACCCGGGCAGCGCCTGACCGAAGGCGGACAGATGGAAGAACGAATCGCCGGTGAGCACGCCCTCGCCATTGCACACCAGCCAGTCGTAAAGCACCCTTTGCTGTTCCGGCAGCGGATGCAGGTCGTCCCACACGTCGGCGCCGCGCCCCGAGGGCCGCAGCCGCGTCAAACGCAGTGTGGCGCCGTACTTGTCGGCAATCGCCTTGAACTCGTCGAGCTGGGCGATATTGTGCCGGGTCGCGACGACGGAGAGTTTGGCATCGGCGAATCCCGCGGCTGCCAGATTCTCCAGCGCCCGGATCGCCATCGCGTACGAACCCGGTCCGCGCACTGCATCATTGACCTCGGCGTCGGCGCCGTCCAACGAAATCTGCACGTCCACATAGTCACTGGCGGCCAGGCGCGCGGCGACCTCCGGCGTGATACGAACTCCGTTGGTGGAGAACTTCACTCCGACATGGTGCGCGGTCGCGTAATCGACGAGCTCCCAGAAGTCCGGGCGCACAGTGGGTTCCCCGCCGCCGATATTCACGTAGAAGATCTGCATGCGCTCGAATTCATCGATGAGCGCCTTGCACTGCTCGGTGCTCAGCTCGCGCGGATCGCGGCGGCCGGAGGACGACAGACAGTGCACACAGGACAGATTGCAGGCATAGGTCAACTCCCACGTCAGGCAGATCGGTGCGGCCAAACCGGTTTCGAACTTATCGATCAGCCGACCACCGGTCACCATGGACGACTGCCCGCCGAGTGGCAGCGGTGCGACAGTGGGTATCGGAGCGCCGCCCAGCGCGGCCTGCCTGATCATGTCGGACTCGGCCAGCTGATCCAACGCCCGGACATACTGCCCGGTGCGATCATCCGTGACGCCCGCCGCATGCAATGCCGCACGCGCTGAGACATGCGCGGGCAGCGACCGCACGATCTCGAGTATCCGCGGACTCTTCAGAAACGAGAGCTTGCGCGTGCCGAAGTGGTAGAGCAGCGCACCGAAGGACTCCGGTCGCAGCGCGACCCGCGGATGCAGTTCCCATCGGGTATCGAGATCGAGCATCGTCGCGCCCGTCAGTAGACGCCGCACATACCGTCGATGGAAACCTCTTCGATGAGGGTCTCCTCGACCAGCGGCGCTTCCTCGACCGCCCGGGACTCGGCCGCACCGATCCGTCCGGTGTTATCGGTATCGGTGTGTCCGATGGATCCGTACTCCGGCATGCCTACCTCCGCGATGTAACCCGGTTCCTACGGCCACCGGTGTAGCCGCCATCACACAATAACGTCACGAGCTGACAAAATGGAACAGCGGATATGCGGGACCCCCTCGATCCCGGCGTGGACGCACGCCAGACCACGGCGCCGCCGCGCACTCTAGACTGCGGGTGGCAAGCAGCTGAACAGGACATGACGGGGCGATTCGACCCGCAGCGGTAGAGGTGGCATGGGAGTCGGACAAATGCAGATGATCGGGGGCGGAATTACCCTGCGGTGCGAGCCCGAGGGCCGGAGGCGGCAGCATGCGTAACCACGGAGGCGCTGGGAGCACCGCAAGTCGAACACTATCGGAGTCCGAGATCGTCGAAGCCGCGTTGCGGGTGGTACGTCAGGACGGTGTGGAGAAGTTGTCGATGCGACGACTCTCCCGGGAGCTCGGCGTTTCCCCGATGGCGCCGTACTACTATGTCGCGGATAAGCGCGAGCTGCTCGATCTCGTCGCCACCGCGGCGCTGACCGGCGTTCGCAAACCACCGGCCGATTCCGGACCATGGCAGCACCGGCTGCGCGATCTGATCGACCAGATCGATGAGAAGCTGCGCAAGCATCCCGGACTCGGCGATGTGCTGATCGAACAGATGCTGGGAAAACAACTCGATTTGATCGCCGGGATCATGGAAATCCTGTTCGAGGCCGGCTTCAACGACCGCAATGTGCTCGCCGGGTACGCGACGATCCATACCTACCTGTTCGGCCGCCGCCGGGTGAACCCGAGGGAACCGCAGCCGCTGGCGGATATCGCACTGCCCGAGGCGGTGGCGCGGGCCACCCGATACATGCCGGACCTGCGCGGAAAGTACGGCTACGACTTCGGCATGGAGGTGCTGATCGCGGGTCTGGAAGCCCAGCTTGTCCGTCAGCCCGATCCCGACGTACGATGAAACTGAAACACGTTCTAGTTTTGGTTCGGTTCGAGAGGACGAGATGACCATCGAGGTTCCACACGGTTCGCGTTCGGTCGTGCTGCGGGTCGCTGCGGTCATCGTCGAGACGTCGGACACCTGTTCGCTGGTCTTCGACGTCCCGGACGAGTCGCGCGAACGTTTCAGCTACCAGCCGGGCCAGTTCCTCACCCTGCGCATCCCCAGCGAGTTGACCGGCTCGGTGGCCCGGTGCTATTCGCTGGCCAGCTCGCCGTACACCGACGACAAGCCCAAGGTGACCGTCAAGCGCACCGTTGGCGGCTACGGGTCGAACTGGGTGTGCGACAACGTCAAAGCGGGCGACGCGATCGAAGTGCTGCCACCCTCGGGCGTTTTCACGCCGAAGGATCTCGACGACGATCTGCTGCTGTTCGGCGCGGGCAGCGGCATCACACCGGTGATGTCCATCCTGAAGTCGGCGCTGTCACGCGGCTCCGGCCGGATCGTATTGGTGTACGCCAATCGCGATCCCGAGTCGGTGATCTTCGCGGGCGAACTGCGAGAATTGGCTGAGAAATATCCGCAGCGGTTCACCGTGATCCACTGGCTCGAGCACCTACAGGGACTGCCGACGGCCGACGGTCTGGCCGCCCTGGTCGCGCCGTACACGAGCTACCACGCCTTCATGTGCGGCCCCAAACCGTTCATGGACCGCGTGCACGACGCACTCACACAGCTCGAGGTGCCGCGCTCGCGCACCCACGCCGAAGTGTTCAATTCCCTTGCCGGAGACCCGTTCGCGGATCAGGCGCTGATCGAGGTGACCGAGGAGGAGGCCGCCGATGCGGCCACCGTCGAGGTCGAACTCGACGGTACGGTGCACGAACTGAAGTGGCCGCGCAAACAGACCCTGGTCGACATCATGCTGTCGAAGGGTCTCGATGTGCCGTACTCCTGCCAAGAGGGCGAGTGCGGATCCTGTGCGTGCACAGTACTCGAGGGCAAGGTCGAAATGGACAATGCCGAAATCCTCGATCCCGAGGACATCGAGAACGGCTATATCCTCGGCTGCCAGGCACATCCGGTCACCGATCACCTGCGCATCCAATTCTGATCGGGCGCAACCCTTTACAGCTCGCGGTAGTGGACGCGCAGGGCGGGATCGAGGTGCTCGGTCGCGTAACTCAGCGCGGTGCGGCCCATGTGCGCCGCGTGCTTGTCGAGAAAGCCGGTGAGCAGTCGCATGTCCACACGCTTGCCGACCTCGCGCAGCATCCAGCCGAATGCCTTCTGGATCAGATCGCGGCGGTCGTCGAGGAGTCGTTCGCAGACTTCGAAGGTGGTGGAGGCATCACCCCTCTTGATGAACGCGAAGGTTGTCAACAGTGCCACCCGGCGCTCCCAGAGCGAGTCCGCGCGAGCGAGTTCGAAGACAAGGTCGCGGGGACGGTCGAGTAACCAAGGGCCGATGATGTTTTCGGCGGATACATCGACCAGATCCCAGTTGTTCACCCGGCCCCGGCGCACCGCGGCGAGGTAGAGTTCGACCATGGCCGCCTGCGCGTCGACATCGAGCGTGCGCGATCTGGTCGCTTTGTCGAATCTGGCATTGAGGATGAGCAACGCGGCCAGCCGGTCCTCGTGCACGGCGCTGTCCAGTAGTGCGTCGATCTCGTCGAGCGGAAGTGCCGCAAAGCGTTTCGCGATCGATCGCGTGACGGGCACGCGCACACCGATGAAGATATCGCCTTCGCCGTACTCACCGCGCCCGGTCTTGAAGAACCGTTGCAGGTGGATGGCAGCGGCCGGATCGGCGACCTCGGCCAGCGCCGCATGGACCTCGGCAGCGGTCGGTAGGGCTGCAACCATCAGTCCAACCTACCCCTGCGCTCCCAGCATCCGCCCCGACTCGAAAGCCGCCGCGCTGGCGGGCAATTCGCCCGGCCGACCGCTGTTGCGTACCCGCACGTCACCATTGCCGATGGTCGGCCTGCCGAGTGCCTCCATGCGCCGAATCGTCTGCGCCGCAACGGCTTGCGCGCTATCGAACAGTCGCACACCGTCCGGCAATGCCGCGACGATGGCATCGATCACGAGCGGATAGTGGGTACAGCCGAGCACCACACCCTCCACATCGTCGGGCGTCTGTTCGGCCGCGCGCGCGATCGAATCACGGGCCGCGACCAGATCACCGCGATCGATGGAATCCGCCAAACCGTGGCAGGCGATGCCGAGCACCTTCGCATCGCCGCCGAAGCGGGCGATCAGATCGGCCTGATATCGGCTGGCCGTGGTCGCCGCGGTGGCCCACACCGCGACCGATTTGCATACCGCCGCGGCGGGTTTGATCGCGGGGACCGTGCCGATCACCGGAATATCCGGCCCGACCTCGGCGCGCACCTCATCCAATGCGGTGACGCTGGCGGTATTGCACGGCAGCACGATTACTTCCGCGCCGAGCCGGACCGAGCTGCGCGCCGCGTCGACCACCCGGTCGGTCACCCACTGCTCTGGCTTGGGACCCCACGGTGCGCCATCGGGGTCCAGCTGGAGTAGCAGGTCGACATCGGGCCGCAGCTTGCGCAGCCAGGCGGCCGTGGGCAGCAACCCCAGCCCGGAATCGATGAGCGCGACGATCACCCGACCACCGTATTACAACCGATAACCGCGCCGTATTCGGCCGCCGAGCTGGTTGTTTCGCACGACCTGGGCATTCTCGCTACGGCTTGGTGGCCGCGAGCAGATCCGCGATCGGCGCGCCGGCGGCTATCTTCGCGCGGACCTTCATCACTTGGCCGGTCATGCCAGCGCCGACCACGCCGGTCAGATTGCCGTGCTGGGAGTAGTAGGCAAGGAATTTGCGGCCGTCGTCGGAGACGATGTGGATTTCGTCATCCGCGCTGGGGGTGCCGAGCGCCTGGATCTTCACGTCGTACTGATCGCTCCAGAAGTACGGCACCCGCGCCGCGGTCGGCGGTTCGGCGCCGAGCAGCGCACACGCCAGCAGCCGCGCCTGTTCACCGGCATTGGTCCAATGCTCCACCCGCTTGCGCTGCCCGGTCTCATGCAACCAGGCGGCCACATCGCCGACCGCCCACACCCCCTCGATCGAAGTGCGCCCCACCTCGTCCGCGAGTACGCCACCACCGGCCGACGGCTCGGCAAGCGCGATACCGGAATCGGCGAGCCATTCGGTCACCGGCCGGGAACCGACACCGATCACCACCAGATCGGCGGCCACCTCACTGCCGTCGGAGAGCCGGGCTCCCCGCACATGATCGTTCTCGGAGCGGAAGGTGTCCAGGCCGGTTTCACAGCGCAGATCCACGCCCTCCTCGCGATGCATGCGAGCGACCAGCGCGCCGATCTCGGCACCGAGCACCGAGGCCAGCGGCGTCGACTGCGGTTCGATGAGTACCACCGCCACACCACTGGCACGGAAGCTCGCGGCGAGTTCACAACCGATGAATCCGGCTCCGACCACCAGGGCCGTCCCCGCGCCGGACAATTCGGCACGCAGCGCGGCGGCGTCGGCATAGTCGCGCAGTACATGCACACCCCGCAGATCGGGCAGCCCGGGCAGGCGGCGTGGCCGCAGACCGGTCGCGATGATCAATTGGTCGTAGTCGAGCGTGCCGCCGTCGGCCAGGCGCACCTGGCGCGCGGCGGTGTCGACGCCGACCGCCACCGTATTCAGCCGCAGGTCGATCTGCTTCTCGTCGAAGAATTCGGCTGGGCGCAATGTGGTGTCGTCGGTTTCGCCGCGCACGAACTGCTTGGACAGCGGCGGGCGATCGTAGGGCAGACGCGACTCCTCGCCGACGAGGATCAATTCACCCTCGTACCCGGCACGGCGCAGTTCCTCCGCCGTGCGCAAACCGGCCAGACCAGCTCCGACAATGACAATCGGCCCGTTCATACGGCCATCCCTTCGGTAGTGCCTGACACGCGCCGGGTCGAATCGACATCCGTCACTGAGCGTGACACGAAGCCACCCTAACGTTTGCTTGGTCGCATATCGCCGTGAGAGCCGTCACTTCGCACTAACAGACCTATCGGTGCGCAATCGTATCCCGAGCTATATTGATCGGGCGGTCAATCAGAGTTAGATCTGAATCGGGAGAACAATTCAGAGCCTGAGGAGGCACATATGTTCACCGAAAGTCGCGCGCAGGACCTCTTGGCCGTTGTATTGGGCGTCTTCACCGCGCTGTCACCCCTGTGGGTGGACACCAACGACAACGCCAGGTGGTCGCTGATCGTTCTGGGCGTGCTCATCGCCCTCACCGGCCTGGCGCAGATGTATCGGGCGTCCCTGACGGCCGCCGACTTCGCGATGGGCCTCTTCGGCGCATTGCTGTTCATTTCCCCGTGGGCGATGGACTTCACGAACTATCGCGGCGCATCCTGGACCGCATGGGTAGTGGGCGTGGTGACGGTAGTGGTCGCGGTGGCGGCACTGCCGGCGATGTCGGCCCGGTTGCACGATATGGCGCCGCACCATTGATGCAGATGCCGAAATCCCGGCGCGGCAGGCGTCGTCGTAGCGCGAAAGTCGACGGCGACGCCCGTCAGCTCATTCTCGATGCCGCGGAACGACTCTTCGCGGCGCAGGGATTCGATGCGACCGCGACAGCGGCCATCGCCGAGGGCGCTGGTGTCCCCAAGGGTCTGGTCTTCTACTACTTCCCCACCAAGGATTCGATCCTGTCGGCGCTGATGGCCGAGCGGGTGCCCGCCCAACCGATCGCCGATATCGGTACCGTGGTCACGCCGGGCGATCCGGCGGCCAGCCTGATCAATCTCGATGCCGCGCTCAATCTGCGCGATCACCATTCGTCGGTGCTTCGCGTGATCATGTGGCGCGAGGCTGACACCCATCCCGACGTACGCCGCCAATTACGCCGCCTGCGCGATCAACTGCTCGAAGTCACCGCCCGGGTGCTGCAGGCCAGCACACCAGTCCCGATCCAGCCCGGCACGCTGCGCGCATGCGCCGCGGCCTGGGTTTCGGCGATGTTCGCCATTGCCAGCAGCGATCGACTGCACGCGCTCGACGGGCTGGCGCTGCCGACCGCGGATGAAATCTGCAATGTCGCCCAAGTCGTCGCGGCGGGTATGACACAGCTCGGCTGAGCACCCGAATCTGAAAGGCTCGCGTTCTCAATGCGCGTCCACGATGCGTGATACAAGTTCCAATTGTGGAGATCAATCGAATCCTTCGAGATCTCACCGGTCTCGCGACGCGCGCGGTGATTGCCGGCCTATTGGTCGCCGCTTCGACGACATTCCTGGGTGGTACCGCGGCTCAGGCGACACCGATTTATCCGGATCCCGATCCGGATCCCTTCTATGCCGCACCACCTGATCTGGAGAGCAGGAATCCGGGTGAGGTGCTCGCGACGCGGCGACTGCCACCGCTGTCGATCTTTCCCGAAACCATCGTCACGCTGATCAAATTCCGTTCCACCAATTCCACCGGCCGACCGATCGCGGCGACCACCACGGTGCTGACACCGCGCTCACATCAACCCGACGGGCCGGTGCTGTCCTATCAGCACATCATCAACGGCCTCGGGACGAAGTGCGCGGTTTCCCGGGTGCTGTACACCTCCGATCCGAATCTGCAGGTCCGCGAGGCGATACTGCTCAACGCCCTGCTGCTGTCCGGGTGGAGCATCGCGCTGCCCGACCACCTCGGACCGAACTTCGCCTACGGTGCGGCCCGGCTCGGCGGCCAGATCACCCTGGACGGCATTCGCGCCGTGCGCCGGGTTCCCGAACTCGACGCCGCACACAGCCGAATCGCGATGGCCGGATACTCCGGCGGCGGTATGGCCACCGCCTTCGCCGCCGCGATGGCGCCCAAGTACGCTCCGGAACTCGAGCTCGTCGGCGCGGCGACCGGTGGCGTACCGATGAATATGGTGAAAATGCTGGAGGAGGTGAACTTCAATCCGCATCCGGCATTCGGACTGCTGATGGCGGCCGCTATCGGACTGGAGCGGGAATATCCGGACCGCTTTCCGATCAGCGATTATCTGAATTCCCGCGGAATGGCCGCACGCAAGGCCATCGCCAACGGCTGCACGAATGAAATCCTCGTCACCGGCGCTGGACACAGCGTCCGGGATTACGCGAGCAGTACGACGCTGATCAGTGATCACAACGCCAGGGCGGTGGTCGAGGAGAACAGTCTGGAACTCGTCGACGGAATCCCGAAAATCCCGATATTCGAATGGCATTCGCCGCAGGATCAGCTCATCCCGACGGATTCGATCCTCGATGTCAACCACCGGTACTGCGCGGCAGGCGTGGCATTACAGGCCGAACTCACCTACGCCCCCGAACATCTGAGTGCCGCCGTCCTCGGCATTCCCTCGGTGCTCAATTGGCTCGCCGCACGCTTCCGCGGCGAGCCGGCGCCGAGCAACTGCTAGTCAGCGAGGAAGGCGACAACATCAGAACGCCTGCACCGCATTTCCGAACGCTGGCGTGCGCACGGTTTCGATCCCGAGATGGCGAGGCTGCCGTATTTCGGTGAGCGCTACGAAGGCGCATCGACCGGCTCGGCATCGCGCCAGGCCGGCTCCGAGGCTACGCAGAGGGCGGTCCGGCTACACCCCCAGCGCCTCGATCACCAAGCGCGCCGCGGCTGCGCCGGAGTACTGCTGCTGCCCGGTGATGAGATTGCCGTCGCGGACCGCGTGCGCCTTGAAGCGGCCCTGGACGATGAAGTTGGTGCCGTCGAGCTTACGGGCCTCGTCTTCGATGCGGAACGGCTGGATGGTCTGCCCGACGAAGTTGTCGGCGTAGTCCTCCTCCGAGTTGGCGAATCCGGTCCAGGTGCGCCCGTCCACCACCAGCCGCCCGTCGGGCAGGGTGGCCCGCAACAGCACGCAGGTCGAGTGGCAGACCACCGCCACAACGCGGTTCGCCGCCACCCGCGACGCCACCACTTCATGGATGCGCGGATTGTCGACGAAGGTGTACATCGGAGCCTGGCCGCCGACGAGGAACACCGCGTCGTAGTCGTCCGGGTTCACCGTATCCAGCGGCAGCGAGTTCTCCACCAGCGCAGCATGTTTCGACGAGGAGATAAAGCCGAGAGTGATCAGATCGTGGGCACTGTAGCCGGATTCGTCGCGTGGATCGCTCCACCCGTCGGCCTGCAAGGCACCGCCCTCGGGGCTGGCGATGTCGACCTGGTAGCCACGTTCGGTGAATTCCCAATAGGGATGGGTGAGTTCGGCCCACCAGAAACCGATGGGCCAGCCGGTCTGCGGTGACACCGACGAATTCGACGCTACAATCAGTACCCGCTTGGGGCGTTCGGGATTCAGTGCGTCAACGGTTGCACTCATGGGTCAGACCCCTTCGTGTGTCGCCGTGCGTCGCACAGCACCTGCCCCCGATTCTGCGCCCGGAGCGAGATCACCTGCGGCAGCTTCACCGACAGCCGAATGTTCTGCGCAACTAACGACACCCGATGGACATCTTGTGTTCGATGACGCGGGCGTTGGTGCAAATCGAATTACCTCCCGAAACGCCGAACGGCGCCGCCCCTTGCGGGACGACGCCGTTCGAAAGCGATTCAGTGAATCACTTGACGATCTTCGTGACGCGACCGGCGCCGACGGTGCGGCCACCCTCGCGGATCGCGAAGCGCAGACCCTCGTCCATGGCGACCGGCTGGATCAGCTTGACAGTCATCTCGGTGTTGTCACCGGGCATGACCATCTCGGTGCCCTCGGGCAGGGTCACAACGCCCGTCACGTCCGTGGTACGGAAGTAGAACTGCGGACGGTAGTTGTTGAAGAACGGGGTGTGGCGGCCACCCTCGTCCTTGGACAGGATGTAGGCCTGACCCTCGAACTCGGTGTGCGGGGTGGTGGTGCCCGGCTTCACGACAACCTGGCCACGCTCGACATCTTCGCGCTTGATACCACGAACCAGCAGACCGACGTTGTCACCGGCCTGGCCCTGGTCGAGCAGCTTGCGGAACATCTCGATACCGGTGACGGTGGTCTTGGTGCTCTTCTCGCGGATGCCGACGATCTCGACTTCCTCGTTCACGTTGATCACACCGCGCTCGACACGACCGGTGACGACGGTGCCACGACCGGTGATCGTGAAAACGTCCTCGACCGGCATCAGGAACGGCTTGTCGGTCTCACGAACCGGGTCCGGGATGGACTCGTCGACCGCGGCCATCAGCTCCAGCACCGACTCGGTCCACTTCGGGTCGCCCTCGAGCGCCTTCAGACCGGAAACACGCACGACCGGCGCTTCCTCGTCGAACTCCTGCGAGGCCAGCAGCTCGCGGACCTCCATTTCGACGAGCTCGAGGATCTCGTCGTCGTCGACCATGTCCGCCTTGTTCAGCGCGACCAGGATGTAGGGCACACCGACCTGACGGGCGAGCAGCACGTGCTCACGAGTCTGCGGCATCGGGCCGTCGGTTGCGGCGACCACGAGGATGGCACCGTCCATCTGCGCCGCACCGGTGATCATGTTCTTGATGTAGTCGGCGTGACCCGGCGCGTCGACGTGGGCGTAGTGGCGCTTCTCCGTCTGGTACTCGACGTGGGAGATGTTGATCGTGATACCACGAGCCTTCTCCTCGGGCGCCTTGTCGATCTGATCGAACGCGAATGCCGCGTTCAGATCCGGGTACTTGTCAGCCAGCACCTTGGTGATCGCTGCGGTCAGCGTGGTCTTGCCGTGGTCGACGTGACCGATGGTGCCGATGTTGACGTGCGGCTTCGTCCGCTCGAACTTCGCCTTCGCCACTTGGTGTCCTCCTGGACTTGTTGGTGCGTGCAGTTGCAGCAGTGCGGTTTACATATTGGGGGGTCGTGCAATGACTCCCGGCTGATAGGGGCAAGTCTTCCACCTGCCCCGATCGGACTATTCGCCGGTCGCCTTGGCGATGATCTCCTTCGACACGTTGGCCGGAACCTCCGCGTACGAATTGAACACCATGGAGTAGTTCGCCCGGCCCTGGGTCTTCGACCGCAGATCGCCGATGTAACCGAACATCTCCGAGAGCGGAACCAGCGCCTTGACGACACGGGCACCACTGCGTTCCTCCATGGCCTGGATCTGGCCACGGCGGGAATTCAGGTCGCCGATCACATCGCCCATGTAATCCTCGGGCGTGATGACCTCGACCGCCATCAGCGGTTCGAGGATCACCGGACCGGCCTTACGGGCCGCTTCCTTCAGGGCCTGTGAGCCAGCGATCTTGAAGGCCATTTCCGACGAGTCGACATCGTGGTACGCGCCGTCGAGCAGCGTGACCTTCAGGTTCACCAGCGGGTAGCCCGCGAGCACACCGTACTGCATGGCATCCTGCGCGCCCGCGTCCACCGAAGGGATGTATTCGCGGGGCACGCGGCCACCGGTGACCTTGTTCTCGAACTCGTAGGTCGCACCGTCCTCGCCGACAAACGGATCGAGAGCGATGATGACCTTCGCGAACTGACCGGAGCCACCCGTCTGCTTCTTGTGGGTGAACTCGAGCTTCTCGACCGACTTGGTGATCGTCTCGCGGTAGGCGACCTGCGGCTTGCCGACGTTCGCCTCGACCTTGAACTCGCGC
>FTJU01000283.1_pt2 | contig 30090 bp, 25 predicted proteins | sample 1658961 | NCBI WGS metagenome assembly FTJU01 (sample SAMEA3914878, study PRJEB12502) | metagenome | biome: forest; material: soil | place: USA | collected 2012-03-12 | depth 0.3 m | reverse complement strand
GTTCGCCGCCACCGACACCAATGGCTTGTTCGTCGTGCTGCCCGATGGCAAATCCGGATTGGACGCCTACGCCCGGAAGCTTTCCGAAGTCGACAATGTCCGTCGCGTCGACACCGCCACCGGCAGCTACGCCCACGGCGGCCAGCTCGCTCCCGCGATGGGACAGCACACCCGCTTCGAAACCAAGAATGCCGCATACCTTTCGGTGACCCCGGATACCAGCGATCCGGCGCTGCTGGATCGGGTGGCCAAGGAGTTGCGCGCGGTGCCCGCACCCTCGCAGCGGTTGGTCGGTGGGGTCGCCGCCGCGAGCGCAGATTCCCTCGATGCGGTGACTTCGGCGCTGCCCGTGGCACTGGCCTATGTCGTGATAGTCATGCTGGTCGTGCTGTTCCTGCTGACCGGCAGCGTGGTGCTGCCACTGATCGCGATCGTGCTCAGCGCCCTTAGCCTCACAGCGACATTCGGCGCGCTGGTCTGGATCTTCCAGGACGGGCACCTGTCCGGTCTGCTCGATTTCACCGTGACCGGCGATCTGCCGCCGACCGTGCCGGTGATGCTCTTCGGTGTCGCCTTCGGTCTGGCCATGGACTATCAGGTATTCCTGTTGTCACGGATCCTCGAAGAGTACGAACGCACCGGCAAGAACGAATCCGCCGTTGCTCATGGCCTGGAGAAGATCGGCCGGGTCGTCACCGCCGCCGCAGTACTGATCTCCTTGGTTTTCGTGGGATTCCTGGCCTCGGATATCACCTTCGTGAAGTCCTTCGGCATCGGCTTGCCGCTGGCGGTACTGGTCGACGCGACCTTGGTCCGCGGCTTCCTGCTGCCCGCGGTGATGAAACTGCTCGGCGACTGGAACTGGTGGGCACCCGGCCCGCTCGAAAAGCTGCACGAGCGTTTCGGATTCGACGAAGGACCATCCTCACCCTCGCTGCCCGATCCGGACGATCTGCGCCAACCTGTCAGGGTGTAGCAGACCGATGGCCGTGCGGTATTCGCCGCACGGCCGTCAATTCTGTTGGGCAGGTTCAGATTCCGCCGGTCGACAGCAATCCGCCGTCGACGCGGATCGTCTCACCGGTGATCCACTCGGCCTCATCCGAGACCAGGAATCCGATCAGCTGCGCCACATCCTCCGGTGTGCCGAGTCGCTTCATCGGGTACACGCTCGCGGCCCGCTCCTCATCCGCCGAGTACAACGCATCGGCGAACCTCGTCTTGACGACGCCCGGCGCGACGGCGTTCACCCGGATCTTCGGACCCAGCTGCCAAGCCAGTTCGTCGGTGAGCCGGATCAGCGCGGCCTTGGACGCGCCGTATGCCGCGATCACGCCGCTCGAACGCAGACCCGCGACACTGGCCACATTCACCACCGCACCGCCGTGATCGCGCATCCACGCCTTGTATGCCTCCTGCACGTAGCCGAGTGCGGCGACGACATTGACGTCGAAGATCTTGCGCACCGCCTCCAGGTCGGCATCCATGAGCGAGCCGTAGACCGGATTGATGCCGGTGTTGTTGATCAGGATGTCCAGTGAGCCGAATTCCGATACGACCCGAGCCACCGCGGCGGCCCGGCTGTCCGGATCACTCGAATTGCCCGCCAGCGCGCTGACCTCGCCCCGATGGCCTAGCGCCCGCAGCTCGGCGGCCGCCTCCTCGAGCGGTTCCGGCTTGCGCGCGGTGATCAGTACATTGGCGCCCCGGCGCAGCAATTCCGCCGCTACCGCCTTGCCGATGCCCCGACTGGCTCCGGAAACGAGTGCGCTCTTGCCCAACAGATCGGTCGTCATGTGATGGCACGCTACCGCTGTTGCAATCCGACGAGCGGACCCGGTCGGGTTTGTCGGAATCGGCTCGGAGCGACTCTTCCCACAGGGGGGGACCCGATGGTCGGAACACGGCGCCTAGCTGCGATTAAGCTGCCGGAGAGTTATCGACGGAAGGTGAGATATGGGTGCCGATACTGTCGACACATCGCTGCCGTCGCGCCAGGATGCGCCTATCCTCGACGCCTTCATCCACCACATAGAGAGGGCGCTGGCGACGTTGGTGCAGGCAGTGGGCAACGGCTCGGCGAAGTCGATTACCGTCGAGGGTCTGAACGGCCTGGGGGAGCCGCAGCTGAAGACCGGCGAGCTCGTCACGAAATACAAGGCCAAACAGAGCGACGACACGAAATATAAAGACGATCTGAACGCGCTGGACAGCAATATCGCCCAGATCGCTGCGAAATCGGCCGATGTGTCCAACACCGTGACCAAGGAGGTCGAGACACTGGTGGGCGACATCAAGCGCATTATGGCCGAAGATGTGCCCGATCTGACCGATGCGTCGCTGCCGCGCAGCATCGAGGTGCAGATGGCCGCCATCGACAAGATCGATGAGAAGGTCAAAACCGTGGCGAAGACAGTCTCGGACGCGTACGACGCGCTGGACAAGCACGCCGGAAGTGTCACCGACCCGGAGTCGAACCACAGCGGAAGTGCCCCGAATTCGATCGGTAGCGGCAACCAGTTCCCCACCTATACCGGGAGTGGTGGCAACCGCCGCAACGGCACCGGACCCGCAGGTCTTGGCAACAGCGTGAGTGCTCAATCCATCGGCCCAGGTGAGAAAGCTAAGGTCAGCGAGATCTACCAGTACCTCCTCGGCAAGGGCTTCACACCGGCGCAAGCGGCGGGCATCTTGGGCAATATGCAGGTCGAATCGGGTTTCGATACCGGTGCGTACAACCCCGCCGAAGGAGCCATCGGCCTGTGCCAGTGGGAAGGCGGGCGACGCGCGGATTTCGAGACTTTCGCCGCCAAAGACCCCGAACACAGGTCTGTCACCGACTGGCATCTCCAGGTCGACTTCATGATGCACGAACTGCAGGGCAAAGAGTCCGGTGCGTATGTGCAGATCAAGGCGGCGAATTCGGCCGATGCCGTGGCGGCCGCGTTCGATCAGTATTACGAACGCAGCTCTGGTGAGTACCGCGGTCGACGTGTCGCGAATGCCAGGAACATCGAGTCGAGCTTGGCTGGCATGGCGGTCTAAGCGCCGACCGCGGAGTTAGCGCGGTCACACCTGTATCGCGCGGTGTCGGACGCATCTCTTGAGCCGGGTAAAATCGGTGGTTCTTGTGCGTATTCGCGTCGCACAATCGAACAGCAACCGATCAGCATCACGTACCCGTAGGAGAAGCCTGTGATCACCGCGACCGACCTGGAGGTCCGGGCCGGAGTCCGTACCCTGCTGTCGGCCCCCGGGCCCGCGCTGCGGGTGCAGGCCGGCGACCGGATCGGACTGGTCGGACGTAATGGTGCTGGCAAGACCACCACGCTGCGCATTCTGGCGGGGGAGGGTGAGCCCTACGCCGGAAAGATTTTGCGTTCCAACGACATCGGCTATCTCCCGCAGGATCCGCGCGAGGGCGATCTGGATGTGCTCGCCCGCGATCGCGTGCTCTCCGCCCGTGGCCTGGATACCCTGCTGCGCGATATGGAGAAGCAGCAGGCGCTCATGGCCGAGGTGGTCGATGATGCCGAACGCGAGAAGGCGGTGCGCAAATACGGCCGGCTGGAGGAGCGTTTCTCGGCGCTCGGCGGCTATGTGGCCGAGAGCGAAGCGGCGCGCATCTGCAATAGCCTCGGCCTGCCCGAGCGGGTACTCGGCCAAGCGCTGCGCACGCTCTCCGGTGGTCAGCGCCGCCGAATCGAGTTGGCGCGCATCCTGTTCGCCGCCTCTGACGGCAGCGGCGGACGTTCCGACACCATCCTGCTGCTCGACGAGCCGACCAACCACCTCGATGCCGACTCCATCACCTGGCTGCGCGGCTTCCTGCAGAACCACGACGGCGGCCTGATCGTGATTAGCCACGATGTCGAACTGCTCGGCGATGTAGTGAACAAGGTCTGGTTCTTGGACGCGGTGCGCGGTGAGGCCGACGTCTACAACATGGGCTGGCAGAAATATCTGGACGCGCGTGCAACCGACGAACAGCGCCGTCGCCGCGAACGCGCCAATGCCGAGAAGAAGGCCAGCGCACTGCGCGCCCAGGCCGCCAAACTCGGCGCCAAGGCCACGAAAGCCACTGCGGCGCAGAATATGGCCAAGCGCGCGGACCGCTTGATGGCCGAACTCGACGAGGTGCGGGTGGCCGACAAGGTCGCGCGCATCAAATTCCCCGAACCCGCCGCCTGCGGTAAGACGCCGCTTATGGTGGAGAACCTGACCAAGGTCTACGGCTCCTTGGAGATCTTCACCGGCGTCGATCTGGCCATCGACCGCGGCAGCCGCGTCGTCGTACTGGGCCTCAACGGCGCGGGTAAGACCACCCTGCTGCGCCTGCTCGCCGGGGTGGAGACGCCCACGGCGGGCGGTCTTGTGCCCGGTCACGGGCTCAAGATCGGCTATTTCGCGCAGGAGCACGACACCCTCGACGATCAGGCCACGGTGTGGGAGAACATCCGCCACGCGGCACCCGATGCGGGGGAGCAGGAGCTGCGCGGTCTGCTCGGTGCGTTCATGTTCTCCGGACCGCAGCTGGAACAGCCTGCAGGCACGCTCTCCGGCGGTGAGAAGACCCGTCTCGCGCTGGCCGGACTGGTCTCCTCGGCGGCCAATGTGTTGCTGCTGGACGAGCCGACCAATAACCTGGACCCGATCTCGCGCGAACAGGTCCTCGACGCGCTGCGCACCTATGCGGGCGCGGTCGTCCTGGTCACCCACGACCCGGGCGCGGCCGAAGCGCTGGCTCCGGAACGGGTGATCCTGCTGCCGGACGGCCAGGAAGACCACTGGTCGGCGGAGTATTTGGAACTGATTCAGCTGGCTTGATCCGGGGCCGTTCGGCCGGAGTTTCGTTGTGGGCGGGGAGTTTTCACTTCCCGGGGGAACCTTCGCCGGTGATATTCATCACAAACACCCGTTGATCACAGCTTCCCGAGTGTCTAGCCTGGAAAGACGCGGCTCGGCGACTCGGAGGAAGCCATGAGCGACAGGCCCACACAAGTAAAGGCCACACTGGGTAAGGGCACACGCGTCACGGGGAAATCACGAGACCGTTTGCAAACCCAGCTGAAGAAGCAGTACGAGGCAGGTGCCAGCATTCGATCGTTGGCCCGGTCCACCGGCCGCTCCTATGGCTTCATCCACAACGTGCTGGTGGAGTCGCACGTGCAGCTCCGCAGTCGTGGTGGTGCGAACCGCCGCAAGAGCCACTAGCGTTCGTCCGAAAGGGACTGGCTCAGGCGAGTGGGATCGAGCGTGCTAATAGCCGGGCACCGCGCCGTCGCCGTTGACCAGCAGGTTGGCGAGGCTGCGGAACATCGGCAGGCCCGTTTTGATCTCCAGATACGCGAACTGCCCTTGTGGATTGACCTCGAGGAAGTAGTACTCGCCGTCGAGGCCGAGGCGCAGATCCAGCACACCGAAGCTCAGGCCGAGTGCGCCCATCAGCGTGGCCAGTGACTTGCTGACCGACGCGGGCAAATGCTCCGGAACGAAGTCGACGGTGGTGTCCAGCCGGGAATCGACCCGGCCGACCCCGGACTGTGAGTCGATGCGCACCGCCCATTCGACGCCGTCCATCCACACCACCCGCAGATCGCATCGCGCTTCGACATAGTCCTGGAAGGTGGTCGGCGCGGAGCGGATGCCCACGAGGCGGCCGAAGTCGGCGTTGGTAATAATTCGGGTCTCGGCGAATTCGGCGCGTCCGGTGCCGGTCCGCTTGTAAACCACCGAGCCCGAACGTGATTCGACAAAGCTGCGCGCCTCGTCCGGATCGTTGGTGATAAGTGTCTCGGGGATCACGAAGCCGGCTCGGCGTGCGGTTTCCAACTGCACGATCTTGCGGCTCGCGGTGCGATCGGCGCCGGGATCGTTGACCCAGTAAGCCGGTATCGACCACAGCAGGCCCTGGATGAAGCCGTCGCATTCGGCTTGGCGATAGGCGTCATCCGATGCGCGCACACCGGCCGGAACCCGCGTGGGATGCGGTCTGCGCCACCAGACCGAGCGGACATCGTCGAGTCCGATCACATGGGACAGCGATCGCGCGGTACCGCGCCGATCGAGCCGGAAACTTCCGGATTCGCGCGGGAAGTCGCGCAGGTCGAGCTGAATCGGGCTGAGCCCGTGATGTTCTCGCAACGTCGCCGCCATCGCGGTGCCGTGTAGATCATCGGATTCGGAGACGATAAGGATTGAACCTGTCCGGCGCGCCGCCATGCGCAGTTCCGTTCAGTCGAGACTGTCGCAGTTTATGCCGTCGTCACTTGTCGCGTGCGATTTGGTTTGGCAGTAGGTGAAGGTCGCTCCGCCCGCGTCCGGGCACTCGGCGAGCTGCAAGCCGTCGGCCCACGATGCGGTGAGTTGTTGCAGCGCTTCATCTCCCAGTGCCGCCGAGGGTTCCTCGGCCAGTGTCATCGGGCGGTCGACGAGGTCAATGCGCAGGCGGCGGGTGAAATCCGCGGTGGCGCCGGGGCGGATATCCATCAGCACCGGCCGGCCGTCGCGCTCGGCGGTCACGCCGTCGTTCCAGTCGAGGACCCGAAGCACATCGTCGCGGCGGAAGGTCCACGTTCCTTCGGTCACCCTGACCGTGAAATCGCGCTCCGACTCCGCCATCAGCAGTCCCTGCAACGCGGGGACGCGGTCACCCGCCGGCCCGGTACCGGGGAGGTGGATTGCCTCGGTCATGGTGAGCTCTCCGATCTGCTCGCGATTTGCCAGGACCCCGAGCGGGAACTGGATCATATCGCGCAAGGGGTCTCGCATGGTTCGGATCGGGAGATTTCACCGCCGCTGGCAAACCAGATTTCGGCTCGGGATGCGCTTGCGCCGAAAGAATTTCGAGGTCAACCCGAACGGACGTCGGCAATTATACGGCTATCTTGGCGTAGGTTCGGTACGGTCGGTATTGCCGGGGATTGGCGGCCGCGCCTTCGGTGGTGCAGATGTGCCCGGTGTGATCAGAAATCCGGGCGGATTCGGTTGTTCGGCGCGGGCGCGCAAGCGTTCGCCGGGATCGATGACGAGTTGCGTGCGGTGGATCCATGATGCCCGCAACCTCTGTTGCGACAGTCGTCGAGCTCCCGGATCCCTTGGTGGATTCGGAAGATCTCGCCACCGTCTCCACGGGAATTCGTGGCCGGCCGTGATCTCGTCACCGCCGGTTCGCGTTGCGCTCGGCCCACCATTCGGGCGAATCGACGAACCAATTGTCATATTCCTCCTGCGATGCCGCGAGGTCTTCGAAGGTGGCCTCGCCCTTGACGAGCCGGTCGAGGAGGCGGAAGTAGCCGAAACGCTCCACTGCGGGCATGAGGGCGATCAGGATCCGCGCCGAGCTGTCCGGAGTGGCGCCGAAGGCGTGCGGCATGAGCTTGGGCACCACGATCGACCCACCCGCTCCCGCGGTGACGAGCTTGTCTCCGGCCAGTACCTGAAGTTCGCCGTCGGCGACGTAGAACAGCTCGTCGGACTTGGTGTGGTAGTGCGGTGCCGCGCCGTCGGCGCCTCTGTCCATGTTGACCTCCAGGTGGCTCACCGCGCCGCCGGCCTCATTCGAGTCGATGAGCAGACGCATGGTGACCGCGGGAGTCACCAGGATCTCGGCATCCTGCGGCTGGCGGATGGCGAAGCTGCGGTTGGCGGCGCTCATGATGTCCCTCCAGGTGATTCGATGGTTAATAGTTCGCTTCCGAACTATATGCCAACGAATAGAATCCTGTCCATGGGTGAGATCGAACGGGATCCGGTGGATGCGATCGTCGAGCAATGGCGCAGGGAGCGTCCGGACCTCGAGTTGGAGGCGATGGGGATGATCGGACGCATGGGTCGGCTGCTCGCGGTCGCACAGCGCGATATCGAGGCGGTCTTCATCGCACACGGACTGCAGCGCGGGGAGTTCGATGTGCTTGCCGCACTGCGTCGTTCGGGAACGCCGTTCGAATTGAACCCGTCGGTACTCGCCGACACACTGATGCTGTCGCGCGCGGGGATGACCGGACGGCTCGACCGTCTGGAGTCGGCGGGGCTGGTCCTGCGCATCGCGGATGCGCAGGATCGCCGCGCCATCCGGGTCGCCTTGACCGAGACGGGCCGCACGCTGATCGATGCGGTCGTCACCGCGCATACCGAGAACGAAACCCGCATGTTGTCGGTGCTTTCGGCGCAAGAACGCCGCGACCTGGATCGTATTGCCCGGATACTGCTCGGCAGCCTCGAGGGCGGGCGAAAATAAGGTAGTTCGGAACTGGTGTGCCGATGCGGTCACTGGGGCACTCTGAGGTGATGATCGACATCATCACCCTCCGCGGCACGGGTGAACCGCGGAATACCGATGGGACGCCCGCCGGCATGCTGCACGATGTTACGAAACTGCTCGATACCGAGCGTTTCACCGCCTTCGAACCGGATTGGCCCGCCTCGGTCGGGCCGAGCCCGGATCTGTGGGGACCTTCGCTGGACACCTCGATCCGGATCGGTATCGCCGCGGGGGTAAAGGCGATTCAGGACTCGCCGAATGTCTGTGGGCTGTTGAGTTATTCGCTCGGAAGTATCTGCGCGAGCAAGATCCTGGAGGGGGTGCGGTCGGGTGAATACAAGAACACCGACGGCTCGCCCCTGGAAATCGCCTTCGCCGTCAATATCGCCAATCCGCTACGCAGACGCGGCGAGTCGGTCGGCAATCTCTGTCCGGCAACGACTTACGGGCTGCACGGCGAGCACGGCCCCTGGCCCGCAATCGATGTCGAGGAGTACGCGAATCCGGGCGATATCATCACCGCGTCACCGGTCGACTCGCCGCTGCGGGTCATCGACATCGGCATCTCGCCGTTCTCGTTCGTCGAGGGCGCCCGCATCGGCAATGTGGCCCCGCTGATCTTCGCCGAATTGCTGCGTTTCCTGATGAGCGATCCGATCGCCAATCTCGATCGCTATGCGACCGCGGTCAACGGTGTCATCGGCTATCTGACGCCGTGGCCGGATGGCCAGCACGTTCTCTACTCCGGACACAATATGCCCGGGACGAATGTGCTGTGGACGACCCATGCTGCCAACTATCTGAACGCCAACTACTGATCCGCCCGGCGGTGGTTTCGTACCTGAAGTCCGGGAATTTCGTACGGGTGCGCTCATTTCGGTGGCTACCTGCGTCGTTGGGTGGAGTCGCGTGCGTCACAGTCCCTAATTCGCCGGAAAGGTGCGGTGTATTCGGGTGGTCCCGTCGTAGAGTCTGAATTCGCTGATGCGTCATCGGGTTTCGATCGAGGAGTCATGGAGGCGTCCGTGACTTCCGCCGACGGCGGGGAGGCGGCAGGTCGTCCCCTTGTCGGCCTGTACCCGCGCCCGTCGGCCAGCGAGGGCGCGGTCTCGGATAGTCGACGCCGCCGGGGACGGGTCCACCATCATCCCCACTTCCTCGGCGGCGTCGGACTCGAGCTATTCGGCGCGATCACCCTGTGCGGCAGCGGAAATGGGCTGCCATTCGCGCCAGAGCGCCAAGCGGGATTCGTAGTCGGCGGTGGCGATGGCCAGCGGGACCTCGCCGAGGAAAATACGCAGCGGCGGCTCGGGGGCGTCGACGACCGCGAGGATGGCGGTCCGGGTTGCGGCCGGATCGCCTTGGCGCACGGCCGAGCGCTGGGCTGCCCGGGCGGCCCTGGCCGCATCGTAGGCGGGCAGCGGGGTGGCATGCCGCGACGACGGGCCGGCCCAGTCGGTACCGAATCCGCCCGGTTCGATCAGGGTGACATGGATGCCGAAGTGGGCGACCTCCTGGGCCAGCGCCTGGGAGAAGCCTTCCAGCGCCCACTTGGACGCGTGGTATGCGCCGAGGTTCTGGAAGGCGGAGATGCCGCCGATGCTCGATACCTGGATGATGTGGCCGCTGCCCTGGGCTCGCAGGATCGGCAGGGCCGCCTGGGTGACCCACAGCGCGCCGAAGACGTTGGTCTCCAATTGTGCGCGGAACTCGTCCTCGCCGAGTTCCTCGATCATGCCGAACTGGCCGTATCCGGCATTGTTGACCACGATATCGAGCCGGCCGAATCGTTCGGCCGCCTGCCGTACCGCGGCGAAGTCGCCGTCCCGGTCGGTAACGTCCAGGCGCAGCGGCAGGAAGGTATCCGGATATTTGGCGACAAGATCGTCGAGTGTGCTCGTATCGCGCGCCGTTCCGGCCACCTGATCGCCGCGCTCCAGCGCGGCGAGTGCCCATTCGCGGCCGAATCCTCGTGAGACTCCGGTGATGAACCAAACTTTGCTCATGCGATCCACGCTAGTCACCTGGAGTGCACTCGAAGCAAGTGTTTCAGCGTGGGTGCAGCGTAACCGGGAGCGCCGAGGGCGACAGGACGAAGTCTCGATTGGAGGCGCGGACCACATAATCCGGATCGGGTGCCGGGCGCCAGCGAAGCAGCAGCGCCGCGGCGGCGAGGCCGATTTCGATCATGGCGAAATGGTCGCCGAGGCAGCGGCGACGGCCGACGCCGAAGGAGAGGTTGGCCTTCTTGTCGATATCAGCCGCGCGTTCGGGCGACCAACGGTCCGGGTCGAAGGATTCCGGATCAGCGTAATAGCGTCGGTTGTGCTGAACCAGATAGGGGGAGAACATGATTGCGGTGCCGTCCGGAACAGTCAGCCCGCCGATGGTGACATCGCCCTCGGCGGTGCCCGCGCTGATCCACGGCCCCCAGAACCGAAGTGTTTCCGCCACAACCTGTTTCAGAAAGGGGAGTGCGCCGAGATGTTCGGCGTGCACCGGGCCCGTTCCGACGACAGTATCGAGTTCGGCGTACAACCGCTCGGCGATCTGTGGCCGCCGCATGACCTCGTGCCAGAGCCATCCGGTCAGTGATGCCATCGAGCCGACACCGCCGGCCAGCATGAGGATCGCCTCATCGATGATGTGGTCGTCGGACAGTGTCGCACCTGTCTCGCTGTCGGTATGCCGGATGAGCGCGGAGACCACATCGTTGAAATCCTCATCGCGGCGGCGGTATTCGGCGATGACCGACCCGATGGCGGTGCGCAGGTGCCGTGCTTTCGTGCGCCAGCGCCAGTTCGAAATGAGCCGCAGTCGGCGCACCTGCGGGGGCAGTGCGGTACGCAGGATGACCTGACTGAGCAGCCACGGCACGCTGTCCCGGATCTCACGGCGTGCGTCATCGCTGAAGTCGGCGGTGAACAGCGTCGAAGAGACGGTGTCCAGGATCAGGCCGTGCGCCTCGTCCATCAGATTCACTCGTCCGCCCGAAGGCAGTCCCGCGGACCAGGTTTCGGCGATATCGGACGCTGCTCGCGTGTACTCGGCGAGGCGGCTCTGGCGCAGTGCGGGCGAGATCATGCGCCGTCGCAGCTTGTGTTCCTCGCCGCGCAGCACATTGACCGATCCGCCCGCGACATCCTCGATGGCTTCGCGCAGATCGTCGCGATTGAGTTCGGCGTCGCCGAGCCCGATCTCGCGGACGAGATCCGGTGTGGTGAGCAGATATCCGGTCTTCTGGCCGAATCGGACACGCACGATCGGCCCCAGATCGGCCAGCGAGGTGACGAAGCCCGGAGCGTCGCGCAGGGCCCGCAGGCTGTGGCCGACCAGAGGCAGCCGGCCGGGCGCGGTCGGCACCTCCGAAAGCGATTGCGGCATGACCAATTCCGGGCTGCGCGCGGCCTCGGCACGAGCCTGCCGATAGATCTCGAGTACGGTGCCGATGTGCTGTGACTGTCGCACCGAGTCGCCGTATTTGCCGAGGATCTGGCGCATTTCGGTAAGTGTGTCGCGATCGGTGTCGAGTTTCGAGATGGTGTCGGCGATCGCGACGGACGACGGATCGGCGGTGCGAATGCCGCCCCCGGCGGGCACCGATTCGTCGAGATCGGGATCGCAGTAGATGATCGGCAGGCCGACCGCCACCGCCTCCAGCAGGACCATGCCCTGGGTGTCGAAACCGTTGGAGGGGAACAGCAATGCGTCGCCTCGAGACATGGCGGCAAGGCATTCGGACTGAGTTAACCTGCCGTGCAAGCGGATTCGGTCCGTGAGTCGATATTCGACGATGGCGGCGGCCGCCTCGGCCCGCAGGTCACCGTCGCCGTAGACATCAAGAGTGCAGCTGTCGAGGTACCGCACGGCCTCGATCGCGGCGAGCAGACGCTTCTCGGCTGAAAGCCGCCCGCACCAGATCAGCCGAAGCGGCCGATCGGCCGAATGCTCGGCAACCGATGTGCCACCGCAGTTTTCGATGAGCTCGTCATCGATACCATTGGATACCACTCGCAGCGGCCGGGTCAGTCCGTGTGCCAGCAGCTGGTCGGCGAAGTGCTGGGTCGGCGCGATGACCCGATCCGCCGCTTGGGCCTGACCGACGATCGTCCACCAGGCATGGCGTGCCGCACGGCTTTCGGCACGGTGCGGCATGTGCTGACCATGCGGCACGAACCGGCTGTGCAACGCCCGCAAGGCCAGCGCCGCCGGATACGGTGCGGGCGAAGTGTTCTCGATGAAGGCGTCGTCGCGGCTCTGGGCAGTATGGATGAGCGGAATTCGATGTCGCCGTGCGGCTTTCATGCCAGCGATAGCGACGCCGTAGGTGGTGTGGGTGTGCACGAGGTCGATCGGGCCGCGTGCGGCGAATGCGGCGTCGATGAGTTCGGCATTCTGTTTTGTCGGTAGCACAACCGGGAAGCCGTTCACCGCGAGACCGCCGACGGCGCGCAGCGGCACCACATTCGGGAGCGGGTCGGAGCCGGGCTGCGGCGCGACGAACAGGGTTACGTGGTGACCTGTGCGTTCGAGTCCACGGCACAGCGAAGCGACCGCTGTTTGGATCCCTCCGAGGGTGGCCGGGTGGTAGTCCATGAACATCGCTATGTGCACAATGGCACTGTACTGAACCTCGCCGCCGTGCGAAGCCCTGCATTCCATGGACTGTCCAGTGGGCATCGTCGGGGCCTCTATACCGAAAGAACCCCGTGAAAATAGCGATTCCGCTCACCGGAACCCGCGGTGATGTCCAGCCGGTCGTGGCGCTCGGACTCGAGTTGCGCCGCCGCGGCCATGATGTGCTGCTCGGAGCGCCGCCGAATCTGGTCGGATTCGCCACGGCCACCGGGCTTGCCGCCGTCGCGTGCGGACCGGATGTGCAGCAGCTCTACAGTTCGGACGCGGGACAGCGGGCGCTGGCGGCGGGCAACACCCTCCGGCTCATGCAACTGGTCGCCCGGCAGATGGCTGATTATGCGCAGCAGATGAATCAGGAGGTCATCGACGTTTGCGCGGGCGCGGATCTGATCGTGGCGAGCACCGTCACGGAGGATCGGGCCAGTTCGGTTGCGGAGGCGATGGGGGTTCCGCTGGTCAGCCTGCATTACTTCCCTTGCCGCAGCAATGGCGCGTATCCGTTTCCGGGCGCGCTGCCGCCGCGGTGGAATCCGCCCGGGGTCGTGAATCGGCTGACGTGGGCGCTCGCGGAGAATCTGCGCCGCGTGGTGTTCATGCGCTATCTCAACGAATTACGGACGACGCTCGGGCTGCCGAAATCGCGGGCGAGCACCGCCGCGGTACTGGCGCGTGCGCATGTTCCCGAAGTGCAGATCTACGATCCGGCATTGGTTCCCGGACTGCCCGAACAGTGGGATGAGCGCCGACCGTTCACCGGATTTCTGACGCTCGATCATGCCGCCCGCGAGGCTGTCGGCGATCTGGCGGGCGATCACGCGAGCATTCTGTCGTGGATCGGGGCGGGCGAGGCGCCCGTATTCTTCGGATTCGGCAGTATGCCCATTCGGGATACGGCCGCGGTATTGGCGATGGTTACCGAGGTGTCGGCTCGTTTGGGTGTGCGTGCGTTGGTGAGTGCCGGCTGGAGTGATCTGGATATCGCCGATGCGCAGGCGGGGCCGAATGTGAAGGTTGTCGGTCCGTTCGCGCACGATCTGGTTTTTCCGCACTGTGCCGCGGCGGTCCATCACGGCGGTATCGGGACGCTGTTCGAAAGTCTGCGTGCCGGATTGCCGACGTTGGTCTGCTCGGTATCGTTCGAACAGCCGATGTGGGGCGGGCAGGTCGAGCGCCTCGGTGTGGGTGCGCATCTGCCGTTCACCCGACTCACCGAGGCTCGGCTGGAATACGGCGTCGCATCGCTGCTTACGCCCGAACGTCGCTCCCGCGCAGCGGAATTCGCGAAGACGCTGAGCGCCGAGGACGCCGCCGCCCGTACCGCTGACATCATCGAAGCCGCCCGGTGACCGACGTCTTCGCCGACACACTCGTCATGTTCCGCCGCTGTGTCCGGCACACCCTGCGCAGCCGCGACACCTTGATCATTTCGCTGCTCATGCCGATTCTGGTGATGCTGCTGTTCACCTACGTCTTCGGTGGCGCCATCGATGTCGGCGGACCCTATCTCGACTATGTGGTGCCCGGAATCATGTTGCTGTGCACGGGTTTCGGCTCATCGATCACCGCCACCGCCGTCTCCACCGATATGACCAGGGGCAGTATCGACCGCTTCCGCACCCTGCCGATGTTCCGCCAGGCCGTACTGGCGGGGCACGTCGTCGAGGGCGTTGTCCGCAATCTCGCGGCCATCGCGATCGCGGTCACGGTGGCGCTCGCACTCGGCTACCGGCCCCAGGCCGGCCCGCTCGGCTGGCTCGCGGCCCTCGCGGTCATCACCATGTTCGTCACCGCGATCTCCTGGATTGCCGTCGCCCTCGGTCTGGTCGCCAAGAACCCGGAGGCCGCAGGCGGTCTCACCTACGCCATCATGTTCATCCCCTACATCAGCAGCGCCTTCGTCCAAACCACCACCATGCCGCACTGGCTCCGCGGCTTCGCCGATTACCAACCCGCCACCCCCGTCATCGAAACCGTGCGCGGACTCCTGAACTCCGTCGACACGGGCCATAACGCACCCTTGGCAGTCCTCTGGTGTGCCATTCTCGGCGCGCTCGGATTCATCAGCGCCGGCATCGTATTCAGTCGGCTGTCCCACCACTGACCGCGCTGCCGCCGTCACGTCCGTCAAACTCGTCGGCAGGGGAGTACTCGCTGCCACCCTGCTCCTGTGCGGGCGAACCCGTTGGGGCGGGCTCACTCCTTGCGGCGGACCGAGGCTTCTACGAGATCCAATACGGCGGAGAGGTTTTCGTTGGTGTGTCCGGAGGCTATCCGGGCGATGAGACCGTCGAGGACCAAGTCGAGGTACCCGAGCAGGACGTCGGTGGGGACGTCGTCGCGGAGGGCACCCGCGGCCTTGCGGCGTTCCAGCCGGGCCAAGGTGGCGGCGGTCAGTTCGGCGGAGCGCTGGGTCCAGCCGGCACGGAATTCCGGATCGGTGCGTAGGCGGCGGGCGATCTCCAAACGGGTTCCGAGCCAATTGAATTGCTCGGGGTGGGCGAGCATATCGCGCATGACCTGCACCAGACCCTGATTGGCCGCGACATCGGCCATGCGGTCGGCATCTTCCTGGGCCAGCGCGAGGAACAGGGCGTCCTTGTCCCGGAAATGGTGGAAGATCGCGCCGCGGGACAGGCCGATGGCCTCTTCCAAGCGACGTACGGTAGCCCCCTCGTACCCGTATTCGGCGAAACAGGCCCGCGCCCCGTCCAGAATCTGACTACGTCGGGCAGCGAGGTGATCGTCACTGACTTTGGGCATTCGGCGGGCTCCTCCGAGCGATGCGGGCAATGCAATGTGAAGAGGTCCGCACACCGCCGGTGAAGCGGTGCGCGGACCTACTACAGCACGGTCGTTCAGCTGCGAATCATATTGCGCAGCACGTACTGCAGGATGCCGCCATTGCGGTAGTAGTCGGCCTCACCGGGGGTGTCGATCCGGACCACCGCGTCGAAGGTGACGACATCACCGTTCTCCTTGGTGGCGGTGACCTTCAGGGTCTTCGGAGTCACACCCTCGTTCAGCTTGGTGATGCCCTCGATATCGAAGGTCTCGGTGCCGTCCAGCTTCAGCGACGCGGCCGACTCACCGGCGGGGAACTGCAGCGGAATGACACCCATACCGATGAGGTTCGAGCGGTGAATGCGCTCGAAGGACTCGGTGATGACGGCCTTCACACCCAGCAGCGAGGTGCCCTTGGCGGCCCAGTCACGCGAGGAACCCGAACCATACTCTTTACCGCCGAGCACGACCAGCGGAATGCCCGCGGCCTGGTAGTTCTGCGAGGCGTCGTAGATGAATGCCTGCGGGCCACCGTCCTGGGTGAAGTCGCGGGTGTAACCGCCCGAGACATCGTCGAGCAGCTGGTTGCGCAACCGGATATTGGCGAAGGTGCCGCGGATCATCACCTCGTGGTTACCGCGACGCGAGCCGTAGGAGTTGTAATCCTTGCGCTCGACCCCGTTGGCCTCCAGATACTGCGCGGCCGGGGTGCCCGGCTTGATGTTGCCCGCGGGCGAGATGTGGTCTGTGGTGACCGAATCGCCCAGCAGCGCGAGCACACGCGCGCCCTTGATATCGGAGACCGGCTCCGGCGTCTGCGGCATGCCCTCGAAGTACGGAGGCTTGCGGACGTAGGTCGACTCCTCGGCCCACTCGAAGGTCTTGCCCTCCGGGGTCGGCAGCGAACGCCAGCGCTCGTCACCCTTGAAGACGTCCTTGTAGTCCTCGAGGAACATATCGCGGGAGATGACCCGGTCGATGGTGTCCTGGATTTCCTGCGGCAAGGGCCAGATGTCCTTCAGGAACACCTCGTTGCCGTTGGTGTCCTTGCCGAGCGCGTCCTTCTCGAAGTCGAAGTCCATGGTGCCGGCGAGCGCGTAGGCGATGACCAGCGGCGGCGAGGCCAGGTAGTTCATCTTCACGTCGGGGGAGATGCGGCCCTCGAAGTTGCGGTTGCCGGAAAGCACCGCGGTGACGGTCAGGTCGTTGTCGTTGACCGCCTTGGAGATCTCCTCCGGCAGCGGACCGGTGTTACCGATGCAGGTGGCACAGCCGAACGCGACCAGGTTGAAGCCCAGCTTGTCCAGGTACGGCCACAGCCCGGCCTTCTCGTAGTAGCCGTTGACGACCTGCGAACCCGGTGCCATCGAGGTCTTCACCCATGGCTTGCGGGTCAGTCCCTTCTCCACCGCATTGCGGGCCAGCAGGGCCGCGCCAAGCATGACCGACGGGTTGGAGGTGTTGGTGCAGGAGGTGATCGAGGCAACCACAACCGCGCCATGGTCCAGCACGAAATCGCCGTACTCCTCGGTGGAGACCTTGACCGGCTTGGACGGACGGCCCACCGCGCCGTTCGCGGCGGACGGCAGCACGGCGTCGTCCTCGGCGAAGGAAAGCACCGCCGGATCGCTGGCCGGGAAGGACTCCTCGATGGCCTCGTCCAGGTGGGTGTGCGGGGTCACGGCGGCCGGACCGGTCTCCGCGTCGTCGGTGTAATTGTGAATGTCCTTGCGGAAGGCGGTCTTGCTCTCCGACAACAGGATTCGGTCCTGCGGACGCTTCGGACCCGCGATGGACGGCACCACGGTGCTCAGGTCCAGCTCCAGGTACTCCGAGTAGGCGGGCTCGTTGTCGGCGTTGTGCCAGAGGCCCTGCTCCTTGGCGTAGGCCTCGACCAGTGCGACCTGCTCGTCGGTGCGGCCGGTCAGCTTCAGGTAGTCGACGGTCACCTCGTCGATCGGGAAGATCGCGGCGGTAGAGCCGAATTCGGGGCTCATGTTGCCCAGGGTGGCGCGGTTGGCCAGCGGCACCTCGGCCACGCCGGCGCCGTAGAACTCGACGAACTTGCCGACCACACCGTGCTTGCGCAGCATGTCGGTGACGGTGAGCACGACGTCGGTGGCGGTCACGCCCGGCTTGATCTCACCGGTCAGCTTGAAGCCGACCACGCGCGGGATCAGCATGGAGACCGGCTGGCCCAGCATCGCGGCCTCGGCCTCGATACCGCCGACGCCCCAGCCCAGCACACCCAAGCCGTTGACCATGGTGGTGTGCGAGTCGGTGCCGACACAGGTGTCGGGGTAGGCCTGGCCGCCCCGGGTCATGACGGTCGGGGCCAGGTACTCGATGTTGACCTGGTGCACGATGCCCATGCCCGGCGGGACGACGCGGAAGTCGTCGAAGGCGCCCTGGCCCCAGCGCAGGAACTGGTAGCGCTCGGAGTTGCGCTCGTATTCGAGGTCGACGTTGCGCTCGAGGGCGTCGGCGCGGCCGAAGACGTCGAGGATGACCGAGTGGTCGATGACCATGTCGGCGGGGGACAGCGGGTTGACCTTGTTCGGATCACCGCCCAGCGCTGTGACGGCCTCGCGCATGGTGGCCAGGTCGACGACACACGGCACACCGGTGAAGTCCTGCATGATCACGCGGGCAGGGGTGAACTGGATCTCGATACTCGGCTCCGCCGAGGGATCCCAGCCGGCGATGGCACGGATGTGGTCGGCGGTGATGTTGGCGCCGTCCTCGGTGCGGAGCAGGTTCTCCGCGAGGACCTTCAGTGCGTAGGGGAGTTTCTCGGTGCCCGGCACGGCCGAGAGACGGAAGATCTCGTATGAGTTGCTTCCGACCTCGAGGGTGCTCTTGGCGCCGAAAGTATCGATACTTGTCGTCACGTCAGCTCCACTCGTCTGTGAGGGTGGCCGCGGGCGGGGCTGTGCCTGCGGCCTACGTCTTTGGAGGGTCCCAGCGTTGGAACATACTGGTTCCTCGCGCCGTCGAGCCTAACAGTACGCTTGTCCTGTGAAACGCGCGGGTGCGGTTCGACGCGCCGTCCGAAGGTGTTCCGACACTCCGTCGCGTACTGTGCATTCGAGTTGTTCGGGGTGACCGGTGGGCCTGCACCGGTTTACCCTGCAGAGTTGGATGCTCGTCGCCTCGCGTGCCGATGCGGCTCGACAGACCGGATGGAAGATGACCGTCTCGCACACCTCGGTGTTCACGCCCATGCGCGCCGAAATCCCCCCGGGTATCGACGACAAGACGTTGACCCAGATCAAGGAGGATGTGGTCGACAATCATGTGGCCACGCCGAAGGGTAAGGATCAGGACGCACTCGAGACGCTTGTCGCCGATGCTCGAGCCCATGGCATCGAGCTCAGCATCGTGGTGATTCCCGGTAATCCAGGTCACGACTCCAATCTACGTGACCTGGCCACCGAGGTCGGCAAGACCGAGCATGGAACCGTGGTGGTGTTCAGCGACGACTGGGTCGGCACCTACAGCGATTCGATCAGCCGGGTGAAGCTGGAACGGGCCGAGGACCTTTCCAAGAGCACGCAGGGGCACTCGGCGCAGGCGGCGCAGCTTTTCGTCGATCAGTTGGAGCGGCCGGAGATGTTCTCCTGGACCGCGATAACCAGCGTATTGCTGGTCGGCACGGCGGTCATGGTCGGCGGACTCTATTGGATCAAGTCTCGCCGGGCGGGGGAGGCCGTGTCGGTCGGGCTTTCGGATCGCGGCGACGAACGGGCTCGCGCGTCGTAGCGAGTATCTGCTCAATTACTTTTCCTAGCGGCCGGTTTGTTTTCCGGACCGAATTCCTGTGCACATCCGGCTATCTCCGGGCAGTGCGAAAATTACGCGGCTGTATTTCTGTTGCCGGAGTCCTTTTGGTGAATGATGTGACGTACGGTTCGAATGATGACTGATGGGGAAAGAGTGTTCAGAGAGCTATCTGTGCACCACTGAGCGCGATGGTTCGCACGGGGCTCGTGAGGTTAAGCCTGATCGGGTCCTTTGGGAGGTGCGATGCGCAACAACGCCGTTGCCGGCTCTCGGCATCCGCTGTGGGTCGCTGTGGGATTGCTGGCCACTGCCACCGTGCTCGTTACGGCCGGACCGGTCGCGGCGGTGCCGCCCGCCCCGCCCAACCCGAGCGATAGCCAGATCGCCGATGCCGGAGCGCAAGTCGACGCCAGAGTGAGCGAGATCGGCGCACTCATCAACCAGGTCGCGGCGACGGATCAGAAGCTGCAGGAACTCGACGCCGCCGTCGCGCAGAAGCGTGAAGAGGTCAACAAGGCCCTCGTCGATCTGCAGGATGCCCGCGACGCCGCCGACGCGGCCGCGGCCGCGGTGGCGCAGACCCAGCGCGAACTGGGCGAGGCTGGAACCCAGGTCGACCAGGCCAGGCGCAACTTCGACCAGTTCGCGGTGCAGGCATATACCCGGCCCGCCGCGACATCGATGGTCACCTATCTGTCCTCAGCCACCCCGGATGTCGCACTCGACCGCGCCCAGGTGGTCACGCTGGTATCGAGGAATCAGCAGTCGGTGCTCGACTCGCTGCGTCGCGCGCAGATCGAACAGGGAAATAAGAATGCCAGTGCGCGCCAAGCGAAATCGGCCGCCGACGCGGCCGCCGCGGTGGCCGAACACAAGAAGACCGAGGCCGAAGACGCAGTCGCCGCGGCGAAGGCCGAACAGGATCAGCAGTCGGTGCTGCGGGAGGGACTACTGCGCGAGCGTAGCGCCGCGCAGGGTCGTCTCGATCAGGCCCGCGCGAATGTGACCGGCCTGCAAGGACAACGCGAGGCATATCTGGCCTGGGACGAACAGCGCAAGGCCGAGGAGGCCGCCATCCGCGCCGCCGCTGCGGCTGCCGCCGCCCGTGCGGCCCAGGACCAGGCCGCCAAGGACCGGGCGGCGCAGGCGGGCACCGGCAAACGACCGCATGTCCAGATGGAGGATTCGCCGCCGCGCCAGACCAGGCCGCGCGCTACCGGGCCGACCATGCCGTCTATCGGCGGTGCCGAGGCGATCGAAACCGTGGTCGATCGGGCCATGTCGCAGCTGGGTGTCGTCTATGCCTGGGGCGGTGGCGACGAGGACGGGCCGACCCTCGGCATCCGCGACGGTGGCGTCGCCGACAGCTTCGGCGATTACCACAAGGTCGGCTTCGACTGCTCGGGTCTGATGGTCTACGCATTCGCCGGTATAGGTGTCTCGCTGCCGCACTACAGCGGTTATCAATACAACGCGGGTACCAGGGTTCCGGTTGCCCAGCGCAGCCGCGGCGACATGCTCTTCTGGGGGCCGAACGGCAGCGAACATGTTGCGCTGTACCTCGGAAACGGGAAGATGGTGGAGGCGCCGCAATCCGGCGAGGTGGTACGGGTGTCTCCGGTTCGCGAGGGCGGCATCATGCCGTACGCGGTGCGGATCGTCTCGTAGCCCCTAGGCTGGGCCGCACGCCGCGAATCCGACCGCGAACCTGTTGATTTGCCGTGATCTCGGGTCCGGTTGCGGCATATGCGGCCATTACCTGGAATAGTTGTGGCAGCACGCACAGGACCAAAGCGAAAGCGGGGATGTTGGTGACTTCGACGGACGGTGTGGGCGGGGCAAGCTTGGCTAAATCGGCCGCTGCTCCCGCACCCAGCACCCTGGAGCGTGACGTCCAGACCCTGGAGAAGGCGATATACGAGGTCAAGCGCGTTATCGTCGGCCAGGATCAGCTCGTCGAACGGCTGCTCGTCGGGGTGCTGGCACGCGGTCACGTTCTGCTCGAAGGTGTGCCGGGTATCGCGAAAACCCTTGCGGTGGAGACCTTCGCGAAGGTGGTCGGCGGTTCCTTCGCCCGCGTCCAGTTCACGCCCGACCTGGTGCCCACCGACCTGATCGGTACCCGCATCTACCGCCAGGGCCGCGAGGAATTCGATACCGAACTCGGCCCGGTCGTGGCGAACTTCGTCCTTGCCGACGAGATCAACCGCGCGCCGGCCAAGGTGCAGTCCGCACTGCTCGAGGTGATGGCCGAGCGGCATGTTTCGATCGGCGGCAAGACCTACCCGATGCCCGATCCGTTCCTGGTCATGGCGACCCAGAACCCGATCGAGAGCGAGGGCGTGTACCCGCTGCCAGAGGCGCAGCGCGACCGCTTCCTGTTCAAGGTTGTCGTCGACTACCCGTCGGTGGAGGAAGAGCGCGAGATCATCTACCGGATGGGTGTCACCCCGCCGGAGGCCAAGCCGATTCTCGAGCCGTCCGAGCTGATCCGCCTGCAGCAGGTGGCCGCGAATACGTTCGTGCACCACGCGCTGGTCGACTACGTGGTCCGAGTGATCGCCGCGACCCGCAAGCCCGTCGATTTCGGTATGCAGGATGTGGCGAGCTGGATCGCCTACGGCGCCTCGCCGCGCGCCAGTCTCGGCATCATCGCCGCCGCGCGCGCCGTCGCGCTGATCCGCGGCCGCGACTATGTGGTGCCCCAGGATGTCGTGGAGGTGATTCCGGATGTGCTACGCCACCGGCTGGTGCTGTCCTATGACGCGCTCGCCGATGAGATCAGCCCCGATGATGTGATCAAACGCGTGCTGCAGACCGTCGGTCTGCCACAGGTCGCGCCGCAGGCGGTCGCTCCGGGTGGCGCACCCGCTCCGGCTGCGGCCGCCATGGGGCCGCACGGTGCGCAGCAGCCGATCCCGCAGCCGCCCGCTCCCCAGGGTGCGGTGCCGCAACCGGCGATCGCGCAGATGTCTCCGGCCGTCGGCAATAACCAGCCGAAGTGACCTCGGCATCGGCTGTGCCTGATTTTCCACAAGACGGGGTTCCACCAGTGCCGATGTCCCAACACGCACCACCGTCCTTCCGATCGGGCGAACTGGCCGACCCGAAGCTGACGGCGGCGCTCAAAACGCTGGAACTGACGGTTCGTCGCCGACTCGACGGTGTGCTGCACGGTGATCACCTCGGCTTGATCCCGGGTCCCGGCTCGGAACCGGGCGAGGCTCGGGCCTATCAGCCGGGTGACGATGTGCGGCAGATGGATTGGTCGGTCACCGCCCGCACCACCCACCCGCATGTGCGGCAGATGATCGCGGACCGGGAACTCGAGACCTGGATGGTGGTCGACCTGTCGGCCAGCCTCGACTTCGGCACCGCGCTGTGTCAGAAGCGCGATCTCGCGGTCGCGGCCGCCGCGGCGATCACCCACCTCACCAGCGGCGGTGGCAATCGCATCGGTGCGGTCGTGGCGACCGGTGAGCAGCTGACCCGCATTCCCGCGCGCAGCGGCCGGGTGCACGCGCAGTCGATGCTGCGCGAGATCGCGACGACACCACACGCCCGCGACGGTGTGCGTGGCGATCTGCGCGAGGCGATCGAATCGCTGCGCCGCCCGCAGCGCAAGCGCGGACTCGCGGTGATCATCAGCGACTTCCTCGGTGAAATCAACTGGCAGCGCTCGCTGCGCGCCATCTCCGCGCGCCACGATCTGCTCGCGGTGGAGGTGCTCGACCCGCGCGATCTGTCGCTGCCCGATGTGGGTGATGTGGTGCTGCACGATCCCGAGACCGGGCGCACTCGCGAATTCAGCGTGACCCCAACGCTCCGTGCTGATTTCGCGGCCGCCGCCGAGCGTCATCGGGTACAAGTCGAACAGGCCCTGCGCAGTTGCGGCGCACCGGTGCTCACCTTGCAGACCGATCGGGACTGGATCTCCGACGTGGTCCGGTTCGTGTCCACCCGGCGCCACGCATTCGGCGCCCCGAGCGGACAGGCGCCGCGGCAGTGAGTATTTCGCATTTCACCGCGCTGGTCTGGCTCGGCTTCCTCGCCGTGGTCGTGCTGATCGCGTTGGGCTACATCCTTGTTCAGCGCAGCCGGCACCGGCATATGCTGCAGTTCACCAATATGGAGCTGCTGGAGAAGGTCGCTCCGTCGCGGCCGAGTCCGATGCGGCATGTGCCGATCGCGCTGCTGCTGGTCGGTCTGGTGTTCCTCACCATCGCGGCGGCCGGGCCGACGGCGGTCAAGAAGGTGCCGCGCAATCGCGCGACAGTCGTTCTGGTAATGGACGTTTCGCTGTCCATGGAGGCGACCGATGTGCCGCCATCACGGCTGAAGGTGGCGCAGAAGGCCGGTAAGGAATTCGTCGACGGGCTGCCGTCCGGTATCAATCTCGGCTTCGTCACCTTCGCGGGCACCGCCTCGGTGATGGTGCCGCCGACAACGAACCGCGAGGCGGTCAAGGCGGCCATCGACAACATCAAACTCGCCGAGCGCACGGCAACCGGTGAGGGCATTCTCACGGCCCTGCAGTCGATCGACACCATTGCCTCGGTGTTGGGCGGTGCGGAAACGCCACCGCCCGCGCGCATTGTGATGATGTCGGACGGTAAGCAGACGGTGCCCGACGACAAGGATGTCGACAATCCACGGCACGGGTTCACCGCCGCGCGCCTGGCGAAGAACAAAGGCGTTCCGGTGTCTACGATTTCGTTCGGCACCTCATGGGGCACGGTGGAGATTCCGGATCAGGACGGTAAGGGCGCCCAGCGCGTCAAGGTGCCTGTCGACGACGATGCACTGCGCGAGATCGCCAAACTCTCCGGCGGCGATTTCTACACCGCCTCCAGCCTGACCGAGCTGACCGCCGTCTACGACACGCTCGAAGAACAGATCGGCTACGAGATGACCATGGGCGATGCCAGCAGGCCATGGCTTTTGCTCGGCATGCTCGTTATCGCTGCCGGTGTAGTTACCGGCTTGCTCTATCGTCAACGCCTGCCGTAGTCGTCAATGCCTTCCGTCGCGACCCGCCCGGATCGACATAGAGCACATTGTGTGGCCCGGGCGTGGCACGTGAACCCGAACAGATAGGTTGGTCTCATGTCGAACATCACATCCCGGTCGGTCCTGGTGACCGGAGGCAACCGCGGTATCGGACTCGCCGTCGCGCAGCGTCTGCTCGCGGACGGACACAAGGTGGCCGTGACACATCGCGGGTCTGGGGTTCCGGACGGTCTATTCGGTGTGAAATGCGATGTGACGGACAATGATTCGGTCGATGCCGCCTTCGCCGAGGTCGAGCAGCACCAGGGTCCGGTCGAGGTATTGGTCGCCAATGCGGGCATCACCGACGACACCCTGCTGATGCGGATGACGGAGGAGCAGTTCACCAAGGTCATCGATGCGAACCTGACCGGCGCGTTCCGCTGCGCCAAGCGCGCGAACCGAGCGATGCTGCGGGCCCGCTGGGGTCGGATGATCTTCCTCGGGTCCGTGGTCGGTCTCGCCGGTCAAGCCGGGCAGATCAACTACGCCGCATCCAAGGCTGGTGTCATCGGTCTGGCGCGCTCGGTTACTCGTGAGCTCGGTTCGCGTTCGATCACCGCGAATGTGGTCGCGCCCGGCTTCATCGAGACCGATATGACCGCCGAACTGCCCGACGATCTGCGCGATATGGCGAAGAAGTTCATTCCGCTGCAGCGTCTGGGCCAGCCCGAAGATGTCGCGGCCGTGGTCAGCTTCCTCGCTTCCGAGGATTCGCGTTACGTATCCGGTGCGGTGATCCCGGTCGACGGCGGCATGGGCATGGGCCACTGAGCCAACCGAAAAACGCCGCGCCGCCTCGGCGGTTGCGCAACTCCACGAACTTCGACTGAGGAGAACCGAAAACCCATGGGCGGATTGCTCGAAGGCAAGACCATCCTGATCACCGGCATCATCACCGATTCGTCGATCGCCTTCCACGCGGCGGCGGTCGCACAGGAGCAGGGTGCGAAGGTGATCATCACCGGCATTCCGGAGCGGCTGCGGCTGATCGATCGGATCGCCAAGCGGCTGCCGCAAGAGGTCGCCCCGGCCATCGCGCTCGATGTCACCAATGAGGACGATCTGGCCGGGCTGGCCGAGAAGGTCGGGGAGCTGGCGCCCGACGGCCTCGACGGTGTGCTGCACTCGATCGCGTTCGCACCGCGCACGCTGATGGGCCCGGAGGCGCGTCCGTTCCTGGACGGCCCTGGTCCGGATGCGGCAAAGGCCTTCGAGATCTCGGCCTGGAGCTACGCCTCGCTGGCCCGGGCCGTGCTGCCGGTGATGAACGAGGGCGGTTCGCTTGTCGGGATGGACTTCGATCCGCGCACCGCGATGCCGTTCTACAACTGGATGGGTGTGGCCAAGGCCGCGCTGGAGTCGGTGAACCGGTATGTGGCGCGCGAGGTCGGCGCCGCCAAGCGGATTCGCTCGAATCTGATCGCCGCCGGCCCGATCAAGACCCTCGCGGCCAAGGCCATTGCGGGGACCGCGACCGACGATGCCGCCAAGCTGAATCAGCTCAATACCTACTGGGACGGCGCGTCGCCGATCGGCTGGGATGTCGACGATCCGACCGTGGTGGCGAAGTCGATCGTCACGCTGCTCTCGGACTGGCTGCCCGGCACCACCGGTTCGATCATCTACGTCGACGGCGGAGCCAGCCACAACACCTGGTTCCCGGAGAATATGTCGATCAACTGACGTAATCCGAAGGGAGACACCGTGGTTCGGGCCGCCGACGCCCTGCTGCTGCTGTCGTTCGGCGGTCCCGAGCGGCCCGAGGACGTCATGCCGTTCCTGGAGAACGTCACGCGGGGGCGGGGCGTGCCGCGCGCACGTCTCGACGAGGTCGCGCAGCATTATCTGCACTTCGGCGGTGTCTCACCGATCAATGCGCTCAACCGCGACATCATTGCCGCGGTGGAGCGTGCATTGACTGGTGCCGGCATCGAATTGCCGGTGTACTTCGGTAACCGCAACTGGGATCCGATGGTCGAGGACACCGTTGCGCGCATGGCGGCCGATGGTGTGCGGTCGGCCTTGGTATTCCCGACCTCGGCGTGGGGTGGATACTCCGGCTGTCTGCAGTACGACGAGGACATCGCAAGGGCGCGTGCGGCTGTCGGCACGGATGCGCCGGAACTGGTGAAATTGCGCCAGTACTTCGACCATCCGCTGTTGATCGAGACATTCGTGGCGGCGATTCGCACCGCGATGGATTCACTTCCGGCCGAGCGCCGCGATGATGCCCGGCTGGTTTTCACCGCGCACTCGATTCCGGTGGCGGCCGATATCTCCGCGGGACCGCCCGCCGATGGTGGTCGGCTGTACAGCCGTCAGGTCGCCGAGGCAGCGCGATTGTGTGCCGCCGCAACCGGATTCACCGATTACGATGTGGTGTGGCAGTCTCGTTCCGGCCCGCCGCAGATTCCTTGGCTGGACCCCGATATCGTCGATCGGCTCGAGGAACTGTCCGGCAAGGGTGTGGATGCAGTCGTGGTCTGTCCGGTCGGTTTCGTCTCCGATCACCTCGAGGTCATCTGGGATCTGGACAACGAAGCCAAGGAGAAGGCCGAAGAACTCGGCATGGCGTTTGCGAGGGCCGCCACCCCCGGCACCGATCCCCGCTTCGCCCAGTTGGTCGTCGAACTGGTCAACGAGCACCTGACCGGTATTCCGCCGCGCCGGCTCGGTGAAGTGCCAGGCTACGGCTGCACCGTGAACGGTGCCCCCTGCGCAATCGACTGCTGCACCCCGCTGCGTCGCCCTGCCGCGGCAACCTAGCTTTCGAGGTGGGAGTTGCCGGTCAAATCGTGGCGCGGCGGGCACCGCGGCGCCGTGGACGCAGCTGATACAGGCGGTACCAGGCCAACGCCAGGAAGACGGCCCCCAGCCCCGCGACGACACCCATGTCGAGCAGCCATGTGCCGAGAGTGTGTTTCCACAGCGGGTCGGCCGCGCCGGAGTGCGGCGATAGGGTGTCGAGGTCGATGGTGGCGGCGCCGGCTGCGAATCCCCAACGGGACGGCGATATGTAAGCCAATTGTTCCAGGCCGAATGTGCCGGGGAGCCGCACCAGTCCTCCGGTGAGCACCAGCTGTGCCATCGACAGCACGATCAGCAGCGGTAGTGTCTTCTCCGAGGTGTTCACCGACACCGACACCAGCAAGCCCAATGCCAGCGATGCGATGCCGAGCAGCGCCATCGCCAGTATCAGCTCCACCTCGACAGATGTGAAGATCCCCTTGGGTGGCATATCCACACCGATGGTGCCGATCAGGACGAGTACCACCGCCTGAAGGGCCGTTATCACGCCCAGGACCAGCAGTTTCGACATAAGGTAGACCCCTGCTGACAGGCCTGCCGCGCGTTCTCTGCGGTAGATCGTCTGCTCCTTGACGATCTCGCGAACCGAGTTGCCGGTGCCGACGAAGCATGCCGCGAACGCTAAAACCATGAGCTTGGTCGAGGCATCGACGTTGGCTCCCGGCGTCCCGGCGAACCCCTGGCCCGACGGCACCGCGGCGATCAATCCACCGAGTAGCAGGGGCAGCACGCCGAGGAGCGCCAAATAGCTTCGGTCCGAGGCGATCACCGCCAGATACCGCCGACACAGGGTGCTGAGCTGGCTGAGCTTGGACTGCTGCGCGGGCGGCGGCGCCGGTGTGTGCACTTCCGTTGGGCCGACTTCGTCGGTCAGCCCGACCGCCACATAGTTCTCGAAGCGCGGCGAAGTACGGAACTCACCGGCCCAGTCGCGGTCCTCCTCGCGGTCGAATGCCTGGAACACGTCGGCCCAGCTGCGCTGTGTGAACTGCTGGAGGCCCTCTGCGGGCGGGCCGTAATAGGCCAGCCGACCGCCGGGCACCAGGACCAGCAAGCGGTCGCAGGAATCGAGATTCGCCACGCTGTGCGTAACGACGATGACGGTCCGCCCGTCGTGTGCCAGTTCCGACAGCATTTCCATGACCGTCTTGTCCAAGCCCGGGTCGAGACCGGAGGTCGGTTCGTCGAGGAACAACAGGGACGGTTTGGTCAGCAACTCCAGTGCTACGCTCACCCGTTTGCGCTGCCCGCCCGAGAGCTGATCGATGCGAGTATCGGCATGCCGCGCCAAACCCAGCTCGTCGAGGACCTCGTCGACCCGCTGTTCGCGCTCCTCACTGCGCGTATCACCGGGGAAGCGCAGTTCGGCCGCGTAGAGCAGCGCGCGGCGGGTCGGAAGCTGGTTGTGCAGAATGTCCTCCTGCGGGACCAGCCCGATACGGTGTCGCAGCTCGTCGTAATCGGTGTAAAGGTCGCGTCCGTCGTAGCGGACCGTTCCCTCCGTCGCGGGCCGCAACCCGGTGACCGCGCCGAGCAGTGTGGACTTGCCCGCTCCGCTGGGTCCGATGACCCCGACGAGCGAGCGTTGCGGGATGGGGAAACTCACCCCGTCGAGGAGCACCTTGCCCTCGGGGGTCCGGACGGTGAGGCTCTGCACCGAGACCGATACGTCACCGGTGTCGACGAACTCGCGCAGCTCGTCGCCGACCAGCCGGAACGTGGTGTGTCCCATGCCGATCAAATCGGATTCGGTCAGGTCCGCGGCGTCGATCCGGTGGCCGTTGACGTAGGTGCCGTTGTGGCTGTCGAGGTCGACGATCCGGTACCTGCCGTCGCCGATCATGCGCAGCTCGGCGTGATGGCGGGAGAGCATGAGGTCGTGCGCGACGATGTCGTTGTCGGCCGCGCGTCCGATCCGAAGCGTGGGCGAGGTTATCCGCACGACCGCGCTGGGGCGGGCCGCCGAAGGTGCCGATCGCGAAACTCGCCGGGGCCGACCCGCGTGGAACTTCGTGACCGTTACCTCATCCTCGAGGTTGTAGCCGGGATCGGAGACGATCATCGTGTCGACCCCGACATCGTCATCGGACTCCTGGCCGGGTTTTCCTTCATGGCCCTCTATGGAACAGGCGAGTTGCTCGCCGTCCATGGCGTGACCGAGCTGAAATGTTTCGTCGTGGTCGATCACCATCCGCTCTACGCGGTGACCGTCGAAGAAGGTGCCGTTGAGGCTGCCCGCGTCCTCGATCTCCCAACCGTCCGCACCTTGCTCCAGAACGGCGTGCAGCGAAGATACGCGTGGATCGCTCACTACAATATCGGCGGCCGGATCGCGACCGACGTTGTATGTGTCCCCGGCGCGTAGCCGATAGACTCGGTCCCTCGTCTGCACCACGAGAACCGGTGCCACGAGGGAATCCGTGGAGGACGGTTCACCCGCCATGACGTGAGTATACGACTCGTCCGCGGTCTCGCCGTAGTGTGCGTCCGGACCCGTCAGTCCAGTTCAGGCGTGGTCCGTCCAGATATTCCCGGCTCTAGCGCCTCGTTTACGAGATCGGTGACCGAGACGTTTTCGTATTTCCGCAGTTGGTCAGAAGCTCACGGTGGTGACGTATGCGTAGACCCCGGGGAACCCCGGGCGGGCGCTGCCCTTGCCCCATGAGGTGAGGCCGAGCAGTCGACCCGCGGCGAGGAGTGGATCACCGCTGTCGTATTCGGCGGTATCCGCGTCGGTGGAGCCGGCGCAGAGCATATCGGCGGGG
>FTJU01243424.1_pt1 | contig 30157 bp, 30 predicted proteins | sample 1658961 | NCBI WGS metagenome assembly FTJU01 (sample SAMEA3914878, study PRJEB12502) | metagenome | biome: forest; material: soil | place: USA | collected 2012-03-12 | depth 0.3 m | reverse complement strand
CTAGATGATTGATTCCAAGAGGGCGTTGGAGGGTGGGGTCGCTGCGGGGTCGCCTTGGTGTGGTTTCAGCCGGGTTCGGGTGGAGCGCTGGCTCGGGTGTCCAGGCCCGTTCCGGGAAAGCTGTATCGGGGCTGGTTGGTGCTGAAAGCGATGCGGGACAGTCGATCTGGCGCAGGTCGCATGGATGATGTGGGCGAAGGTGTCGAAGATCGATGTGTGAGCAAAGACTTGGACACCCTCGCACTGGCACTCTATGTCAAGACCGATGATCTGTTGAAGCAGTATCCGGACCTGGCGCCGTGGCGGCCTGTGGTGGGTATCACCCCGAGGATGACCGACGCCGAGTTGGTCACGTTGTCGGTGATGCAGGCGTTGCTCGGGTTCACCTCCGAGGCCCGGTGGCTGCGATACGCCCACGAGAACCTGCGGCATTTGTTTCGCTATCTGCCCAAACAGTCCGGCTACAACAAACGGCTCCGCCGAGGCGCCGGGGTGATCACCACTGTGATCCGGATACTGTCGACCGACACCACGCTGTGGACCGATGATGTGTGGATCGCTGATTCCACTCCGGTGGAGTGCGGGCGGTCCAGGGAAACCGTCCGCCGCTCAGACCTGGCCGGATGGGCCGAATACGGTTACTGCGCTTCACATTCCCGCTATTTCTGGGGCCTGCGGCTGCATCTGATCGCTACCCTGGGAGGATTGCCGATCGGGTTCGCGTTGACCGGGGCCAAGGCCGATGAACGCGATACCCTGCTCGCTATCCTCGACGCCGACCCGAGCCTGGTCGCCGAACGGCCCGGCCAGACCCTCATCGCCGACAAGGGCTACTACGGGGCCGCGTTCGAGTCCCGCCTGGCCCTCGCAGGCGTGCGGTTGCTACGCCCGACCCGCAAAGGCGAGGACCCGCGCCCCGGCACCGAGCTGTTCAAACCGCTACGCCAAACCATCGAATCGATCAACCAAACCCTCAAAGGCCAACTCGACCTGGAACGACACGGCGGTCGCACCCCCGCCGGCGTCACCGTCCGCGTCCTGCAACGCATCCTCGCCCTCACCACCGCGATCTGGCACAACGGCAAAACCGGCGCACCCATCCACCGATCACTGACCGCCTACGACCACTAACAGAGAGGAATCAATCGCCAGAGACAATGGGGGAATGACCACCGACCACACGACTTCACCTTCGGCGAGCGACCTGGTTGCAGCGGTTCGCTCCGCTCTGCTTCGAGAGGTAGCGCGAGTCGACGATCCGGTTGCGGGGATTCCCGGCGGGGACCCGTCCGACGCGGCAGGCTGGCACCCTTATACCCCAGGCACTGAATCAAGTTCGGGCCCAGGGCGTCCCTACTACGACGCCGAAGCGTGGCGGCGGTTCCAGCTGATCGACATCGCGATTCTGGATAACAGCGTCTTCGTGAAGTTTGCGTGGGACGAACCGGACACATCGCACCTCGAGTACTTGGCGATCGTTCCAATCGATCGGTATACCAGGCTCGGAGCATCTGGTGCAGCGCTTGTTGTTCGAACCCATATGCGGGTCCTGCTGGCCCCGCTCGACGCTCTCGAGTCCGCTCCCTCGAATAGCACTCCAGGCTGGCGTAATCGCGTCTCGCACACCTGGCTCGGACCGAACTTCGCTCTCGTTACCTAATCTCATGGCTACTCGCACCCCGTCGGTACTCGATCGCTCATGAAACGCCCAGCCCAGGTCAGCGGCCGATGACAACACACCAGCCCAGGATGACGACGCGCGTAGCTGGCGTCAGTTCGCAGCTACAGCGGTCTACACGTTTCGACGTCGATATGAGGCCGAAGGCGCGACCACCAGCAATACCCGACGCCCGCCAGTCAGCACCCGGCCATGACGACCCCTTGGAATTACCCGTCTAGTTGCGTCGAACGGCAGGCTCACTGCAATCACGGTGGACGAGAACGGCAATTTCGGTCCAGCCGACGACGCCGAATGGTGCTTCCCTCCAGGGGAGGACGCGGATCAGTAGTCTGATTCCTTAGCGCTGAAAATCTCTGCTGGGGCTGGATCGTTCGGTTTGAGCGGAGTGCACCGCCAGGTGGCTAACCGCATGCCGCCAGATCCGTCCCTCGTCACGAGCATTCGAACGGGCAGCCTGGTCGGCGTGTGATGGCTGGTGTGTAGAGGGACTCCCTGTACGACTGGGGGTTACCACACCATCCAGTTGTCACCGAAAGTCCCTGTGTCAGTGTCGCTTACCTGCTCGTGTTCGTCGTACCCGGTCCACGGCGAGTCACCGAAGTGCCCGTTCTACCCGTCCTCGTCGCTGACCGCCCCGAGTGGGTGCTGCTCGAGCCGCTGCTGCCGCCGCTGGGCAACCCAAGGCTTCCCGCCCGCGAAGACCGTCTACGACATCTACCGGCGGTGGACGAAAGCTGGCGCCTGGCAGCGTATCCACGATGTACTGCGGGACCGGGCACGGGTGCGTGCCCGACGTGCGCCGCAGCCCACGGCCGCAGTGATCGACTCGCAGACCGTGCGCGGCGCCGATACCGTGGCAGCGGCCACGGCCGGCTACGACGCGGGTAAAAAGATCAAGGGCCGCAAACGTCACATCGCTACCGATACAGGCGGGTTGTTGCTGGCCGTGGTTGGTGACAGCCGCGGCGATTCAGGACCGCGACGCCGCTCACCGGTTGCTGGCCGCCGCGCGGGCTCGTTTCGCGACCGTCTCGCTGGTTTTCGCCGATGGCGGTTATGCCGGGCGCCTGGTCGTGTGGGCAAAATCCGTTCTGGCACTGTCGGCTGCGCCATGCGATTCTTTCGGCGTCGTCACAAGCCGAGCCCTGGATCGTCCTCACCCCAGTCGTGACGGCATCCCTGGGTTGCACGCGCAGCGGTCACTGGCCGGCGTCGCATTTGAAATGCACAAGCAAGTAGTCAACCGCGGGTAGGACAGGTCGCGGCCTGGGGCTGAGAAGCCGTGGGCAAGACCACCAGGCCATGAGGTAGCTTGTGGGTTGATGGCTTGGGATCTCCCGGCGGGCGGAGCCTGGGCGATCAGGCCACAGTCCTGTTCGTGCTGGAGTCGCCCGAAAACGCGCGTTGCTGGCCACGATCCAGTCGCGACATAGCTGTTGAGTTCTTTCCACGGCGGTAGTTGTGAGCAAGCGCAGTTGGTACGGTGAGCGCTCCGACCTGGTTCACGTACAAAGGATTTCAGGATGCGTGCAGGCAGTGAAGTTGCTGTGGCCGAGCTTGCGGCATGGGTTGCAGCCCGCGGTCCGGCCCACCGTCGCTACCTGCTCGGGATCACCGGGCCGCCAGCCGCAGGGAAATCGACGCTCTCGCAGCTCCTGGCCACGGCCGTGACCGCAGAACATGGCATCTCGGCGGAGATCGCCCCGATGGACGGCTTCCACCGGACCTCCGCGGAGCTGGACGCGGTGGGCGCGCGTCATCGCAAAGGCCAACCCGACACCTTCGATGTCGGCGCATTCGTCGAGCGGCTGAAACTGCTGCGTGAAAGCCCCTTCGGGCATCATGTGCCCTGGCCGGTCTACGACAGGGATTTGCACGACCCGGTGCCGGACGCGATCAGCTTCTTCGATCAGCGGATCGCGGTCGTCGAGGGCAACTATTTGTTGCTTGACCAGCCCGGTTGGGTCGAGGTCGCTAGCCAGCTGGATGAGGTGTGGTACCTCGACGCCGAAGACCGCGTCATCGAGCTCCGGCTGACCGAACGCCACCTGAGCGGGGGCAAGACCGCCGAGCAAGCGCACACCAAGATCAGCGATAGTGATATGCCCAATGCCCGGCTGATCGCGGGCACCCGTGGCCGTGCGGATACGGTGTTGCGCGAAAACGCAGGTAGCTACGTCATTTGTGAAGTTCGGTGAGGTCTGAGGCCCAGTTACGGGTACCGAACGTACGGCACGACAGTGTCGATACCGCAGACGCGGCCGTGAGCGAGTCGACGAAGCTGCGGCCCTCGCTGTAGTAGGCGCAGAAGGCGCCGTGCAGGATATCGCCGGCGCCGAGCGTGTCGGCTGCACCGGTGACCGGCATGACGTCGATAGTGCCGTACCCGCCGTCTTCCCCGAACAGGATCGGTTCCGGCCCACGCGTCACGGCGACGTGCGTGGGTCCGGCCGCACGAAGGTGCTCCAGGAGCGCCATGCCGCCGCCCTCGACGCCGGGCGGAAAAAAAGCTGCTGAGCAGATCGCGACATCGGTCAGTGGAAGGAGTCGATCGTGGACCGGCTTCCAGCGCCCGGCATCGAGAACGACCGGCACCCCTGTCTCGCTGGCGCGGCGAGCGATGCTCAATGCCAGCTCGGGATGGTGGCCGTCCACGAGCACCACCGCGGCATCATCGACATACCGACCAAGTTCGGCGGTGTATGCCGCCTCGATCCGAGCCCCGTCGAGACCGACGATCGTGCGCGAGCGTGCCTCGAGGGCGACCACGATCGACGACAGCGGTGGCGTATCGGTCCGGTCGGGTGTCGCATCGACCACGGTGACGTGTCGGCTGGTCAAATCGTGGCGTACGAGGTCGGCGAGCGGGTGTGTGCCGAGCGCGGTGATCAATGTCGCGGGCCGCCCCGAAACAATCGCGCATGCCACCGCCGCGTTGGCAGCAGGGCCACCGGCCCCCAGGAACTGATCCAGGGCCTGCGCCTTGGTGTCCTCAGCGGGGTAGCGATCGACGGCGTTGGCGATGTCGAGGGTGGACAATCCCACGAACAGGGCTTCGGGCACCAGTCTCCTCCGGGTCAGCGGGTCAGCAGGTGTTCAAGAGTGGCGGTCTGATCGGAGTAGGTCCGCACACTGACAACAGCCACGAACTCCCGATCTGCGGCGCGTTCCTGGAGGACATCCCAGTGTTTGGCCAGATACCAACTCGCACCGGTCGTACCACGGGAACCGAGACCTGCGCAGAAGAACCAATAGCGATCCGGGTGCAGCTGCGGCGACGGTCGGACACGAGCGATGATGCCGATGTTGCGGCTGTCATCGGAGCTGTAGCACTGACCGTCAGCGAGTTCGAGATGTTCCAGGTAACCCCGCCCCGGCGGCGGGTTGTCCCGGACGGTGAACAGCGGATCACTGGTGGCTTCCAGATACATGTGGGTGCAGTCGTTGGAGCTGAGCCCGAAACTGATATAGGGCCGGTCACAGGCCAACACCACCTCACGATCGCTTTGGATATCGACCGCAAACCCGTCGTGCTGCTGAATCATCGACATCACATACAACATCGCGCGGACGTCGTTTTCCGCCAGCGCCACCGGTACGTCGATGCGATGGGCGGCGTTGAACACACTCGCCTGCTTGCTGAAAATGTGCTGTCGGGGGATTCCTGCTGACGCGAGCGCTTTGATCGAGCTGGTGGCCAGTTCGAAAGTAGGCACGACCAGCGTGGCGCCGCAAACAACCATCTCCGTGCCCAGAAAGGCTTCCAGCCCCTGGTCAACGGGATCGTCCTCAGTCGGATGCGGGTTTGCGGTCGCAGCGTTGGCCATCGAGAACAGTGTGTGGATCGACCAGCCGGGAAACATCCGTGCCAGCACTCGGCGGTGGTGGTTTTGCGGCATACCTTTCACCTCGCCCGACATCCAGGTGTAGAAGGTCGCTCGTGCCGGGGGTTCTTCCCGGGCAGCGCTGAGTTCGGCCGCGTGCTTGCGGTATTCAGCGCAGAAGTCCTTATGGCTGGCCAGATGCCGCTCGACCAGCAGCATCTTGAGCACGGTCCCCAATCATGTCCCCTTTTTTCAGGTGTCGAGCTGTCGAGCTAGCGCACGATCCTATCCAGATCGGTAGTCCAGTGGACCGAACAGGACAGAACTGGACGGAATCGGACCGCTTTCGCGATTGCGACTGGACCCCTTGAGCGCCAACACTTCTCGTACGTCGCGGGACGACTTTTCCGCGCGACGGGGAACCGAGACGTTCGCCTGCCGCAGGCCCGCACCACAGGCGGCCCAGCCGCTGATCCCGCGGGCCGCACAGCAGGAGAGGAGAGACCTTGACCATCCGCATGTCCTCACCCGCAACGGAGGCAACGTCATGACCGCCGTCACAGATCCTGTGATCACCTGGCCACCGTCGCCGGAGTTCTGGTCGACCCAGTTCCCTGAGAAGACCGCTGGCGCAGTCGCGCCGCACCTGTTAAAGGGCATCGCCGCGGCCCGAACGATGTCATCGATGGGCTGCGCAGGCTTCGCCCTGCGGCCGCCGACGGTGAACTCACCAGTGCGCGCACCCGCGTCTACGTCGGCGAGGAACGCCACGACGAGGCTATCGACCATGTGCGGACGGGCCCGTGGTGGTGCGGACACCGCCGATTACGCAGGAACGTCGCTGCCGCCTGCCTGCCCGAAACCGTCTGCTGATCGCGCTGTGCCGCGACATCGATGACCCGGACCCGATCTGCTCGTGGGCGCGCAAGCTGGTCCGGTTGCACGGCACGCGCAGGGAATCACCAGCTCTGGCAGATGAATTTGACTGTCGTCAAATCGAATTCATCACCCGGATCAACGAACTGACCGCCAGCGTCGAACCGCTGCTGGCGATCACCTATCCGCAGACGATCGGCGTGCTGATCGACCGGATGGCCGCAGCCGCCGAACAGACAATGCGCCAGCTAGCTGCGTCCGGAGCGCGCTCGGAGCGGATGTATCCGCCGTGGACACAGCTCGCCGAGCTCGAACTCGAGTGCAGCGACCTGGTCTCGGACCTGTTCTACGTCGACGAACCATGCCAGGCACACACATCCACTGACACCGGCCATAAGGGGTAGGTACACATGCTGGAGACCAGGGCTGACGCCGAACGACTCGCCACTAGGTGGGGCATCGACGCCGACGACATCGTGTTGATCGCGCTCAACGCGTGCGGTCTGGACGCCGATATCGGGGTGTCGCGGTTGCGGTTTCGGCTACGGCTGAACTCCCGACCGAACGATCAGCTGTACATGATCTTGTCGCTGGGCCGGCGCCGGTCACCGTTCAAGCTGGTGGACACGAAGGTCCTGCTGGGCGGTGAGCAGGTCGCGGTCATCGACGTCGCCGAGGCCGACGACGCGGTGCTCGGGTATTGGCGCAACGAGGGCCGGGTCCTGACATTGAACTCCAACGCGCGCAGCGCATGCACCGGCTGCGTGTTCTGCCCGAACACTCTGGAGGAAGCCAACGATCCCCGCTTGGCCCTCGATGACCTCAACGCCTACTTCTCCACCCTGGTCGACGACCGCACCGGTCAGGGCCTGTCGAGCGTGGAGAAGGTGACCGTGTGCACCGGGTGCTTCCGGTTCGAGCAGCTCGCGCTGACGCATCTGCGACAGGTCCGCGAAGCGGTGACCACGCACCACTGCGGTGGGGAGATCCACTTTCTGTCCAGCGTGCTGACCACCCCCGCGGGGCTGGCCGAGGCCGCCGCGATCGGACCGTTCCACCTGACGCTGACCGCCGAAGCCTTCACCAAGCGCGACCTGATTCTCAAGGAATCCAAGGCCGCACTCACCCCCACCGAGATGGTGCGGGTACTCGACGACGCTGTCGCCGCGGGGATCCGCACCGACTTCACTTACATCATCGGCCTTGACCCGCTTGAGGTCGCGGCGCGCCATCTCACCGACTTCGTCGAGGTGACCACGACCTTTCCGCGCTTCCAGGTGTATCAGTCCCACACCCCGATGATGGACGTGTTCCTCGCCGACGGGGCCCGCGACATCGAGTTCTACCTGGCCGCGCGCCGTGAGATCGAGGAGCTGTTCGGGCCGACCGGGCTGCGGCCGCAGCCGTGGGAGAACTACCGGCCGCTGTGGTACTTCAGCTTCGCCGACGAGCCACTGACCGGGACCAGGATCTGAGATGACGGCTCGCACGATCACCGAGGTGATCGCCCGGATGTTGCCCCCGCTCCCTGCCGCCGCCCCGGCGGCCGAGGTCCTGCCCGACTGGGCTGCGCCCGCTCGGCGCCACCCCGTGGCCCAGCCGTGGCCAGAGAACCTGACTCGCGTGGCGGTCGGAGTCGTCGACAACACCGGCGCGACAGGCTGGTTCGGACCGGTGGCGGCGTCGGTGGCCCGGCTGGCGCTCGATCAGGTCGCTCCCGCCGTGATCGGCCGTGACCTCGCCGCCTGGCGCGCGATGGCGTCGCTGGCCCCATGCGGGCGTCACCGCCAGGGCGGGCACCTGCGCCTGGCGGTCTCGGCGGTCGAGCTGGCGGCGTGGGATCTGCGCAGCCACGTGACCGGTGTCCCGGTCGACGCGCTGCTCGCTGGTGAGCGACGCGATCACATCCCGGTGTATGCCACGGCGCTGGGCCTCGACATCGACCACCCGCTGGCACCCGACATCGCTGCCTGGCTCGTCAGCGAGGGCTTCTGGGCCCAGAAATGGGGGCTGCCGGGCGCGGCCCGAGGTGAGACACCGCGTGCGGACGCGGCCCGGCTGCGACGCCTCCGCGAGGCGGCCGGCGAGCAGGCCCGCATCTGTGTCGACGTCGGCGGCCGGTGGTCTGCCGACTACGCCCGCCATATGCTTCCGGTGTTGGCCGAGGTGGCGGTGTGCTGGGTCGAGGAGCCCGGCCCGGTGTCGGGTGCGGACCTGGCCCGGCACGGGCTGGTGCGTGCCGCCGGTGAGCACGACTACGATCCCACCGACCAGCTGAGGACCCTCGGCGGCGATGTCCAGATCTGGCAACCGGACCCAACCTGGTGCGGCGGGCTCGCACACACCCTGTCGATGGTGGAACTGGCCGCGCGACTGGGCATTCGCAGCCTGCCGCACGGTTCCGGCCTGGCGGTCGCGCTGGCGCTAGCGGCCAGCGCATTCACCGAGGCTGTCCCCGCGATCGAGTACCACCTGACGTTGGAACCGCTGCGCCAAGACCATCAGCTCGAACCCTTGGTGCCCGTCGCCGGGCAGCTGGGCACCCGCACAGTCGTAGGGTTGACCAGCGGCTACCGCTTCGCCGAAGGAGACGCCGATGCCGCAGCGTGAGATCCGCGCGATCTGCTTCGACATCGGCGGGGTCCTGGTGCAGATGCCCCGCGGAGTCCTGGCGGCCGAACTGGCCGAATTGCTCGACGCGCAGGTCGAGCATGTGCGCGACCTGCTGATCGAACACGCCAAGACCCGCCGGACACCGACCGGTGAACTGGCAGCCATCCTCGCCACCGCATGCGGCCGCCCGCACGCAGCTGACGCGGTGGCTGCTCGGCTGCAGCGGCGGGTCGCCGACATGGCCGATCCGCCGCTATATCCCGATGCGATCCCCACCCTGGAACACCTCGCCGGGCTCGGCTTCCGCATCTGCCTGCTATCAAACGCGATCGGGCCCGACCCCGACGCCCAGTCAGCGCACCCGCCATACTTCGCTCTGGCCGAAGTGGTGCTGCACAGCTGGCAGATCGGCGCGTGCAAACCGCAGCTGGCCGCCTTCCGCGCGATCGAGTCCGCGATGGACCTGACGCCGCAACACCTGCTCAACGTCGGCGACAGCGCCCGCTTCGACATCGACGGAGCACTGGCCGCGGGCTGGTCTGCAATCCACCTCGTCCGCAACAGCGCCACCCTGGCGCACCCCGACGTTGCCCGCATCGGGTCACTGACCGATCTGGCACCTCTGCTGAGCTGAAAGGCCCTGCCCGTGAACAACATTCTCGATGAGCTGCCCTGCCGAGCCGAGTGGCTGACCGGAGCACGCTCCGACCCGATCACCGGCCTGGTGGCCTTCCCCGACCTCTACCCGCACGCCGTTGCCGACGCCCTGGCCCGCGTCGTCGCCGAGCACACCCAGCTCGGCCTGGCCATCGGTGACGTCGATGACCTCAAGGGCCACGTCGAGCACAGCAACGCCACCGATCCCGACAGCTTCGGCCACTTGGCGGGCAACGCGCTGATGACGCAGTTGGGCTCGGTGTGCCGAGAGTGGTTCGCCGACACCGCATTTCCCGCAGGATGCGTATCGACTTTCGGTGGTGACGAGGTCATCGTGGCCGCGACCGGCGTCACCGAGGCCGGGTTCACCTCCTCGGTCACCGATCTGCGTGACCGCTGTCGCACCGCACTGCCGTGCAGCGTGTCCTTCGCCGCGACCGTAGTCAGGCCCGGCCTGGTGTGGCCGAGCCCCGACCCGGCGGTGCGCGCGAAGTTTCTGCTCGCCGCGGTGGACCGTGCCCTGTTCGCGGCCAAAGCGGCACGCCGCAGCGCGGGCGGCCCCGCCGGGGCGTTTGTCACCGTCGATCTCGCCCGGGTGATGCGTGATGCTGCCTGAACTGCCCGCAATCCCGGTCTCCACTGAAGGCTGTCTTCGTCGGTTGCATGACCGCACCGTGGTGGTGCTCGACTTCGCCGCGCCCCGAGGCCCCCACCGCGGGCGCCGCTACCGCGTCGAAAACCACCACGGGGCCAGCGGCTGTTCACGAGTGGTGTTCAACATCGACGGCCGCGCCGCCCTGCGCCCACCGCCCTGGGCCGCACAGCAAACTAGCGGAGCGGTGAAGCTGCGGTTGCGCCCGCTGCCGGATCGCCGCCACCATCGCATCCCCCCGGACCTGCAACAGGCCCTGACCGCAGCCGATCTCGACGTGGACCACCTCACCGAGGGTGAGCTGACCCAGATCCTCGAGATGATCGTCGAAGCCGCTGACGAGCAGGTGCGCGCCGACCGCATCACCGTTGCCGTGCACGCGATCGCCCATGCCGGCGCCGACCGGAAGGCCCGGCCATGACCGACTGGACAACCCATGTCGCGGCGGCCGCAGAATCGGTGACCGCCGCCGAGGTCGACACCGCGCGGCGCGCCCTGGACTACCTGTGCCTGGCACAGCTGTATCTGCGTGACAACGTCACCTTGTCCGCGCCGTTGCAGCCCGGCCACGTCAAACCGGCCCCGGCAGGGCACTGGGGAGTGTGCCCACCGGTCAACGCCGTACTCGCCGCGTTGGGCCCTTACCGGCGCATGCCCGGCATGGACGTGCGGGTCGTGCACGGAGGCGGTCACGCCGGACCGTCGGCGCTCGCGAACGCCTGGATCACTGGTGCCCTTGACACCGGGGCAGATGCATTCGGCCACACCGAGCATGACCTTCGGCGGCTGTGCGCGCTGTTTCCACGCACCCGGTTCGGCGGGGAAATCACCCCGCTCATCCCCGGCCACGACCACCTCGGCGGCCAACTCGGCCCGGCCCTGGCGATCGCACACGGCATGGGTTTGGACGCCCCCGACCGGCTCGTGGTGGCGTTGATCGGCGACGGAGAGTGCGAAACCGGCGCCACCGCAGCAGCCTGGCTGGGCGCACGCGCCATGATCGGCACCGGCACCCACGGCCGCGTGCTGCCGGTCATCCTCGCCAACGGCTTGCGCATGGGCTCGGCATCGTTGCTGGCCGGCCTCGACCCCTCGGATCTCGCACACCACCTCGGCGGCCTGGGCTACTGGGTGATCACCGCCGGACCGGACACCCGCGAGGTCACCGCCGCCATGGCCCGCGCCCTGACTGGGCTGCGGCCCTTGCAGTACGGGCCGTCCACCGTTGTTGTCGTTACCGTCGACAAGGGCCACGGCGTACCGAAAACGGTTGCCGGGCAACAGCTTGCGCGCACACCCCGAGTGCACAAGGTTCCCCTGCGCAACCCGCGCGAGGACAATGCGGAATTCGCTGCGCTGGCGCGCTGGCTGTCGGGCTACCGCCCGGGGGAGCTGTTCGCTGATGGGGCGCCGGCCGGGGCTGTGCGCCGGGTTCTCGCCCCGGCCGCAACCAGCCGGGTCGAACTCAGCGCACCGCGCGGCTGCGTGGCCACCGCCGGTGCAGTCGCCGACCAGGTCGCCGGACTCGACTTCGGTGCCGCGATCGCCCGTACTCTGCGCTGGCTGAACACCGTCTACGGGATGAGGGTGTTCAGCCCGGATGAACTGGCCTCCAACCGGATCGAGCTGGGCGCCGCCGATTCCGGCTGGACGATCGAAGTGCTCAACGAGGAGCTGTGCCACGCCTGGGCCCAGGGATACCAGGCCACCGGCCGCCGCGGCCTTGTCGTCAGCTACGAGGCGTTCGCCCCGATCACCGCCTCGCTGCTGGCCCAGCAGCTTCTCGCCCACAGGCTCGCCGCGGCCGCCGGACTCCCACCGACCCCGAGCCTGGTGTACCTGCTGACCAGCCTCGGCTGGCACAACACCATCACCCATGCCAACCCCGGGCTCATCGACATCGCGATCGCCGCGGCTGACCCGAGCGTTCACGTCTATCTGCCCGCCGACGCCGCGCGTACCGCGGCCGCGCTCACCTTCGCCGTGCGCAAACTCGGCCGCGCCAGCCTGGTCATCGCCTCCAAACACCCAATGCCCACCCATCCGCACACCACCGTCGACGCCGAACTGCGCAACGGGTACGCCGTCTGGGCACACATCGCCGACGACCCCGATCCCGACATGGTGCTGGTGTCGATCGGCGACATCGCCGCCCGCGAACTCACATGTGCGGCAGCAGCAGTCATCGCGACCCGGCCCGCGGCCCGACTGCGGTATCTGCACATCCACGACCTGACCAGCCTCGGCGCACCCGGCCACCGCGACGCCGCGATTCCAGCCGCCGACTTCGAGCGGCTGTTCCCACCCGGGACCGCCGTCCTCATCGCCACCACCTGCCACTCGGCCGCCGTCCATGCGCTGCTCGGGGAACGCGGCGCACCGCGCACGGTCATTGTGCGGGGCTGGACAAACCCGCCCCGCCCGATGAACCACGACGAACTACTCGACCACACCGGGATCGCCGCCACGTCGCTGCACGACGCCGCCCTCGCGCTGCTCGACAGCAACATCGGCGACCGCCTCGTCAGGCAAGGAGCCCGCTGAATGACGTATGACCCCCGCGGCCTGTTCACCGGCGCCGCCCCCTTCTACGCCCGCTACCGGCCCGGCTACCCGGCCGCGCTGTTCACCACCGTGGCCGAACGCCTCGGTCTCGACGGCACCCAACAGGTGCTCGACCTCGGGTGCGGCACTGGCCAGATCGCGCTACGCCTGGCACCACTGGTTGCCCACGTGCACGCCGTCGACCCCGATCCGCAGATGCTCGGCGAAGGCGCGAAACTCGCCCGAACAGCCGGCATCGACAACATCAGCTGGCGCGACGGCGACTCCTACCGCCTCGACGCCCTCGACCTGCCTGAACTCGATCTGGTCACCATGGGCGCCAGCTTCCACTGGACCGACCGCCCCGCACTGCTGGCCGACCTCGACCGCCGGATCTCCCCCACCGGTGCGGTCGTGCTGGCCAGCGGCGGGCCCCCGTCCACCGCCACCGAACCGCCCTGGCACGACATCGTCACCCAGGTGCGCACCGCCCACCTCGGCCCGCAGCGCCGCGCCGGCGAGTCCACTTATACCCATCCCCGCCTCACCCACACCGAAGTCCTGGCCACCTCGGCGTTCTCCGACATCAACATCACGACCTGGCACTGGGACTCACACCGCGACATCGACTCCGTGATCGGGCTCCAGTTCTCCTTCTCCTACAGCGCACCAGGCCAATTCAACGACGAGGCCGCCCGCGCCGCGTTCGAGCACGACCTGCGGGCCGCGCTGGTCGACCGGTTCGGCGCCGACGCCGTGCTCACCGAACATCTCACCACCGAGCTGATCGTCGCCACCCGCCCGAACGGAGGGTCATGACCCCCATCCCGCTCCGGATCACTCCGGCCGCCGCCGCCGACACCGGTCGCGTCGTCGTCGAATGGATTATGAGCAGCGTCTGCAATTACGCCTGCCACTACTGCCCGATCTACCTGCACGACAACCGAGTTCGCTGGCCCGACTACGACTCGGTGCACCGATTCACCCGCACCGTCGCCGAGCACTACCGCGACCGCGACATCACCTTCCTGCTCAGCGGCGGCGAGATCACCCTGTGGCCAGCGCTGCCACGCATGGCCGCCGACCTGCGCGCCCTCGGCATCGACGTCGCGGTCCTGTCCAACGGCACCCGCCCGCTGCCCTGGTGGGCCACCCACGCACCCGCCTTCGACCACGTGCTGCTCAGCTACCACCACGAACGCGCCGAACCCGACCACTTCCGCGCCGTCGTCGACACAATCGCCCCCGTGACCAGCGTCGATGTGAACGTGGTGATCGATCCCGCCGCCTTCGACACCACCATGAACCTCGCCGCGACCGTTCAGGCCGACGGCAAGGCGCCGGTGCACCGCAAGATCATGTTCCTCGACGGCTGGGCCCGCCCCGCCGATTACAGCCCCGACCAGCACGCCGCGCTCACCGACGCCCTCGCCACCGAGGTCAACCAGCCCGCCTCCCGCGAAACCGCCTTGCTGAAAGGTGACCTCGACGTCGAATACCTCGACGGCACCCACCAAATCCTGACGCCGTCACAGATCATCGACACCGGATCCAACCGGTGGCCCGGCTGGACCTGCAACGTCGGCGCCGAATCGCTGTTCATCCGATTCGACGAGATCTGGCCGGCATCCTGCCGCGAAGGCGGCCGCATCGGATCGATCTTCGACCCCAACCTGACACTGCCCACCGCGGGCATCACCTGCACCGCCAGGTCCTGCAACTGCATCGCCGGAATCAAGGCCACCAAGACCGCCCCGACCGCCGTCCACCACTGAAACCCGAGGTGAGAAGCATGTACACCGTTTCAGACCTGCGCCAACTCCACCTCGAGGTCTCCACCCGCTGCAACGCCGAATGCCCCATGTGCGCCCGCAACCTCTTCGGTGCTACCGCCCCCGGCCTCACCGAAACCTCGATGACACTGGCCCAATTCCGCACATATCTGCCCGAGCACGTCCTGGCCCAACTCGAGATCGTCGACATCTGCGGCGCCTACGGCGACCCCGCCATCGCGCCCGAACTGCTCGACATCTGCCACCACATCCACGCCACCAACCCGGCCACCGGCATTCGCATCTACTCCAACGGCGGACTGCGCACCCCACAGTGGTGGGCACAGCTGGCCGAAATCCCGGGCATCACCACGATCTTCGCCATCGACGGCCTGTCCACCAACGGCGTGTACCGGCGCAAGGTCGACATCGACAAAGTCCTGGCCAACGCCGCAGCGTTCATCGACGCCGGCGGCCGCGCCCAGTGGGACTACATCGCCTTCGCCCACAACGAACACGAAATCGACGCCGCCCGCGCCCGCGCGATCGAACTCGGATTCGCCGAGTTCAGCGTCAAGAAGACCGCCCGCTTCCTGCGGCCACTGTATGAACCCACACCCGAACTACGCCCCGGCGACGGCATCGACGCCGCACCGATCTACGACCGCACAGGCGCGGTCGTCGGGGAACTGCGCCCACCGGCAGACGAACGACTCGTCAACGAGGTCGTGCTTTGGGCGCGCAGCATCCAAGCCCGCGCCGAATACTTCGACCAGTTCTTCGACACCTGCACCATCCAATGCCAGGCCCTGGACTCCGAGGCCATATTCATCTCCGCGACCGGACACGTGTACCCGTGCTGCTGGCTCTACGTCCAAGCAACCCTGCCCCAGCTGTATCGTCGACAGGCCGTCACCGACGCTCAGGTCCACGACCTGCTCACCGCCTCCGGTGGACCCGCCACACTCGACGCCGCGAAGCACCGGCTCGATGAGATCCTCGCCGGCGAATTCTTCACGGCCGTGGAACGCAGCTGGAGCACTGATTCCATTACTGGTGGGAAACTCAAGGTGTGCTCGCGGGTCTGCGGGGAAGGGTTCAGTGCCTACCGACGTCAGTTCGACCGCCCGGACCTCGTCCCCTGACACGATCGAACGCAGGAAGACCAAGCTGTATCGCATCGAACCGTGAAAGCAAGGAGCGACAACCGAAATGGCCAAGACCCCGTCGACGCCACCGAGCTGGCCTGTCCGGCCCGGCTACCGTGAAGACCTCTTCCGCGGCGCGGCCGAGTTCTACAGCCGGTATCGCCCGGCCTACCCACAACCGCTGTTCGACGACCTCCTCAACCGGGCCGGCGAGGGTGGCGTCCTGGTCGACCTCGCCTGCGGCACCGGTGAAATCGCGATTCCCCTGTACAACCGGTTCACTCACGTCTACGCAGTGGATCTTGAACCCGACATGATCGAGGTCGGGCGTACCAAGGCCGACCAAGCCGGCGCCACCAACATCACCTGGAGCACCGGCAAAGCAGAAGACCTGACCGTCACCGAACCGGCACAGCTGGTTACGATCGGCAACGCCTACCACCGCCTGGACCGGCCGCTGATCGCCGAACGCGCCCGCCAGTGGCTGGCCCCTGACGGCTTCCTGGCCGTCCTGGGCAGCAGCACACCGTGGAGCGGGACCGAGCCGTGGCAAGCAGTCGCCGTCGATGTCGTGGCCCGGTGGTCCGGCGAACCGGGGCGCCCTGCGAGTGCGTCGCCAGCGAAGGCCGAGAGCAACGCCCCAACGCGGCGCACTCACGAAGAGATCCTGCAAGAGGCGGGGTTCGGCGACGTCACCGAGTACCGGTTCCCGACACCACACGCTTGGACGTTGGATGAGTTCCTCGGATTCTTGTGGTCAACCTCGTACACCGCCAGGATTCGCCAGGACCCAGCTCTAGCAGAAGGATTCGAGGAGGACCTTCGAGCACAGTTGCTCGAATGCGAGCCGTCTGGACAGCTGCGGGAGTCGGTCGCGCACTACTACATCCTCGGCCGCAACCCAGACCCGGCGCGCAGGTGATCGCCGTCGTGAGCGGTCCTCCGGGTTCGGGTAAGTCCACCCTCGCCCACGCCTTGGCCGCGCGGGTCGGCATTCCGGCGATCATCCGCGACGAAATCAAACAGGGAATGGTCGCCGCCACCGCACCCACGCGCGACGGCAACTACGACGACCTCAACATTCCGGTCCTGCACACCTTCTTCCACGTGCTGACCCTGCTCGCCCGCAGCGGTGTCAGCGCGGTCGCCGAAGCCGCGTTCCAGGACAAACTCTGGCGCCCGAACTTGTTGCGTGTGGCCGAGTTCGCCGAAGTCCGCATCATCTACTGCACCGCCCCGCAACAGGTGCTCCACGATCGCATCACCCATCGTGCCGAGCGCGACCCGCATCGGCGCGCACACAACGACTCCGGTCTCCTCGCCGAGATCGCCACCGGAACCCGCACCGCCGAGTCCTTCGTGCCCGTGAAAATGGACGTCGCGAAGATGACGGTCGATACCGCGAACGGATACGAACCGAGTCTCGACGCCATCGCAGGATTCATCACCACGCCCGGCCAGCAGCCCGGTCGCTGACCTGATCCGGTGATCATCGGCATGCCCACCACGGCGTTCGGTTAGAGTCTGCCGCTATGAGTTCCCGGACTCGCAAAACCACACCCATCGACGATGCCGCTCTCAGCCGGATGAGGGCGACCGTGCGCACGCGACCGGATTCGGCCACAGCCACCTCCAGCTTCTCGACGCGCGCCGCCGCGGCGCTATACCCGGTGGTGCCAGCGTGGATTCAATGGACCTACGAGCGCAGCAGCGCTGAGACCGCCCAGTTCTTCTACCAGCTGTGTTACCCGCCCATCAACGCCGACGGCGAGATCATCGGCAGGTGGACCGCCGAAGAGTTCTGGACTCGGGATCGGATCTTCTGGGCGGAGAAGGAAGCGCGCAAGGCCGCGCGGGCTCGTCTGCGCGGTGGCCACGGCGTGATCGCGTACTCCCCACAGCTGCCCGACGACGTGGAATTCTTCGCCGCATGCGAGTCCGGTGGCGACTTCGACGGCCACTGGTACTCGCGAGACCCGGTCGGCGCACCGGAGTGGGAGCCCCTGCCCGCTCGCTGATGGGGGCAGGCAAAGCCGGTCCCGGCCGCCATGCGACCGGGACCAACCTTCCTCGATTACGCTGGTCCCCAACCCAATTGGGGCATCGCGCACGCTACCCGCCGGTGTGACCTACGTAAACGACCCTGGGCCGGCATATGTCGCCGCAGGAGTCAGGTCAGTTGCAAGATTCCGGCGCTGCGGCAGTTCACACACTCCCACGCGAAAGCGTTGCCGCGTTCGACGACTTCAGCGACATGCGGGCCCGAATCCCAGGCCAGTTCACCGCCACAATGTGGGCATACTCTGGGCAGCTGCTCAGGCGTGTTCACCACGATCATCGCGGCTCCGCGTGTTGCGGTGTGCCGCGCAATATCCCATCACCGCGGTGTGCCGACTCGCCCTCACGCCATCGCCCGCGAGGTTGATCACCGCGGCGAAGCCCAGGAGCCGGAAGGCCGGCTTCCTGCACACCGCGCATGAGTCACCTGTGTTCGTCCCATTCGCTCAGTCTCCCCTTCAGGTGCTGTCTGCCAAGGCTTTTCGGCGCAGCGGCCAGAAAATTACCCGCCCGGGAAGCGGCTACCCGGATACGGAATTCTTCGATACAGGGCGGGGACTGGAGACTGCCGAAATCCGTTTGCGCTCACCGGAGTGCCGTTTCAGCATCGAACCCATGACCAAGGCTGACCAGGTGATCGTGCGACCGTTGGGACCAGGCGACGAGGAAGCATTTCTCGATCTGCGCTCGGCGATGACCGAAGAAGGCACAGTCCTCGCGAAGGACTACCGGGCGGGAATGGCCTGGTCGGAGTATCTACTCGTCCACAAGAGTGCGCGTGCGGGCGTCGGTTTGGCGGAAGGTGCCGTGCCGTACACCTTCCTCGTCGCTGACCTCGGCGGCGTGTTGGTCGGCAGCAGCGACATCCGCCACCGACTCACCGAGAAACTGACGCGGTGGGGTGGACACATCGGCTACATCGTCGATCCCCATCACCGCCGACGCGGGTACGGGACCGAGATTCTGCGCCAAACACTATGTCTGGCCAGTGATCTCGGCATTCGCCCCGCACTACTCACCTGTCGGGCCGAAAATGCCGGATCGCGCGGGGTTATCCACGCATGTGGCGGTGTCGTGTCCGCCCAGACCCACGACGGCATCTGCTCCTACTGGCTCTGCCCCTGATTGCCCTGGACCGGACGCGGCGGCATGCTTGGGGAATTCCCCCACCGAGCCATTCCATGGGAGTTTCTTTCCACCTCACGCAGATCGGTTACGGCGGGCCGCCTTGCAGGGGGTTGAGACTGGTAAGGACCCGTATTGCACCGGTCTGTATTCCCCTGATCGCCTCGCTTGGTCACGACCGGTTTCGCTGGCACGATCCGCTGCGGGCGAAACCCCTTGGCCCCGAATGCCGCTGGGCGGCCATGATGGCGGGCATGAGCCTGATGAAGTACTGGCCCCTGACCGGATTGCGGGTGCACACACCACGCCTGGAACTGAGGATGCCCGATTTGGAGGACCTGGACGCACTTGCCGGGCTGGCCGCTGAGGGCGTGCATGATCCGGCGGTGCAGCCGTTCACCGTAGCGTGGACGGATGCGGAACCGGACGAACGCGCACAGCGGGTGCTGCGATGGCACTGGCGATGCTGGGCCGACTGGCAGGTCGATGCGTGGACACTCAACCTCGTCACGCTCCGAGACGGAGAGATAGTCGGTACCCAAACGATCAGCGCGAAGGACTTCGCGGTCTGCTGCGAGGTGAACACCGGATCCTGGCTCGGCCGAACCCATCACGGGCAAGGCATCGGAACTGAGATGCGGGCCGCGGTGCTGGAGTTGGCCTTCGCTCACCTCGGGGCCTACTCGGCGGTATCGGGCGCGTTCGAGGACAACCTGGGCTCGCACAGCGTCTCACGCAAACTCGGATACGAGCCCGACGGGCTCGAGGTGCACGCGGTGCGAGGAAAACCAGCAGTGATACGGCGGTTGCGGCTGACCCGCGAGAGATGGGACGCGCATCGGAGCGTGCCGGTGGAAGTGACCGGCCTGGCGGAGTGCCTGCCGCTGTTCGGAGCCCGAATCCAACCATGACGGCAACACGCGAAGCGATTCGACCTGCAGGTTCCGCCTCAGAAGATCGGTGGAGGTCCTTGGCGACCGGAGTAGCCACGGCCCGTGGCCGGGACTCTCATAGCTCGTTACTCGAGGAAGACGAGCTGCTGACTGCGATTCGGCATCTAAGCAGGCCCTGAGGTTGTCGGCTGTGTGGTCAAACGTTGTTTCTGGCCTTTGCCCACTCGGTTTCGAACTGGTCTCGAGTGATGTCTTCGGCGTCGAACTCGGGTTGGCTGGCGATTTCTTCGATGGGGGCTATGGGTATTTCGGCGACTCCTGCGGTGGCTGTCTCGTGGTTCTCGTCGGCCCATTCCGAGTGTCCGTCGCGGTAGGTCTGTACTCGGCGGGTTTCGTAGTCGTCGGGGCCGACTTCATGGAAGTAGAGGACGGGTTCGTCGTCGAAGTCGTGGTGCCAGGTTACTTTCACATACCGCATGATCAGTTCCTTCCAGATCGAATGATTCGCCCTGATAGGTCTAGGGGGCCATTGTTGGGGATGACGAATACGCCGGGTCTTCCTTGGACGACAGTTAGGCCGGTTATGTCTATTTCGATGAAGTGTGTGAATTTTTGGCCTGCCCAGGGTACGCGAAGGAACGCTGACGATAGTTGCCCGAGCGTTTTGGTTCCCGGCTCGATGTCGGTGAGGTACTGTCCGTCGCCGTATCTGGCGTCTTTGGGGTTGTTTTCTCGCAGTGATGGATTCAGTTCTTGGCTGTCGAGGATTCCGTCGTGGCCCGTCTCGTTGGTGTAGTGATAAAGCGACTGCGGAGACTGTTCATTCGGGGCTTGGCCCGGCGTGGAGCCTTGAGGGTTCCCAGGTTGGGTATTCGTGCATTCGTTCGGGATAAGTCCGAGTGGGTCTGCCCATGTGGTGGGGTTGTGGGGGTAGGTGTTCGGGTTGGACGCGGCGGTGAGGCCGAGTGGGTCCGGAGTGAGGTATCGACCGGTCGTTGGGTCATAGGTTCGGTGCAGGTTGTAGTGGAGTCCGGTTTCGGGGTCGTGGATCTGGCCTGGATAGCGCAGCGGTGTGCTGGCTTGGCCGGTCCAGGTGGTGTTTCCCCAGAGGTCGGTTGTGGCGGTGGCCGCGGTGTGGGCGGTGTCCGGGTCGATGAGTTCGGTCGGTGTTCCTACGAGGTCGGTGATGATTGCGTAGAACTCGCGATCGATGCTGTGTTGGTCGGTGGATTGGGTGATGGGTGTGTGCGAGTTGGCTTGGTATTGCCACCGGGTGGTGGTGTCGGCGGTTATCTGTTCGATGAGCCGGTTGCCGTCCCAGGTGTAGTTGGTGCGTTCGAGGACGGTGCCATCGTTGTCGAGGTGTTGTTTGGTGGTGCGGCGACCGAGCGCGTCGTAGGTGTAGTGCCACCATTGACGGTCGGGAGTCCAGACATCGATGAGCTGGTCGAAGCTGTTATAGCGGTAATGCCAGACATCGGGCTTGCGTGAGATCCGGGTGGTGGTTTTGCGGATCAGGCGACCGGCCTCGTCGTAGTGGTAGCGAGTTCGGCCGTCGCGAATCAGGAGGTTGTTGCGGTATTCCCGGGTACCGGCGGCCTGCCGGTCTGCCGCGTTGTGACCGTGAGTGGGCGTTGGCGTTGTTGCGCTTGGACCGCCGTCGTGGGGCTGGATAGCTGCTGACAGCGCGGTGGTGATATTGCCGAGGGCGTCGTAGTTGTACTGCTCGGTGACCGCGCTGTTGTGAGCGATGGTGGTGACGCGGCCTTGGGGATCGAGGTGGTAGTAGCTGTGCTGTGGATCGGTGTTGGGGCGGGTGAGGGTGTGGCTGGCGAGGTATCCGTCTGGCCGGTAGGTGAATTCGTCCTCACGGAGCGGGTGGGGTTCCGGGCGGTTGGACGACCCTGCGGAGTCCAGGTTCAGTGATGTGCCGGGGTATGCGGTGACGGTTTGGTGGGTGATTCGACCGGTGTTGGTGTGATCGCGGCTGACGGCGAGTTCTCCGACTCGCCAGCCGGTGAGCATCCCGAGCGGGTCATAGATGAAGCTCAGGTGGTGGCTGTCGGCGACCAGGGCGCGGACGCGACCGGTGATGTCGTACTGCCAGATGGTAGTGGCACCGGTCGGGCTGGTGCGTCGGATCCGTTGACCGTGTTGGTCGTAGGTGTGCCCCATGGCGGGCTGATCATCGAGCTTCTGAGCGGACAGTGATCCGGTTGGTGTGTAGGTGAATTCGATAGCGTGCGTGCTGTCTTCGCCGGTGCCGGTAACCGCGGTCAGGATACGGCCCGCCGGATCGTGGGTGTAGCGGACCCAGTCGCCGGTGTTGGTGGTGATTTCGGTGAGGCGTCCGAGTAGGTCGTGGACCTGGTGGCGGGCGATGCCGGTGGCTGGAGTGATCGTGGTGACTCGTCCGGCGACGTCGTGGGTGTAATGGGTTGCGGCACCGTTGAAGTCGGTTTCTGCGACGAGTCGCCCTGCTTTGTCGTAGGTGTAGCTCCAGCTGTGGCCGAGGGGGTTGGTGATCGAGGTCAGGCGACGGGCGGCGTCCCATGTGTAGCGGGTGGTCGAGCCGTCGGGGTCGGTGCGTGTTTGTAGTAGGTCGAAGGCTCCGTAGGTGAATCGGGTGACGTTGAGGGCGCGGTCGGTGTGGGTGAGAAGGTTGCCCTCGCCGTCGTAGGTCCACGACTCGGCGTGGCCGTCGGGATCGGTTCGTTGCAGGAGTTTTCCCGCTGGCGACCAGTCGTATCGGGTGACCGCGCCGAGTGGATCGGTGATCCGGGTGGGTCGGCCCGCGCCGTCGCGTTGGATGGTGGTGACCGCGCCGAGTGGGTCGGTGATCTGTATCGGGAGCCCTGCGGGGTCGACCTGGACCTCGGTGTGCGCGCTGTTGGTTCTGGTGATGCCAGCGATTGCCCCGTTGGCGTGGTAGGTGTAGTCGGTTCGAGCCCCTGCCGGGTCGATGACTGCGGCCAGGTTGCCGTTCTTATCCCACTCGCGCCGCCATGTACGCCCGTCGGGGTGCACGATCGAGGTGGGCCTGTTGCGCCACATGTATTCGATCGCAACCGATTTTCCGTCGGGACGTGTCAGTTGTGCGATATCCCCGTCCGGGGTGTAGAGGTAGCGTGTCACCGCGCCGTCGGGTGCAGTGACCTTCAACGGTTTGCGGTCGATGTTGTAGTCGATGTGGGTGTGCCCACCAGCGGGATCGAGGAGGTCGCGTAGTCGTAGATCGCGGTCGAAGCCGTGGGAGGTGATCGCGCCGAGTGAATCGGTGACGGTCGTGAGTCTGCCGGTACCGTTGGGGAATTCGAGATAGTCGAAGTCGGAGTCGAGAACACCCGCGGTGCCGCGTTGGAAAACGACGCGACCGGATTCGTCGTAGGTGTTGACCATCTGGTTGCCGTTGGAGTCGGTCCAGGATGTCATCCGATGTTCGGCATCGTAGGTGTAGCCAGTGGTGGCGCCGACGGCGTTCACAACCGCTGATAGTTGCCCGGCTACGTACCCGAATTCCCGTATCTGGGTGCGAGTTTCGGCACCATCGGGATCGGTGCCGAGTACCGTCAGGCCCGTCACCCTGCCCGCGGTGGTGTCGATGCGTACTCGGTATCCACCGGAGTGCGTCACCTCCACCGGCGCGCCGTGGGTGTCGTAGTGGAAGCGGATCCGGTTGCGGTGTCGGTCGGTGATCGCGGAGATCGCGTAGTTCCCGAGTCGGGATTCGATGCCGTCGAGGCCCGGTTCGGGCGCGAAATGCCAGACCAGTTCCCGCTTTTGGTCCCAGATCCGATAGCCGCCGACCTCGGTGCGGGTCAGCGTCCACCCCCGCCCACCGGTCACCGGTTCCGCGGCGACGCCGACCTCGGCGTGCGGGTAGGCCAGCATGATGCCGTCCTCCCCGAGGAAGGTGACACCTTCGTGCTCGACGACCAGGCGCATGTCCAGCGTGGCCGACCACGACGGACCGAACCAGCGACCGTACCGGTAATTCGAGCGATGCGTGCGCCGCAGTAGCAGCGCAAGTACACCGGGCAGTTCGATGTCGGTTTCGGGGAGCAGGAATTCACCGGTCGCGATATCGACGGGATCATCGGAGCAGGTCTTCTCCTCCCCCGTTCGGTCATGGTCCGCGCCGTTGTCACGCGCGGTGTCCCCCGCACCGTGATCGGCCTCAGCCCGTTCCTGCGGAGTCGGGTTCTCCTGTGGCGAATCATGATGGGACGGTTGATGTTCCGGAGACGGACTGTCATGGCCACCCGGGTTTGTGCCGTCGCCGCCGGTGCCGCTTTGTTCGCCCCCATGCGTTTCATGCGGATTGCCGCCACCGTGATCTGTTGGGGTGCCGGGCGAATCAGTGTGAGGAGACGGCCCCGGCTCGGGGGTGGGTGAACCAGGCGTGTCATGGCCGGAGTTCGGGCCGCCGGGTGTCTCCGCCTCCGGTCGCACCTGGGGTGCGTCAGAGGGCAGTTGGTGAGGAGTTTGAGACGTCTCGGCAGGGTGCTCGCCGGTTGGATGGGACTGGGCTGCTGGTTCGTCGGTGCGCGTCGGTTGCGGTGAGTCCGGCTCTGCGCGCCCCGGCGTGCTGCTCTCTGGCCTCGCAGTGTCGGCTTCTGTTGTGTGCGTGGGGGTTTCGTGGTTCGGCATGGCGTCGGTGGGGTGGGTTGGGCTGGTTGTGCCGGGCTGCGGCTCGGTGGTTGTCGGGTGGGTGCCGGTCGGTGTCCCGGACTCGTGCGGGGTCGATGTGGGAGTGTGGGTTGTGGGTGTGCTGGTGGGTGTGTGTGGTGCGCTGGGCGTGGTGTGGGGTGCGTGTTCGGCCGCGCTGGCGACGGTGTCAGTGGCTTTGCTGACCTTCGACACATCGCCGATCTTGTCCAGCGCCGACAGCGCCGGTTTCGCCGCACCCGCACCACCGGTACCGACCGTAGTGATCAGGTCACCGGTCAGCGAACCGAGGAACTCTGTCGGGTTCTTCCGCGCACCTGACAGGATCGAGGACACCGTCGCCCCGGGATCGGCCGCCGCCACGACCAGCCCGGTGCCCAGATCCGACATGCCCGAGAAGTATTCGGCCGGGTGGGTGAGGTTGTAAGCGTCCATCGGGCTGACCTGACGCACGAACTGCAGAATCCCGGTGAAACTGGTCAACAAACCCGAGGTGAAGCTCAACTTCGCCTGATCCAACGCACCCGACAAATCTGAGAAATTGTCGCTCCAGCGCTCAGTGAACGGCGGCTCGGTCGGAGCGGACTCCGTAGCCGCCGCCAACGCCGCCGCAGCCGAGGCAGCTGCGTTGTCCCGCTGCGAACGCGCGCCGCGCAGGATCTCACGGGCCTCGTTCCGGATCGAGGTCCAGGTGTCCACCAACTGTGTTTTGGACTTCTGCTCATCCGACAGCGCGTTCCACTGCTTCTTCTTGTTGGTTTCCTCGGTATCGGCCGCTTCCCACTTCGCGATCGCGTCCGCGGCTTTGGCTTGCGCCGCGGTGACCTCGTGGTACCAGCCATCGAGCACACCGGCGGCCTTGCCCATCGCGTCCGAGCCCTCCCACCACAGCTTCGGCTGCTTAGCGAACTCGGTATGGAACTCCTCGGCCGCCGACCCTGTCCAGTCCGCGGTGTTGACTGTGCGCAACGCGTCACCGGTCTTGCCGATCGAGTCCCCCAACTTGCGCAACGTCTCCGTCGCGTCGTGAATCGCCGAGGGCTCGCCCCGGATCAGTTCCTTCGGGTCGGTGGTCTGCCCGAGTTCGCGCTCCTTGATCTCCCCACCGGCCAGATCGGCGATCTTGTCCCCGAGATCATCCAGGCTCTCCGCGACCCCGTCAGCACCAACCGTGCGCGCCAAGCCCGCAGCGGCGTCCAACCCGGCATCGGCGAGCTCGCCCGCTTTCTCGGTGACCGATTCGACGGCGTTCTCGACCGCGCCTCCGATCGAGTTGACGAAATCGCCGATTCCCAAACCTATTGCACCCCTTGACCGTTACGAATCTCCGCCGCCCTCTCGGCAGCACCGGTGTTCCAGTGCACCCCGGGTACCGCGCTGGCGAGCGCGTCTGGGCCTACCGCCTGGATGACCTTCACATTGGTGCCGATGTGGGTGAAGGCGTTCTGGAACGATTCGGCCCTGTAATCGGTGTGGCGGATCTGGTTGAACTGATTGTCGGCCAACGTGTCTCCCCACGACCGCACATCGATCTCTTCCTTCGACAGATGCGGGTTTCCCGTCAGCTGCGTGAACATCTCCTTGAACGTGTCCGAGAACTTCTCATCCATGATGTGATAGCGCCCCGCCGCCAACCCCAACGTCTTGGCAATCTCGTTGCCCGCCTGCACCAACGACCGCACACCCTGTCAATGCCGACCCAATCCTGAGCGGATGCTGCCGTCTCAAATCTGCGCAGCCCGGGTTGGTTAGTTGCTGGTTGTCCGGTCTTTGGCGAGGAGCTCCCGCCGCTGCCGGGTCCGGTAGGAATCACCGGTCAGGGTCAGGACCTCGGCGTGATGAACCAGGCGGTCGATCATCGCGGCCGCTACGACATCGTCGGAGAACGTCTCGCCCCAACGCCCGAACGGCAGGTTCGAAGTGACCATCATCGAACCCTGTTCGTAGCGGGAAGCGACGAGCTGGAAGAACAAATTCGCTGCGTCCTGGTCGAATGGGATGTAGCCGACCTCGTCGACAATGACCAGCCGGTAGCGGCGGATCTTCTTCAACTCCGCCTCGAGCTGTCCCATCTGATGCGCAGCCGACAACCGAGTAATCCAGTTGTTCGCGGTGTCGAACAACACCGAATGTCCCGACTGGGCGGCCTTGACGCCCAGCCCGATCGCGAGATGGGTCTTCCCGATCCCTGGTGGGCCGAGCAGGATCACGTTCTCCGCTTTGGCGACGAACGTGCTGGTCGCCAAGTGCGCCAACACATCCCGCCGCAACGACGGCAGGTGGTCGAGGTTGAATTCTTCGAGGGTTTTGACCTGCGGGAAATGCGCGGTCGCGATCCGCATCGCGGTGCCCTTGGCTTCGCGGTCGGAGACCTGACGCTGCAGGACCGCAGCCAAATACTCTTCATGGGACCAGTTCTCGTCGCGGGCGTGCTCGGCGAGCTCTTCCCAGCAGTGCCCGATCGTCGGCGTCTTCAGGACCCGGGTCAGGTAGTGCAGCAGCGACGGGATCCCCTCGGCCGGCTGCGTTCTCGGTGCTGCGGTGAACTTGCTCATGACTACTGGTTGCTCGCTTCGGTCGGCGGAACAGGTGTGAAATCGACGCCGAACAGGGCGTCGTAATCAGGCAGCGGCCGCAGAATCACCGGATGCCCGTCGGCGTGGTGGCGGGCCGCGCGGGCGCGGCTGTCGCGGTCGGAGGCCAGGCCTGCGCGCAGTTGCCGGGCCAGCTCGACGTGAGCGGGATCGGTGATGACAACTCGCTGCGCCCAGCAACGCTCGTGCTGGGCGACGACCTCACCGTCGCAGCGGGCGACCACCGCGGTCGGTGAGGCGGTGACGTCGACGAACCGGCCGATCATTCGTGGGTCGACCGAGTAGTCGACAGTGTCGACGCGAACGTAATAGTCACGCGCCAAACGGATCCGGTGGCTGAGCCCGACGATCGGGTCGACCGGCGGCAACGGTGTCATCGCCGCGTAGTCGATGTCGAACACCTCGACCGGGCGGCCGCCGATCGCGCGGACCGTGCGGTTGTTTGCGCGGACCAGCCACTCACTCAGCTGCGTGTTGAAATCCGCGGGCGAGGTGAACCGGCGGCCGGGCAGGAACGAGGTCTCCAGGAACCCGTTGCAGCGCTCGACCATTCCCTTGAACTCCGGGTCCCGCGGCGGCGCCAAGACGATCCTCGTCGCCAGAGTCCCCGCGAACGCCGCGGCCGCCTCGGTCACTTTCCCGGTGCCGCCGATCGCTGCTTCCCGGTCCCAGACAAGGGTTTTCGTGACCCGCCCGATCCCGGCGATCAGCTGCCACATCCCCGACAGCAAGTCCCCGGCCTGCCGCGACGGCAGCATCACCGCGGTCAGCCACCGCGAATACGCCGACGTCATCACCAGCACCGGCAAGACCCGGGACTGGCCGTGACCGACCGGGATCTTCGCGTCGGGAAACCACAAGTCGCACTGGGTGGTCCGCCCCGGCTCATAATGGACTCGGTCGACCGGGTCGACACCGGCGTATTCAGGTCGGATCTTCTGGATCCGCGCCCGCAGGATCGACGACGAGTGCGTCCACCCGATCCGCTCGGCGATCACCGTCGCCGGCATCCGCGGAAACTCGGCCAGCAGTGCCCGGATCTGGGGCTCGACCTCGTCGGTCAGCGACCCGGCCGGTTTGCGCTCGTATTTCGGTGGCCGGTCCGACGCCAACGCCGCCTGCACCGTGTTCCGTGCGATCCCCAGCCGCCTGGCGATCTCGCTGATCGACACACCCTCAGACCGGTACAGCCGACGGATCTCGGCCCAGTCCTCTACTGAAATCACCCTCCACAGGAGTACAGGGCTGTTCAAAATTGAGTCGGCAGTTCCTGATCAGTATTGGGTCGGCACCAACACACCCCACGACCAACGCTCGGTGAAAGTCTCGAAAGCGTTCTGCACCGACGCCTTACCCGCCTGCATCGGCGACAACGTCAACAGCGAGAACCCACGCCCCATCGCCCCTGTCTCCCCAATACCCAGCTCGGAGAGCTCACCAATAACCTCAGTGATCCCTTCCGCCGCCTGCTGCAGCACCGCGGGATCCACATTCAACTGATCCCCCACCGCTACCTCCCGTCCCCAGCCGAGTCTTCGGTTACATCGGGTGGAAACGCGATCGGCGCCGAACCAGTGATATCGACAGCCACCCCCGTCGGCTCCGCCCGCCCAGCCGCATACTCAGCCAGCCGCCACCCCAACAACGACTGATAGCGGTACTCCTGATCACCAACCACACCGCGCGCAGCCATGTACCGCGCGTACTCCTCGATGCTGGTGAATGCGCAAATCCACTCGACACCCCCGAGACGGGACGTACAAACACGATCGTCGTCGATCAGAGGCACCAACAACGCCGCGTCCCGAAACGCTGCCTGCAGCAGCTCCGGCTGCCCGAAACCGGCATAGAACGCGGCGATCTCAGCCCGCAAGGCGCCACTGTCGCCGCCTGCCATCGCCCAACTACCCCCGCTCGCGATCCATCCGCCACAAAGCACGCACCCGTAGCTTACCGACCTTCAGTCGTCGCGCTGTTCGGGAAAATCTCTCCAGCAGCGAGCGCCCGTCCAGATCACAGGGTCGATTATCGACAGATACGTGCGATCAGCCAGCAACAGGGCGCGCGCTCCCCTTTCTACGGCCATGCCAGTCGTCGCCTCAGCCATGCTCGTGACACCTGCGCCGAATATGCCTGATGGCGGCGAAGATTCGGTGATCGTGGTGGGCGGGTAGGCGGCTGTTGTGCTCCCAGTAGCCGACCAGCGCACAGATGAAGGCGTCTATCGCCGCCGGGTCGACATCGCGAGTCGACGAATGCGCGGCAAGGATTGGGTCCGGGTCGACGCCGCGGGCCGCGACTGATGGCGCCAGCGAGACGAGTTCGATCCAGGCCGCGCCACGGCACGACCACGCCCAGTCGATCACCCACACAGCCCCGTCGCGATCCCGCAGCATATTGTCCGGCCGTAAGTCGGTGTGTAACAACGTGTCACCAGCGGCAGGTTCGGACCAGGTCGACTCCAACTCGGCCAACCGATCGAGATTGCTCAACGACCAGCTGTCGAGGCCGGGTGATTCGTTTCGCGGCGCCCACGATATCGCTCAACGCACAATCGTGACGCCGCGCGCGGCTGCGTCCCAAGCCATTATTGGGTCCACACAACGACCCATAAAACGATTCCCCGGACCCACGGCTGCGACGCCGAGGCCCTCCGCTCCGACGCGCCTGCCCAGACGGAAGACGACGCCGGAAACCTTCTCAGCGCAATCGCCCATAGCTGCTTCGCGATCCCGGCGGCAGACAAACAAGGCCGCGTCGAAGCCCTGCAGCGTACCCAGCGAGTGCTCTCACCCCGCCGATGAGCACAGCGGACCGACCATCACTCCCACCGTCGACACCGCGGCCGACAACCTTGCTCGATCGCGCACCGCCGCAACCAATACCGGACCATGTCAATGACACGGGGGCTCATCCCCGCGCGTGCGGGGAGCACGTACGGCCTTCCGGCGTCATCGTGGTGTACTCGGGGTCATCCCCGCGCGTGCGGGGAGCACGGTGTCCGAGGATCAGCTCCACATCGGTCCACGGGGCTCATCCCCGCGCGTGCGGG
>FTJU01000398.1_pt2 | contig 31253 bp, 29 predicted proteins | sample 1658961 | NCBI WGS metagenome assembly FTJU01 (sample SAMEA3914878, study PRJEB12502) | metagenome | biome: forest; material: soil | place: USA | collected 2012-03-12 | depth 0.3 m | reverse complement strand
CCGACCGCGTCCAGCAGCGGCCGCATATTCGGCGCATTGTCCGGCAGGATGATGCCGTAGGTATTGACCATGGTCATCTCGGCACCGGCGGAGGTGAGCACCTTCGGGCGCACGCTCGGATTGCGGTCGGCCTCGGGCGACTCGATCATCATGCGCTGCTGGGTGAGTACGCGGCGGGCGTTCTGGAGCGCGCCGATCTGCAGGAAGTAGCGCTGGATGACGAGGTCCTCGACCGAGGGCGAGAGCGCGTACGCGTTGCCGATGCGATCCGCGATCTCATCGGCCTGCTCACCGACCATCATCGGCGATCCGTTGCGCAGGCTGTTGCGCATGGTGCTGCCGGTGGCGACCGCCGAGGCCAATTCGGAGGTGACCCGGGTGCTCACCTTGGTCGTGCGCATCGCGGCCTCGAGATCGGCGAGTGCCTGATCGAATTTCGCCAATGCCGCATTGGTTGCCGGATCCGCGGTGTTGCCCCAGGAGCCGGTCGCCGCGACCGCGAGTTGTTCGGTGGCGGTACCGAACTTGACGATCGGGCGAATGATGATGACCTGTTCGGTCGCCGCATCCAACTGCGACATGGTGCGCAGTTCGTTGTTGATGCGGAGCACGGCGAAGACGGTGGCCAGCAGCACGGGCAGGACCAGCACGATGCCAACCTTGCGAGTAACCGACCAGTTGGACAGACTGAATTGCCAGGACCGCGGTGCAGCTTCCATCCGCTTCCGTTGCCTCCGCTTCACGAGCTTGCACGAGTGCCCCCGGATGGCACGTGGCTGTTCGGGTTTGATTCAACCCGCCGAGAACCAACTAGAGGTCTTCTTTTTACCGCAGGGAACATACCCCGCAGAGTGACTGACGGCAATCTGGGGCAGTCGCTCTGTAATTCACTCGAATATGGCTACTCAGAAGGGGTTTCGTCACCCCAAAACAGTTGCTGGTTTCCGTCGAGATCTGTACGTGATCACAGACGTGCTGGTCACTCGACCAGCCCCTAATAGGCCGCATCGATGCTGGGTACGGCGTGTCGAGCGGCGCGCTCTCAGTCGACTCTCAGTCGATGCGGTCAAACTGGGGGCATGCGCATTCTGGTAGTCGACGACGATCGTGCCGTCCGGGAATCGCTGCGCCGGTCACTGACCTTCAACGGCTACTCCGTCGACCTAGCGGTCGACGGAGTGGACGCGCTGGAGAAGGCGACCGCGCAGCGACCCGATGCGCTCGTACTCGATGTGATGATGCCCCGAATGGATGGGCTCGAGGTTTGCCGACGCTTGCGCAGCACCGGAGACGATCTGCCGATTCTGGTTTTGACGGCCCGGGATTCGGTTTCCGAACGGGTAGCCGGACTCGATGCCGGCGCCGATGACTATTTGCCGAAGCCATTCGCACTCGAGGAATTGCTGGCCCGATTGCGGGCGTTGTTGCGCCGTAGGGCCGCCGATCCCGGCGAGGTTTCCGAGACCATGACGTTCGCCGATCTGTCGCTGGATCCGGTGACCCGCGAGGTGACCCGGGGTGACCGCTCGATCAGCCTGACCCGCACCGAGTTCGCGCTGCTGGAAATGCTGATGGCCAATCCGCGCCGGGTGCTGACCCGCAGCCGCATCCTCGAGGAGGTTTGGGGTTACGACTTTCCCACCTCCGGTAACGCGCTCGAGGTCTATATCGGCTATCTGCGGCGAAAGACCGAGGCCGAGCGCGAGGCCCGGCTCATCCACACTGTGCGCGGTGTCGGTTACGTGCTGCGCGAAACACCCCCGTAGACGAGTCGGCACCCATGGCCAGAACCAATCCCAAGCGGCAAGTGGTCGCCGCGCTAGGCGCATATCCCGCAGAGCCTGCGGATATGCGCCCGCCCATGCCGCTGACCAGATCGGTGTCGCTGCGCTGGCGGGTAACCCTGCTCGCCGCCTCGGTGGTCGCCATCGCAGTGGCCGTCACCTCGATCGCCGCCTATGCCATGGTGGCCCGCGCGCTGAACGCCGATGTGGACGCGCAGCTCAGGGCGCGCGCGAACACCATGATCAACAATAATTTCGACAGTTTGGGTTTTCAGTCGATCGTGCTGGCCGGCCTGTACTCCAATGATGTCGGAGTCGCGCTGATATACGCGAAAGACAAGGCGTATATGCCGCCGCAGCAAACGATTCCGCCGGTGGGCACTCAGGAACTCGCGGTCGCGAACGGCGAGTTGCCCTCGTCACTGCGCACCGTGAGTAATCAGCGCGTGCTCGCGGTGCCGACGCATTCCGGCGCGACGCTGGTCGTCTCGCAGCGGTTGCAGCCGACCCGCGAGGTACTGGACAGCCTGGCCTGGTTGCTGTTTGTCGTTGGCGGTTGTGGTGTCGTGCTGGCGGCGGCCGCCGGTACCGCGGTCGGCCGAACCGGACTGCGCCCGATCGGGCGGCTCACCGCGGCAACCGAACGGGTCGCCCGCACCGACGATCTGACACCGATTCCGGTGACCGGTGATGATGAACTCGCAAGGCTCACCGAGAGTTTCAACACAATGTTGCGCGCACTCGCCGAATCGCGCGATCGACAACGCCGATTGGTCGCCGACGCCGGACATGAATTGCGCACACCGCTGACCTCGTTGCGCACCAATATGGAATTGCTGATCGCCTCCAGTCGTCCCGGCGCGCCGCAGATTCCGGAGCAGGATATGGCCGAGCTGCGGGCCGATGTAATGGCTCAGATCGAGGAACTGTCGACCCTGGTCGGCGATCTCGTTGATCTGGCCCGCGAGGACGCGCCCGAAACCGTTTACGAACGAGTCGATCTCGGCGAGGTGGCCGAGCGTGCGCTCGAGCGGGCCCGGCGCCGCCGCGGTTCGATCGAGTTCGCCGCGCAACTGCAGCCGTGGTTCGTATACGGCCATGAGGCGGGTCTGGAGCGGGCGATTCTGAACGTTCTCGACAATGCCGCCAAGTGGAGTCCGGCGGGCGCGCAGGTCAAGGTCACCATGCGCGAAACCGGCCGCGGATTGCTCGAGCTCGATGTCGACGACGCCGGACCCGGTATCCCCGTCGCCGAGCGCGAGCTGGTGTTCGACCGTTTCTATCGGACCACAGCGTCGCGTTCCATGCCGGGTTCGGGACTCGGCCTGGCGATCGTCAAGCAGGTGGTGACCAAGCACGGCGGCACGATCACCATCGAGACCTCCGAGCGGGGCGGCGCCCTGATCCGCATCGTGCTGCCGGGTGCGGCGACCATGCTCGACGGTGCGAGCGAATCCGTAACCGATTGACGCCGTTCGAGACCCGGCTGTGATATCGCGGTGCGATGCGTGCTGCCGCCACGGTCCGTATCGTATTGCCGAGTGGAGGTGGGTCGGCTGGTAGCGGTCCGTCCGCCGATATCTCGGAAAACTGAAAGCGGCGTCTCAGTTCGCTCTCAGTCGTCCTCGCCAAGCTGGTCGAAGACGTAAGGAGAATAATGACCGAGGAATCCAAGGAAGGCTCGGCGCCGCAGCCGGAGCACACCGATGCCGCGCCCGGTCCCCATCCGACCCAGGAGATTCCGGTCGTACCACCGGGCGGGCCGGATCAGGCCTATACGCAATCCGGATACGGGGCGCTGGGACCGACACCGCGTCCGACGATTTGGCAGCAACGTATGTCGCACAACCCGACTCAGCAATTTCCGGTTCCCGAGGCGGGCCCGGAATACGCCCAGCCGTCCTATGCACCACCCACCCCACCCGGCGGGCCGTATCCCGGCGCCGTATTCGGTGCCGGGCCCAAGCCCGAACCCGCACGGCGCCCGGTCCGCACCGGCCTTGTCGCGGGCGCGCTCGCGCTCGCGCTCGTCAGCGGTGGAGTCGGTGGCGCGGTCGGCTCGCTGGTCACCCGTTCCGAGAGCGGTCCCACCACGGTGACGAATGCCCTGGACGCACCCAAGCCCAATGTCAGCAATGTCACCAACGCGCCGGCCGGCTCCACCCAGGCGGTGGCGCAGAAGGTGCTGCCGAGTGTGGTGATGATCAAGGTCGCCAGCAATCGCGCACAAGGCGAGGGCTCCGGTGTGGTGCTGTCCTCCGACGGTCTGATCCTCACCAATAACCATGTCGCCTCCGGCGGTGGCCTCAACGCCAAGATGGCGGTCGCCTTCGCCGACGGCACCACGGCACCGGCCACGCTGGTCGGCGCCGATCCGGTCTCCGATCTCGCCGTTATCAAGGTGCAGGGCAAGAACGGACTGACTCCGATCGAGTTGGGTACATCGTCGAACCTCGCGGTCGGCCAGCCGGTCATCGCCATCGGCTCGCCGCTCGGGCTGGCCGGCACGGTGACCACGGGCATCGTCTCGGCGCTCAACCGTCCGGTCTCGACCAACGGTGAGGGCACCCCGAGCCAGGTGCAGCCGGTCATCGACGCGATCCAGACCGACGCCGCGATCAACCCCGGCAACTCCGGTGGCGCGCTGGTCGATGCCAGCGGCAAGCTCATCGGCATCAATACCGCCATCGCCAGCCTCGGCGGCAGCGAGGCGAGCGGTCAGCAGAGCGGTTCCATCGGCCTCGGCTTCGCGATCCCGGTCGATCAGGCCCGCCGGGTCGCCGACGAACTGATCAAGACCGGTCACGCCACCTACGCCCAGATCGGCATCAAACTGCGCCCGCAGGACACCGCCGCGCGGGTGCTCGAGGCGACGCCGGACGGTCCGGCCGCCAAGGCGGGAATCCCGGCCGGTGCCATTATCACCAAGGTGGACAGCCGGACCATCGACTCGGGCGACGCACTCATCGCCGCGGTCCGTTCCCATCAGCCAGGAGACAAGGTGAAGATCACCTATACCGATGAACAAGGCAATAACCCCAAGACCGTCGAGGTGACCCTCTCCGGTGCGGCCGCGGACGGCGGCCGATGATGCGGGTTCTGCCAGGCGGATTGTCGGCGCGACCGGGAGCCGACGCCCACCTCGTCGGCCTGGACGCTACGGTTACCACCATGGAAATCGATGCTCCTGTCGCGGGGCGTGCTCTGGTGGTGGTCGTCGACGATCGAACGGCGCATGGAGGTGTGGACTCGCTCGGGCCGCTGGTCACCGAGTTGCTCACCGAGGCGGGTTTCCTGGTGGACGCTTCGGTATCGGTACAGGCCGATGAGGTGGAGATCCGCAATGCGCTGAACACCGCGGTGATCGGCGGTGTCGATCTGGTCATTTCCGTCGGCGGCACCGGTATGTCCCCGCGCGATGTCACCCCGGAGGCCACCTCGCAGGTGCTCGACCGGGAACTGCCCGGGATCAGCGAGGCACTGCGGTCCTCCGGTCGCGTCGCGGGTTCGCTGGATGCCGGTCTTTCGCGCGGTCTGGCGGGCGTGTCCGGCAGCACACTGGTCGTAAACCTGCCGGGCAGCCGTGCGGCGGTACGCGACGGCATGGCAACCCTCGGTCCGCTCGCCAGCCGAGTGATCGGCGAGCTGTCCGGATTGGCGGAATAAATTACCGCCGCGGACTCTTCCGACGATCCTCGTCCGGCGACACGCCGGGCGAGGGATGCGGCGCGTCTGGCAAAAATTTTCGGAGATGTCCTCCCGGACACAACCAGTGACGAGCACCGCGCCGATACCGATTCGTTATCCGACGACTGGTTCCGGTCGCAGGTGCCACCTCATCACGGTTCTTGACTCATCTACGGTCTCGCCACGTATGACCATTGGCGGCTGCGCCTTCATCCACCGCGAATTCGTCAGGCCATAGTTAGTCAGCCAATCAAGTACGGCGCTGTCCCGTAGTTACTGTCGGCATTATTGTGACGGGGATCGCCTTTTGGAGCGGTTCGGGTGGCGCCACTTTTCTGTTTATGCACGTCAAGCAATATAAGCATTTGAGGTCTTGTGATCTAGATCACATTGATCTTAACGGAAACTTACGTTGCCAGACCGTTACTGGTCGGTTTAATCTCGCCTCGAGCCACCCACGCTGCTGGACCTCGAGGGTCCGGGTGCGGCCCGTACGTTTGTCGACCCGGCGGAACCTGGCTCGGTTCCGATGCCAGCCCTGACCGTTGCGCCGAAATTAATAGCCGGTTACATGCCGGCAACAATCGGGGCACAAACTGAGCTGGGCCTGAGAGGACCAACGTCCAGCCTCGATGGTCGAGGTTGACTGTTAGAACCTGATGAGGGGAAGTATGAGCGAGAACCGCACCCTGCGCCGCGGTGCCCGGATCGCGGGCGTCGGCGCTGCCGCGGCCGTGGCCATGGGGCTGCTTTCGACCGGTGCTGCCAATGCCGATACCTTCGTGCCGTTGCCGGACGGCCAGAAGAACGGCCCCGACGTGACGCTCACCCGCACTGGTGAGCACGCCCTGATTTCGCCTTCGCTGGCGGCCAATGGTGCCGGCCGTGTGGTCTGGGTTTCGGGCAACGCCATCGCGGATGTGAACGTTACGCCCGAAGGCGCGGTCGGCCCGAACAACGGCGCCTCGGGCGCCCCGGGCACCAATAACTCCTCGACCCATGGCGCATCGCAGCTGAGCACCGGCTACATCGTCGGCTGCCAGGTCAGCATCGCAGAAAATGCGATCTCGGCCGGTCTCTCCGGCGGTATCAACCTCTCGGGTGGTTCGCTCGGCGGTTCGATCGGCATCAATCTCGGCCCCGGCGAGGTCAAGTTCGTGCAGATCGACTACAAGGACATTCTGAAGCCGGGTCGCTACTCGGTCGAGTACCAGGATGCCGAGATCGAGATCCAGGGCTGCGCGGGCTACGCCCAGGCGCGTGCCTACACCGTCGTCGAGATCATCGGTGACCACTACTCGAAGACCACCCTCTACGGTCAGCCGTTCAGCATCGGCTGACGTCGGTCAATCCACGAATATTCTTCTCGCTCAAGCGATTCAACCTCGAGGGATTACTAGCATGATCAACCGTAAGAACGTGGCACGGGTGGCCGGTGTCGGAGCCGCTGCCACCGTCGCTCTCGGCCTGTTCTCCACCGGCGCCGCGAACGCCGATACCTTCGTGCCGCTGCCGGGTGGCTCGATCACCAAGACGCTGTCCGACGGCACCGTGATCACCATCAGCCTGACCAACGAATCCGCCAACATCAACCCGTCCATGGGCGCGACCCCGCTGCACCGCAACGCGTGGGTTTCGGGTAGCGCTCAGGTCACGGTATCCGGTGACGGCGGCGGCGCGATCTTCCCGGGCTACACCGTCGGCTGCCAGGTGAACATCTCCGGTGGTGGCGCCACCGGTGGCGTCGAAGGCACCGCGGACTGGAGTGACGGGCAGAGCGTCAAGCCGGGCATCGGCGCGACCAGTGGCGCCAACCTCACCCTCGGCCCCGGCCAGTCGCAGTCGTTCTACGTGCTCGATCTCGAGCAGGCCGACGACTTCGGCAACGAGGCGCACAAGAAGCGCAACAAATTCAAGAACGGCAGCGGCTCGGTCACCTGGTCCGATGAGACCATCGGCCTGAGCGGCTGCGCCGGTTACGCCCAGGCGCGGTCCTTCATCAGCGTCGAGGTGGAGACCGACAACGTCATCACTTGGACTACCCTCTGGGGCCAGCCGTTCAGCCTCGGCTGATCGACAGGGGCAGCGCACCCTGAAAACCTGAGCGGGCTCGTCGCATTCGCGGCGGGCCCGCTTTCTGTTGCGAAAACCCTTGGCATCCAGCGAATTTCGCTGATCGTAGTGGAATCGAACGGTAACATGTGCGAAATCTCACAGGAATTCGGCGCAAACCACTAATATTGGGCGCACCCGAGATCGTCCACCGACGAGATTGTTGGCAAACCGCTTGATGGCCAATGTCTTTCCAGCGAGCGGTGTCCGCATGAAAGGGTCTTCGTCCTCGGTACCCCGAGGACGACCGCTAGAATCCGATGAGGGGAAGTATGAGCAAGAACCGCACCAGCGGTCTGCGTCGAGGTGTCCGCATCGCGGGTGTCGTTGTCGCCGCCGCTGCTGGGATGGGCCTGCTTTCGACCGGTGCCGCCAGCGCCGATGTTTTTGTGCCGTTGCCGGACGGCCAGAAGCTGGGCCCGGGTGTGACTGTCAGCCGGACGGGTGAACACGCCTTGATTTCACCATCTTTGGCCGCGAATGGCGCGGGCCGAGTCGTGTGGGTCTCGGGTAACGCCATTGCCGATGTCTCCGTCACTCCCGAGGGCGCCGTGGGCCCGAGCAACGGCGCCTCCGGGGCGCCGGGTACCAACAATTCCTCTACGCACGGCGCATCGCAGTTGAGCACCGGCTATATCGTCGGCTGCCAGGTCAGCATCGCCGACAATGCGATCTCGGCCGGGGTTTCCGGCGGTATCAACCTCTCGGGTGGTTCGCTCGGCGGTTCGATCGGCATCAATCTCGGCCCCGGCGAGGTCAAGTTCGTTCAGATCGATTACAAGGACATTCTGAAGCCGGGGGTCTACTCGGTCGAGTATCAGGATGCGGAGATCGAGATCCAGGGCTGTGCGGGCTACGCCCAGGCGCGTGCCTACACCGTCGTCGAGATCATCGGCGACCACTACTCCAAGGTCACCCTGTACGGAGCGCCGTTCAGCATCGGCTGACCGCGGTGGGATCTGTGAAATCTCTACTTGCCTAATCGAATTCATCGAACTCAATCGCTAGGGGTTGTACCAATTATGATTGATCGTAAGTTTGTGGCGCGCGTGGCCGGGCTCGGCGGCGCCGCCGCCCTGACACTCGGCCTGCTGTCCACCGGTGCGGCGAATGCCGACACCTTCATTCCGCTACCGGGCGGTCAAATCGTCAAAACACTGTCCGACGGAACCGTGCTCACCATTCGGCTGGTCGGCGAATCGGCCAATATCAACCCTTCCATGGGTGCCACACCGGTGCATCGCAATGCGTGGGTATCCGGTAGTGCGCAGGTCGAGGTGACCGACGGCTGGAACGGCGCGATCTTTCCGGGGTATGTCGTTGCCTGCCAAGTGAATATCAACGGCGGCGGTGCCGAGGGTGGTGTCAATGGTGGTCTGGACTGGGGTGACGGCCAGAATGTCAAGCCGAAGGTGAGCGCCAGCAGCGGCGCCAATCTGAGTCTCGGTCCAGGCCAGGCGCAGTCGTTCTATGTGCTCGATCTGGAGCAGGCCGACGACTTCGGCAATGAGTCGCACAAGAAGCGCAATAAGTTCAAGGGCGGCAGTGGCTCGGTTACCTGGTCCGATGAGACGATCGGTCTCAGCGGCTGTGGTGGCTACGCGCAGGCGCGTTCATTCGTCAGCGTCGAGGTCGAGACGGACAATGTCATCACCTGGACGACGTTGTGGGGTCAGCCGTTCAGTCTCGGCTGAGTATCCGCTCGAATACGCCGAGCGGGCCCGCCGCGTGTGCGCGACGGGCCCGTTTCAGCTTGTAGCGCAGAAATTGCCGTATGTAATTGTGGTGCAGTCGAATTCCCGTTCATATTGTCGGACAGGGGAATTCGATTCAGAATTCGTGGCGCCCGCCCCCGCTGCGCTGGCCGTCGGCGAGTAGGTCGCGAATCTCGATCAGCACCTCGGAATCGCTGAGTTTCGTATCCGGGGTGGTGCCGAACCGTTTTTTCGCGTGCAGCGCTGGGAGCACCAGCACGAAGTACAGCACCGCCGCGATGATCACGAAATTGAGGGCCGCGGTGATGAGCGTACCCACCTGCACAAAGGTCGCCGGCTTATCGGCAACCAACCGAAAACCCAGGCCGATATCGCCCCGCTCGCCGAAGACGGCGAGAATCGGGTTGATGATGCCATTCGTGAACGCGGTGATTATTGCGACGAACGCGGTACCGATCACCACGGCTACTGCCAGGTCGACGACGTTTCCACGGAGTAGGAAATCCTTGAAACCCTTGAGCATTGCCGATATCTCCTCTTCGGGTGGGAGCTGACTCGTTGTGCTCGGCGGTTCGGGCTGCCGTATCGACCGATGCTAGTTGACCTTGATGGCAAATCCTTGGCGAAATACGGTCAATGAAAAACCACGGTCAGTGCGGTGCGCAGCGAGGCAGCGGCCACCGCGGTGGCATGCTCGGCGTCCATCGCGACCAGCACCACCCGCTCGGGCGCACCGCGCCGGTCACCGGGACCGGATACCAGCACGACCGCGGCATCCATCGCGAGCAGCCGGGCGGGCCGGATGCCGGGACCGCTCTGTTCCTCCGCCCCGATGACATCGACCCGGTCACCGGCACGCAGGATCTCCGCGACGGCGGTATCGGCCAGCCGAATGGGCACGATGCGGGCGTCACCAGTGCCGGTGGCCACCGCCGCCAGTCGTGGTCCGACGACGCGCAGATCGGTGAATACCTCGCCGGCGCGCATGGCGCCGGTCAGCGTCGCGCCGACCAGGACGGCGATATCGTCGACCGCGCCGGCGGGCAGTGTGCCGGATTCGAGCCGTATAGCGCGCAGATCGGTGGCTTCGAGCAGATGCCCCGGTGGCAGGTCGCGGCCGGCGACCACGATCTCGGTGCGTGCACTGCCGGGATCACCACGCAGGAGCAGGACGATCGCGAGTGCGGTGAGTGCTGCCGCGAGCAGTCGCCGGGCGAGTAGCGCATCGGCCCACGGCGGTCGATTCCAGATGACGGAGCGCAGCGAGTCGCCGCGGCCGAGATCGGCGAAGGACCGGGTTTTGCCGGACGGCATGATGCCCAGGGGAGCCATGCGGGGAGCCTATGGTCACTGGCACCCCGACTCGCCCGAGACAGGCGTGCCCTGTGGATAACGACAGCCCTGGGGACAACTCCCACAGGGCTGCTTCTACCAGGTGAAACTCAGCTGGCGACGGCCGTGCTCGCGGTGCTGGAGCTGCTGGACGACCCCGAATCTGAACTCGACGCGGCGCTGCTGGCAGCGGTGTCCGACTTCGCGGGCTCGCTGGCGGTCGATGACCCGCCGCGGCTGTCCGTGCGGTAGAAACCGCTGCCCTTGAACACGATGCCAACCGAGTTGAAGAGCTTGCGCAGCTTGCCAGAGCACTCCGAGCAGACGCTCAGCGCCTCATCGGTGAAGGACTGAACGATGTCGAAGCGGTTGTCACATTGGGTGCACGCATATGAATAAGTTGGCACTGGATCCTCCGCAGGGTTCGTCAATCTGGCACTCTACAGCCGACAGTGCCAACACCGCTAATCGGCATTTCATTCCGCATCCCCGTCGCGACCCAAACGATGCAGTCCGCCGTGCGGTGTGAGGGCCCAGCCCATGCGCAGATCGTGCGGCTCCTCGGGGAGCCGGTCGAGCAGTTCGTCGTCGCGGACCACCGCCACCAACCGTGCCGTCGGCCGGGCCGCGGGCAAAGTCCGGTCGTAGTACCCGGCGCCCCGGCCGAGCCGAACCCCGCGGCGGTCCACCGCCAGCGCCGGGACCAGGATCAGCTCCGCCAGCGTGATCGCATCGGCGAGCGCCTCGCCTGTGGGTTCCAGCAGTCCGAATTCGGCGCGCCGCAGATCATCGGTGCTGGTGAACTCGGCCCATCGCAGTGGTCCCGGCGGTCCGGTGACCGGCAGCAATACCCGCGCGCCCGCCGCGCGCAGTGCCGTCAACATCGCTGTCGATCCGGGTTCACCGCGCACCGGCACGTACGCGCACACCCAGGCGGGGATATCCAGTTCGATGACACTATGGGCCAACTCATTCGCCTCGGCTTCCCGGTCGGCGCTGGTCATCGCGGCCCGTCGAGCGATGATTTCGGCCCGCCAGGCATGTTTGTCGCGCTCGCCGGGCATCTCCATAGTGATCACCTTAAGCTCACCGGGACCCGAGTCGGCGTGATGGTCACTTCGGGCCAGCGATGGATGGATAGGGTAGGCGTATGACAGCAAAGGCCGGACAATCCGCGAATGGCGCGGTCGTGTCGTGTTTCCGCACGGCCGTCGTGCCCGCGGCCGGACTCGGGACGCGGTTCCTGCCCGCGACCAAGACCGTGCCCAAGGAGTTGCTGCCGGTGGTGGACACTCCTGGCATCGAACTGGTCGCGGCGGAAGCCGCCGATTCCGGTGCGGAGCGGCTGGTCATCGTGACCTCGCCGGGTAAAGACGGCGTGGTCGCACACTTCGTCGAGGACTTGGTGCTGGAGAGCACGCTCGCCGAGCGCGGCAAGTTCCAGCTGCTGGAGAAGGTGCGCAAGGCGCCAGCGCTGCTGGATGTCACCTCGGTGGTCCAGGACGAGCCGCTCGGTCTCGGCCACGCGGTCGCGCAGGCCGAGGGCGCCCTCGATGATGACGAGGACGCCATCGCCGTGCTGCTACCCGACGATCTGGTGCTGCCGTGCGGGGTGCTCGACGTGATGAGCCGGGTCCGGCGCAAGCGCGGCGGAACTGTGTTGTGCGCCATCGACGTTCCCAAGGACGAGGTCAGCGCCTATGGTGTCTTCGACGTCGCGCCGGTGCCCGACGCGGTGAACCCGAATGTGCTGCGGGTCAACGGAATGGTGGAGAAGCCCGCGCTCGCGGACGCACCGTCGACCTATGCGGCCGCGGGCCGATACCTGTTGGACCGCGCCATCTTCGACGCGCTGCGCCGGATCGAACCGGGCACGGGTGGCGAGCTACAACTCACCGACGCGATCGCGCTGCTCATCGAGGAGGGCCATCCGGTCCATGTGGTGGTCCACCGTGGGTCGCGCCATGACTTGGGCAACCCGGGCGGTTATCTTCGTGCTGCGGTCGATTTCGCTTTGGAACGAGAGGAATACGGCCCCGCTCTGCGGGAGTGGCTGCAGCATCGGCTCAGTGCGGACTGGGACCCACAGCTGACGACCTACGACTGATAGGCGTGGGCGGCGGGTTTCGCCGATAGTGGACCGTCGGGTACGAATGATGGTTCATCTGCGGTGTGAGCGACGGGCTCGGAGGCGGTAGCTTGCGTAACCACGCAGAGCCCCGGGAACACCGCGGATCGGGCAGAGCCGCGCGGAATCGGTTGCGCGGTCGCGGAATCGGATCGGTGCGGAGAGATCAGGAAGGGCTGGATGCGCTCGGTTGAGGATCAGCAGATCAAGGTGACGGCGGCGGCGGTCGCGCCGCGGCCGGTCCGGGTCGCGATCTCCGAGGCCCAGGGCCTGCTGTGTGCCGAGGATGTGGTCACCGAGCGGCCGCTGCCCGGATTCGATCAGGCCGCGATCGACGGATACGCGGTGCGCAGTGTCGATGTGTCCGCCGCGGGCACCGATATCCGCGACGAGGACGGCGAACTGGTCGATCTGACGCTGCCGGTGGTCGGCGAGGTGGTCGCCGGTTCCAAGCAGCCGATCCGCTTGCAGCCGCGTCAGACCGTGCGGGTCGATACCGGCGCACCGCTGCCGACGCTGGCCGATGCCGTGCTGCCGTTGGATTTCACCGATGGCGGCCGGGCCAGGATCAAGGTATACGAGCCGGTGCGATCCGGTGACTATGTCCGGCGCATCGGTGATGATGTGCAGCCCGGCGATATCGCGGTGCGCGCGGGCACCATCATCGGTGCGCCGCAGGTCGGTCTGCTGGCCGCGGTCGGCCAGGACAAGGTGCTGGTACATCCGCGTCCGCGGTTGTCGGTGATCTCGGTGGGCGGCGAGTTGATCGATATCGATCGCACGCCTGGACCGGGACAGGTCTACGACGTGAATTCGTACGCCTTGGCCGCGGCCGCGCGCGATGCCGGCGCGGATGTGAACCGGGTCGGCATCGTGAGTTCTGATCCGCGGCGGCTGCGCGATGTGGTGGAGGGGCAGCTGGTTCGCGCCGAGGTCGTGGTGATCGCCGGTGCCATCGGCGGATGGGCTTCGGAGCAGGTCCGCGAGGCACTCGAGGGACTCGGTGAACTCGAGATCACCAGGGTCGCCATGCATCCCGGCTCCGTACAGGGTTTCGGGCGACTCGGGCGCGACGAGGTGCCGACATTTCTCCTACCGTCGAATCCCGTTGGCGCACTGGTGGTTTTCGAGGTTATGGTGCGACCCTTGATCCGAATCGCGTTGGGGCGCAGACATCCCATGCGCCGGATCATCCGTGCCAGAACTATCACACCGATCACCTCGATCGGCGGACGCAAGGGTTATCTGCGCGCGCAACTCATGCGCGATGAGGCCACCGGCGACTATCTGGTGCAGCCGCTCGGCGGCGGCACAGGCGGTTCGTCGCATCTGCTCGCCACGCTGGCCGAGGCGAACGGTCTGATCGTGATCGACCCGGACGACACCGAGGTCAGGACCGGTGACGAGGTCCGGGTCGCATTTCTCGCACAGCGTGGCTGAGGCGTGGAAACAATGAATGTATTCCGGGTCACGCAGCATCCCGGTTGGCCCGCGCATCTGGGACCGCTGCGTGTCGCGGCCGGTGAGGTGACACTGCGGCCCGTGCGGTTGCGCGATGCGGCGGTATGGAGCCGGATCCGGTTGCGCGACAGGGCACATCTGGAGCCGTGGGAGCCGACCGGGCGCGGTGCCTGGGAGGCGCGCAACCACGCGTCGAACTGGCCGTCGCTGTGGTCGAGTCTGAAGGCCGAGGCCAGACGCGGTGCGATGATTCCACTCGTGATCGAAGTCGACGGCGCGTTCAGCGGGCAGTTGACTATCGGCAATATCGTGCGTGGCGCACTGCGTTCGGCGTGGATCGGCTATTGGGTCGCCAAGGATTTGGGTGGTCAAGGCGTGGCGACGGCCGCGTTGGCGCTCGGACTCGACCACTGCTTCGGGCCCGCCGGATTGCATCGGGTCGAGGCGACCGTTCGGCCGGAAAACCTGGCCAGCCAAGCGGTTCTGCGCAATGTGGGGTTCCGCGAGGAGGGGCTGCTGAAGCGGTACCTGGATGTGGACGGGGCCTGGCGCGATCATCTGCTGGTCGGTATCACGGTGGAGGATGTGGCGGGGACCGTCGTCGATCGACTGGTGCGCGATGGTCGGGCCACGATTCCCTGAGATTCGGGGTACCTGCACGTTCGTACCATATTCGACGCGCCCGGCTGCCTGCGGCGCGCGGCGAAATGGTGGAACTGTGACAGGTGTGGCGTATGTGCACGGCGCGCCTGACCGAAGTTGGTGCGCCACGGAATTAACCTACGGACGTCGGGGGTGCGTCCCGTGCCACCGGCAACCAGCCTGTGGGGCAGTGCCGAATACGCCTCACGGCGGCCGGACGTCCGTCCGTCCGAGGCGTTTTGCGGCGAGCGAACGCACCGCGACGGGGCGCGGTACGACCCGGTCGAAAGGCCGAGCGGACGATGCGGCGGGGACGGAGGTGCAGAGGCGGGATGCCGAATTCGATCCTATGGATTGGTCTGGTCGTGCTCTGGGTCTTCGTGCTGTTCCCGATCCTCGCCGACCGGCACCCGAGGATCAGGCAGACGACCGACGCGGCGCTGGCGACCCGCGTATTGCACCGCGGAGGTTCCAAGCGGCGCACCAAGAGTGGCCCGGCCGCCGGACACGACAGCGATCCGGATTACCGGCCGGCCCGAGTGCAGAGAAGGCTTTCCCACAGCGATGATGCGGAGGACCGGATGACCCCCCCGGCCGACGAGCAGGTCACCGAGGACGACGATCCCGCGGACAACCCGCCCGAAGCCAGGTCGGAATCCGATGCCGAAATAGAAGATCGGGACAGTGAAGTCCACGAATCCGACGACGAATTCGATACCGCGGATGACGAATTCGACGACGTGGTCGGCGAGCTCGATGCCGCCGAATCCGACAGTACCGAAATCACAACGGCCCGAACGGCTGCGAAGCAACGGGTGAACGTCGATGATGACCAGGTGGCGGTAGAGCACACCGAACCGGCTCGTGCCCGGGACTCCCAGGCCCGGACGGCGGCGCCCGCTCGATTCGACGAATCCGGGTCCGACGATTCGGATTTCGTGCCTACCCGCCGCGGCCGTGGCGGCTTCGACCCGGAGGCCGACGCCATGGCGCGCGCGGCCCGCTACACCTTCCGTCAGCGCGCGGTGCTCGGCCTCGCCCTGGCCGCCCTCGCCTTCGGCGGACTCTCGGTGGCGCTGAGTCCCATGTTCTGGTGGGGCTGCGGCGGCTCCGTGCTCGTCCTGGTGACCTATTTGGCGTACCTGCGCAAGCAGGTCCGCATGGAGGAGGAAATCCGCCGCCGTCGCCTCGCCCGCCTGGCCCGCAGCCGCGGCGAGCACATCGGGGCGGAACACGAGGCCGGGCAGCGCGCCAAACAGCGCGTCATGGACCGCGACACCGCCCGCGCCCTGCGCCGCCGCTCGGCCCTCCTCGAGGTGGACGACGAAGACCCCATGTTCGAACACCTCGATACCTTCGACCCCGCCACCGCCCGCGCCCTGCGTCGTGGCACCCACGATATGCGCCGCGCCGCCGGCGCCTGACCAGTACCCGCATCCGCCCAGCTCAACTACACGATTCGGAGTCTGCCCACCCCGCCTGATACAGTGTCACAGCGCGGTTCCCCGGAGCCGCACGGGGCTATAGCGCAGTTGGTAGCGCGTCTCGTTCGCATCGAGAAGGTCAGGGGTTCGATTCCCCTTAGCTCCACAGAACGACTAAACCGCAGGTCAATGGCCTGCGGTTTTGTTGCATTCGTTTAGTTGTCCGAACCATTTCCGTGCTGCCGGGTGCACAGCCCGGGGTAGAGCGGCATGGCTCCGAAAAGGTGACGTCAGAGTGGACTCGAGATGCCCCAGGCGATCTGTCCAAGGTTAGGATTTTGGTTGCTCCGGTTGGAAGCACGGTGTATGTGGCCATGCGTCGGTGGCAGCGGCGCCGCCGGGGACGCCTACCAGTACGACGTGCCCGCGCTGGCTCGCATCCTGGACTGGCTGGAGAACCTGTCAGGCTGACGGGCTGAGGTTGTCCATGATCAGGCCGAGAGTGAACGCGAACCGGTCGGGTCCGGTGCCGGAGGTCAGCTCGGTGGCATAGCGCCGGGTCTGCGGAAACGTGTCGGCGGGCAGCGCGGTGAACCAACGCACCAGCTCCGCGCGGCTGACGACCCACTCCTGATCTGGGTGTTTCCGCCGATTCTGGACCAGCGACTGCTCCAGGGCGTAGACGCTGACGTAGAGAGACAACGCGTCCAGCACCCAGGCGGCGGTCCGCGGTTCGATTCCGCCCGCGAGCAGAATCGCGAATATCCCCTCCCTGACCCGCAGCGCCTCGAGGTTGGTGGGGACCATGGCCAGTGCGGCGCGCGAGACCCCGGGATATTTCAGGTACTGGTCGCGGATCTGCGTGAACACGTCGAGGAGCTGCCTGCGCCACGTGGCCGGGTCCGGTTCGGGAAGCACGATCTCGGCGCTGAGCCTGCCGACCAGCAGATCGTCGATGTCGTCCTTCTTGACGATGTGTGCGTACAGCGACGAGGGCCCGGTGCCGAGCACCGCGGCGACCCGGCGGATGGTCAGCGCGTCGTAACCCTCGGTGGCGACGACCTCCAGCGCGGCATCGGTGATCCGGGCGACCGTGATGGGCTCCTTGCGGGGTGAGGACGCCGCGGCGTCCTCGGTGGACTGGGCGTGACGAGCCGCTCGGCGTTGTCGGGGATCGGCGGGCATGCCGGCTCCTCGACGTCGCTGAATCGGGCTACTACCACTGGCGGTCATGGCCGCCGTCTCAGCGTTCGATCCGGCTTGTGTGGCTACTGGATCAGATCCGTGCCGTGCATACCGCTTCCCGGGGTACCTACGGTGCCCATCGTGTTCATGCCGAACTCACTCTCGGTCTCGGGATCAGCGTGGGCCACAACCAGATCGAGCTGCTGATGGCCCGCGCCGGGATCAAGGGGCTGCCCGGCAACCGCCGGGCCCAGGCCGAAGCATCAGACCCCGACCGCCGGAGATCTGGTCAACCGGTCGTTCACGCGATCGCAGCCAAATCAGTTGTGGGTCACCGGCATTACCGAACATCGGACCCGGGAAGGCAAGGTGTATTGCGCCGTCGTGCTCGACACGTTCTCCCGCCGGGTCGTCGGCTGGTCGATCGACTCGACCCAGACCGCAGCGCTGGTGACCAACGCGCTGGGCATGGCCATCGCCAACCGCTCACCGCAGGCCGGGACAATCATTCACTCCGACCACGGGGCCAATTCACGTCCTCGGCCTTCACCGACCGGGCCCGTAAGTCCGGGCTGGTGCCCTCGATGGGGTCGATCGGCGCCTGCTACGACAACGCCGTTATCGAATCCTTTTGGGGCAGAATGCAAACCGAGCTGCTGAACCGGCAGCGGTGGAGAACCAGAATCGAGCTGGCAAACGCGATCTTCGAATACCTGGAGATCTTCCACAACCGTCGCCGCCGTCATTCGGCCGTCAGTATGCGATCTCCGATCGAGTACGAGATGATGCAGTCATCCATCCAACCCGTGGCCTGAAGTCCAGTATGTCGACTCCACAAAACCCGGGGAACATCACCGTTGGACCGGCGGGTGAAACCCGCCGGGCGCCGACAACACCTGCCACCGGTTGGATTGTGTCCGACTCGAACGAGGCGTGCCGCGTGTTCCCGGTCACCGTCGGTGACAGTTACGTCCGTGGTAGCCGAAGTGCCCACTGCCGGGAGCCATTGGCCTCTGGGAAGGCGATACACCCCGAGCGCATTCTGAGATCGACGAGCCGAAACGCGGCTTCTCCGATGCCGTGGAATAGCTGTGAATAGCTGTCTGCACGCCTCGTCGGCTGCCGTTCACGTCGGCGGCCACTGCACGATCGCAGTCGTAAGGAGAAGCTATGAGCATCTTGGTTGTAGTTCTTGTAGTGGTCGTGGTGCTGCTGATCGTGGCGGCGCTGTCCATCCGGGTGGTACTGCAGTACCAGAAGGGTGTGGTGTTCCGGCTCGGACGAGTGGTCGGGGTCCGCGAACCGGGCCTGAACTTCATCATTCCGATGATCGACCAGCTTCGGAAGGTGTCAGTGCGCATCGTCACCATGCCGATCCAGTCGCAGGGCATCATCACCCGTGACAACGTCAGCGTCGATATCTCCGCTGTGGCGTACTTCCGGGTCATCGACGCCGAGAAATCGGTTGTCGCGATCGAAAACGTGTACTCGGCAATCGATCAGATCGCCCAGACCACGTTGCGCAAGGTCGTCGGCCAGCACACTCTCGACCAAGCGTTGGCCGAAACCGGCATCATCAACGCCGATATCCGCAAGAGCCTGGACATCACCACCCTGGAATGGGGTGTCGAAGTCACCCTGGTCGAACTCAAAGACATCCAGTTGCCCGAGAGCATGAAGCGGGCGATGGCCCGGCAAGCCGAGGCCGAACGGGAGAAGCGCGCGAAAATAATTGCCGCCGAAGGGGAATCGCTGGCCGCCGCGGCGCTCGGCGATGCCTCGGACACCATGATTGCCCACCCGCTGGCCCTGCAACTACGCAACCTGCAAACGTTGATCGAACTCGGCGTCGACAAGAACACCACCGTCGTGTTCCCGGCGCCACTGATGAGCGCGATCGGCGAGATCGGTACCTTTTTCGCCCGCGAAACCGCCGCGGCTGCAGCATCATCGCCCGTACCACAACCACAGTCGGCGCCCCCGCCGACAACGATCCCCAACGGCGCCGCCGAACCCACCGCCTACCGGACCTCGCCTGTGTGAGCTGCTCGACCAAATAAATCACTCCTGGGTATGGAGCACAGACCGTGACGCTACAACACACCCCGAACACGCACGTGCCACCAACAGCGAATCTGCGGATGCGGCTCCGGCGCGAATCCCCCGCACACAGTCATGTCGACGCAGCATGGTGGCCCCACAGCAACGACCTCGCCGCCGAACTCCCCGAACTGCTCGAACACCTGAGCCCCAGGCTCGGACCGATCGAACGCGTGCTCTTCCATCTCGACGAATGGTCGAAAACACCGGCAAAACTCCCCTTCGGTGAACGCAGGGTCCGGCTCGACGGATACCGACACCACAAACCCGCCCACACCAGGTCTTCGACGCAATGTTGGAAGGGTCGCGGCAGCAGCAGAGCCGGAACCTGGCGTTCGGCACCGTCGATGCGCGGTTGGACCTGCTGCGACGGTTCGGTCTCACTGTCTCTCGACGTATCGCTGTAAGCCAACAGCAGTCGAAAACCTGCAGCTCAGCGCCCAAATCCCTTGGCTACCAGAATCATTCATCAGATGAAATACGAAACAGAGCGCGGATAGCCGCACACTATGTGCGGTAACTCCTCAGCGCTGGACTTCTCGCGTATGTTCCCCGACCCCATGGCTGGACTCGCACGGCTGGATGCGGCGGGGACCTGCCACCTGCAACGCGTGGTCACCGGCGAGTACGAACGATTCGGCCGGAGGATGGGCTGGCGATCGTGTCACCAGCCGCCGCTGGCGCGGCCCAACAAGCACCGTGATTCGGTCGCTGCCACGTTCACCGCCTGATCAACCTGTCTGGTGCGCGACCCTCCAGCTGGCCGGCAGGGCCCACGCTGAAGACGCTGCAGACGGTAACGTGAGGACTATCGTCGGACGGATGAAAGGGGAGGAAATGGGTGCTGCAGGGATTACATCCTGTCTTATGCGCGTATCCGACCTGGATCGTTCCGTGAACTTCTACTGCGATGTGTTCGAATGCCACATCGCGATTCACGAGCCGGACGCGGCGCTTCTCTTGACGCCGGGCGGCTTCCAGATATACCTGCGCACACGCCAGGCGGGCCGGGCACGCGGCATCAATGATGTCGGTGTTGAGGAGATCATCTGGTCCGTCGACAGCGATGAAGAACTGCAACGCATCGAACAGCGGCTGCGCACCCAGTATCCCAGTACATATTCGAACACACTGAACGGGGTCAGTTTCGTCGACGGTGTCGACCCGGACGGGATTCGCGTGCTGGTCACCTACCCGACTCCCGAACAGTTTCCGTCCGAGGTCATAGACAGACGATTCCGGTGATCGGCACAGACGATTCGTTCACCTTACCGGTGGCGTCATGGGCACGATCGTCCGGACCCGACCCACCACCGGGGCGAATCGGTTCCGATTCCCAGTGATCGTCGGCGCCCGCCGCCCGACCGGCCACACGGCTGGCATGTCGATGCCTCGAGCATCGGATGGCCGTCATCGGATCGCTTGCGGTGGGGTGGCTGCCGTAGTTCTCGATCAAGCGGTCGGGGACTCCGATTTGCATCGGTCGACCTCGAGGACTCAGCATGGCGATCACCGAGATCAGGCGATATGCGCATCTCAGCACGGCCGACATCGAGGCATTCGGGAGCGAACTCGATTCGATTCGCCGCGACATCGAAAGCTCGCGTGGCCAGCGGGACGCCCGGTACATCCATCGCACCATCGCCGCACAGCGGACACTCGATGCGGCGGCCCGGCTGGTGATATTCGGCAGTAGGAGCAGGACCGGCTGGGTGTTGGGGGTGACCGCGCTGGCGGTCGCGAAAAGCATCGAGAACATGGAAATCGGCCACAACGTCTGCCACGGCCAGTGGGATTGGATGAACGACCCGGAGATCCACTCCCGCACCTGGGAGTGGGACATGGCAGGCGTGTCGGCGCAATGGCGGTATTCGCACAACTACCGCCATCATATGTTCACCAATGTCGTAGGCATGGACGACGACGTCGGCTTCGGCGTCCTGCGGGTGACTCGCGACGTGCCGTGGCAACCGCGACACCTGCTCCAGCCGCTGCGAAATCTGTTGCTGGCAGCCACTTTCGAATGGGGTATCGCCCTGCACGGGCTGTATTCCGAGCGCGATCGCATCGCGAGCGATGCCGGAAAGAAGGCCCAGACCAGGGCGCTGATCCGTAAAATTACCCGCCAAGCCGGCAAGGACTATCTGGTGTTTCCCGCGCTGAGCACGCGGCGTTGGCGGCGCACCCTGGCCGCAGACGCTGTCGCCAACCTACTGCGCAACCTCTGGGCGTACGTAGTGATCTTCTGCGGCCACTTTCCCGACGGCGCAGAGAAATTCACTCCCGCGGTCGCCGACAACGAGACCAAACCAGAGTGGTACCTGCGGCAGATACTCGGCACCGCGAACTTCGACGCCGGTCCGATGCTGGCATTCCTGAGCGGAAATCTGTGCTATCAGATCGAGCACCATTTGTTCCCGGACCTGCCCAGCAACCGGTACGCCGAGATCGCCGTGCGAGTACGGACGCTGTGCGAGAAGTACGACCTGCCCTATACCACCGGCCCGCTGACCCGCCAATACCTGCTGACCTTGCGCACCATCCACAAACTCGCGCTCCCGGACCGCTTCCTGACCGCCACCAGCGACGACGCACCCGAGACCGCGTCCGAACGACGCTTCGGCCCACCCACCATCGCCGGGCCGAACCCGGCCGCCGCGCGGCGCGGATTGCGCACAGCGCTGACGGAATTGCCCTTCCGGCAACCCAGCACCAGGAATGGTCCCGGACTGGGCCCGGAAAACGACGGATATGCCATAACCGACTGGAAGAATCTGCTCAGCTGGTTCCGGCTCCGCCTTCGGAATTTAGGCGCTGCTCTGCGGCTTCTGTTTCGGTGCGTTCCTTCCGCTCTCGCGCGTCGATCGAGTAGTCGGGAATCGGATCGAGGATCTGCAGAACGTCGGTGATTGACTCGCTGGTTCGGGTGATTTTGCCTTGCGGGTCGAACCAAAGCCCCCGTACCAGGCCCTCCGGTATCCAGCTGGCCACAGATTCAGATCGTCGGAGTCCCGGCACGCGTCGACACCGTCGCCGGCGCCACCCACCGCGGGCGGTGCGCGGCGGCGGGATCGCAGACTTGCTTCTGTAGCAGTCCAACTCGATGTCATAGGTCATCGTGCTGACGCTGGGATCTACATATTGCCGGACGCTAGCAGGCTGGTCCAACCGAGAACGTCATGTCCGCTTCTGCCGCATATCGAGCGGTTTTCCGCTGGTTGCGACGGCAACAGGACATCGCGAGTGTTCAGCCGCCGACCAGTTGGCGCGTGACGAGCGTCGATCATCAACGATTCATCGAACCCGCAGGTCATGTCTTGGATGGCACCTGCCGCGCGCCTACCGGCCTTGATGCGCAGCTGAGGGCCCTTCGGCCGTGGGATGGTTCGGATTGATTAGCGTTAGGCCCACAAAAACGCCAGGTCAGGTCCGGTTTCTAACCCGAGTCTGACCTGTTTTATTTCTCCCGGCCCCACGGAACCCCACGGGTTGCATAGGGTTTGTATCGGATTCTTCGGATGGGCCGGTGGGTGTGATGATCCAGGGCATCCGAAATCGCACAGCCGAGTTTCGATGCGCCAGATATACGGCATGTGCGGTCGTTAGCGCCTGCTTACGCCCCTGATAGTCATTCAGGAGTCGCGCCGCCCGTCTGCTACGAACGCGGACAAGGAACCCCTCAACCGTGCGCTCCTGGGATCTGAGATCTGTCGACGATCGCGTGGGAGATCTCCCGCGCCGGCGGACGCGAGGAGTACCGCGCCGCAGCGGCTGATGAGCAGGCGTATCGGCGAGGTGGCTGGACATGTGGATTCTGGTGTCGATTCCAGATGAATTCGAGCGGCAGGGGGCGCCTCGAGCGGCAGTCGATCCAGACGAAAAGCAGCGTCACTCGGGGTGGCGGGCTTGGCACGGTTCTTCCGTGCGACGTAAGGTCCAACGGTGGATATGGCAGCCCCGGCACCCCGTGTTCTGGTGATTGGCATCGATCCGTATCAGGTGCCGGGCCCCTGGGATCCGAGTCCTGTAGCCGAGGCACTCGAGGCAGGGCTCGCCCGATTCGCCGAGCACCGCGTGGGCGTCCGGACCTGCCTGTTCGGCCTCGACGGCAGCGACGACGTCACGGCAACCCTCACCACTGCGCTGTGCGCTCGAGCCTGGGAATGCGTCGTTGTCGGCGGCGGGGTGCGAAAGCCCGAAGAACTACTCGAACTGTTCGAGCAAGTGATCAACCTGGTGCGACAACACGCTCCCGACGCGGCGATCGCGTTCAATACCAATCCAACGGACATGTTCGACGCAGCCGCCCGCTGGATCGCGATTCCCGAACCGACCACCAGTCCTTAGCGCTGACCGTACCCGGGCCGAGAACCGCCCGCTGAGCTTCGGGACCGGGCACCACCGAACCGCCGACTCTCACTGTGTCCGGATCATTTCCCGGGATCTGATCATACGGACTACGCGATGAATCCGAACACGGTGTCTGACATGCTGATTCCCGACGAATTACGGCGTCATCTCGGGCCGGAGGCATCGGTCAGCGTTGCGGCCGGGTGCCGGATCTTTCGTGGTGTGGTTCGCCGGTCGCTCCGTCCACGCTGGTGTAGATGCGGAAATAGTCGAACCACATTGAGCTGCAAAAGGTTCCGCGAAGCTCATGACAGCCTGCTGGAACTTCGCCGCGGCATTGTCCGCCACCGGTTCAGCCGCACATTTTCGGTCCGAGGGGCGTAACGTACGCACAGGAACTCGTCGCGTGCTGCAGGGAGAGGTGACGGGTCGGCCATCCGCCGACAATCATGGGTGGCCAATAGCTCATTCTGCGGGGAGGTACTTGGATGTATTCGGCCGAGATCAACAGAAAGCAGCCGGCGCTACTCGTACTGCTCATTGATCAGTCCTTCTCGATGCTGGAGTCTTGGGCGGAGACCCAGCAGTCGAAGGCGGCCGCCCTGGCCGCGGCGGTCAACAATCTGCTGGGTAATGCCGTGGCCCTGTGCAGCCGCGGAGACGAGGAGGTCAACGGATACTTCGACATCGGCGTGCTGGGATACGGGGAGACCGTGGGGCCCGTGCTGAATGGCACCGACGCCGAGCATGTCGTCGCATCGGTCCAGCATGTCGCCGATAATCCGCTGCGGTTGGACACGGTGACGCGGCGGGTCCCCGACGGCGCTGGTGGAGTGGTCGCGGTTCAGCAGCTGATGCCGATCTGGCTGGATGCCGCCGCCAACGGCGCGACGCCGATGACGGCCGCCTTCACGGCGATCGAGCCAGTGGTGCAGTCGTGGTGCGCCGCCCATCCGTCGAGCTTCCCGCCGATCGTCATCAACGTGACCGACGGCATGAGTACCGACGGCCAGCCACGGGAGGTGGTGGACCGTATCCGGCAGCTGGGCACCGATGACGGTAAGGCGCTGGTGTTCAATCTGCACCTTTCCGGCATCCCTAGTCAGCCGGTTCGGTTTCCGGCGTCCGCGGCCGGTCTCACCGATCCGAATGCGGCAATGCTCTACGACCTTTCGAGCGAGTTGCCGCCGGCGATCCTGGAAGCCGCTGCGGCGCTGCACTACTCCGTCGAACCGCATGCCCGCGGTTTCCTCTACAACGCCGATGCCGCAACCGTCATCGACTTCCTGGATATCGGCACACGTTCGGTCACACCGACCGGGTTACGAGAACTGATGGCCGGAGATTCGGAGGGCGGGACCGCTGGGTGACGACGCCTTCGGCGGCGTTGGGATCAGTGCCCAAAGACGGTCGTACAGCGGCAGAGAACGATGATCGAGCGGCCGCGGGTCAGCTTCGGTACGCGGTGGCCGACGGTGCCACCGACTCGGGTCGCGCGGGTGTCTGGGCGGAGATTCTCGCCGCGGGATTCGTGCTGAACTGGCCGGTCCCGGTGCGCATCTTCGACACCCGGACACTCGACAGGCTGCGCGTGCGCTGGCGGCGCACGGTGTATCGCGACACACTGCCGTGGCATGCGATATGGAAGCTCGACCGCGACCCCGCCGCCGCGGCCTTCGCCGGTGTCGAGCTGGATCCGCCGTCGCGATCGTATGACGTTGTCGCGGTGGGAGATTGCTGTGTCTTTCATATCCGGCGCCGGAAACTCGTGGACGTGGGACCGATAGACGACTGGCGAAAGTTCACCTCGCGCCCGGATCTGGTGAAGGCGACGCGAGGAGAGGAATCTCACCGCGCCGCCCTCTGGCAGTATCACGGGACCTATGAGCATGGTGATCTTCTCGTGCTGGCTACCGATGCCTTGTCGAAATACCTGCTGCGCCGGTATGAACGCACCGGCGAGGTCGATATCGATGAGTGTGATGTCGGCTCGGATCATTTCGCCGACTGGGTGGTCGGCGCCCGCGGCACCGGCGAACTCGACAACGACGACACGACAGCCTGTGTGGTAACGCTATGAGGCCCCCGTCTCTGTTGCAGTATCAAATGGCTGTGCAGAACCCGGACGTCGCATTCGCTCGCGACCCGGAACTGATCGACGGTGAATGTCAGTGCGATCGGCGGGGCATGCCGAAGGTCGCATCGGGCGGCTTCGCCGCGACTTTCCGGATCCACAACGGCGACCGGCACTGGGCGGTACGGTGTTTCCACCGCAACGGTGGCGGCGATCGGCGCCTGCTGGAGCGTTACCAGCAGATCGGGAACTTCATCACAGCAAATCCCGCACTCGATTTCCTTGTTCCTGTGACGTATCTGAGCAACGGGATCACCGTCGGAGAGGGCCACTTCCCGACCGTGCGGATGCGGTGGGTCGACGGCGTATCGCTGGGGGTGTGGCTGGCACGCTGGGCGAGCGGCCCCACACCGGACCCGCAGGCGGTCGAGACCGTGCGGGCCGCCATCGGCGCGGCGGTGGATGCGTTGCAGCGCAACGGAGTTGCGCACGGCGATCTGCAGCACGGCAATATTCTTGTCCGGCCGGACCTGAGCATCTGGCTGATCGACTACGACGGGATGTATCTGCCTGCGATCGCGAGCTACGGTGCGATCGAAGAAGGGCACCGCAACTATCAGCACCCCGACCGGGGAGCGCACTACGACAAGACGCTGGACCGTTTCGCGGCCGAATCCATCGATCTTTCGCTGGCCGCGCTGGCCCGTCGGCCTCGGCTGTGGGAAGAGTACGGTGGCACCGGCGAGAATCTACTGTTCACGGCAACGGATTTCGCGGATCCGGAGCGGTCTCCTGCCTTCGACGAGCTGAAGTCGATCGGCGATCTGGCCGACCGTGTACAGCGATTCCGGGATGCGTGCCGGGCCGGGTACTCCGATATCGAGACGGCGTTGCGTGGCCGGCCGCCCACGACATTGTACGGTCCGAGGAGCGTGGCTTTCGGTCGCGTGATTCCCGGCGACCAGGCCGATGAACTCCGGGCGCTGGCAGGGGAGGTGGTGACCGTTTTCGGCACGGTCGTTTCGACGAAGATGCCGATGGCCGGTGTCGCGCTGATCAATCTGGGAGTCTGGCAGAGCGGAGATTTCACGATCGTCGGCTTCGACGAGGTCGCCGGCGCGCTGTACAAGAGTTACGGGCGAGACGGAAGGTACGGGAAGTGGCTGCCGCGCTTGGAAGGGAAACGAGTCGCTGTCACGGGTTTGGTAACGCTGTTTCAGAGTAAGCATGCACAGCAGGCGACTCCGCAGATCATCCTCGACGATGCCCGGTTCCTGCAGATTCTCGACGATGCCCGGTTCGACGAGTACGAACGTGATGCGCGGCGGAGGTTCGATCCGAGTCCCGCATCACCAGAGCAGCCGAAAGCCGGTAAACCCCAACCTGATACACGTATCGAGGCCGACCATCAGAGCGCTGCGCCGTTCGAACGCTCGGCGGCCGGAACTGCCCGGACCGCCTCGCGGACACCACTCGAGACCGAGCGGGAGGCGAATCGTAATGCACAGCTGGACAAGCGATATCGCAACAGGAAGCCGGGAACTTCTCAGGTTCCGTCACCCGATCCGCGGCCACCGGCTGCGCCCGCACCGAAACCGGCTGCATCACAGCGCCCGCGGGTGAGCCCGCCGCTGTCGCCGGGACCCGTCTCACCGCCCGCGGATAATCGCCCGCCGCCGGTCCCGCCGCAGTACCGGACCACCCGGATCGATCCGGCGCCGCCCTCCTCTCATCCGGCACCGTCTCCACCCGTGCCGCCGATATATGTCCCGCCGACGGCGTACCAGCCGCCCCCGTCCCAGCCGATCTACCGGACTTCCCCGGCCTACTCGCCATCCCCGGCTCGCCCGTCGGCTTCGCCCCGCCGGAATCGGCGTCGCGATGCGTTATTTCTGATACTGCTGGTGGTCGCTGTCGTGGGGCTCGCACTGGTGATACTTCTATAGCAGGGGGTTCGATGCTGGATCTTCAGGCAGTCGCGATTGTCATCCGGGGGAAGGACGACGGGGTTCCGGAGGATCGGACCAGCGACATCGCCCGATACGAATGGCAGGGCGATCGGGTGCGGGTGTGGTTCCACAATGGCCGGGACTATCCGTACAGCCGGGAGCGAGTGATCGTTCTCGACCGACCCAAGCGGGTGCCGCTGGGGCCGCAGCATCAGGTTCTCGTCGATGGATCCCCGCGCGGCGTGGCCGAGGCATACCTGTTCCCCGGACCGCCGCAGGCCGGATCGTGGTGGCATCTGCGCGGCGCCAAGGGGAAATGGGAGGTTTACGGTGCGGATCGGGTGACCGTGCTGTCGAATGCCGCTGCCGCCCCCGATTGCCAGGATGTTCTGAACTACTGGCGCACGATGGCCGAGCAACTGAACGACCCCTACGGCGTGCTGCTTGCAAATCACAAGAAACTGGAGTTCATTCACCCCGAGAGCGCGTTGGCCCGATTTCTCGGGCATCCGTCGCCCGGACCCCGACCGGACGAGGAGATACCACCTCCGGTGTATCCGTTCCGCACCAATATCAGCCAGAGCCAGGCGGTGCTCAACGCATTGCGGAATCCGGTATCGGTGATCGACGGCCCGCCTGGAACCGGTAAAACGCAGACGATCCTCAACATCATCGCGTCGGTGATCTGCCGTCCCGGCGCGACTGTGGCGGTGGTGTCGTTCACCAACTCCGCGGTCGACAATGTCATCGAGAAGCTGACTGGCGAAGGCTTCGGGATGGTGGCGGCCAATCTGGGGGGCAGGGATAAACGAAAGGAATTCTTCGACGATCAGCGACCACGCAATGCGGCGGTCGATGCCATGCTGAGCGTTGCTACCCCACCCGACGCAGACACCGCACGCAAACTCGCCACGGTGAACCGGCGCCTGGAAGAACTGCAGAAACAGGATCGTCAACGCGCCCTGGTGCACAACCAGCTGCACGGATATCGACTCGAACAACAGCACTTCCAGGCGTTTTTCGAGCATGGTGAGTTGGTGGACGCCGAGGACCTGCCACTGCTGCGCCGCTACAGCGCGGACAAACTACTGGATTTCATCGCCGACACCGATCCGCGCTGGATTCGCGATCACGGTCTGGGACGGATGGTCGACACCATGAACCGGTATTTCAAGTATCGGGCGCTGCGCAAGGTCGACGCCGACGACAGCAATGTGATACTGCGAATTGAGCAGCTGTACTACGCGAAGAAGATCGCCGAACTCGAGCGGCAGGCAGAAAAACTGGATAAAGCGCTGGAGCGCAAGGATTTCGAGGAACTGGCCGCCGAGCAGGTGCGGCTTTCCCAGCAGCTTCTTCGGGACGCGCTGGTTGCTCGGTACAGTCGGCTGCCCCGGACGATCCACGACTCCGGCCGGTATCGGCGGAATTTCGATCGGTTCACCGACGACTATCCGCTGATCCTGAGCACCTGCCATTCGCTGCGAAACAGCATCGGCTATTCGGCTCTGCTGGATTATCTGATCATCGATGAGGCATCACAGGCGGATCTGGTCACCGTGGCCCCGGTCCTGGCGTATGCGCGCAATCTCATTGTGGTCGGCGATCTGAAACAACTGCCGCCGGTCTTCGACGATGAGGTCCTCGCCGATCCTCCGGCGGCGCCCGATCCGGTCGTCGACTTCCGGCAAAGTATTCTGTCCTCGGTCATCGATCGTTACGGCGAACATCTGCCCCGACAGATGCTGCACGAACATTATCGGTGTGATCCCGACATCATCGAGTTCTGCAACCGGACGTTCTACGACGGCCGGTTGATCCCGTATACTCGCAGTTCTTCCGGGCCCGCCTCGATGATGGTGGTGCAGACTCAGCCTGGCAATCATATGCGCCGGTCCCATGATGACGACGACCCGATGTCGACCGGACGCAGCAATCAGCGCGAGATCGACGTCATCCTGCACGAGACTCTTCCCTGGGTGTTCACCGAATTCTCGCCGGAAAAGATCGGGATCACCACTCCGTATCGACGTCAGGCCAACAAGGTAGCCAAGGCCGTCCTGGACGAGGACATCGTGTCCAAGACCGTGCATAAATTCCAAGGGAGAGAAAAGGACGCGATCATCATGACCACGGTGCTGGACGACAGCCCGAGTGGTCGCAGTGGATTGCGGTTCGCCGACGATCCGAAAATGGTCAATGTGGCCGTTTCCCGGGCGAAGCGACTATTCGTTCTGGTCACACATTCCTCCGGGCTGCCCGAGAGCCGGTACTTGCGCGATCTGAACGGCTACATCTGGTACCGGGACCCGGCCAACGCGGTCGTCCAAAGCGATGTGGTGTCGATCTTCGACCTGCTCTACATCGATGCCGAGCAGCGACGCCGCACGCGCCCGTGGATCGGGTGGGGACGTACCGATTGGGACTCGGAGGACATCGCCCTCACCATGCTGGAAGGGGTACTCGGCGAAAAAGGTTACGGCCACCTGGGCATACACCGGCAGGTGGCTCTGTGGAACATGTTCCCGCGTAGCCTGGATCGGCTCGACGATCGGCAGCGCGCGTTCGCCCGGAACAGATTGGCGTCGTTCGACTTCGTCATCTACAACCGGATCACCACTGCGAGCCTGGGGGCCATCGAAGTGGACGGTTTCAGCTCCCATGAGGCGAGTCCGGAGCAGCTCGCCCGCGACGAGCTGAAGGACGAGATCTGCCGTCGCTACGACTTCCCGCTGCTGCGCCTGCCGACCACCGGAAGCGGCGAGGCTGCCGTGGTCCGCAGTTTTATCGACCTCCGGCTGCCCTGAGTGGTCGTCCCAATCTGATCCATACGGCCGGCATGGCTCCTACGGATCAGCACGCTCGTTCCAGGTCTACTGCCTACCGACCGGACCCGGACCTCTGGTCCAGAGACCGTCAGCGTGTTCGGGTTGTGGTGCATCAGGCCCACCAAATTGTCATCGCGTGAACACCCCCAAGGGTCCTGACCGGTGGTTTTGCTGGTCAGGACCTTTGTTGTGTGCGGCGTGGTTGTGGTCTTGGGTTCGCGTACCGGGAGCGGCGGGTGTTGTCGGCGCTGTCCGCGGTGACAGGAACGTAAACGCGGAACTTCAGCTGCGTGTCGGCCGGGGTGGCGGCCTCGATCTGCCAGCTGCAGCGGTGCGGGCGCTGAGTTCTGCGGGCGAGGTGGTCGATGATGCGGGTGGGCAGGAGGTTTCTGCTCGATCCGGTTGGTGGGCGCGTACGCGACGCTCCCGTTGCCGCGACTTCCTTTGTGCCACAAACAACTTTCGGGCACCTCCATCCGGAG
>FTJU01001082.1_pt2 | contig 31760 bp, 28 predicted proteins | sample 1658961 | NCBI WGS metagenome assembly FTJU01 (sample SAMEA3914878, study PRJEB12502) | metagenome | biome: forest; material: soil | place: USA | collected 2012-03-12 | depth 0.3 m | reverse complement strand
GAGAACCAGAAGGTCGAGTTCGAGGTCGGCCAGGGCACCAAGGGCCCGCAGGCCACCGGAGTTCGCGCGCTCAGCTGAGCGACGCAACAATCCGCTCGTCCCTCACCGCCGGTAACGGAGGTGAGGGACGAGCTATATCTGGGGTAAGCCGCAAAAACCGGCGCGTACCTGCGGTGCGGCTGTATCGCGGCAGGCACTGCATACTGGTCACCAGCGACGCAGGTACGCTCTGAGGTTCGAGTCGCAAGCGCTCGGCCACACGTCGCGTCAAGGTATAAACGTGTCTGGTGGCAACGTCACTCCTCGTCGCCGCCGCTTGCCCCAGCCGCGCACAGCGCGAAAAAGCGCCGCGCGGGTCGATAAGGAAAGGTGTATCGCCGGTGGCAACACGAGACCGCAGTGCAGCCGACCAGGGCCGTCCCCTGCGTCGTCTCGTGATCGTCGAGTCCCCGACCAAGGCTCGCAAAATCGCGCCCTACCTGGGCCGCAATTACACGGTCGAGGCCTCGGTCGGTCATATCCGGGACCTGCCGCGCGTCGCGGCCGACGTGCCCGCCAAGTACAAGGGGCAGTCCTGGGCGCGCCTCGGCGTCGACGTCGATAACGACTTCGAGCCCATCTATGTGGTGAATCCGGATAAGAAGGACACGGTCTCCGCGCTCAAGAGCCTGCTGGCCGACGCCGACGAGCTCTACCTCGCCACCGACCCCGACCGCGAGGGCGAGGCCATCGCCTGGCACCTGCTGGAGACGTTGAAGCCCAAGGTGCCGGTGCGACGGATGGTGTTCCACGAGATCACCGAGCCGGCAATTCTGGCCGCCGCGGCTGATACCCGCGATCTGGACAACGATCTGGTAGATGCGCAGGAAACCCGGCGCATCCTGGACCGGTTGTACGGCTACGAGGTCAGCCCGGTGCTGTGGAAGAAGGTCATGCCGCGGTTGTCGGCGGGCCGGGTGCAGTCGGTCGCGACCAGGGTGATCGTGCAGCGTGAGCGTGAGCGGATGGCATTCCGCTCGGCCGAGTACTGGGATATCGCGGCGAAGCTGGAGGCGGGCGGGGACAACGGCGACACCACCAATCCGCGGACCTTCGCGGCACGACTGGTCAGCGTCGACGGGACCAGGGTTGCCGCCGGTCGGGACTTCGGACCGGACGGGCAGCTCAAGAACAATGGCGTTGTCGTCCTCGACGAAACCTATGCCCGCCGTCTCGCGGAGGCGCTCGAGGGCGTCGATCTGGTGGTTTCCTCCGCGGAGGCCAAGCCGTATACGCGCAAGCCGTACGCGCCGTTCATGACCTCGACGTTGCAGCAGGAGGCGGGCCGCAAATTGCGGTTCGATGCCGAGTACACCATGCGGGTCGCGCAGCGGCTGTACGAAAACGGCTACATCACCTATATGCGTACCGACTCGACCACGCTGTCGGAGTCGGCGATCGCCGCGGCCAGATCGCAGGCGACCCAGCTGTACGGCGCGGAGTATGTGCATCCGTCGCCGCGGCAGTACACGCGCAAGGTGAAAAACGCGCAGGAGGCGCATGAGGCGATCCGTCCGGCGGGTGATATTTTCGCGACCCCGGGCCAGTTGCATGCGCGGTTGAACAAGGACGAGTTCCGGCTCTACGAGCTGATCTGGCAGCGTACGGTCGCCTCGCAGATGGCCGATGCCAGGGGTACTACGCTGACGCTGCGGATCACCGGTGTCGCGGGTACCGGGGAGGAGTGTGTGTTCTCGGCCTCCGGTCGGACTATCACCTTCCCGGGCTTCCTCAAGGCTTACGTCGAGAGTGTGGACGAGGAGGCGGGCGGTCAGTCCGATGACGCCGAATCCCGGCTGCCCGCGCTCGACGAGGGTGAGCGCGTCACCGCGGTGGAACTGAATCCCGACGGGCACAACACGAATCCGCCCGCGCGGTATACCGAGGCCTCGCTGATCAAGACGCTCGAGGACCTCGGCATCGGTCGGCCGTCGACATATTCGTCGATCATCAAGACGATTCTGGACCGTGGATATGTGTACAAGCGCGGCAGTGCGCTGGTGCCGTCCTGGGTCGCCTTCGCGGTTGTCGGTTTGCTCGAGGCCTACTTCGGTCGGCTGGTCGACTTCGACTTCACCGCCTCGATGGAGGACGACCTCGATGCCATCGCGGGCGGGCGTGAACAGCGCGGAAATTGGTTGTCCAGCTTCTATTTCGGTGGCGATCACGGTGTCGAGGGTTCGGTCGCGCGCTCGGGCGGTCTCAAGCGGATGGTCGGCGAGCGGCTCGATGATATCGATGCCCGCGAGGTCAATTCGATCAAGCTGTTCGTCGACGACAAGGGTCGCGACGTCGTGGTTCGGGTCGGCCGGTTCGGACGACCGTATCTGGAGCGCATGGTCGCCAATCCCGATGACCCGGAAGGGGATTCGATCTCGCAGCGGGCGAATAATCTGCCCGATGATCTGCCGCCGGACGAGCTGACCGCCGAGGTCGCCGAGCGGCTCTTCTCAACGTCGCAGGAGGGGCGTGTACTCGGTGTCGATCCGGCGACCGGACACGAAATCGTCGCCAAGGATGGACGTTTCGGTCCGTACGTCACCGAGATCCTGCCGGAGCCCGCGGCCGAGGGCGGGCCCGCGCCCGCGAAAAAGACCGCGAAAAAGACCGCGGCGCCCAAGCCGCGGACCGGATCGTTGTTCAAAGGTATGGATCTGGCGACGATTACACTCGATGACGCGCTGAAGTTGTTGTCGCTGCCTCGCGTTGTCGGCGCCGATCCGGCCTCCGGTGAGGAGATCACCGCGCAGAACGGGCGCTACGGCCCATACCTGAAGAAGGGCAAAGATTCTCGTTCGCTGCTCAACGAGGATCAGATCTTCACCGTGACGCTGGACGAGGCGCTACAGATCTACGCCGAGCCCAAGCGGCGCGGACGGCAGGCTGCCAGTACCGCGGCACTGCGTGAGCTCGGGAACGATTCGGCCACCGGCAAGCCGATGGTGATCAAGGACGGGCGTTTCGGTCCGTATGTCACCGACGGTGAGACCAATGCCAGCCTGCGCAAGGGCGACGAGGTCGATTCGATCACCGATGAGCGCGCCTCGGAACTGCTCGCCGATCGGCGCGCGCGTGGTCCGGTGAAGAAGGCCGCGAAGAAGGCGGCGGCGAAGAAGACTCCGGCCAAGAAGGCGACGGCGGCGAAGAAGACCGCGGCCAAGAAAACCCCCGCCAAGAAGGCGGCGGCGAAGAAGGCCTGATAGGCCGTAACCCGCGGTCGAGGATGCCGATACGAATCCGATCAGCCGAAAGCCGGGCCAGCGCTGTCGGTGCGGCAGGCTAGGGTGTACGGCGTGGCGGGTGTCTTCGATCGGCTGGTTGGGCAGGATGCGGTCGAGTCCGAATTGCGGGCGGCCGCGGTCGCCGCGCGTGGCGGGACCGGCAATGGCGCGATGACCCATTCCTGGCTGTTCACCGGCCCGCCTGGATCAGGGAGATCCGTTGCGGCGCTGTGCTTTGCGGCTGCGCTGCAGTGCACGGACGAGGGTGCGCCCGGATGCGGACGGTGCCACGCGTGCACGACCACGATGGCCGGAACGCACGGCGATGTGCGGCGAGTGATTCCGGAGGGGCTGAGCATCAGCACCAAGGAGATGCGCGAAATCGTGCAGATCGCGTCGCGCCGGCCGAGCACCGGTCGATGGCAGGTGGTGCTGATCGAGGATGCCGATCGGTTGACCGAGGCGGCGGGCAATGTGCTGTTGAAGGTGGTCGAGGAGCCGCCGGATCGCACGGTGTTCCTGCTGTGCGCGCCGTCGGTGGATCCGGAGGACATCTCCGTGACGCTGCGGTCGCGCTGTCGGCATGTACATCTGGTGACGCCGTCGGTGCCCGCCATCGCGCACGTGCTGCGGGAGCGCGACAAGCTCGATGAGAAGACCGCCACCTGGGCGGCGTCGGTGAGTGGCGGTCATGTCGGGCGGGCTCGGCGGTTGGCTACCGATGAGGATGCGCGTGCTCGTCGGCAGCGGGCGCTGGCGTTGGTGGGCGCGGTTTCGCGGCCCGCCGCCGCCTACGCGGCCGCGGACGAATTGGTGAAATCAGCCGACGACGAGGCCAAGCAGATGAGCGCGGCCCGCGACGAACGTGAGCGCGAGGAATTGGCGACGGCACTCGGCGCGGGTGGCACCGGCAAAGGCGCCGCGGGCGCGACCCGAGGTTCGGCCGGTGTGCTCAAGGACCTGGAGCGCAGGCAGAAATCACGCGCCACCCGCACCGGCCGCGATGCGCTCGACCGCGCGCTCATCGACGTCGCCGGCGTTTACCGCGACGCCCTCGCCGTCCGCTTCGGCGCCGCCCGCAACGGTTCCGGCGTCACCCTCACCCACCCCGATATGTCCGACCAGATCCACGACCTTGCCGACCGCGTCCGCCCCGAGGGTCTGCTCCGCTCCATCGAAGCCGTCCTCGTCTGCCGCGAGGCCCTCGATCTAAACGTCAAGCCCCGTTTCGCCTTGGCCGCCATGGTCGCCACTCTCATCTCCGCGCAGTCCGCTTAGCCGATCGCACCGGCCGTCGACCATCGCGCGATTCAGTCGTAGTGAAAGATCGGGCCGACCGGCCCAATGTTCGACCGATGGATCATGCAGCCGAAACTGGACCGACCGGACGCCGTCGGACCTGCCGATCGCGTTGCGATGACCTCCCGTTTTCGCGATCCGACCACCGAGACGATAGACTCGCCACGCCGAAAGGCACGCCGCCTTAGCTCAGTCGGTAGAGCGCTTCACTCGTAATGAAAAGGTCGGGGGTTCGATTCCCCCAGGCGGCTCCACTCAGAAACCGGCTCTAACCAGCTGATTTCCGAACCTTCGACGAGATGGTGGGGAACCTGTCTTATCACGGTTTGTCACAAGGGCCTCCAACGTGCCAGCTGCCGAGACAAGCTGCACATAGGTGCGCATCGTGAACGCGCTGTCAGCGTGACCACAGCCTGGCGGAAACTCACCAGCCCCTTCAGCGCCGAGTGAGTTTCGGCCCGGTTTCAAGGTTCACTGGCGGGTATCAGACCCCTCGCCACACCGGGACTCCGAGAGCGAGATGGTTCACCGGAAGTTCCTCGGCCAGTGAGACGTCCACCGTAATATCGCGCACCGGGGGCAATTCCGCGTCGTCGGGGGAGCAGATCCGCCACCATCGCCAAACAGTCTTGCTCGTCGAAGCCGGTCACACCGGCGTACAGGCTGATCCACCAGAGAACTGATCCGTGGTCCCGATCGAATTCGATCCAGAACCGCCGCGCCATGGGCATACGCGCCCTCCATTGACACCTAACGCCGAGCGCTTGCACGATACCGACGTCCGTTCAGCGCCCACCACTCGATAATCGGCATGAGCACGCGATAGCAGGTGATCTCGCCATCCGTAGCGACGTCAACCTCGTACCAGCCAGTTCCTGCCAAGAGGTTGACGCAAGACACTCTCGCGGCGTGCACGGCCTGTATTGCGGATCGGCGTCGCACTGCCGGAACCGGGTATCCCGCATGCGGCCGAATAGTGATCCCTGAGCGGAAAGGTAACCCATGGTAGGCAACCCGATCCTCACGGCGGTGGATGGCTCGGCACGCTCATATCACGCTGTCGCTTGGGCGGCGGTAGAAGCCGCGCTGCACCGCAGCCCTTTGCACATCCTCACCTCGATGGCGATCCCGACCGGCTTCGGGCCGGGCAGGTCGATTGGGGACGCGGACCGGGAATCGCTGCGCCGCGACGGCGAGCGGGTGCTGAACGAGGCGACGCGTGTGGCCCGCACGGCCGCGCCCGGCCCGGAGCCGGATATCACCGGCGAGGTGACATTCGAGTCGATCATTCCCACGCTGATTGATCGAAGCGAACACACCAGAATGCTGGTCGTCGGTAGCCGCGGTCGGGGCGCATTCCGGCCTGGTCTGGTCGGCTCGGTCAGCACGGCCACCGCCCACCACGCTCGTTGTCCGGTCGCGGTGATTCACGGTACGCCTGCAATCGACGCGGTGTCGGCGACCAAGCCGATTCTGGTCGGCGTCGACGGCACCGACAACAGCGTTCTCGCCATCGAACTGGCCTTCGTGGAGGCCTCGCTGCGTGGCGTCGGCGTTGTCGCCCTGCATGCTTGGAGCGACGTCACGGGCCTTGATCTGCCTATTGGTGACTGGGAGGACTTACATCGGCAGGAACAGGTTTTCCTCGCCGAAAGTCTGGCAGGCTACACCGCCGAATACCCGGACGTCCCGGTCCGTCGGATCGTCGTCGTCGATCGGCCCGGCCGCTGTCTGCTCGAAGAATCCGCGAATGCCCAACTGGTGGTCGTCGGCAGCCACGGCCGCGGTGGCTTCGCCAGCATGATCCTCGGCTCCACCAGCAACGCCCTACTGCACTCGGCGGAAATCCCGATGATCATCGTGCGCTCTGAATAGGCGACCGCGGCACAGCTCAGGACCGCGACGCGCGGAGCGCTATGTTGAACGCCACTGGCACACGCCGATGTCGCCAGAACCGAAATCGTCCACGCAGATATTGATTCTCGTCATCTCAGCACTACGGTCCGGGATCATCGACAACATCCCATACCGGCAATGAGACCCCCGCCGACATCGCGGGCGGGATCGACAACCCGGTGCACGCCGGTGCGCTGAGGTGGTCAGACTTCGGGGGGAACCTGACCGCGGGGCCGCGTCAGAGCCGATGTGGTCCTGCTCTGGTCGTAGTACGAAGCGGCATTACGTGCGTGTTCTCTGTCGACAACTACGAGGGTCCTGGGCGGTGTTTCGTCAACGGAGTCGGTAGGTTCGGTCTTGGACTCCCCACTCGCCGAATTCCGGGACGGCGCCACGGTCGATGGCACGGATCGTCGGGCGGCCGATGTGAGCGAACACCAGTCGTCGAACACCGTTTTCCCGGGCGAGGCGGGCGGAGTCGCAGACGGCGGCATGCCCGCCGACGTTGCGCGCGAAACGAATCGGTCGAGCCCAGCCGGCAGCGTCGGCGAACATCAGGTCCGCACCAGCCGCCCACAGTGGGAACTGCCAGAACTCGGGCGCCCACACCACCCGACGGTTACCCCAATAGATGAGGTAGCCATAGGTGGGGTGGCTGGTGTGCACGACGGGGCACGGGTCGACCCGCAGTGTTCGATCACGGTAAGAGCTGACCGCGGGTTCGGTGCCGTAAGCCCGTGCAAGGCGGCGTATCTGCCCGATGAGCTCGGCACGGTTGTCGGTGACCAGCCAGGCATCGATACGATCGGGTTCGGCACCCGGACCGCCGTCGAACATGATCCGCCGCCCGGACGAGCACAACAGCAGCCCAGCGGGACGGTACCGCGGCGAGTTCATCGCCCCGACACCGAGCAGCTCGAGCTCCATTCGATTGACAACTTCCTACCTCGTGCCCCGCCGAAGAGCATCAATGGGGTTGCGCGCGTGTGGAATTACCGGCCGGGATGGCGAACCGCGCAGGGCGAATACACCGCCATTCCAGCGCACGCCCGCGGTCCGGGCGGTCCGAAGGCCCTTGCGAAGACCAGACGCCGGTGCCGCCCGATCAGTACGCTTCTGCCGGATGCCGGAGAGGCGAACGCCGATATCGTCGGACAGCGGACCAAGGGAAGCGGATACCCGCGCCGATGCCCCGAAGCCGAATGGCATCGAACATCGCCCGGAATGGCGGGTCGCCCTAGGACAACACCAACCTCACACGTGGTCGACCAAGCCTTTGGCGCCCTCGGACACGGCGCAGTGTACGCAGCAGAAGAATTGACCATCTGCCTCCACACCGTGGCCGATGATCTTGCAGTCGCAGTGCCCGCAGATAGGGGCCATGCGGTGGATCGCACATTCGAAGCAGTCGAAGACATGCCGCATTCCCTGAGCCTCGACGACGATCGGCATAGCGTAATCGTTACCGCAAACCTCGCATGCGCTCATGGAACCGTACGCTACTCCGCGGAACCGGCACCATGTCTCTACTTTCGGGTTATATGCGCATGACCGGCTCGACTCGAGCGGTCGAGGCCATTGCTCCGAGGTCGGTACCCATGTCTGGCCGTGTCCACAGTGATCTGGATCTGCCCGTGCAGCCGCACCACGCGCAGCCATTCGGGCGTCCCGGCTAGCAGGAGTGCGGGCGCGTGGCGGTCGACACCGGGGCCATGCGATGCGTGGGCTTGTGGCACTTCGGGTCTGTGTTCGCGTCAGTCGAGACTGGACGCGAATCGTGGAGGCTCGCCATGATGATGTCGCCCCACAGCTGTTGCCCGAGGTGACGATTCCGGCGGCGGGGGTCGACCTAGTCGGAGCTTTCCGCGTGCCGCGCCCTACTGCCTGTCGTGGTCGCCCTAGGCAGTACCAGGCACAGCCCCGCGCAACAGGTCGCTGGCCGAGGCGTTGGCCGGCCCCGGGCTCGCAACGCTGACGTAGACCTGCTGACACCGGCCGAAGCTATTACGGCGGTTCAAGGTCGAGTTGGGCGCCGAGCCGAGGCAGTGCCGCGGCGAAGGCATGTGCGGCGAACTTCCAGGTGTGGTCGCCCGGCAGGATCGTGAGTTCGGTGGGGATACCGGCTTGCCGTGCGGCGGTGGAGAGTTGGCCGGCGTGGCGGATGTGTGCCGACTCGGCGGTGCCGCAGATGAACAGCCCGGTCATGTCGTGGTACGGGTTATGGCGGGCGAGCACGGTGAGCGGGTCGTGCGCGGCCCATGCAGCGGCATCGCCGTTGAACAGTTTGATGATCGTGTCGTGCTTGCTGCCCAGGTTCGGGCCCAGGTCGCCGGAGATGTCGACGAAGTGGCCGAAGGTCTCGGGGTGCTCGACGACCAGGTCGACGGCGCAGGTGCCGCCCATGGACCAACCGGCCACACTCCAGTCTCGGGGTGACTGCGCGGCGTCGAAGGTGGACACGACGTAGGCGGGGATCTCCTTGACGAGGTGGTCTTCGGCGTTGCCGGCGTTGCCGTCGACGCATTCGGTATCGGTGACGACGTTCCCGGTGGCGTCGGTGAACGCGAGGATAGGTGCAAGCCCACCATGCCGCTGAGCGTAGGCGTTGGCGGTTTCCACCGCGTGGCCCGCGCGGATCCAGTCGTCCGGGGCGGCGAACACTCCGCCGATCAGTTCCAGTACCGGCAGGTGTGGTCGAGGTCGGCGAAACCAGGCCGGGGGCAGGTAGACGAATTCCCGGCGGTGTCGGAAGTGGCTCAGGGTATCCGGAATAGTGACGGCGACAATCCGGCCAGTCGACGTTGCGGGTGGAACGGCGCCGAGCTGGGCGAGGTCGACCGCGGCGGACATCGGTGCATGGGATACCGTGCGCCAGGCGTCGCGGATCGTGGGGTAGTAGCCGATCGAGGCGTTTACGCTGTTGACCAACGTCGCGGTGGTAAGTATGACGGCGAGCAGCGCAACTCCGCGGCGCCACCATCGGCCGCTACGCCAGCCGAGGATCAGCATGAGCGCCGCGAACACCAGCCCTGCGAACCAGATCCATGCCTCGGTCGGTAGGGGGTCGGTCACGGCCAGCGTGGCTGGGATGGCGAACCACGCGCCAATGGCCCCCGCTGCCGCGGTGCCCGCAGCAACCGGCAGCCACCGAGCGCGCCACCGGCGATTCCGCCACCCCGTGGCGAGCACGACCAGGATCGCCGCCGTGATCCGCAGCGTCCAGGGAAACCAACCGTCGAGTAGCGACACCGTCATTCCGGCCGCCCCGCGGGGTTTCGATCTGGCGGCGGCGAGTCGCGTGCGGCAGGACAAGCCCGCGCTCGGGGTACTCGCGGTCGGCAATTCCACCTATGTGTCCGACCACTGGTTCGCGGAACACGGTGGTGTCGAGTTCGCCAACGGCTGGTGGCAGCTGTCGGGTCGGTATCCCGTGGCGGTGAACTCACGGTGCGTGCCGTCGCCGGGGCGAGGGGGAACAGTCACCGTCGTCGGTGGCCGGCCGCGGTTGGCGTGATGTCTGTTGGCCGCGGGCGTGGGCCAACAAGACTGCGATCTCGGTCGCGATACCCGCGGCGATGGTGTCGATGTCGGGGGTGGTGTCGTAGTCACCGGTGATACCGAAGGTCAACCGGTCCAGGTAGCTGAGTATCGCGATCGTCGTGCGCACCCGCAGCGCGATCGGAATACACGGCCACAATTCGACTACTTCCCGGCCGCCGAGTGTCAACCGGCGCCCGGGCCCGGGGATATTGGTCGCCAGGGCGCCCACGCCGCGTTGGGGGAACCACGATGCCATCCGGAAAATCTCTGCGACGATACCGAACGGCAACCGCCGTGACAGTGAGAGCAAAGACTTCTCGGCGTCGGCTTCGCCTCGGGACCGATGCCGCTGGATCTGCCGGTGGACGGCGATCAGGCGCTGCACCGAGTCGTCGATCTCGATCGGCAGATGTGAGATCACCGCCGAAACTCGGTTGTCCAGAACGTATTTCGCTTCGGTGGCCCGGGTCGAGACCGGTACGACGGTACGTAGCGTGGTGGGGATGGGCCGTTCGTCGCGGCTAAGCAGCAACCGGCGGTAGGCGGCGGCGATGGCGGCGACCGCGACATCGTTGACCGTCACATCGAATGCCGCCGCTATCTCCCGCACCTGCGGAAGCATGGTTCGCGCCACGGCGTAGCGGCGCTGCCGCCCGATAGGGCTGTTCAGCGAGGACTCGCCCGTCGGCGCGATCGCCGCATACAGCACCGGTGCCAAGGTGCGCACGGTTCCGACGGCGAAGCGCGGCATGGTTACGGGCGCCCGGATCGTTGTTTTCATCAGCTTCAGAAGGCCTGTGCGCGAACGTCTTCCGGCTGCGGTGCGGTGCTCGCCCGCACCGACCGGGTCGCAAAAGCTTTCGAGCAGCGTGATCTCCGAGATTCCGTCCACCATGGTGTGGTGGGCCTTGACGATCATCGCCCAGCGGTCCTGCGCCAAGCGGTCGACAACGATCACCTCCCACAGTGGGTGATCACGATCCAGCCGCTGGGTCAACTCGGTCGCTATCAGCTCCCGCAGCTCCGCTTCACCACCCGGCTCCGGTAGCGCGGCCCACCGGATGTGATGCCCGAGATCGAAATTCGGGTCGTCCTCCCACACCGGTGCTTTCAGGTCCAGCGGCGCACGACGAACCCGCTGCCGCAGCCGCCCGTGCCGCTCCAGCCCGCGATCCAGCCAGGAGCGCAGCTCATCGCGTCCCGGCGGTGATCCAGCGACGATCACCACCGTCCCGATGCCGAGGCTGACGTGGCGGTCGGTGTCTTCCATCTCCATGAAACCCGTGTCCAGTGGGCCCAATTCCGTCATCGCGCACCTGCCCCAGCGGCGACCGCGGCTGCCGCCTGCAGCTGAAACGGCCACTGCTGCAGGAAGAATTGTCGCGCAGACCACATATCGTGGGTGAGATGCACAAGTAACCGGTACCGGTGACGTTGGGCCCAGGTCACCCTCGAAATGAGGCGTTGGACGCTCGCCGGTTCTCCGGTCGCGACTCGATCAGGTACCGGTGATCGAGCAGCGGAGTACCCGGCTGACGGGTGAACCGAATGGTCGGGTTGAACGCGATCTCGCCGAAGTTGCCGCCCACTATGCCTATCGGATGAGCACACCGCACCGAACCAACGTGCGCGAGTGGACCGAACTATGCGGACCGACGGATCTCGGAGACCGACGCGAAGCGGTGACAATCGCCGTGGTGATGGGATCAGGTCCCAACACCCGATCGGTCGATGCGGGTCGGTCTAGTCCTGGTGCACGACCATGACCGGGCAATGCGCGTGTTGCACAAGCGCATTGCTCGTGGAGCCGAGCAGAAGGCCACGGAATCCCCCGCGACCACGGCTGCCGACCACAAGCAGCTGGGCGGTCTTGGACCACTCCAGCAGGTGCTGCCGGATATGTAGGTCGTACACCCGGTGACGGACCTCCACATTCGGGTACTTCTCCTGCCATCGGCGCAGGCGTTCGGCCAGCAGGTCGAGCTGCGTGGTTTCCATGGTCCCGATGGGGGCGTCCACGAAGGGGTATCCGACGAAGGAATCGACGAAAAAGTCGTGGTGACCGTGCACCGCGACCAGCGCGGCTCCTCGGTCGGATGCCTCGGCGAAAGCGGTGGCGATCGCGGCCTCACCGGCCTGGCTGCCGTCGACACCGACCACCACCGGACCGTCGGCCGATAGCTGCCGCAGCGGGTCGGCGGTCCGCACAGCCACGATACTGCCGTGACCGTGCGCGACAACGGCCGACAGCGTCGATCCGAGATGCGCGGCGCCGCCGATTCCGGCTGCTACCCCCATGACAACCAAGTGGGCGGTGCGTGAGTGACGGATCAACAGCTCGGCGGGATGCGCCTCGGATACTTCCGTCGAAACGGTGGATTCGAGTGCTTCCTCGCGTGCGATCAGCTCGGCCTCGGCGACGAAATCCGCACCGCGCATGCGGGTTTCGGCCATTAGCGGGTGAACCGGGATAGCGGCGGACGCACGCAGATCCATGCCGTGCGTGATCAACAGTTCCCGCCCGCGCTGCGCGGCGGTCCGGGCGGCCCATCGGACGGCCAGATTCGATGCGGCGCTGCCGTCGACACCGACGACCACCTCGGCCGATGCCAGTCGGTGTGGATCGGTATTCATGTTTTCGGTCATCCCGGTTGTCCTTCGAGTCCTTCCGCCCGGCGTTGCTGGCTCCGCTGTCCGAATCCACGTCGACGGTCAGTCGGCATGCGCGTCACGTGCGAGCTGTCGCGCCATGCTGTTGCCGGCGCGGTCGGCATAGAACTCGGTGAACGCGGCGTAGGCCCGGGCGCCGCAGACGGTGGCGGGGCCAGCATTCATCAGGAAGGTGCCGCTGATCGCCTCGGCCGAGGTGGCACCGTGCTGGACCGCGACGCGCGCGGCGTCGTAGCTGGCATAGACACCCGGTATCGCGTGTCGCTGGGTGCGGGTCGGCACCCGCGACTCATCGCGGACCGTAGCACCGTAGCCGGCCATATTCGCTCCCTCGGTCTGTCCTGACGAGTCAACGATCCGCTGGTCGACCGGTGTGCGATGCAGTCTTTGGTCCCGTTCGGACATGGCTTTGGTCGACCGCCGTGTGCCGGAATCCGGCGCATGCGGGCCTTATGTGCGCGCTGTCAGAGCTGGATGGTGACTCCGACGATGCCGTTCTCTCGATGAGTGACGACCCGGAAGCCGGATTCGGTGATCAGCCGCATCATTTTCGCGTTCGCCGTCAGCACCTCGGCGACGAATCGTTGTATGCCGCGCTCGCGAGCCAGGTCAGCGAGTCGGTATAGCAGATCGGTGCCGATACCGTGGGCTTGTTCATCGTGGGCGACGACCATCGCGATTTCGGCCGTTCCGGGCTGCTCTAGTGCGATGAAGTTCGCCACCCCCACCAGCTGGCCGTCGATGAATGCGCCCACCGCGCAGTGGGCCGGGTCGTTCTTGGCTATGGCCGTAGCGACCTTGCCGAGATCTCTGGGCGGGGGTGCGAAGAATCGGAAAAAGCTGTCCCGCTCATCGAGTCCCGCGTGTAGTTCCCGCAGTGCGTTCGTGTCGTCGGGACCGAGTTCGCGAGTGGTGAAGGAGGTGCTCACCATGGTCATTACCGGCCTCTCGATCGGAATTTTCGCGCGCGGCGAAAGTCGTTGTCGCGGGCACCGGGTGGGCTGCGGACGGGCGGTTTGTCCGCAGCCCGATGCTCACCATGCCGATCCAGCGGAGTGGTAGAGCAGGGGCTTCGGTCCCGGAGGGCGAGGCCGAAAGTCAGCTCGGATGTACGACCATGACCGGGCAGTCGGCGTGCTGCACCCGTGGGGCGAACAGGGAATGGATACGGCTGTCGAGATCGAGCTGTCGATCGTCACCGGGATCCGGCTCGTCGACAAGGCCGTGTTGGGCCGAACGGGCCGCAAACCTCGGCTCGGATCGGCTGAGGGACTTTGGTCACCCGCGATGGGTCAGGCGGTCCGCAGCGCCGACTACTCGATGCTCTATTTCCGGTTTCCGGGTCTCGGTGGAATGGATGTATCCGAATCCATCGTCTCCGCTAGGAGGGAATCATGAGCCGACTTCCCGTGCACCAGTCGTTGCTGCCGGATCTCAACGACCTCTGGAACGCCTTCACGCCCACCGGGCTGCCACCGTTCGGTACCCACCTGCTGCGTGTCGAGGACACCGTCGAGGACGGCCACTACATTGTGCGCGCGGAGATTCCGGGCATCGATCCGGCGAAGGATGTCGAGGTGTCCGTGCAGGAGCGGCAGTTGACGATCAAGGCGGAGCGCTCCGAAAAGCATGAGGAGAAGGGACGTTCGGAGTTCAACTACGGTTCGTTCTACCGCTCGGTGACGCTGCCGCCCGGCACCGAAGGCGAAGGCATCGAGGCCACCTATGCCAAGGGCATCCTCACGGTCAGTATTCCGATGGGTGAGACCAAGGAGAGCGGCAAGCGGATCGAAGTGAAGCCGGGCGAGTAGCCGAATTCGACGAATCCTGGCAGGGCCGGGCGATGATTGCGGGCTTGGTGGCTGGTGTGCTGTTCGCGGCACTGGTGGTGCTGGTGTCCTGGTGTCTGGACGCCCTCGGACGGTCTGGACGGTCGGCCATCGCCGCCGATGCGTCACCGCACGATGATGCGCATTCGAGCTTCCATGCGCCGCCGACGACCGAATGGGCCGATTCGGCCCAGGTGTGGGTCGCCCTGGACGCCGAGAACACGCTGCTCGCCGCCCTACTGAGCGGACGGATCGGCCGCGACGTGTACCGGGCCCGCCTGTTCGCGCTTGCCTGTCGCTGCGAACCGGCCTCCGGCGGACCTGCGGTGAACGGAGGCCCGATATGACCTCGTCGCACCCCGAATGCAGCACGAGTAGGAGACAGCTATGACTCACCCCGCCGATCTGAGCCCTGCGCAACGTCAACTTCGGGCTCGGAAAGCCGTGGACGAACTCGGTCCAGACCGCGACGCGCACGCCGTGGTACGGATTCGCTGTGGTCGAAGTCACCACGTCGCAACCGTTTTCGATACGCCCGTGGGTGTGGTCTACGTATCGTCGGTCGGCCCGCACGCGCACGGTCATCGGGACTTCGTCGACGAGCCACACCACGCGAGCCGGCATGGCACAACCTACGCCGACCTGCTCGATGGCGATCCACTCACCGAGGACACCATTCCCGCCTACTGCGAGTGCGGCACGCACGAATTGTCCAGAGCTGAGCTGCGACGCGCCGTCGACGCGCATCAGCACACGATCCAATTGAGCTGAGCGGGTCCCTGACCCGTCCGGAGGTTGGCGATGGTATTTCTCGATCGATCCGAGACAGCGGCCGAGAACGATCGAGATGGCGCCGGGGCCACCAGACCGCGATCAACAGCGCGAACAGTCGGTCTGCCGACCGAGATACTGCCGACCGGCACCCGCCCAGGCCCCGATACCGTGACGCCCAGCCCGGAGCACAGCTTCCCGGCGGCCGAACTGGCACACCCCGCCAGCGGTATTCGGCATTCGGCTGGCGACAGCGGCCGCGGTAGCGACGTCAGCTGGAACGCGCCGGTTCGGTTCGGGGAGCCGCGCGATGACGGTGCGCCCGGCACGGCGCGATCACAAACGGTCGCTCGCCGGGACTTCCGACCCTTGATCGGGAGGATGGGTCGACCCAGTCTGGAGCGGTGAGAGCAAGCGGACAGCCTGCGCCGGTGATCGATGTACGCCGACACGACGCGGTGATCTTCGATATGGACGGGGTGGTCACCGACACTGCGTCGATACATGCCGCCGCGTGGACCGAACTGTTCGACGCGTTTCTCGCCGAACCCGCCGCCGAGCCGGGCCAGGACCACTCACCGTTCACCGAGGCGGATTACCAGCGATTCGTGGACGGTAAACCCCGCTACAGCGGTGTGGCCGATTTCCTTGCGTCACGGGGAATTTCGCTGCCCTGGGGCGACCCGTCCGATCCGGAGAACGCTGCCACCATCTGCGGTCTCGGCAATCGTAAGGATCATCTGTTCCTGGATCGGCTGGCCCGCGAAGGAGTCCCGGTTTTCGAGTCTACGGTCGCGCTGGTGCGTGAGTTGCGTGACGCGGGGGTCGGTACGGCGATCTTCTCGGCCAGCTGTCATTGTGCTCGCGTGCTCGAGGCGGCCGGTATCGGCGATCTGTTCGCGGTGCGCGTCGACGGGGTCGTCGCCGAAGATCTGCGGCTGCTTGGCAAGCCCGACCCGGCGATGCTGCTCGAGGCCGCGCGTCGGCTGGGTGCGGATCCGAGCCGGACCGTTGTCGTCGAGGACGCCGAAGCGGGCGTCACCGCCGGTCGGCGGGGCGGGTTCGCGCTGGTCATCGGTATCGACCGGACCGGGCACGCCGACCAGTTGCGTTTCCATGGTGCCGATGAAGTGGTCACCGATCTTGCCGAGCTCCGCGTGCGTGCGGGATTCCGGTGTATGTCGGAGGTTCCGGGCGCGCTGGAGTCCTGGCCCCGGATCTCCGCCCTGCTCGATACCGAGAACGTGGCCGTACTGATGGATTTCGACGGTACGGTCGCCGAGATCGTCTCGGACCCGGATGCCGCCATCCTGGTCGACGGAGCGGCGGCGGCGATTACCGAACTCGTCGGCGTATGCCCGGTCGCGATCATCAGCGGTCGCGATCTGACCGATTTGCGGAATCGGGTGGGGTTGGCGGGCGTCTGGTATGCGGGAAGCCACGGCTTCGAACTGGTCGCGCCGGACGGCAGCTATCACGTACATGATGCGGCACCGGCCGCCGAACAGGCGATCGCCGCGGCGGCCGAAGAACTCGGCCGCCGGCTCGGCGATATTCCCGGAGTTCGGGTGGAGCACAAGCGATTCGCCGTCGCGATGCACTATCGCAATGCCGAGCCCGACGTCGTCGCCCGGGCGATCGGTGCGGTGCACGCGGTCGCGCAGCAGCGTGGGCTGCGAGTGACGAACGGGCGCAAGGTCACCGAGTTACGTCCGGATGTGGATTGGGACAAAGGCCAGGCCCTGAACTGGATCCTGGATCATCTACCCGGCCGGGAACTGCCGATCTACCTCGGCGACGATCTCACCGATGAGGATGCCTTCGATGCTGTCGCGTCGCACGGCATCGGAATCGTGGTGCGTCACACCGAGGATGGGGATCGGCGCACGGCGGCGCGATTCGCGGTAGACGGTCCCCGTCGCGTCCGCGACCTCCTCGACCGGATGGCGGGGCCCCTGGGCCGCGAATCCGATTCGGAGGCGGCCGATGCCTGGACACTCGTCTTCGACGGGTACGACCCGCACACCGAGAAACTGCGTGAAGCACTGTGCACGGTGGGCAACGGCTACTTCGCCACTCGCGGTGCCGCACCCGAATCGCGGGCCGGTGAGCACCACTATCCCGGCACCTACGTCGCCGGAATCTACGATCGTCGCAGCGACAAGCTCTCCGGGCGCAAGGTGGACAACGAGAGCCTGGTGAATCTGCCGAACTGGCTGCCGGTGTCGTTCCGGATCGAGGACGGCGACTGGTTCGATATCGACACCGCCGAATTGCTGGCCTACCGACAGGAACTCGATCTGCGCCGAGCGGTGCTCACCCGCCGGTTCCGATTCCGCGATACCGCGGGTCGGATCACAGAGGTCACACAGCGGCGGTTCGCCGCCATGCACCGGTCGCATGTATGCGCGCTGGAGACGACGATCGTCGCCGAGAACTGGTCGGGACATCTGCTGATCCGCTCGGCACTCGACGGCGATGTGCGGAACTCGTTGGTGGAACGCTATCGGGCTCTGTCCGGTGACCATCTCACTTCGGTGCGAGCCACGAAACTGTCCACGGATTCGGTGCTGCTCGCCGCACGGACCAGCCGATCCCGGATTCCGCTGGCGATGGCGGCCCGCAACAGAATTCTCCAGGACGGGAAAGCGATAACCGGCACAGGACAACTCGTCGACCAGGACGGCATGATCGGACACGACATCGAGATTCCGATGACCGCCGGGGCAGCGGTGACCCTGGAGAAAGTCGTCACCGTTTTCACCGGCCGCGACCACGCGACTTCCATTCCGGAGGAGGAGGCCGTTCGCTGGCTGAGCTACCAGCCCGGGTTCACGGATCTGCTGGACGAGCACGCAGCGGCGTGGGAACACCTGTGGGACAGGTTGCGTATCGATCTCGCAGGCCGCGAGAACGCGGTGCGCATACTGCGTCTGCACGTGCTGCATCTGCTGCAGACACTGTCACCCAACACCGCCGACCTCGACGTGGGTGTCCCGGCGCGGGGCCTGCACGGGGAGGCGTATCGCGGACATGTGTTCTGGGATGAGCTGTTTGTATTCCCGGTATTGAATCTGCGCTTTCCCGCGCTGACTCGATCGCTGTTGCGGTACCGCTATCGGCGTTTGGCGGAAGCACGCCGCGCCGCGAGTGAAAATGGTTGCGCGGGTGCGATGTTCCCGTGGCAGTCCGGCAGCGACGGTCGTGAGGAAAGCCAGCAGATGCATCTCAACCCCCGGTCCGGACGTTGGAACCCCGACCCCAGTCATCGGGCGAGACATATCGGCATCGCGATCGCATACAATGTCTGGCACTACTATCAGGCGACCGACGATCGCGAATTCCTCACCGAATACGGCACCGAAATGCTGGTGGAGATCGCCCGTTTCTGGGCGAGCACAGCCACCTACGACGCCGACCGCGACCGCTACCGGATTCGCGGCGTGATCGGCCCGGACGAATTCCATTCCGGCTATCCGGCAACTCCACATGAGGGCATCGATGACAATGCGTACACCAACGTCATGGCGGTGTGGGTGATTCTGCGGGCGCTCGACGCGCTGGAGCTGCTCGCGCCGCGCGATCGCGCCGAACTGATGGAGACCCTCGGGGTCGCGCCGTCGGAGCCGACGCACTGGGCGGAGGTCAGCCGCCGCATGTATGTGCCCTTCCACGACGGCGTCATCAGCCAATTCGAAGGCTATGGCCAACTGGCCGAACTGGATTGGGATCGCTACCGGGAGCGCTACGGTGACATTCAGCGGCTGGACCGGATCCTCGACGCCGAGGGCGACGACATCAATCGGTACCAGGCGGGCAAGCAGGCCGACGTGCTGATGTTGTTCTATCTGCTGTCCTCGGACGAACTCCGGGAACTGCTGGAACGACTGGGATACGATCTGCCCGGGGAGATGATCCCGCGCACCATCGACTATTACCTTGCCCGCACCTCACACGGGTCGACCTTGAGCAGCGTCGTACACACGTGGGTGCTCGCCCGTGCCAACCGTGATCGCGCCATGGAGTTCTTCGACAGTGTCCTGGAATCCGATATCGGGGACATCCAGGGCGGAACGACCTCGGAAGGTATCCACCTGGGTGCGATGGCGGGCAGCATCGATCTGGTGCAGCGCTGTCTGACGGGGCTGGAGACCCGCAACGGGCGTTTGATATTCACGCCGCACTGGCCGGAATCCCTTGGTTCGCTGGAGTTTCCGATCAGCTACCGCGGTCACCGGCTGACCATCCGGATCAGCGGCGACGGCGTGGAAGTCTGGTCGGAGCCGGGCGATCTGCCACCGATCGAAATCGAATGCCGAGGCCATGTCGAGCAGCTCGCACCGGGCTGGACTTTTCGGGTGGAGCGGAAATCGGCACGCCGCGCATCTACATCAGCGACAGCCAATAGTCCTGGCAGGGAACGACCATCAGCAGCTCCACTGTCGACCCGGGCGGTGGCGGCGCGTCACCGATAACGTCTGGACCACTCCTACCGGCCGCGAGTCTGCCGTAATCCCTTTCTGGCCAACCGATTCCGGCTGGCACGACGCGAAGCCGAGATCGCCGAGCTGCGGCCGGCACGGGGCCTCGTGCACGAAGGTGTGATTTCCGGTTCGGCCGAAGTCGCACTGGACTATGCGATCGTCTGTTCGCGGGGCATCTGGGAAATTCGGAACCGGTGGTGCGACGGTGTCATCCCGATCGGAGTCAGCGCATGCCGCGGATTCGGTGGCCTTCGGCGAGATCGCGCATGACATTTCCGGCGAGCCGATGTTGCAGCCGAACCGATAATTTCGGAGCGACCAGGCCGATAACGGCGCCCAATCGCAGCCCTGCCGGCGCGACGTCGAGTTCGGCGATGTCGTGCTCTATCGCCTTGACCACGGCTTCGGCAACGTCGTGAGGTGTGCGTGACCCGACACCCGGTGGGAGCTGTGCACCCGACTTCGCGAACATTCCAGCATCCCGGATGAAGCCGGGATAGATGCTGGAGACCCCGATGCCCCGGTTCCGCATGTCGTCGCGCAGCGCGAGGGTGAAGCCGCGCAGCCCGAATTTCGTGGCGTTGTAGATCGAAGTTCGGCCCGATGCGACCTTGCCCGCCAGCGAGTTGATGAATACCAGATGCCCGCGGCCGCGCGTCTGCATCTGCTCACCCGCCAGCCGCGCCAACAGCATCGGCGCCCGCAGATTCACGGCCACGGCCCGATCTATCTGCTCGACGGTGTAGTCGAACAGCTCACCCGAACCCGGTAACGCGGCATTGGCGACCACCACATCCACCTCGCCCGCCTCGTCGAGCAACTTCTCGACCGCGCCGTCGACCGCAAGGTCGGCAACCACCGGACGGGCGCCGATTCGTGCCGCGATCTCCTGCACAGCATCGGCACGCCGCCCCGACACGATGACGGTCGCACCCCTGGCCGCGCATGCCTCCGCAATCGCCGCACCGAGGCCGCCCGTGGCTCCGGTGACCAGGACTCGTGCTCCATTCAGCTGCATACTGGACTCCCGTCGAATCGAAGTACCGTGCAGAGTGCCGATGCGACCGTTCAACCGGCTATCCGGCCGCGCTGCTCAGGCTACGCGGTGGGGTAGATGTAAGCGCGTGGGTCGGCTACGAAATCCGTTCGGACCACACAGAACCCGCCGCAAGCCGTCAAGCCGACGGCGGGTCGGCGCGGGTGCGAGCGGCTAGACTTTGCGGTTCTCCGATTTGATCATCCAGGCCAGCTTCTCCAGCGCGTCGATGATCTGGTGCAGTAGGTCGCTGGTGCTGGGGTCCTCGGCGTCGACCGCGTCGTGCACGTCACGGACGGTGCCGATCGCGGCGTAGGTTCGTGTCGTGATCAGGTCGACGACGTGGGCGGTGTCGACCTCTTCGGCGGGGAACGGCGGGAGGCTCGTCGTCGCCGCGACCGTGTCGGATCGCCCGTCGGGGACCGCGTCGAGGGCTCGCATCCGCTCGGCGACGGTGTCACTGCCCTCGCGGGCCGCGTCGACGAGGTCATCGAGTTGCAGGTGCAGGTCACGGAAGTTCGAACCCACGACGTTCCAGTGGGCCTGCTTACCTTGCAGGTGCAGCTCGATGAGATCGACTAGTACGCGCTGCAGGCTGGCGGCGAGCTGCGGGGACGCGCTGAAATTCCGGACGTCGTCGGCATGGCGACGATGGGTGCGTTGCTGGGTCCGAGGTGCGGCACTCATGGTTGAACTCCTCTCGGGATCATCATCGACAACAGTTCCCAGTTTATTGGAATCATTCCAGATTGCACAGTTGGATGGATCACTGACATCGCCGATATCGATCCGATTCAGCCCACCGCCGGAGCGCTCGGACGACGGCGCATAGTGCTGGATTGCTGGCGGTATGCTCAGATTCTATAAGTCGGAGATGGAGGTCGCGGGTAGTTCGGGCCGATGACGACGTCCTGCTTCACGAAGGTGTCGCGAGTCTGCTCGCACGCTGCGGTTTGGACGTGGTCGGGCAGGCCGGAGATGCCACGCGACTCTTGGCAGTGGTTCGGGGCAAGTGCGCGGGCGCGCGGCCTGCGGGTCAAGCGGTAGCGCACATGCGCAATGAACGGCGAGGCGACGCCTTCGGTGCCGTTAGTCGCGCCCGATTCATCCGAGAGTCTGGCGGGTCGGTGCGGTGAATTTCGTACCTCGCGCTGTTTACTTGGCAGGGTGCTATTTGTCGAATGCGCAGGTAGCACCGTGAATGCGGTGGTCGATGACCCGGGTCCGGTGGTCAGGTGGTCGCGCCGCCGACATAGCTGCGGGCCGGAATCGATTACGAGGAGGGCTAGTGACGAACAATGTGGTTCGCCGGGTTGTCGGCGTGGTCGCGAAGCTGGGTTTGGCAGCTGCGGTGGTGGGTGCATTGGTGTTTGGGCAGCAGAGCGTTGCGCGCGCGGCGCAGACGACGATATTTCAGCTCCCGCTGGTGAAGATAACCCAAACATCCGGTGTACCAACGCAATTGAGTATCTACTTGACGGCGACCGTCGGTGACAACCCCGGCGTCACCACCTTCGGTGTCGCTGACTCCGGCCCATTCGGCGGTAGCACCGCTCTCGATTCCCACGCCCGTATTCAGTGGGTGAATCTGACGACCGGAGCATCCGGTGTCGCTGACGTAGCGGATCGGGAAACGGCGCAGCCGCCGTGCGGCTGCGCCCCGGTGCCGGTGTCCACCGGAGCAGGTCGGATCATCGCACTCGCCACCGCGGGCGGTCTCGGCATCACCGTGTCCTCGGGGTTCGGCACCTTTACCGCTGTCTGATTCCGGTTATCGAGGATGTCGGTACGGGGCGATGCCGATCTGGGCATCGGATAGCAGTTCGGCCAGGCCGACTTCCAAGTGTTCGGCGGTCCTACGCAGTCCGATCGCCACTGTGCGCGCGGGTGTGTCCGCGCTGCTTTCTAGTCGGATCGGGGCGATGGCCATCCCGTCTATGTCGATGCGACAGATATATGCCGGAACCTCCGCCGACTGGTCTGGGCGGGGCCTCCTGATCGTGACGAGGACCCGCTTGCCACCCACGGCGAGGGTCCTGGTGGCCAAGACCGAACCGCTCCCGGAAGTCATAGCGTCACACTATGACGATCCCTTGGATTGCAAGCCATTTCGACAGCGTGGCGACACGCCCATGCCGAGCTGTGCGGTGTCAGGCGCTAGCGGCGGGCAACGCGGTTGAGCTCGTCTGCCACGCCTGTGCCAGGGAGTCCTTCAAATGACGCTTCAGCCCGCGCACCTTGACGCTATCGGTCCGTTGTGGGTTCAGCGCCTCCTCGACCATGTGCAGAAAGCGCTGTCGCGTGACCCCGAAAGTCACGAGCAATTCGCCCGCGGTGGCGCCGCCGAACGGTGCCCATCGGATCGCGAAACCGATCACGGCTTTCGCCGCCGCGTCCAGCGCCTTCGCGCCCGCCATGAGTTCACATTCGCGTAGCGATGTCCGCACCCACCACGCGTCGTAGCGGGGCTCGACCTCGGGAAGATGCTTCGACCGGACATGGGGCGAAGCACTCCCGCGCTGTGCCGCGGGACGAACGCCGTCCGAATCGGGGGTTGCGTGGCAGACGGCGAACACCGGGAATCGATCGATTCGAGGACGCGGCTCGAATCGCACCCGGACCGGCAGATCCGAAAACGCCGCGACTTCCCCTTCGATCGTCGCGTATACCCACGGCCCCTCGTCGAGTTCCACGATGGCGATCGTCAATGGCATCACTTGCTCATGCGGACGGCTCACACTCCGATGTACGAGCCGCCACGACACGAGCGAACCGAGACCCGACGCTGGCGACCACTCGAGGTCCCAGGACCGGCACGCCGAACATTCAGCGGTCAGCGGTGCGAACAACTTGTTACAGCGCCCACAGCGCCGAATCATCATGGTGTCGGCCGCTTGGACGGGACTGCTGCTGGACTCGTGTGTGTGCTCGAACATGGGAACCTCGGTGTGATAGCCATGAATGCTGTCGCCAACAAGGGTCTGTGTCGGTACGCCCGAACACCACGGTAGAACTACCCTGGGTATACCCATTTTCTGCCATGCGGCTCTATCTTTTGCCCAGGTCGAGTGCTAGCGCACGTGCGTACGCGCGACCCAGGCGGGTATCTGCGCGCGGGTCGGGTAGCCGAGTCTGCACGACGAAACCTGTCACCGATAAGCGCAGGTTACCGACCACGCGAGTGGGCCTACTTCGCTCCATGAGACCTGATCGAGCGGGCCCGATTGCGAGGTTTGTCCTCGAACTGATGGCTAGCTGATCGCCCGGCGCGGGGATGCCGATTGCGGCCCCGACCATGCCCGTCAGGACATACGTAGGCCGACGAAACCCGCGCGAGCTGCGTATATCGGTAGCGAAGTGGGTGATTCTACCCATGTCCACGCGGGCTGGATCTGTGACGCTCGGTGGTGAGCAGGAGGTCGACCTTGACTTCTCACCGTATGAGCCCAACCGATGCGGGTCGCCGCAGGCATGAACCACGGCCACGACAACGTGGAGTCGGCGATGGATAACGTCTGTCGAACCGAAGTCGACGGAATGCGCGTGACGTGGCGATTGATTCAGAATCGGGTGATCTCGATCATCGCCGTGCACGATGCGTCCAACGCCTCCCCGGTGCTGTCGTTCGGCCCCACGAGCTATCCGGATCTCGCACGAGCACGAGAACTCCATCCCGGATTGACCGAGCTATGGGACGCGGTGCGGCACGATTTCTGGACCACACTCATTCCACCACGCCGGAATGAGGCCAGACGACAGCAATGGTGACGGACTGACACAGCGTCACGGTCGTCGAACGATCCAACCAGGCAAGTATCGGAACTCGAATCGCGCGCCCGGTGCTGCGCGGCCACCTCAGGTTCCGGTTGGCTTGGCGCTGATCGGTGGCCGGCCGCCCTGATGACTCGGGCAATGCCCCGTCAGTACCAGTGGTGTTTCTGCCAGAATGCCCAGGCGCCGTCGGGGCTGCCGTAGCGCTCGTTCATGTAGTCGTAGGTCCAGCGAATTTGGGTGAGCGGGTTGAAGCGCCAGTCCCAGCCGTGGGTTTGCATCTTTTCGGCGGGCAGCGCTTGGCCGAGGCCGTAGGCGCCGCTTTGCGGGTTGATGGCGAAGAGGTCCCAACCGCTTTCATGGGTGATGACGGCATCGAAGGCCGGGAACTGGTGCAGTGGTACGACCGTCAGGGCCAGGGCTCGGGTGCCTAAGCGGATCAGTGATGCCGCGAGTCCGACGGGTGTTACCGCAGGATCGTGTGGGCTTGCGGCGGGCGAGGTGACGATGTTGTCGTCGGTCCCGTCGACGGATGTCGTGATGTTGCGGTCCGGTCCGTCGGCGAATGGAATGCTGTTGTCGTTCGGATCGTCGGTGGACGTGGCGATGCTGTCGTTTGGGCTTGCGGTGGGCGTGGCGGCGGTGTCGTCGGTCCCGTCGACGGATGTCGTGCTGTTGTCGTCCGGTCCGTCGGCGGATGGAATGCTGCTGTCGTTCAGATCGTCTGCCGTTGTGGTGACGTAATGGCGCAGACCGTCGGGCGGCGTGGTGGTGGCGTTCGGGGCACTCGCGGATGTAATGACGCCGTCGTTCGGTCTGTCGGCGGGTGTGGCTACGTTCTCGTGCGGACCGCCTGCGGATGCGGTGGCACCGTTGTTCGAGGCGTTGACGGATGTGGCGGCGCCCTCGCCCAGATCGTCGGTGGAAGTCGCGACACCGTCGCCGATCGTAACGATGCCGTCGCACGAATCCTCGGCGACGGCTGGACCGGCACAGACTACGAGCGCACCGACCGCGATTGCGGCCGCGACCAAGCGCAGCATCGGCTCACTCCTTAGATGTGTTTGCCTTCCGTGTATTGAGTTCGCGTGGATCTGCTCGTTCGAATGGTCGAGCCCGGATTGTCTTGCAGCGCAGCGCTGATCGGCTGGCCGAGGAGCCGGGGACGTGGCCGCAGCCGAGATCGAACGAGGAACTGACAGTGGCGATGACGCTGCTGAGGCCGAGCGCCTTGGTGCCCGCGAAAATCGGTCTGCCCTGTCGCGGCGCTGACAAGCGGGCGGCATCGAACACGCAGTCGAGTGCTCCCCGCCGCGTCCGGGTCCTCGACTCACCGAGCTGCCTCCTGACAATGCGCCGAAGTATGCGATGAACGCTATGTCACATCCGTAACAAAACGGACGATTTGGTTCCATAGCGTGTCGGTGTCTGCGGTGTCCCACGCGGTGGGGCACCGGTGTCGCACTATGCCAAGCCGAGTCCGCGCGCGAGTACCGGCCACGATCGCTTCAATTCGTCTTCCGAACATTTCGATCATCGATGTATTCGACATCGGTGATATGCGAACCGTCTTCCGACGCCGTATCCGTAGAAATCTTCGCGGATGTGGTGATCTCGGCCGATGCGGTAGGTGTACCGAGCGTCGTACCGAGCAGGATCCCCACGACAGCGATGCCGAGCGCTGATCGCGCGCGGCACGATTCGGACACCCCTCTGCTTGCACCCCTGTTCATACCCAAGCTTTTAGCATCAGGATTCCGGCCGATGCCGTACCGACACGTCGCAGGCAGGTTCCTGCCGAGCGGAAACCAGGTACGGCCGTGGTCTACCGGCGTTAACATGTCCAGGTAGCTGGAGAAATGCCATGACCCAATGAGTTTCGACTTCAGAGCACTGCGATCCGCGATCGCCGGTCCGGTATTCGCTCCTGACGACGCGGGTTATGACCATGCCCGCTCGATCTGGAACGGGGCCATCGACCGGCGGCCGGCGGTGATCGCCGAGTGCCTGTCTCCCGATGATGTGGCTGCGGCCTTGGCTTTCGCCAGGGACTATGAGCTCGAGGTAGCCGTGCGCGGCGGTGCCCACGGCTACAGTGGAGCAGCGGTCTGCGACGGCGGCATGATGATCAATCTCGGCGTGATGAACAGCGTCGTGGTGGACCCGGTGGGTGGAACGGCCCGGGTCGGTGGCGGCGCCACGATCGCGGAGATGGATGCCGCGACCCAGGCATACGGACTTGCTGTGCCCAGCGGGATTATCAGCGATACCGGCGTCGGTGGTCTCACGCTGGGTGGTGGCATGGGGTGGCTGACCCGAATGTACGGACTTACGATCGATAATCTCGTCTCGGCACAGGTCGTACTCGCCGATGGCCGGATCGTACGGGCATCCGACAGTGAGCATCCGGACCTGTTCTGGGCGCTGCGCGGTGGTGGCGGAAACTTCGGCGTCGTCACCGAATTCGAATATCGCACGCATGAGCTCGGACCCGAAGTGCACGTCGGGCTCTTCTTCTGGCCACTGACGGATGGGGCCGCCGTACTACATCTGGTTCGTGAGTTCATCCCGAGGATGCCGCCCAGGTCGGGCGTGTTGGTCGCTGCCGGGCTATCCGCACCGCCGGAGCCTTTCGTGCCCGCGCATTACCACTTCGTGCGGGGGCATGCCCTTATTGTGGCCGGTTTCGGTACCGCCGAAGAACATGCCGAGATGGTGGCGCCGATCCGCAGTGCGCTCAGCCCGCTCTTCGAATTCGTTTCCCCGACACCCTTCACCGGATTGCAGTCGATGCTCGATGCGGTCGCGCCTTGGGGCATCTACGGATATCAGAAAGCGCTCGATCTCGACGACTTCTCCGACCCGGTGATCGCGGTCCTGACCGACCAGGCCGGGAAGAAGACATCGCCGTTGTCGTACCTGCCGATCTACACCCTCGATGGCGCGTTCACGGACGTCGGTGCGGACGACACCGCATTCGGCGGCGCGCGCACCGCGCACTACGTCTGCAATATGGCGGCCGCCGCCCCCGATGCCGAGGTATTGGCAGCCGACACGGCATGGGTCCACTCGACCTGGGAGGCGCTGTGGCCCTTCGCCGCCGACCCGGGTGGATATATCAATTTCATGACCGAGGCCGGCGAGGACCGGGTCCGCGCATCCTATGGACCGGCCAAATACGCGAAACTGGTCGATATCAAGACCAGATACGACCCGGAGAACGTCTTTCACGGCAACACCAATATCGAGCCGGGCTGATCAGTACACGGTTCCCATAGCGGCGAGAGTCGCCGTTCGGCGTCTGATGACGTCCATTGGCGTGCCGGGGTCGGGCGCGGTTGACCGGCCCGAGTTTCGGGTCAGCCCGCGACGGCCGTGCGCGGATCGGCGCGCTGGACCACGTCCGCGAGCAGGGTGTTGAAGCGGTCGGCGGCCTCGATATTGCCGAGGTGGCCGGTGGGCCAGACCTGGTAGTCGGCCAGATGACCCGCCTGGCTCACGGCCGCGACGATCGGGCGGGTCATCCGCTCGGGCAGCAGGCGGTCTTCGGTGCCCGCGATAACCGTGGTCGGCACCGTCAGGAACTTGGCCGCATCGCCGAGGTCCAGGTCGGCGAGGGCGGCGGCATGCAGGCCGCGGGTGAGCGGGCGACATGAGCGGACGATGCCGAGGGCGAAGTCCACCTCGTCGCGGGTGGCGCGTTTGGACATCACCCGGGCCTTGAAGACCGCGCTGACCGGCCAGCCGCCCGGCAGCGGAATCGGTGCGGTGAGTGCGGTTTCCGCGACGACGAGCGGGACCCGCAAGCTGGCGCCGAATACGGTCACGGGGCGATTGGCCACCATCAGCGGCTTGTTGAACAGCGGCAGCAGATCGGTCTCGTAGCGGATATCGCTGGCCGCGGTATTGGTCATAATGACGGCGCAAGCGCGTCGCGTGACTTGTTCCGGATAGCGGGATGCCCACGCCTGCAGGGTGATTCCACCCATGCTGTGGCCGACGAGAACGGCGCGCCTGCCGAGTGGGAGGGCGGTATCGAGTACGGCTTCGAGGTCGTCGGCGAGCGTTTCCGCGCCGGGGCCGGTACGGCCGAGCGTGCTCTCGCCGTGCCCGCGCTGATCGTAGGTGATCACGCGGTAGCGGTCGGCGAAGGCGTTGATCTGCGGATTCCAGTACTCGATGCAGCAGCTCCAGCCATGGATCAAGACGATGACATCGCCATCGGCGGGACCGTAGGCATGGACCCTGAGCTTCGCCCCGTCCCCGGTGGTGACCGGGATGATGTCGGGCGTGGCGGTGGGCTTGTTGAGCGACGCGGTTCGGTAGGTCCGGGACCGGAGTCCGGCACGATAGGCGGCGGTCAGCGGTTCGTCACCGCGCACGTCCGCCAGCGTCCTCATCGACTTGACCAGCATTCGAGCACTCCTTTGTGTCTGCCGCCACAGTACGAAGCAAGCTGAGCGCTTGCAAGTGCTAGCAGTACCGGTGGCGGAAATCCTGGCGCTATTGGATGGAACGAAATCAGGTCGGCCAACCTTCCTTCCGGAAGAAACATTGAGCACGAGCCTCTTTTCCTGGTCATCGCCCGTCCTCGAGTCACTTGTTACGCCGCCTACCTCGTCGATTTCCCGCCGAAGAGGAATCGGCGAGGCAGGAAGCGGCCCGGGCGAGCCAGGGTACGAATCGGTCGATCCGTTAGGCGATATGTTGCGGTTCGCGCAGCCTGATAGCGGGCACGAGCTGTGGCGGGCCTCGGGCGGCCGCGACTACCTTGGATGCTTGTGGAGATAAGGAATGCGGTATCGGTCGCCACCCACGGGGATCCCCGCCCCGAACATGCGAGGCGCACCGGGCTGCGGGCCATGGGGTGGCCGCTGGTTGCGGCGGGCGTCGGGGTCGGAACCGCGCTGCTGCTGCATTTTCGCGACCCACACAGCGAGGGTTCCTACGGTATCTGCCCGTTATACGCGCTGACAGGGTTCTATTGTCCGGGCTGCGGCGGTATGCGGGGCATGCACAATCTGACCGACGGCCGAATTCTCGATGCGATACACAGCAATCTTCTCGTGCTGCCGCTGGTACTGGCCTTCGTACTGTGGATCGGTGACTGGTCGATCCGGGCCTGGCGCGGTGAGCGGATGCGATTGCCTCGGCTCGGCCGCGCCACGGTGTGGGTGTTCTTCGCGCTGCTCATCGGCTATACAGTGCTTCGCAATACCCCTTGGGGTACCTGGCTGACGCCGGTCTAGCGGCTTTCGGGCAGGCTTCGAATATGACTGATTCGCTGAAGGAACGCGTGCGGGCCAAGCTGTTGCGCCAGCTCCACGAGGACGTCCGGGACCAAGAGCAGGACGATCCGCGCCAGATCTCGGTCGAAACCGATCTCGGCGCACTCGACAGCGTTGCCGAAGACGATCCGCTGATCGAAGAACTCGCGGCCCGCTACCTGGTTTTCTAATGCGAGTTCGTGCCGGCTTGTCCACCGGACGGCGGCAATTGCGGCAGTGGCTCGGTGAACAGCCACGCTTCCCACAGTGATCGCAGCGGCACCAGACTGTAGTGCCCGGCCAGATCGGTGAACTCCTCGGTGCTCACCGATGCGTGCCGATAGCGAATCGTCCACTCGTGCAGTAGCTCCCAGAATGCCAACTCGCCGAGTTCCAGCCGCAAAGCATGCAGGGTGAGGGCGCCGCGCTTGTACACGCGATCGTCGAACATACGCTGCGGGCCCGGATCACCGATGACGATGTTCTGCGGCTCCCTGGACAGATTGTGCCGGGCCGCGCGTGCCAGCTGATCGGCGGTCGGCCCGCCCGCGGCCTCCGACCAGATCCACTCGGCGTAGCAGGCGAAGCCCTCGTGCAGCCAGATATCGCGCCACTGGCCGATGGTGAGGCTATTGCCGAACCACTGGTGCGCGAGTTCGTGCGCGACCAGGCGTTCCGCGCCGCGGCGGCCGTCGCAGTGGTTGGCGCCGAAGACCGAGATGCCCTGCGCTTCGATCGGGATCTCGAGATCGTCATCGGTGATCACGACGGTGTACGCCTCGAACGGATACGGACCGAACTTCTCGGTGAACAGCGCCATCATCTCTGGCTGGCGCTGGAAGTCGTGGTCGAAATGGGTGCGCAGGCGCGCCGGGACGACGGCCTGCATCGGCACCGAACCGCGCGGGGTGTCGATGCGATGTTTCCGGTACGGCCCGATCTGGATGGTGGTCAGATAGCTCGACATCGGTTCGGACTGTTCGTAGACCCAGGTGGTCTGGCTCGCCTTGGTCTGCTTGCGCACCAGGGTGCCGTTGGCCAGCGCGTAGTACGGGGTGTCGGTGGTGATCGAAATCCGGTAGCTGGCTTTGGAACTCGGATGATCGTCACAGGGGAACCAGGATGCGGCGCCGTTGGGCTGACTGGCGACGAGCGCGCCCTCGGTGAGTTCCTCCCACCCGACCTCACCCCACGGCCCGCGTACCGGCTTCGGTATGCCCGCGTACTGGATGACCAGGCCGAGTGCCCCGCCCGCCGGAATCCGCTGCTGCGGGATGATCACGAGTTTGCCGTGCTGATGGTTGTATTTCGCGGCCCTGGTCCCGTTGACGAAGACCTTGGCGACGGTGAGCGCCTGGGACAGGTCGAATGCGAAACGGTCCCGCACGGCGGTGGTCACCGCGGTGATCGCGGCCCGGCCTGCCAGCCGGTTGCCAGCGACCTTGTAGGTCAGTTCCAGTTCGTACCGCGATACCCGATAGCCCCGATTTCCGTTCTGCGGCAGGTATTCATCGATGGGCTCTTCGTAGAACTTGCCCCGCATCAGTTGGCCGCTCCGGCCTCGCTCGGCCTCGGTGCCGCAGTGGACCACGGCGCGATCGGATTGCCCCACCAGCGGGTGGACGGCGGCACGGTGTCCCCGCGCATGACCAGCGATGCGGGGCCGATGGTCGCGCCCGCACCGATACTCGCGGCGGGCAGGGCGACACAATGCGGCCCGAGGGTGGCGCCAGCACCGAGGGTGACGGTGTCCATGGCCATGATTCGATCGTGGAAGAGGTGGGTTTGCACCACACAGCCTCGTTCCACGGTCGCGCCGTCGCCGAGTGTCACCAGGTCCGCCTCCGGTAGCCAGTAGGACTCGCACCATACCCCGCGGCCGATCTTCGCGCCGAGTCCACGAAGCCACAGATTCAGTACGGGGGTGCCGGTCGCGG
>FTJU01002309.1_pt1 | contig 32031 bp, 37 predicted proteins | sample 1658961 | NCBI WGS metagenome assembly FTJU01 (sample SAMEA3914878, study PRJEB12502) | metagenome | biome: forest; material: soil | place: USA | collected 2012-03-12 | depth 0.3 m | reverse complement strand
CTGTGCAAGCCTCACGCTGTGCAAACCTCACGCCGACTGATCGGCAGCGGATCGGTCGGATTTCATCCGGTCGGCATGCACGGTCGCCGGATGGATCGCGATCAGGCCCAGTCCCTCGCGCCGCTTGCAGTGTCTGGCCAGCTCTTCGTATGCGGGTGCGCCGAGCAATTCCTTCAGCTCGGGAGCGTAGGTCTGCCACACCGGACGGCTGCCGACGTGGGCGTCGGGGGACCCCGAGCAGTACCAATCGAGGTCCTCGCCGCCGGGACCCCAGCCGCGCCGGTCGTATTCGGTGATGGTGGTCTTCAGGATCTGCACGCCGTCGGGGCGATCCACCCAGTCCTGGGTGCGCCGGATCGGCAGCTGCCAGCACACATCGGGCTTCACCTCGAGTGGCTCGATGCCTCTGCGCAGTGCCATGGTGTGCAGTGCGCAGCCGACGCCGCCCGCGAATCCGGGACGGTTGAGGAAAATGCAGGCGCCGTCGAATCGCCGGGTGCGCAAGGCGGGCTCGTCCTCGAGTTCGTCGAGCTCCAGATACCCCTTCTTGGTGATCTTGCCGTCGGCGTCGGTTGCCTCATCCATCAGCTGCCAATCGCTCGGTGTGAGCTTTTTCACAGCATCGGTCAGGCGCTTGCGATCATCCTTGTCGGAGAGGAACGCGCCGTGCGAGCAACAGCCGTCATCGGGGCGGTCGCTGAGAATTCCCTGGCAGGCCGGGGTTCCGAAGACGCACGTCCAGCGCGAAAGCAGCCAGGTCAAATCCGCGACAATCACATGCTCGTCATTTGCTGGATCCACGAACTCGATCCATTCACGGGGAAAGTCGAGATCGACCTCCGGCGCCGGATCGATCTTCCCCGCTGGTCGGGGGCTCGTGGAGCCGGTGTTCGCTGCGCCTACCGTCACACTCCAGGACGCTAACAGTTCAGTCGCCTGGGCTAAAGGGCCGGTTCACCCAGTACCGTATTCATGTGCGGCTTGGGGTACTCGATGTCGGAAGCAATACCGTCCATCTGCTTGTGGTGGATGCCCATCGCGGTGGTCACCCGATGCCGATGAGCTCGACAAAGGCCACTCTTCGACTATCGGAGAATATGGATTCCGACGGTCGCATCACCGTCCAGGGAGCCGAACGGCTGATCGCGACGGTGGCCGAATTCGCCAGCATCGCTGAGACTTCCCGGTGCGTCGAATTGATGCCGTTCGCTACCTCCGCGCTGCGTGAGGCGGCCAATTCCGATGAGGTACTGGCCAGGGTCCGCGCCGAAACGGGCGTCGATCTGCAGGTGCTCTCCGGTGTCGACGAGGCGCGGCTCACCTTCCTCGCCGTGCGGCGGTGGTACGGCTGGAGCGCGGGTCGGATCCTCGGTCTCGATATCGGCGGCGGCTCACTGGAAATGACCAACGGCGGTGACGAGGAACCCGATGTCGCGCTCTCGCTGCAACTCGGCGCCGGACGGTTGACCAGGGAGTGGCTGCGCGAGGATCCGCCGGGTAAGCGCCGGGTCGCGGTGTTGCGCGATTGGCTCGACGCGGAACTCGTCGCGTCGGCAAAGCAGCTGCTGGAGGTCGGAAAACCGGATCTCGCGGTCGGCACCTCGAAGACGTTTCGGTCCCTCGCCCGGTTGACCGGAGCGGCACCCTCTTCGGCCGGGCTGCGCGTGCGCCGTACACTCACCAGCTCAGGTCTGCGCCAACTGATTGCGTTCATCTCGAGAATGACGGCCGCGGACCGTGCAGAATTGGAAGGCGTAAGTTCCGATCGGTCACAGCAATTGGTGGCTGGCGCACTGGTCGCGGAGGCGAGTATGCGGGCACTATCGCTGGATACCCTCGAGGTTTGTCCGTGGGCACTGCGCGAGGGGCTCATCCTGCGCAAACTGGATACCGATATGAACGGCGGACTGAGGGCTAAGGCATTGCTGGGTGCCGTTGTGGACGCGAGCGGTAAGCCGGTGCCCGGTAGCGGTCTATCGGGTCCGATCGAAACGGTGTCGTCATGAGTGAGGATTCCAAGCAGCTATCGGTTGCCGAGCTGCTGGCACGCAACGGCCAGCAGGGCGCGGCATCGCCCGGTGGTGGCGGCCGGCGGCGGCGCAGTGGTCGCGGCATCTCGGTGGCCGAGCTGACCGGTGATCTGCCCGCCATTCCGGTCGGCGGCGGGGGTCATTCCGCGCACGCCGCACCCGACCACGACGAACCGGCCTACGAACCACCCGCGCACGAATCCAACGGGTTCGACGTGTCGGGTTACCAACCTGCCGATTTCGAGTCGGGCGGGTACGCGTCCGGTTTCGAAACGTCTGCGCCGGAACCCACTTCGTACGCCGCGCCGGACCCGACGCCGTACGCCGCGCCCGAATTGCCCAACTACTCACCGATATCGGGGCCGATCACCCGATACGACCCCCTATCGGCGTACACGGCTGCGGAGGCACCCGCCGATCCGTTGTCCGAGCCGGGCTGGTCGAGCCGGATCATGCCGGGGCGGGAAATGCCGGGCCCGGATTCGTCGCGACTTGCCGCACCCGTGGATCCGCTGTCCGCGCCGATATCGAATCTGTACGCCCCGGCACCTGATCCGTACGCGCGGGACCCGCTGCCCGATGCCGCCCCCGCGGTCGACGCCGGACGCGTCGGCCGCCGACGCCGGCACGCCGACCCGGAGGAAGAATCCACCGACGTACAGTCGCTGCATGAACTCCCGAGCGTCGGTGGCCGTGGCGCCGACGCCCCGCCCGACCCACAGCAGAACGGCGCGATACCCGGCGGTCGGGCCGCCCGGCGACGGGCGGCGGAGGCGGCGGCCGAGGCGGCCGAGGCGGCCGAGGTCGGACCCGCGACTGTGGGATGGTCGCCGTCCACCGATGGCTTCGCCCCGGAATCCGCGCCGCTGCCGATACCGCCGCTGCCGGACGGTCCGGCGCGATCGGGGCTCGAGCGCGGTGCCCATCCCGAGCTGGACCAGCGAAGATCCGCACGGCGGGATGGTCCGGTCGATGGTGGTCTGCCGGCCTGGTCGGTGCGCAGACGGGTACCGCCGAAGACCAACGCGCCCGAATCCGAGGGCATCCCCACCGCCGCGTGGTCGCTGGCCAGTCAGGATCAACAGCTCGTCTCCGGCCAGACCGTCGCGGGCGACCTGCTGCGCGACGAAATCGAACGTGCCGAGGCGGAGCGGGCGAACGGGCGGGGACGGCGCGGTCGATCGAACCGTGATACCGGTCCCGAGCCGGATGAGGTGTACGACGGTCGAACCGATGTGTACGAACCCTTCCCGACCGGGGATGTCCTCGACGATGACGACGAGGACTTCGACGACGACGATGTCGATGCGGACCATTCGTTGGTTTCCCGCTTGTCCCCGAGACGGGCGCGCCCGCGGATCGCACGCAGGTCGGAGTACGACGCCAATCGCCGACAGTGGATGATTCTCGGCGGTCAGAGCACCGGCGCGGCGGTCGCCGGAATGTTGCTGTTCAAGGGCTTCGAGCGCATGTGGGAAATGCTGCCCTGGGTCGCGCTGTGCTTGGCGATGATCGTCATCCTGGGCCTGGTCGCACTGGTGCGAATATTGCGGCGCACCGACGACATCCTGAGCACGGTGATAGCCGTCGTTGTCGGCATCTTCGTCACCTTGGGACCGCTAGCCTTTCTTCTCAGTACGAACTGAGCAGGGAGCGGCTGTGGGGAAAATCGGGCAGGCGGACGACAGCAGATCGGCGAGCGCGGCCGAGGGGCGCGCTCCCGATCCCGACGTGCACACCGAACCCCATTTGCCCGATGCACCGGCTGGCGGATCCGCCGGTCGGCAGATCCTCGTCGGCCTCTCGACGGCCTCGGTATATCCGCAGAACACCGAGTCGGCGTTTCGATATGCGGCCGAAATCGGTTACGACGGTGTCGAATTGATGGTCTGGGCCGAACCGGCCAGCCAGAGCATCGCCGCGATCCAGTCCTATTCCCGCAAGTATGGTGTGCCGATCCTGGCGATCCACGCACCGTGCCTGCTGATCTCGCAGCGGGTGTGGGGTTCGGATCCGGTGGCCAAACTCGAGCGCAGTGTCCGCACCGCCGAGGCGCTGGGTGCGGGCACTGTGGTGGTGCATCCGCCGTTCCGCTGGCAGCGCAGGTATGCGCAGGGTTTCGCCGATCAGGTGGCCGAGTTGGAGGAGCACAGCCACGTCATCGTCGCGGTGGAGAATATGTTCCCCATGCGGGCGGACACCCTCTTCGGTCGCAAAACCGGGGCGGTGCGCCGCCTGGAGCGCCGCGGCGGCCCGGGTCCCGGTCTGACCGCATTCAGCCCGTCCTACGATCCGACCGATACCGGCTTCCGGCACTACACGCTCGACCTTTCGCATACCGCGACCGCCGGTGCCGATCCGCTGGCCCTGGCCGCGCGGATGGGCCACGGGCTCGCGCACCTGCATCTCGCCGACGGCCGCGGTGCGGCGCACGACGAGCATCTGGTGCCGGGTGAGGGCACTCAGCCCTGCGTCGAGTTGTGCGCAGCGCTGCTGCGTTCCGGTTTCGCCGGTCACGCAGTCGCCGAGATCAATACCCAGAACGCGCGTACCACCCAGGACCGCGCGGGCATGCTGAACCGTACGCTCGACTTCGCCAGGACCCACCTCGACGCACCCGCTCCGGCACCCACGCACGCCAACCAGGTGTGATGCCGCACCGATCTGCCGACCGAGGGGAATTCCGACCGCGAATCGCTGCGTTCTACGCTGTACGAACGCTGTGTCTCGCCGACGCGGCCGATCGACGACAGGAGTGACGATGCCGGAGCTGACCGCTGAACTCGAGCGGGCCATCACGACAAACGCACCCTTCAGCCGGGTGTGCACACTGACCGAACTGATGTCAGCCACCCCGGATACCGGCCGCTACCTGGGCATCATCGATAAGATCTGGACCATCGGCCCGAAGGTGCACGGCGGCACCATGGTCGCGGCCTGCGCCGCCGCGGCCACCCGCTGGCTGCGTGCGTCCGATGCCGCCTTGGTCGCCATGGCACCCATCGCGGCGAGCTCGGACTTCCTCGGCGCACCCGAACCGGGGGAGGTCGAATACGAGGTGCACATCCGCAAGGTTGGTCGCCAGATCTGCCTGGTCGATGTGAATCTGATCCAGAGCGGGCGCACGCTGGTGCGTACCGCGTTCACCTTCGGCCATCTCGACGACGCCGATCCGATCTACGCGACCCAGCACGGTGATATGCCGGCCGAACCGCCCGCCGATGCCGTCGGTTACCGGGATTCGGCGATGGGCAAGCTCGTCCATGTGGCGCGCGGCGCCGATCTGTTCATCGACCGGGATTGGGCGAGATTCCTCGACGGTGCGAAAGGTGAACCGCGCCTGCGTCTTTGGATGCGTCCCTTCGAGGGCGATCAGCAGGATCCCGATATCGCCATGTACTTCGCGATCATGTCCGCCGATATGAGCCCGCCGGTTTCGGTGAACCTCGGCCATTTCGGCTGGGCCCCGACGGTTCAGATGACCACTTACCTGCGCCGGCGTCCGGCCCCCGGCTGGCTGCGAATCATCGCGACCAGCCATGAGGTCGGCGAGCGCATGTTCGACGAGGACCAGCTCATTCTCGACTCCACCGGCGCCGTCGTCGCGCAGAGCCGTCAGCTCGCGCTGGTGCCGCAGCGGCGATAGACCGCCTCTTCCCCCGCGCCGAGCCGATAACGCCGCGCGACTAGCCTTAGGCCCATGACGAGAGTTGCGGTGATCGGTGGCGGTCGCATCGGGGAGGCGTTGATCGCCGGATTGCTCGAATCCGGACGCGCGGTGAAGGATCTGGTCGTCGTGGAGACCCATGCCGATCGGGCCGAACTCATCGGCGACCGGTTCGGCGTGCGGGTCACCGATTCGATCGCGGACGCGATCGTCGGCGCGGATGTCCTGATCATCGCCGTCAAGCCGGGCGATGTGGATACGGTTCTGACCCAGCTCGGCAAGGCCGAACTCGACGTCGACCGCGATCAGATCCTGGTATCGCTGGCGGCGGGTGTGCCGACGGTGCGCCTGGAGAGCAAGCTGCCCGCCGGCTTCCCGGTGGTGCGCGTGATGCCGAATACCCCGATGCTGGTCGGCCATGGCATGAGTGTGCTCGCACCGGGCCGCTACGCCCGGGCCGAACAGCTGGCCGAGGTGACCGAGTTGCTCGGCGCGGTCGGCAAGGTCACGACGGTCACCGAGGCACAGATGGATGCGGTGACCGCGGTCTCCGGTTCCGGACCCGCGTACTTCTTCCTGGTGGTCGAGTCCATGATCGAAGCCGGTGTCGGGCTCGGCCTGACCCGCGATGTCGCCACCGAACTCGTGGTGCAGACCATGGTCGGCTCGGCCGCCCTGCTGGAGAGCTCCGGACAGACCGCCGTGGAGCTCCGCGCCGCCGTGACCTCACCGGCCGGTACCACCGCCGCCGCGGTGCGCGAATTGGAGCGCGGCGGGGTGCGCTCGGCCTTCCTCGAGGCCTTGCACGCGGCGAAGCATAGATCCGCCGAACAGGGTGCGCAAGATGGTGCGGGCGGCAGCGCTTCCTGACGGTATCGGGCGCCCGGCGATCAAACGCCGTGCGGCTGCAGGATGACCGGTCGGTTCCCCGCGTGCAAACCTGATTTCTCACACCCGTCGCAGTAATCCCACTGGTCCCGCTAAGCTTCAAGGAGCACGTGCGTGTCTGTTCCGCTGGTGGGGAAGCCGGCGGCGCGGACGTGCCGGAGGTCAGTGGTGCGATGATGTCTAACAAGATGTCTGCGAATAGCTCGGGGACGTCGCCGGGAAGTTCCGGACCATCGGGTGGCCGGGCCGGCGCCCGAACCCAAGGTGGTGCGGCGACTCCGTCGCAATCGGTGCTGGGCGGAGGTACTCAGTTCCTCACGGTCGCCGAGGTTGCGAATCTTATGCGGGTATCCAAGATGACGGTCTATCGGTTGGTGCACTCGGGTGAGTTGCCCGCCGTGCGTGTCGGTCGTTCGTTCCGAGTGCATGCCAAGGCGGTGCACGACTACCTGGAGACGTCCTACTTCGACGCTGGATGAGGCGGTTTCATCAGCTTGTCGGTGTCCCGGTAGGATGAACCCTCGGTTCGTGTGCGCCTGCCGGCGGCACCGCTTTGTGGTGTCCGGTGCCAGCTAGCGGCGCGGACGCTGAAATAGGCGTACGTGATTGGCGTGCGCGCCGAGTAGAGAGAACGCGAGGACAGCCCTATGGGTTCTGTGATCAAGAAGCGCCGCAAGCGCATGTCGAAGAAGAAGCACCGCAAGCTGCTTCGCCGCACGCGTGTTCAGCGGCGCAAACTCGGCAAGTAAGTCCTGCCGCAGCGACCGCTTCCAGGTCGCTCGAAAGGGTTAGCGCGTTAACTGGAGAGCCCGTCACCGATTGGTGGCGGGCTTTTCTGTTTGAAACAGCGAATTTTGAAAGCTGCTTGTGTTTCGGGTGACTGAAGTCATCGTTAGAACCTGGTTAATACCGTCGGCGTCGCGGAGTCGACCCGCTACTCTGGTACCGCAGCAATTGGAATTGGGGGCTGTCACAGTTGGGATCCGGTGCGATGGGTTCTGAGATACGGGATGGACACACACCCAAGGTGGTGATGGTGACCGGTGCCAGCCGATTCTTCGGCGGCAACGTGATTGCGCGTTTGGCCCAGGACCAGAACATCGAACGCATCCTGGCCGTCGACACCATGACCCCCGGTCGCGAGTTGCAACGGCGCATGGGACGCGCCGAATTCGTGCGTGCCGATATTCGAAATCCCTTGATTCGCAAGGTGATCGGTGGCAATGAGGTCGATACGGTCGTACACGCCGCGATGCTCACGCATCCACCGGCCGGCGGCGGCCGGGCGGTGATGAAGGACCTCAATGTCCTCGGCGCCATGCAACTGCTCGCGGTATGTCAGAAATCGCCTTCTGTGCGGCGCGTGGTGGTGCGCTCGACCTCCGCGGTGTACGGATGTAGTGCGAAGGATCCCGCGAAATTCACCGAAGAAATGAGCGCGCGAACACCACCGAGTGGTTGGTTTGCCCGCGACATGATCGAAATCGAAGGATTCGTCCGCGGACTCGCGCGGCGTCGTCCCGATATCGCCGCTTCGATTTTGCGTTTGGCGCCCATTGTCGGCCCGCGATTGGCCGGACGCGGTGTGCAGTACCTGCGTTCACCGGTCGCGCCGACGGTCATGGGTCGCGATCCGCGACTGCAGTTGCTGCATGAGGAGGACGCGATCGCCGTCATGGCGCACGCGGCCCGGCAGGCACCCGGCGGCACCTACAACATCGCCGGCGACGGCGCGCTGTTGTTATCACAGGCCATCCGGCGCGCGGGCTGGATCGAGCTGCCGATCCCGTGGCTGGTCTTCCGCGCCGCGGGCCGCGCACTGATGGGCCCGATCATGCGGGATTTCACCAGTGAGCAGATCGACTATTTCCATTTCGGCTGTGGTCTCGACACCACCCGGATGCGCACCGAACTCGGGTTCGTCCCGCGCTGGACAACGGTGCAGGCATTCGACGACTTCATCGGGGGCGCAGCGTCGCGGCCCGTCATCGATCCAGCGTGGATCGATGCCGCAGAACATAGACTGCTCGGCCTTTTGGGGGCCGGTACGGGAGCACATACATGAATGACGTAGCAAAAGTCATCCAACTCCACGATCTGAATATCGAAACGCGCCAGCGGAGCGCGCAGCGGCGGCGGCCGGAGCCGCTGACCGGGGAGGTCACGCCGAGCCAGGTGGTGACCTCGCTGACCGAACGTCTCGCAGCCGTCGAACCGACGGCGCCGCATTCGGCGTCGGATATGCTGCGTGGCGCCATCGGTAAGCAGATCCGCGCCACCGCGGATTTCGCGCGTCGTCGGCTCACCGGCGACTATCAGGTCGACGAATTCGGCTTCGACGAGGATCTGCTCGAATCGCTGATCCTGCCCGTGCTGCGGCCGCTGTCGGATTATTGGTTCCGTGTGCAGGTCAACGGGATCGAGAACATGCCGGAGGCGGGCGGCGCGCTGATCGTCGCCAACCACGCGGGTACCATCCCGCTCGACGGGCTGATGTTGCAACTGGCGATCCACGATCGGCATCCGAAGGAACGTGCGCTACGCCTGCTGGCCGCCGATCTCATCTTCGAAATGCCGCTGCTCGGTGTGCTCGCCCGCAAGGCCGGGCACACCCTGGCTTGCCGTCCGGATGCCGAAAGGCTTTTGCGCGCAGGTGAATTGACCGGTGTCTTCCCGGAGGGTTTCAAGGGTGTCGGTAAGCAGTTCACCGACCGCTACAAGCTGCAGCGCTTCGGCCGCGGCGGATTCGTCGCGGCGGCGGTGCGCACCGGTACGCCGATCATTCCGTGCTCGATCGTCGGCTCGGAGGAGATTTATCCGAAGCTGGCCGATATCAAGCCGCTCGCGCGGCTGCTCAATGTGCCGTACTTCCCGGTGACGCCGCTGTTCCCGCACTTGGGTCTGCTCGGTGCGGTGCCGTTGCCATCGAAGTGGTACATCGAATTCGGCGAGCCGATCGCGACCAACGGCTACGAGGTCGAGGACGCGGACGATCCGATGACCATGTTCGAGGTCACCGATCAGGTCCGCGAAACCATTCAGCAGACCCTCTACAAACTGCTCACCAAGCGCCGCAACCCGTTCACGGGCTAGTGTTCGCGGCGTCGAGTGACCGCGGCGGCGACCGCGCCACCGGCGGCGCCGAGTGCCAGCGCCGTCGGCACGCCGATCTTGGCGGCCTTGCGTCCGGTGCGGAAATCACGGATCTCCCAGCCGCGATTCTTCGCCACCTCGCGTAGGTCCGAATCCGGATTGATTGCCACCGCGGTGCCGACCAGCGACAGCATCGGCACATCGTTGTGGCTGTCGGAGTAGGCCGTGCAACGCTTGAGGTTCAGGCCTTCCCGGATCGCGAGCGTGCGCACCGCATGCGCCTTACCGAGTCCGTGCAGGATGTCGCCGACCAGTCGTCCAGTGAACTTGCCGTCGACGCTCTCGGCGACCGTGCCCAGCGCGCCGGTCAGTCCGAGCCGCTTCGCGATGACCTGCGCCAACTCGACCGGGGTCGCGGTCACCAGCCATACCTGCTGCCCCGCGTCCAAGTGCATCTGGGCCAAAGCCCTTGTGCCGGGCCAGATCTTGTCGGCGATGATCTCGTCGTAGATCTCCTCGCCGAGCGCGGCGAGTTCGGCGGTCGGGCGGCCGGCGATGAACGCCAGCGCCTTCTCCCGGCCCGCGGCCATATCGGTGCTGTTCTCCTTGCCGGTGATCCGGAACTTCACCTGCTTCCAGGCGACGTCCACCAGATCGGAGGTCTTGAAGTATTTGCGTGCGGCCAGGCCGCGAGCGAAATGCACGATCGACGCGCCCTGCACCATGGTGTTGTCGACATCGAAGAACGCCGCCGCGGTCAGATCCCGCGGCACCTCCGGGCCGGCGGCTTCGGCGAGTTCGGCATCGTGCAGCGACAGCGCCGCCTCGGCACTGGCCTCACCGGCCAGATTGGCCCGCAGCTCCTCCTCGCTCGGGCCGAAGGGGCTGCGAGAGATGCGTGCGAGCTGGTCCTGCAGACCCTGGCCGAGCCGACCCTGATTCCACCGCACCGGAAACTCACCGAATCGTCCCGCGATGAAACCTGCCTTTGCCACCTTCGATCGTTCCGGCACCAGTACCTCCGCCCGTCGCGCGAACCACAACCACATTAGCTGCCCACGGTGACAGTCACGGCACTACCGCGCGCTCGGATCGGGGCGCGGCGACGGGATTTAATATCGGCCATGACCAATCCCACACATTCGGTGACGCTGCTGACGAGATCGGGCTGCGGGCTGTGTGTCATCGCACTCGAGCAACTCCGGGCGATCTGCGCCGATTTCGATATCGAGCCATCGACTGTCGATGTCGACGAAGCCGCAGGAACCGACCCTGGCCTGCGCGCGGAGTACGGTGACCGGCTTCCCGTTGTGCTTCTGGACGGTCGTGAGCACAGCTATTTCGATGTCGACGAGCCCCGATTGCGGGCCGACTTGACTCGCTGAGAGATTGCTGATCCGGCCCGATTCGGCCCCGCTGCTGGTCGCGGCGGAAACTGAGGCCAAATTCACCGACTTTGTGAAGGGCTGCACAAGCGGTTACGGTGGTGGCACGCGACCCGCATGCCTAGGCTGCGGATCCACCCAGCATTCCGAATACTTCGACCATGGCACCGGACCGCGCCGGGCCCGAGATCGAACGACGAACCGGACCTCGCCGGAGGCCGGAACGAGGAGCCGACGACGTGACAGAGCAGCATGAGGCGCCGAACGGCGTCTCCGGCAGGGCTCTGCAGAAGGACATCCCGCAGGCCACCGTGGCGCGGCTGGCCACCTATCTCCGGGTCCTCGCCATGTTGGCCGACGACGGTGTTGCCATCGTATCGAGTGAGGAACTGGCTGTCGCGGCGGGTGTCAATTCGGCCAAGTTGCGCAAGGACCTTTCCTTCCTGGGCCCCAACGGTGTTCGGGGTGTCGGCTATGACGTGGCCAAGTTGCGCACCAGGATCGAGGATGTGCTCGGGCTGTCGCAGGGACATCGGGTGGTACTGGTCGGCGCCGGAAATCTGGGCCGGGCCCTGGTGGGCTACGGCGGGTTCCGGCGGCGCGGCTTCACCGTGGTCGGCATGTTCGACAACCATCCCGAGGTGATCGGCAGGTCGGTTGCCGGTCTGGTGGTACGTGATGTCGCCGACCTGGCCGCGGACATCGAGGCATTGAAACCGACCATCGCGGTGCTGACCGTGCCTGATGACGCGGCACAGGATGTCTGTGATCTGCTGGTCGCCTCCGGTGTGCAGTCGATTCTGAGCTTTGCCCCCTGTGAGCTGACCGCACCGGAGACGGTGGAGGTGCGCCGGGTCGATCTGGCGGTCGAACTGCAGATGCTGTCGTTCGAGACCGCGCGCAATGCGCCGCCGCTACCCGAGGTCGCGCACGCCGTTTCGTCCGGCCGCATCGCCCACCGCGCGCCCGCGCACACCGCTGCCGGACATCCGGCACTCAAGCACTCGACGACCTCGCATTCGGCAACGGAGCCATCCAGCAAGGGATCGGTGGTTACACCATGAGCATTCTTTTAGTCGGGATTTCGCATCGCAGCGCGCCCGTCTCGATTCTGGAGAAGGTCGCGATCACCGACGCGGACCGGCCCAAGCTGATCGATCGAATGCTCACCTCGAGCCACGTGGCCGAGGCGATGATCGTCTCCACCTGCAACCGCGTCGAGGTCTACGCGGTGGTGGACGCCTTCCACGGTGGTCTCGCCGAGGTCGGTGAACTGCTGACCAAACATTCCGGACTACCGCTACCGGATCTGACCAAGCACGCCTACGTGCGTTATAGCGAGGCCGCAGCCGAACATCTGTTCGCGGTTGCCAGCGGCCTGGATTCGATGGTGGTCGGCGAGCAGCAGGTGCTCAGCCAGATCCGTGGCGCCTACGCCTCCGCCGATGCCCAGCAGGCGGTCGGGCGGACCCTGCACGAACTCGCGCAGCACGCACTGCGCGTCGGTAAGCGGGTGCATTCGGAGACCGGTATCGACCGGGCCGGTGCGTCGGTGGTCTCCGTGGCCCTGGATAGGTCGCAGCAGGTGCTCGGACCACTCGCCGGACAGACCGCCGTGGTGCTCGGGGCCGGGGCGATGGGTGGACTCGCGGTGGCGCATCTGTCGCGAGCGGGCATCGGCCGCATCATTGTGGTGAATCGCACTCCCGCCCGCGCCAAGCGGCTCGCCGCGACCGCGCGCAGTCACGGAGTCGCGGCCGAGTCGATGGAATTGTCGCGGCTGACCGAGGCGATGTCGGCCGCGGATGTCGTGATCACCTGTACCGGCGCGGTCGGGGCGGTAGTGACGCTGGCCGATACCCATCGCGCACTGTCCGAACGTGAGCGCGCCAGCGAGGTCGAGCGGCCGCTGGTGTTCTGTGATCTCGGGCTGCCCCGCGATGTCGAACACGCCGTCGCCGGACTGCCCGGTGTCACCGTCATCGATATCGAGACCTTGCAGCGCGATCCGGCGGCCGGTGCGGCCGCCGACGATACCGCGGCCGCCCGCTCGATCGTCGCCGACGAACTCGCGAAATACCTTGCGGGCCAGCGCATGGCCGAGGTCACCCCGACCGTGGCCGCGCTACGGCAGCGCGCGGCCGACGTGGTCGAGGCCGAATTGCTACGCCTGGATTCCCGGCTGCCCGGACTGGCCGATCCGGAACGTGACGAGGTGGCACGCACGGTGCGTCGCGTGGTCGACAAGTTACTGCACGCGCCGACGGTGCGCGTCAAGCAGCTGGCCTCCACGCCGGGCGGCGATACCTATGCCGAGGCGCTGCGCGAACTGTTCGAGCTCAAACCCGGTGCGGCGCAAGCGGTCGCGACCCCGATGGAGATCAGTCCGATCGGCGACGAACATACCGCGATTCGTTTCGTCGGTGACGGCGAGATCGCACTGGCCGACGACTTCACCGCTGGACACCGCGGTGAAGAACAGGGGCAGAGGGCATGACAGCTGTGCAGGAAGAGGAAAACGTGACCGCAGGCAGCATTCGCGTGCCATGGCGGATCGGCACCAGAGGCAGTTTGCTCGCCCGCACCCAGGCGGGCACCGTCCGCGACGCCCTGATCGCGGCGGGACACGATGCGGAGCTGGTGCTCATCAAGACCGCGGGCGATCTTTCCGAGGATCCGGTGCAGCAGATCGGTGTCGGCGTCTTCACCTCGGCACTGCGCGACGAACTGGCCGTCGGAAATATCGATATCGCGGTGCATTCGTACAAAGACCTGCCGACCGCACAGGATCCGCGTTTTACCGTCGCCGCGATCCCGCCCCGCGAGGATCCGCGCGACGCACTGGTAGCGCGCGACGGTCTGGTGCTCGGTGAGCTGCCCGCCGGTGCCAAGGTCGGCACCTCGGCACCGCGCCGTGCGGCCCAATTGCGCGCGCTCGGGCTCGGCCTGGAGATCGTCCCGCTGCGCGGCAACCTCGACACCCGGCTGCGCAAGGTCAGCGCGGGTGAGTTGGACGCGGTCGTGGTGGCCAGGGCGGGACTGGCCAGAATCGGTCGGCTCGACGCGGTCACCGAGGCATTGGAGCCGGTGCAGATGTTGCCCGCGCCCGCACAGGGTGCGCTGGCCGTCGAATGCCGCAGCGATGACACCGAATTGCTCGAGGCGCTGACCGAACTCGACGACGCCGCGACCCGCGCGTCCGTCATTGCCGAACGGTCGCTGCTATCCGAACTGGAGGCCGGTTGCACCGCGCCGGTCGGCGCGATAGCCGAGGTCGTCGAATCGCTCGACGATGACGGCAGAATTGTCGACGAACTCTCGCTGCGTGGTTGTGCGGCAGCCGTCGACGGATCCGATGTCTTGCGAGCCTCCGTGGTCGGCGCGCCCGAGCGCGCAGCGGAGCTCGGCCGCGAGTTGGCCCGGGAACTGCTCGATCTGGGCGCCCGCGAACTGCTCAGCACACCGGAATCAGCGGTTAACCCGCCCACTGACTTTTTCAATTCCAGCCCAATGGAGAACAGCCAATGAGCGAGCGCAGCGAGCGAATCAACAGCACAGCGCCCCCGGCGATGTCCGTGCCGAGCGCCAGCGAGGTGCGGGCATGAGTCGAGCAACCAAGAAGCATCCAGGTCGGATCCTGTTTGTCGGGTCGGGGCCCGGCGACGCGGCACTGCTGACTGTGCGTGCGCGCGAGGTGCTGGGGCGGGCGACATTGGCATTCACCGATCCCGATGTCGACAAGGGCGTTCTCGCACTGATCGGTATCGCGGTCGAGCCGGGCGAGGACGGTGAGCGTCCAGTGGACGTGCGGCCCGCGCTCGGCGACCCCACCGAGGTGGCCAAGACGCTGATTGCCGAGGCCCGCGCCGGGCACGATGTAGTCCGGGTGGTCGCGGGTGATCCGCTGACCACCGATTCGGTGATCGCCGAGGTCAACGCGGTGACACGCTCGCATATGGTCTTCGAGGTGCTGCCGGGGCTGCCCAATGGTTCCGCGGTGCCGAGTTTCGCCGGTATCGCGCTCGGCTCCGGACATACCGAGGCCGATGTGCGTGGTGAGGTCGACTGGGCCGCACTGGCCGCCGCGCCCGGTCCGCTGGTGCTGTCGGCGACCTCGGGCCATCTCGCCGAAACCGCGAGTGCGCTGGTCGAACACGGTATGGCACCGCAGACCCCGGTCGCGGTGACGGTGCGAGGCACCACCCGCCAGCAGCGCACCATCGAGGCCACCCTGGCCACGCTCAACAGTGCCGCCTCCGAATTGGTCGGCCCGCTGGTGGTGACCATCGGCAAGGTGGTCGCGCAGCGGTCGAAGATGTCGTGGTGGGAGTCGCGGGCGCTGTACGGCTGGACCGTGCTGGTGCCGCGCACCAAGGAGCAGGCATCCGAGATGAGCGAGCGGCTGGTCACCCACGGCGCCATTCCGATGGAGGTGCCGACCATCGCGGTCGAGCCGCCGCGCAGTCCGGCGCAGATGGAGCGCGCGGTCAAGGGTCTGGTCGACGGCCGCTACCAGTGGGTGGTGTTCACCTCCACCAATGCGGTGCGCGCGGTATGGGAGAAGTTCGCCGAATTCGGTCTGGACGCACGGGCCTTCTCCGGTGTGAAGATCGCCTGCGTCGGCGAGGCCACCGCGGATAAGGTGCGCTCGTTCGGCATCAATCCGGAACTGGTGCCGAGCGGTGAACAGTCCTCCGAGGGCCTGCTCGCCGACTTCCCGCCCTACGACGACGTTTTCGACCCGGTAAACCGAGTCCTGTTGCCGCGCGCGGACATTGCCACCGAAACCCTGGCCGAGGGTCTGCGCGACCGCGGCTGGGAAATCGATGACGTGACGGCCTACCGCACGGTGCGCGCCTCGCCGCCGCCCGCCGAGACCCGCGAGATGATCAAGACCGGTGGTTTCGACGCGGTCCTGTTCACCTCGTCCTCCACGGTCCGCAATCTGGTCGGTATTGCGGGTAAACCGCACGCGCGCACCATCGTTGCGTGCATCGGCCCGAAGACCGCCGAGACGGCCATCGAATTCGGCCTGCGCGTGGATGTGCAGCCGGAGGCCGCCCAGGTCGGTCCGCTGGTCGAGGCATTGGCCGAGCATGCCGCTCGCCTGCGCGCCGAGGGTCTGCTGCCCCCGCCGCGCAAGAAGAGCCGCCGCGGCCGCTGATTATCCGTGGCCTACCGGTTGGGCGGCGAGGGCAGGTTTTTCGAGCGACCTGCAGGCAGTCGATAGCGTCGGCTCCCGCCGCACAACCGGAGCCGCCACAACCGTCGAGCTCCGTTGATCAGCGGCTGTAGCGCAGCAGGGTCCGTACCAAGCGGCAGGTGGTGTCGGACGGCGGCCGGATATCGATGAGTTCGGCTGTGCGCCGGATCCTTTCGTTACTGGCCTGGCTCGGCAGGTAGATCCCGGAGTCCAGCAGGGCGATGGTCAGCCGCATCGCCTTGAGTCGCCGATTGTGCGAGATGTACCACTTGCGCGGCCGTCCGGCAGGCAGCGGCCGCTTCTGCAGCGGAACATAGGGACGATCGATAACCTTCGACTTCGGTGCGGTTTTGGGCACGGTGGCGTCCTCCCGTCGCAATCGGGAACCTGGTGCGATTCCCTCGAACACGTTTTCGATTTTACTCCTCCACACCGACAAAAACGCCTGCCCACAAGGCCTTTCAGCTGCTGTCCGCGCGGCGGATCCACCTGCTGGGTCTGCGTTCGGAGTTCGTGTGGGAGTTCGAGCGCTCGGTAGGGCGCGGCGTGGCGGCGCGTTCGAGCCAGTAGCGGGCATCCTTGTGCGCCTGGGCTTTTGCCGTGGCGGTCGCAGCCGGGGTGTCGGTATGCACGGATTGCTAGCGCAGGAATCGCGCGGGCTGGAACATCGAATCGGCATCGCCTGCCTCGGCGCCGCGGCGCAACCACCGATCGCCCTCGACCCGGTCGCCGTGGTCGACAACAATCGCGCCGAGTACGGCCATGGCCGGTCCGCTGCCTTCGGCGGCGACACGGCGAAACCACTGCTCGGCCCCGGCCGTCTCACCCGCCTCGGATAACCGCTGCGCCAACTGGACGATCACGCCCGGATCCCACCACGCGCCAGTCTGCGCAGCCCTTCCCAATCGGCGCGTCGCCGCGGCATAGCGAATTGTCGCCGAATCCATCCCACTGATCGATCGGCGCACCCGCCGCTTGTGACGCGCATTCGGACCGAGCGTATGGTGCGTTTTATGACCGGATTGGACCGCCCGCGGCGGTTGCGCCGTACCCCCGCCCTGCGCCGTCTCGTGGCCGAAACAACTCTCGAACCACGGCAATTGGTGCTGCCGATGTTCGTCGCCGACGGACTCGACGAGCCGCGCGAGATCGGCTCCATGCCGGGCGTCCTACAGCATTCGATGGATTCGCTGCGCAAGGCGGCGGTCGATGCGGTCACCGCGGGTGTGGGCGGGCTCATGCTCTTCGGTGTGCCGCTGCCCGAGGACAAGGACTCCACCGGCAGCAAGGCCAGCGATCCCGACGGCATCCTCAACCGGGGCCTGCGCGCGCTCGCGGACGAGGTCGGCGATGCGACCGTGGTCATGGCCGATACCTGTCTGGACGAATTCACCGAGCACGGGCACTGCGGCGTGCTGTCCGCGGACGGTGCCGTCGATAACGACGCCACTCTGCACCGCTACGTGGAGATGGCGCTCGCACAGGCCGAGGCCGGTGCGGATCTGCTCGGTACCAGCGGCATGATGGACGGCCAGGTCGGTGCGATCCGGCGCGGTCTGGACGCGGTCGGGCGCACCGATACCGGCATCCTGGCCTATGCGGCGAAGTACGCCTCGGCGTTCTACGGTCCGTTCCGCGAGGCGGTCGCCTCCTCGCTGGAAGGGGATCGGCGCAGCTACCAGCAGGATCCGGCGAATCGCCGCGAGGCGATCCGGGAACTGCGACTGGATCTGGCCGAGGGCGCCGACATCGTGATGGTCAAGCCCGCGATGTCGTACCTGGATATTCTGCGCGATGTCGCCGACCAATCGACTGTGCCGGTGGCCGCGTATCAGATCTCGGGCGAGTACGCGATGATCACCGCCGCTGCCCAGCGCGGCTGGATCGACCGCCGCGCCGCCATCCTGGAATCGCTGATCAGTATCCGCCGGGCCGGCGCGGATATGGTGCTCACCTACTGGGCGACCGAGGCCGCGCACTGGCTGTCGTGACGAATCCACTCAGACCCGGGGGTTCGGAATCCGAGAACCCGAACTCGCTCGAGTCGGAATCGTCGAGCCCGGAGTCCACCACACCGCGGCCATCCGGCGAGTCGAGTAATCCGGATTCACCGGATCGCGAGTCGAGCGGTTCGAATCCATCGGATACTCCGGAACCGAATCCGGCCGCGCCACTTCCAGAGGGTGCGCACCCGGCAACGGCACATCCCCCTGGGCCGCGGGGCGCTGAGTCGTCCTTGGAGTCACCGCATGCGGCGGTGCCCGGGGCGTATGCGCCGATGCCCTATCCGCCACAGATGTATCCAGCGGGGCCGTACCCGCGCGGGCCTGTTGCCGGGTCGTCGCGGCCGGAACCGCCGGAGGATATTCGGACGGCGCGGCAATTGTGGTGGGGTGTAATCGGATTCGGCATTGTGCAGATGATCGGTTCGGTTTTCGCGGCATTTCAGCAGCGCAGGGATTTCGCCCAGAAGATGTTCGACCAGGTGCACATCAGCGATCCGAATTTCACGATGGCCAATGCGGAGCTGATGGTGTCGTTGGCGTTTGTGGTCGCTGTAATGATCGGGTTGGCACTGGCCGCGTTCGCTTTGTTGTTCGTGCACCAGCTTGTGCGCGGAAAGCTATGGGCGCGCACGCTTTTGACCGCGATAGGCGTCTGGTTGATGGTGGTCGCGGTCGGAACCCTGTTCGCGCTGGAAGCGGTGACCGGGGCGGCCTCGCTGGTGGCCGGTGCTGCGGCGATCGTGCAGGGCGTACTGGCGGCGGGCGCGGTGTATCTGAGCCACCGTCCGGACTCGACCGCGTACTTCCTGATGAATCGCAGATGAGCGGAAGCCGGAGCGGTCCGCGAGTTTTGTCAAGAAATCGGCAGCATGTATCGTGAGGGTTGTCACAGAGGACATGGGAACCGGAAGTCGTTCGTTTTACGTTGTATTACGTTTTGTAAGTACGTCGACCCGATGGTTCCGGGAGATCGGAGGCATCGATGCGAGTGGTGATCCAACAGCCGCAGAGCCTTCGACGAGATCTGCTCGTGCTGAGCCTGCTGATCCTGTTCGCATTGGTCACCGTCGCGCTGCTGATACTGCCCGGCGTGGTCGGCTGATCAGGGGCCGGATGTCGATTCCCGCTGCCGTGCTCGGCGCGACCGGGAGCAGGGCGTGACGGCTTCTGGGGACGGCGTGACCATCTTGTACGCCGAACCAGGCGCGCGCTGGCGTTCGGTGGCCTACGGGCCGTTGCTATGTCTTGTCGTGCTGATTCTGGAATTGGTGACCGCCGCCCAGGTGCACTGGTTCGCCCTCATCTTCTGTGCCGCGCTGATCGCGGGTTTCGTTGTGTTGCAGGTGATCGCGGGGCAGCGGCATGTGAGCGTCGAGCTGACCCCCGCCACGCTGCGCGAGGGTACCGAGACGTTGCCGCTGGCGGCGATCGACGCGGTGCTGCCCGAGCGGGACGAGGACGCCTGGGATGACGAGGACTGGGAATCGGCGCGCTCGCTCGGCGAATTGAGCGGGGTGCCACGCCGACGCAGGGGCATCGGGCTGCGGCTCGTCGGTGGTGAACTGGTCCAGGCTTGGGCGAAAGATCATCGCGGACTGCGGGTCGCGCTCACCGAAGCGCTCGGCGGGACCGATGCCGATAAAGTCACCCGGACCGAGGAAACCGAAGACATCGAGAACGGAGCGGATCGTTGAGGCGCTTGATCGCGGTCGGTGACCGGATGTTGACGGCATTGGTGGAGTTCACCCTCGGACTCGGCTGCGCGATTCTCGCGGTGGTGAGCTGGCGCAACGGGCTGATCAGCACCAGCTTCGCGCCGTCGGGCGATGTGCCCGGCTTCGATGCCACCCGCTACAGCGCTCCGTGGTTGGTGCTGGCCGCTTTCCTGGTCATGGTCTCCGGAGTGCTTGCCATCGACGCCATCGCGCGCACCGTCCGCGCGGTGCGTTCGCGCTGAACGAGGGCAATCACCGGCGATCGGCATCGCCTGGGCTGTACGGTCGTGGGTCTCGCGGGAACATCGCAGCATGACCCTCCCATTGTTCTTGCTGCTGAATCTGCTGCCGGTCCCGTTGGACTGCCTGCTGACCACTGGATTCGCCCTGTTCTGCCTGGGCATCACCGCCTAGCATCGTCCGGACTATCCCAGACGTGCCTGGCGCATCGGCGGCGGCTGCACTAGCGTGCAACTGCCGCAGCCGCGAGGTGTGACGGTCGGCATTCAGTGAATACTGTTGTGGCCGTTATGCTTTCGGCCGGTATCCAAACTGTGTCGACTGGGAGAGATGCTTGTGATTCGTTTTGCCGGAAAAGTGTGCGCTGCGGTCGTCGTGGCGGCCGCGATCGGTGCGGCGCCCGCATGGGCCGCGCCGGGTCTGCCGCTGGAGCCCACCGCCCAGACCGACACTCAGGTCGAGGTGGCCCAGCCGGCGCCGATCTTCGTACCCGATTCGGGTTCGGCGAGTGTGTACAACAACTTCATGTGCCAGCTGCACACCATCTCGGCCTCCGCGCCGTGCATGTACACCTAGCTCCAGTTCTGGTAAATGTCCAGCATTCGGCCGCCCCTCGTGCCGGGTGCGTTGACGTACAGGATGACGGTGCCGTCCGGATGATCGGCCGCCTCCGTAATGACCTGTCGCAATGAGGCGTGCACGCCGCCGTTCTGGTCGTGGTAGATCTCGGTATCGCTTTTGAGTCCGGCGCCGATCCGGTCGAGCGGTACCACCATCGTGACCAATGCGGGCAGCGGTCCGTCGCCGAGGGCCGCGGTCTCCGCGTGATTCAGATGCAGTCCGATCCGGTCGGGCTGGCTGATCGGATCCGCGGCGGCCGCGGTCCCGGTGCCGGAGGTGATGGCGGCGGCGAGCGCGGCGAAGATCGTGGCACTGATGACGGCAAACCGCATTGGACCCTCCCGATGGTCTGGATGGTGCGACGACGCACCGAGATTACGCATCAGCAATCGGTCAGTGACCGATATCGGCCGCAACCATGATCGGCGTGTTGCGCCGGTGCGCACGATCGAGCTGCGGTCTGCGTCACTCGACTACACCCTGTCGTCGACTCCTTCCAATCGGGCTGAGACACTGGACGCCGTGAGTTCTTCTCCGCGCGTTACCAGGGCATCGGTGCCGGTCTCGGCTCAGCTCTTCGAGCGGGCCACTTCGGTGATTCCGGGCGGTGTGAATTCGCCGGTGCGGGCATTCAAGTCCGTCGGCGGAACACCGCGATTCATCGCATCGGCCAAGGGCTGCACACTCGTCGATGTCGACGGCAACGAGTATGTCGATCTGGTGTGTTCCTGGGGTCCGATGATTCTCGGCCACGCACATCCCGCGGTGGTCGAGGCGGTGCGCAGCGCGGCCGTAGGCGGCCTGTCCTTCGGTGCCCCGACCGAGGCCGAGATCGAACTCGCCGAACTTATCGCCGACCGGATGGCGCCGGTGGACCGGGTCCGCCTGGTCAACTCCGGTACCGAAGCCACCATGAGCGCGGTCCGCTTGGCTCGCGGCTACACCGGTCGGTCCAAGATCATCAAATTTGCGGGTTGCTACCACGGCCATGTGGACGCACTGCTCGCCGACGCCGGATCCGGTGTCGCGACGCTCGGCTTGCCGACCTCGCCGGGGGTTACCGGCGCGCAAGCGGGCGATACCATCGTGTTGCCGTACAACGACATCGACGCCGTCACTGCCGCGTTCGCCGCGCATCCGGGTGAAATCGCGTGTGTGATCACCGAGGCGGCCGCGGGGAACATGGGTGCGGTCGCACCGCTGCCCGGTTTCAATGAGGGTCTGCGCAAGCTGACCACCGACGACGGCGCGCTGCTGATCATGGACGAGGTGATGACCGGATTCCGGGTGAGCCGGTCGGGCTGGTTCGGCCGCGACGGCGTCGCCGGTGACCTCTACACCTTCGGCAAGGTGATGAGCGGTGGACTACCCGCCGCTGCGTTCGGCGGGCGCGCCGCGGTCATGAATCACCTGGCGCCCCTTGGTCCGGTGTATCAGGCAGGCACTTTGTCCGGCAACCCGGTCGCCGTCGCCGCCGGGCTCGCCTCGCTGCGGGCGGCCGATGACGCGGTGTACGCCGCGCTCGATCGCAATGCCGAGCGTCTCGGCGGTTTGTTCACCGAGGCGCTCACTGCGGCGGGGGTCGAGCATCAGGTCCAGTTCGCGGGCAATATGGTGAGCGTGTTCTTCGCCGACCGTCCGGTCACCGACTACGCCGCCGCCAAAGCCAGCCAGACCTGGCGTTTTCCGCCTTTCTTCCACGCACTGCTCGACGGCGGTGTGTACGCGCCGCCGAGCGCGTTCGAGGCATGGTTCGTCTCCGCGGCGCTCGACGAGGACGCATTCGACCGTATCGCCGCCGCCCTGCCCGCCGCCGCACATGCGGCCGCGGCCGCCACCCCCGAAGGATCCCGCGCGTGAGTTCCGACCAGCCAGATTCAGAAGTGCGCGAAGTACCGGAGACCGCTGTCGACAGTGCGGAGTCCGCCGCCGACAGCGGCGAATCCGCTGCGATCGAGCAGTCCAGCGCCATTGCTGAATCCGGCATCGCCGAACAACCCGGTGTCGCATCTGATCGTGTCGCGGCTGAATCCGGTGCCGCCGGTGCGGCGGTCGACCAGCATGATTCCGACCAGACCGAAGAGCCCGTTGCCGTCGCGTCGCCGCGTATTTCCACCGTCACCCGTCCGCGTGGCCGGGAATCGGCCGCTGCGGTCGAGACCGACACCGTCGAGACCATCGTGCACGTGCTGCGGCACGGCGAGGTGCACAACCCGAAAGGCATTCTCTACGGTCGCCTGCCCGGTTTCAGTCTCTCGGTGACCGGTCGGGCGCAGGCCGGTGCGGTGGCGCGGTCGCTGGCCGATCACGACGTCGCGCTGGTTATCGCCTCACCGCTGCAGCGCGCGCAGGAGACCGGCGAGCCGATCGCGCGCCGGCACGGGTTGCTCGTGCGGACCGACGAGAACCTGATCGAGGCCGGCAATACCTTCGAGGGCCTGCGCGTTTCGGTCGGCGACGGTGCGCTGCGCAAGCCGAGGCACTGGTGGAAGCTGCGCGACCCGTTCACCCCGTCCTGGGGCGAGCCGTATCTGCAGATCGCGCACCGCATGCTGGCCTCGGTCAACAAGGCCAGGGTCGAGGCGGCCGGACACGAGGCGGTGCTGGTTTCGCATCAGCTGCCGGTCTGGACGCTGCGGCGGTTCCTGCAGGGCCAGCGGCTCTGGCACGATCCGCGGCACCGGCAGTGCTCGCTCGCCTCGCTGACTTCGCTGGTCTACCAGGGCGATACCCTCGTCGACATCGTCTACTCCGAACCCGCAGGCGGTTCGGATCCCACGGTGCACGGCGCATGAGAACTTCTTCCCGGCCGTCGGCCCGGCGTTTCGCGCCGGTCCTGTTCGCGTGCGTGGCCCTGGTGGTCGCGCTCGCGGGCTGTTCGACCGGGAAGGATGCGGTGGCCTCCGGCGGTACGTTCGAATTCGTCTCGCCCGGTGGCAAGACCGATATTTTCTATGATCCGCCCGCCGCGCGTGGCACTGTCGGCAAGCTCGCCGGGCCGGATCTGATGGCCTCGGGCAAGACCACCTCGGTCACCGACTTCCCGGACAAGGTGGTCGTGCTCAATCTGTGGGGGCAGTGGTGCGGGCCGTGCCGCGCTGAGGCGCCCGCGCTCGAAAAGGTCTACGAGGCAACCAAGGACAGGGGCGTCGTCTTTCTCGGCATCAATGTCCGTGATTTCCAGCAGGACAAGGCCCAGGATTTCGTCGTCGACAACAAGGTCGGTTATCCGTCCGTCTACGACCCGTCCATGCGCACCCTGCTCGCGCTCGGCGGCAACTTCCCGACCAGTGTCATTCCCACCACGCTGGTGCTGGATCGGCAACACCGGGTCGCCGCGGTCTTCCTCCGTTCGCTCTTGGCGGAAGACCTCCAACCTATTGTCGAACGCATTGCCGCGGAAGGTTCGCAGTGACACCGCGCAAGCCGTCGGCCCACGCCGTAATCATGTCCCGCTCGGGAGCGAGCGGTAGGAAGGTGCAATCGTGAATCGCGATCGCCGTACTCGTAGCCCGCGTGCCTGTCGCCCGCGGCAGGCCGCCCGTCTCGTTCGCGGTGTCTGGACTGTGGATGACCGATGGGTCGGTGTCGCCGCCGTACCGCGCAGCGCCGCAGCCGATTCCATGATGGACTTCGCTCCGGAATCAGCGCCGGTGCCCGAGCGCGCCGATCGACCCCCGGTGGAGACCGACTGATGGTGCTTGCCGCAGTAGGTGATTCGTTCCAGCAGACAGCGGCGACCGGGCCGCTGTTATTGGCGCTCGGCGCATGCGTACTGGCCGGACTGGTCTCGTTCGCTTCGCCGTGTGTGGTGCCGCTGGTGCCGGGTTACCTGTCCTATCTCGCCGGGCTGGTCGGTGCCGAGGCGCCGCCCGCCACCGCGGCGCAGGCCAAAGGCCTCGGCGGCATCGCGGTTTCGGCCGATCGGACTGCGGCACATACGGGTCGGATCCGAGTGGCTGGTGCGGCGGGTTTGTTCGTCGCGGGCTTCACCGTGGTGTTCGTGCTCGCCACCGCAACGGTTTTCGGCGTCATCCAGACCCTGAACGTGAATCGCGAACTGCTGCAACGGGTCGGCGGAGCGGTCACCATCCTGATGGGTTTGGTGTTCATCGGCCTGGTCCCGGCGTTGCAGCGCGATACCCGGATGGAGCCGCGCCGGCTCACAAGCATTCTGGGTGCTCCGCTGCTCGGCGCGGTCTTCGCGCTCGGCTGGACGCCGTGCCTCGGGCCGACGCTGTCCGGGGTGATGGCGGTTTCGGCCGGGACCGAGGGCACCACGGCCGTGCGCGGCGTCGCGCTGATCGTCGCCTACTGTCTGGGCCTCGGATTGCCGTTCGTAATCCTGGCCTTCGGTTCGGCGAGTGCGTTGCGCGGCGTCGGCTGGCTGCGGCGCAATTCGCGCACCATTCAGATCATCGGGGGCATACTGCTCGTCGCGGTCGGGACCGCGCTGGTCACGGGGGCGTGGGACCAGTTCGTCGCCTGGGTGCGCGATGCGTTCGTTTCCGAGGTGACCTTGCCGATATGACCGTGCTCGACAGACCCGAGGCGCCGGTGCGGCCGCCGAAGCAGTCCCCGGTCGGGCGTGCCCGAGCGCTGGTGCGCAATTCCTGGCGCGCCCTGACCAGCATGCGCACCGCGCTGGTACTGCTGTTCCTGCTCGCCCTCGGCGCGATTCCGGGTGCGCTGCTGCCGCAGCGGAATCTCAACGAGGGCAAGGTCGACCAGTACATCGCCGACCGCCCGACGCTCGGGCCGTGGATGGACCGCTTCCAGCTGTTCGATGTGTTCTCCAGCTTCTGGTTCACGGCAATCTATGCGCTGCTGTTCATTTCGCTCGTCGGCTGTATTCTGCCGCGCTGCCTGGATCACTATCGCGCGCTGCGCACGCCGCCGGTTCGGGTGCCGCGCAACCTGTCGCGGCTGCCGCATCACTACTCCGAGACGGTCGAGGCCACCCCGGGCAATGTGCTCGAGCATGCGCGAAAAGAACTGCGCGGCTGGCGAACCGAAGTGCGCGACGGCACAGGTGACGGGGAGATCACCCTCTCCGCGGAGAAGGGTTACACCCGCGAACTCGGCAATCTTGTCTTCCACCTGGCTCTGGTCGGACTGCTCGTCGCCATCGCGGTCGGCAAGCTCTTCGGTTACGAGGGCAGCGTGATCGTCATCGCGAACAACGGTCCCGGCTTCTGCACCACCTCGCCCGCGGTCTTCGACTCGTTCAAGGCGGGCAATATCAACGACGGCACCGGTATGGCGCCATTGTGCGTGCGGGTCAAGGACTTCAAGGCCGACTACCTGCAGAACGGCCAGGCCGAGATGTTCACTTCGAATATCGAATATCAGGCCGGGGACGATCTGCAGAGCGATACCTGGCGCAATGCGCAAATCCAGGTGAACCATCCGCTGCGTGTCGCGGGGGACCGGTTGTACCTGCAGGGCCACGGTTTCGCGCCGACGTTCACGGTGACCTTCCCGAATGGGCGGACGCGAACCGAGTCCGTGCAATGGCGGCCCGACAATGCGCAGACCTTCCTGTCCAGCGGTGTGCTGCGGATCGATCCGCCCGGCGGTATGTACCCGACCGACGAAGAGCGCCGCAAGAACCAGATCGCCATCGAGGGCCTGTTCGCGCCGACCGCGCTGCTCCATGGCAGCTTGCTGACCTCGTCGTTCCCGACAATGGGTGATCCGGCCGTCGCGGTGGACATCTATCGCGGCGATACCGGTCTCGATACCGGTAAGCCGCAGTCGCTGTTCGCGCTGGATCCAGAGCAGGTCAAGCAGGGGCGACTGACCAAGGAGGCCAGGGTCAACCTGCGGCCAGGCGAATCGGCGACGCTGCCCAATGGCACCAAGGTCACCTTCGACGGTGCGCAGGAGTTCGTGAATCTTCAGGTATCGCACGATCCTGCGCAGCAGTGGGTGCTGGTGAGCGCGCTTGCCATGATGGCCGGGCTGCTGGTGTCGTTGCTGGTGAAGCGGCGGCGCATCTGGATCCGCTGCTACCCGGTCGAGGATGAAGCGGGTAACGTTGACAAACGACGCACCGTAGTAGAGATGGGCGGGCTCGCCAGAACCGATCAGGCGGGCTGGGGCGGCGAATTCGATCGCCTGCGCAAGCGCCTGCTCGATGACCAATCCGCCACGGGAGAGTGACCATGCCGATCGACGAGACCATCGCCCACTACAGCGATCTCGCCTTCAAATCGGCGATCGTCGTGTACGCGCTGGTGCTGGTGCTGCTGATCGTGCAGTACGCGGCGGCGCGGACGCAAAAGGTCGTCGCGCGTGAACTGGTGACCGTCGGCGGCGGTTCCGATCGTCCCACCGGACCCGGCCGGGTCGAGACGCCGCAGGCCAAGCCGGGCGCCGAACGCGCGGGCAATATGGCGTTCTCGGTGCTGTTCGTCGCCATCGCCCTGCACGTGACCTCGATTGTGTTGCGTGGCTTCGCAACCCACCGGTTCCCGCTCGGCAACATGTACGAATTCGTCACCATGGCGACCGCCGCGGCGGCCGTCGTCGGCATGGTGTTCCTGCGCGAGCAGCGCTACCGCTCGATGTGGGTCTTCCTGCTCGTCCCGATCCTGATCCTGCTGTTCCTGGCCGGCACCGTGCTCTACGCCGACGCAGCACCCGTTGTGCCCGCACTGAAGTCGTTCTGGCTGCCCGTCCATGTCACCATCGTCAGTATCGGCAGCGGCGTATTCCTGGTCTCCGGCATAGCCAGCATGCTCTTCCTCTACCGCCTGCGTCAGTCCGAAGGCGCCGAATCCGACAACATCCTCGGCGCCATCGCCCGCCGCCTCCCCGACGCCCGCACCCTCGACCGCCTCGCCTACAAAACCACCATCATCGGCTTCCCCCTCTTCGGCGCCGGCGTAATCCTCGGCGCCATCTGGGCCGAAGCCGCCTGGGGCCGCTTCTGGGGCTGGGACCCCAAGGAAACCTGCTCCTTCATCGCGTGGGTCCTCTACGCCGCCTACCTCCACGCCCGCGCCACCTCGGGTTGGCGCGACACCAAGGCCGCCTACATCAATGTCGCCGGTTTCGTAGCGATGCTCTTCAACCTGTTCATCATCAACATTGTGATCAGTGGATTGCACTCGTATGCCGGGCTGAACTGAGGATCTAAAAAGGTGCTCATGGGGAGTCGGCGCACTGCTCGACCATCCCCGGCTCGCGGTCGGGAGGTGACCGTCGGGGAAAAGATAAATCGAGAATCCATGGGGCGCAGGGACTTTCGGTGTTGTCGTGCGCCCGGCTGTAGCTACAACCGGTGGACGCAGACTACGAATTGGCGTTGTTGGTAGACGATTCCGCGGTCGCTCGAGGAGCAGACGTTTACGTCTGTGGTGTTTTGTTTGATGTCGACCACGCGGACGGCGTTGGGGACGCCCTTGGTGGTGCAGTCGAGGCGCTGAGGGTTGTCCTTGTTCGGTTCCATGCAGCCGCCGATCACCCAGTCGATGTCCAGACAGAGGGCGGCGCGGTTGATGCCGTGCAGGGTGTCGTCGAGGGCGCGGTCGGCGTCGCTGGGGCAGGCGGCGTTCTCGGGCGCCTTGTCGATGACCTTGTAGTTGGAACTCGCGCCGCCACAGGTGGTCTTGCCGAGGGTGGGGCTGTCGCCGATCTCTACGCAGTCACCGACGTCCAACCGCAGGCCGCCCGCGATCTTGTCGAAGGTGCTGCGGACGGCGGAGGTTGTCGGTGGGGCCTCGGTGGTGGTGCGCGGCAGGTCGGAGCTCGGCGCCGGCGGGGTGGTCGGTGCTGCGTAGTTCTGGGCGGCGGGCGGTGGGCCGCTGGTGGTGGATTTGTCATTGCTCAGCGACATCGCGGCCACCGCCACTACGGCTGCGGCTGACGCGGTTGCAGCTATGAAGACCGTCAAGGTGAGACCTGCACGGACACGTTGACGCGACACCTGTGACGTCCTCCAGGGCTGTTCGAACTCGCGCGTCGAGATACGAAGTTGAAAGTTGAAATGGTGATAGATCACGTTATGCCTACACCATCCGATGCGTGGCGTCGAGTCGCCAATTTTCGAGGATAAAAAGGATGCATGTGTGAAATAATCATGGGTCGGATGCTGCGATAACAATCTAATAACGATGGCCCCCGAGAGTTTCCCAAATGTCGTGCGGGGCAACAAGCTACGTGGCGCTAGACGCGTTAACCGGCTACCAGGGCCGGTGCTTGTCAGAAGGAAACCTTGATGAAGTTCGGCACGTTCGCCGTCACCCTCGTGTCCATCGCCGCCGTGGGAATCGCAACGGGAACCGCGAATGCGAAACCAGTCGAAATTGCCGAAGAGGTGTCGGCTTCCGGCGTCGAGCAGGGAATCGGTTACCACACAGTGGCTTCCGAAATCTCGGATGCGCACCGGGACCGCATTCTCACCACCGAGGTCGACAGCGGCAAGTTCGAACTCGCCGACAACGGCACCAAGGTCTTGCTGAAGTCGGATACCGGTGCTGTCGTGTCGGAAGTCCCATTGACCTACGAGCTCTCCGGCACGAAGGTCGCGGTCGATCAGACGATCTCCGATAACGGCCGGACCCTCGCTCTCACACCGAAATTGACCGCCAAGAACATCGGCGAGATGCAGCCGGTCAATTCGATGGCTCGGCTGACCGGCGAAATCAACAAGAACATTGTCGGCGTGGTCCTCGGCGGCGCCCTCGGACTCATTATCGGCGCCATTGTCGGCGTCTTCTTCTTCAGCCTCATCACCGGCCCCATCAGCGCGGTAATCGGCGCGATCGCCGGCGGCTACATCATGGGCGGACAGTCCTTCATGGACGCCTTGATGGCCGTCATCAACGGTGAGTCGTGATCGTTCGAGCCGTCGAACGGTACGCTGAGGAGCATGACGGCGGCTTTCGATGACATGAATTTCCGCGACCTCGTCGGCCTATTGACCGAAGAGGAGCAGGAGGATCTGCGGCCGGTGGTACTTCGCTTGGTCGCCAGTCATGGTCGGTCGGCCGCGGATCGAGAAACAACATCCGAGCCTCGGAGGCATCTCTCTTTTGCGGGGACTGTCGAGGCCGAACCCGATTTCGCGTCCACGTCCCAGGAAGTGCTTTGGCGCGATCTCGGTGGTCGCGAGTGATCATTTGCGATACCGGCCCACTGCTGGCAGTCGCGAATAAGCGTGATCGTTTAGGGTGCACAAGGGTGGCGACGTTCGATTATCGCCAATTTCGTCACGTAGTTCCGAAGCGTTGTGTCGCTTTCGACCTCGTACCAGGCGAGACGGGCGGACCAGGCGTCAGTGGTAGTAGCCGGGTGCGGCGGCTTTCTAAGGGTGCGTGATTCAGTATCGCCGCAGCAAATAGACTGCGCGGGGCAATATGCGTTGCGCCACTGATAAATTCGCATCGGCCTGTCGAAAACGCCCGGCGAACCAGGCGTGGTCCATTCACCGCTCGGCGGAGCCGTCGCCATCGCGATGCTGGCGCGAAATGCGCCAGAGGAATTCGGGGTCGTCGTCGGGCCCTATGATGCGCTTGCGTTGCGGCGAACGCGTGGGCGGTCCGGCGGTCTTCTCGGGGCCGAACGCCTTCCAGCACAACACCGCGACTGCCATAACTGCGATGAGTGCCAACAGGTACGTCACGTCGCTCACCTCCTGCCATCGAGGGTAGTCGCGTGCGTAGCCTTCGCACACCGCAGGCACGAAATTCGTGGGTGCGGGCCCCTAGACAGCGCGATTGAACTCACGGCTACGGGCCCGCGGACCAGGATCAGCGGGGGGTGGCCTCGGTTGTCAGCGACTCGAGTAGCTGGAGTACCTCGGATTCGCGGAACCGGCGATGCCCGCCCGGTGTGCGCAGCGACCCAAGGCGCCCGGCGTGGGCCCAGCGGGTGACAGTCTTCGGATCGACGTGGAACATAGCGGCTACTTGGCCCGGTGTCAGCAGGGTGTCCTGGCCGCCGACGGTGATCGCAGTCATAGCAAACCTCTCCGTTCTCGACAGTTCCCTCATCAGATGGCGACATCGTTGCACTGCAACCCCTAGGTACTCGAACCACCTACAGTTGGTAAAGGGGAAGTAATAGACAAAACGGATACCTGCCTTACCTCGACAGGAGGTATCGCCAGGGGGCGACCATAGCTTCGCATAGGCTGGATGGCGTGAGTGAGGCAACTCCACCGAAGGGTGAACCCGAACAGCAAACCGCTGGCATCGGCGCGCGGCTGGCCCGCAATCTGGCGCTCTACACGCTCGCCAGGCTGGGGCTGGTCGTCGTCGTCACCGCCGCGATCTTCGGCGTCGCCCGGCTCGTCTCGGTGGATATCCCACTGGTGGTCGCCGCTCTGTTCGCCTTGATCATCGCGATGCCGCTGTCGCTGACGCTGTTCAAGAAGTTGCGCGCCCGGGTCAACGAGGACATCGCGGTGGTCGATGCGAAACGTCGCCAGGACAAGGCGCAGTTGCGCGCCCGGCTGCGTGGCGACGACGATTCGACCGGCGAGGTCTCGTGAAGTACTGCGATCGCAGCACGCCGCGTGCCTGGGTCGACAATGCCGTGCGGCTCATCGAGGCCGATGCGCAGCGCAGCGCCGACACTCACCTGATCCGGTACCCGCTGCCTGCGGCCTGGCAGGTCCAGCTGTATCTGAAGGACGAGTCCACCCACATCACCGGCAGCCTCAAGCACCGGCTGGCACGGTCGCTGTTCCTGTACGCGATCTGCAACGGCTGGGTCACCGAGGGCGCTACGGTGGTCGAGGCGTCGTCCGGTTCGACCGCGGTCAGCGAGGCCTATTTCGCCAAATTGCTCGGCCTGGATTTCGTCGCGGTGATGCCGGCGAGCACGTCGCCGCAGAAGATCGAGTTGATCGAAGCGCAGGGCGGTCGATGCCATTTCGTGCGGCGCCCGCCGGATATGTACACCGAGGCGGCGCGGCTTGCCGCCGAATGCGGTGGCCACTACATGGATCAGTTCACCCATGCCGAGCGCGCCACCGACTGGCGCGGCAATAACAACATCGCCGAATCCATCTTCGAGCAAATGAAATTGGAGACGCATCCGGTGCCGGACTGGATCGTGGTCGGCGCAGGTACCGGCGGCACCAGTGCCACCATCGGTCGCTATATCCGTTATCACCGTTATGCGTCGAAACTGGCGGTGGTCGACCCGGAGAATTCCGCGTTCTACGGCGG
>FTJU01002308.1_pt4 | contig 32834 bp, 29 predicted proteins | sample 1658961 | NCBI WGS metagenome assembly FTJU01 (sample SAMEA3914878, study PRJEB12502) | metagenome | biome: forest; material: soil | place: USA | collected 2012-03-12 | depth 0.3 m | reverse complement strand
GGGTCTTCCGGCGGAGGTGGCGAAACCCGCGCCGGACGCGGGCGGGAGTGAGCCGGTTCGGGTCGGTGACGGGTTTTTCCCAGGGTCGGCGTAGGTCGCTGGTGTGGCCGCGAGCGAGGCGGAGTTGGGTGTGAGCGGCGAGGATGATCCAGGTCCAGCGGTCACCTTGGCCGGGGGTGCGGATCCTGGGGCGGGTCCAGCCGAGAGTTTGCTTCAAAAATCTGAACGTGTGCTCGAGGTCGAATCTGCGTAGGAACGCCTGCCAGTACCGGTCGATAGTGTCGGCGGTGGTGTCGGGTCGGGAGCACCACAGCCACACCGGTTTCGGGTTGCGGTCGCCGGGAAGGTACTCGACGCGCAGTTCGATGAGTGCGCCTTCGATGACCGGGGTCGGGCCGTCATGGCCTGCCCAGTCGCCGCGGTGGGGCAGGCGAGGGTGCAGCCGATTGAATGATCGAGCTCGCGCTTGACCGTAATGTGTTGTGTTGGTGCGTGTTTCGATGGAATGTTCGGGATGGGTGTCCGGCTGGTTCAGTGTGACTTCCCGGCCGTGTCGGCGGGGCCGGCCGTTGGTACCGGCCCGCCGTAGTGGAGGCGGCAGGCAGAACACGCGGTCGGAGCGGACCCGGCCGAGTAACTCGACGGGCAGGTCAGCGAGCAACCAAGTCAGGCGGATGATGTCGTAGCCGGCGTCGAACACGATCAGAATGTCCGGGTCGTCCGGGTTGTGCTGCCCAACGGCCCGCAGCCGGGCCGACGGTGCTCCGGGGTCAACGACAGCCCGACCAGAGTGGTCACCGGCCCGTCGGCACACAGCACCGCATCGGTCAACTCGAACAACGCATCACCGCGCACAGCGAGACTGTCGTAGAACGAACAACGAAATCTCGCAAGGCAATCCGGTCCCGGCGAGCGTGTCCGCTCGCCACAACCCGCCGCCTCGGGCACAAAATGTAGAGGAGCTCCCGGTACGACTGAAGTTTCCACACTATCTGTCGTAACCCGAGAGTCCCTGTGCCAGTGTCGCTTACCTGCTCGTGTTCGTCGTGCCCGGCTCACAAGTCGCCGGCCGAGTCGCTGAAGTGCCCGTTCTACCCGTCCTCGTCGCTGACCGACCCCGAGTGGACGCTGCTCGAGCCACTGTTGCCGCTGCCGGGCAATCACGCTGGCCGCGGCGGACGGCCGGAGAAGTGGCCGCGGCGGCTGGTGTTGGACGCGGTCTTCTACCTGGTGCGCGGAGGGATTGCCTGGGCACAGCTGCCGCACGACTTCCCGCCGGCGAAAACCGTGTATGACATCATATCGGCGGTGGACAAAAGCCGGTGTATGGCAACGAATCCACGATGTGTTGCGGGACCGGGCACGAGTGCAGGCAGGGCGTGACCCGCGGCCCACTGCCGCGGTAATCGACTCGCAGACCGTTCGTGGCGCCGACACCGTCGCCGCCGGCACGACCGGCTACGACGCGGGCAAGAAGATCAAAGGCCGCAAACGCCACACCACCACCGACACCAGCGGACTGCTGCTGGCTGTCGTGGTGACCGCAGCCTCGATCCAGGACCGCGACGCCGCCAACCGGCTGCTGGCCGCTTTGCGTGCCCGCTTCGCCACCGTGCAACTCGTGTTCGCTGACGGCGGCTACGCCGGACGGTTGGTCGAATGGGCGAAAGCAGTTCTCGCACTGACGATTCAGATCGTGAAACGCAGCGACACCGCGACCGGCTTCGAGGTGCTGCCCCGCCGCTGGGTCGTGGAGCGGTCGTTCGGCTGGCTGACCAAACACCGCCGACTGGTCCGCGACTACGAAACCCGACCCGACCACCACGAAGCCATGGTCTACATCGCCGCCATCCACCCACTGATCAGACGACTCGCCCACACCAGCAACCCAACCTGAGTTCTCAGATGCGGTCTCAGTGGCTGGAACCCGGAGTCCCGGTAGTAATCGCGCGAAAAACAACGACAATGGCTTGACCTATCGGGGTGACTGGGAGAGAAGGACGTCAGCTTGTTTCGGGCGGCCCCGAATCCGTGACAGCTCATCCGCCGGTGTGCGGTGGCGGGACGGGTAGTTGCACCGTGACGCGGAGGCCCCCAGCGTCCCGTGGGGTGAGGGTGAGGGTTCCGTCGTGTGCTTGGGCGATGCTGTCGACGATGGCCAGGCCGAGGCCGACACCTGCATGATCACTGCGGATGCGTTCGGTGCCGCGCTGGAACGGTTCGGTGAGTGTCGAGACGAGCTGTGCAGTGAGTTTGTCGCCGGCGTTTTCGACAGTGAGCAGGACGGACTCGGGGCCGATGGCGGTGTAGATCTGCACGGTGCCGTGTTCGGGGAGGTTGTGGACGATGGCGTTGTGCAGGAGGTTCGTGGTCATCTGCAGCAAGAGAGCGGGTGAGCCGGTGGTCGGGGTGATTTCTCCGGAGGTGTGGATGGTGACGCCGTGCTTTTCTGCGAGGGGCAGCAGTGTTTCGGCGGCTTCTTCCGCGATGAGGGACAGGTCGACGTGTTCGCGGGTGAAGGACCGCTGGTCGGCCCGGCTGAGCAGGAGCAATGCCTCGGTGAGTTCGATCGCTCGGGCGTTGACGGCGCGGAGGCGTTCGACGAGTTCACCGCTGTCGCGGTTCGGATCTTTGCGGGCGACATCGAGAAGGGTCTGGGTGATCGCCAGTGGGGTGCGCAGTTCGTGGGACGCGTTGGCTGCGAACCTCTGCTGTTCGGCGACATGTGCTTCCAGCCGTGCGAGCATGCCGTCGAAACTGTCCGCGAGTTCGTGGAACTCGTCTCGGCGGCCCGGTAGCCGGATTCGGTGGCAGAGCGATCCGTTCGCGGCCATCCGTGTGGCCTCTGTAATGCGATTCAGCGGGGCGAGCATGCGGCTGGCCAGAATCCACCCTCCCAGGAGACCGAACACGAGCAGGAACGCCAGCACTGCGGCTGCCGCCGTGCCGAAGACGGTCGGGCCGAAGTTGTGTGGGTTGAGGACGCGCCGGACATTGGAGAGGTCGGGAACGAGATAACCGGCGGGCACGCCTCGCAGCAGGAACACCCACACGGCAGCGAGCAGCAAGACGCCTGCGACCATGAGGAATCCGGCGTAGCTGAGGGTGAGTTTGAGACGAACGCTCAACCCGGGCGCCCTATCCACGAGTCGCTCCCTCACGTCCGGCAGCGGGTGCGGTGTCGATGCGGTAGCCGACGCCGGCGACCGTGGCGATGATCCAGGGTTCGCCGAGGCGTTTGCGCAGCGCCGAGACCGTGATGCGCACGGCGTTGGTGAACGGGTCGGCGTTCTCATCCCACGCCCGCTCCAGGAGGTCCTCGGCGCTGACGACACCGCCTTCGGCAGCGACAAGGACCTCCAGCACGGCGAACTGCTTGCGGGTCAGCGCCACGTAGCGGCCGTCGCGATAGACCTCGCGGCGGAACGGATCCAGACGAAGGCCTGCGATCTCCCGCACCGGCGGCCGGTTGTGGCCGCGTCTGCGGTCGAGTGCTCTGAGACGGAGCACGAGTTCTCGGAGTTCGAAAGGCTTGGTGAGGTAGTCATCGGCGCCGATCTCGAACCCGGTGGCCTTGTCGTCGAGTCGGTCGGCGGCGGTGAGCATGAGGATCGGCATGCCGCTGCCGGAGGCGACGATGCGTTCGGCGATCTCGTCGCCAGAGGGTCCGGGAATGTCGCGGTCGAGGACGGTGATGTCGTAGGCGTTGATGCTCAGCAATTCCAGAGCGGTGTCGCCGTCACCGGCGATATCGGCCGCGATCGCTTCCAGGCGTAGCCCGTCGCGGATGGCCTCTGCCATATAGGGCTCGTCCTCGACCACCAATACACGCATGCTCCGGATGCTACGAGCCCGCGCATATCGTCGGCATACCGAAAACCACATACGGGCTGACAACACCACGGTGCCTTGACTGGCACCATGAGTCACACAATTGCAATACGAACAGGGTCCCGTGGGACTCGCGGGCCCACCGGCGTCGGGGAAGCGGCGACGGATACCGCTGACGAGGGCATCGAGTTCTACGTCAACAGCGGATGGCGTTGCCCGGCCTACCAGTATCAGCTTCGTCGTGCGGCGGTCTCGACGTACCGATCGGAAGAGGAAGCGACCCGCTGGGTTGCCACTGTGGACACCTCTGCGCACGTGTCCGGCAACGCGATCGACCTCGGCTTCGATGCCAGCGCGTGGCTGGCCGAACACGGCGCCTGGTACGGGCTGTGCCAGATCTACCGCAACGAACCCTGGCACTACGCACTGTGCCCTGAGGCGATCGAGCGTGGTTGCCCTCCCATGTATCCCGACCCCGCACACGATCCGAGGATGCAGCAGTGACCGGCACTCTCGGCCGATCCGGTCCCTACCAGCCACCTGCTGCAGTCGGAACCATCGCGATCGCCGGGGCGGAGCCGGCTCGGCAGGAACCGGCGGGGTGGAGACCGCTCACCCGCATCGCGTTCCGGTTCTGCTTCCTGTACTTCGGCTTGTTCTGCTTGTCGACTCCACCGATCGTCTTCGTACTGACCGGATGGTTCGGCCGCCGACTGGGCTACGACGCGCAGTACTGGCATATCCGGAAATTGCAGCCCGCCCTGAATTGGGTGGGCCAGCACCTGTTCGGCACTACCGCACAGCTGTATTCGAACGGCGTCGGTGACCAGGCCATCTTCTGGGTGCTGTTGTTCTGCATCCTGGTCGTGGCGGTGGCCGGGACAGCGGTGTGGTCGGTACTGGACCGGCGCCGCACGCACTATCGCACGCTCGCGGGCTGGTATCTCCTCCTCATCCGGCTGTTGCTGGCCGGCCAGATGTTGAGCTACGGCTTGGCCAAGGCGATTCCGACGCAGATGCCGCAGCCTTCGCTGACCGCGCTGCTCACCAAGTACGGTGACTTCACGCCGATGGCTGTGCTGTGGTCGCAGGTGGGTGTGTCGAGACCCTACGAGATGCTGCTCGGCGCCGCGGAAATCACTGCGGCGATCTTGCTGTTCATTCCGCGGACCGCGCTGTTCGGCGTGCTGCTGACACTGATCAACACGGTGCAGATCGTCGTGCTGAACATGACCTTCGATGTGCCGGAGAAGATTTCGTCCACACACTTTCTGCTGATGTCGTTGGTGCTGCTGGCGCCCGAGGCGCGGCGGCTGATCCAAGTATTGCTGCTCGACCGCACCACCGGCCCTTCCGCCGTGCCGTATCCGTTCCACACCACGAGATCCCGGCGTATCTCGGCGCTGCTGCAGGTCGCGCTCGGCAGCTGGATCGCGGTGGCGCTGGTGCACGGCGGCTGGCACGCCTTGCGTGGTAGCGGGCCCGATCGCCCGAAACCTGCGCTGTACGGCATCTGGTCGGTATCGCAGTACACCCGCGACGGCCAGCCGGTGCCGCCGCTGACCACCGACGAAACCCGTTGGAAAACGGTGGTGTTCGACTATTCCAATGCGGTCACCTATCAGCGGATGGACGACACCCTGGTGACCGTTCCCGCCGACATGGACGCCGCCGCCCATCGGATGCGGCTGATCGCGGTGGCGCCGCAATCCGGATCGACGGCGAGGCCCGACGACACTCGGAATCCGTTGGGCACCCTCACCTTCCAGCAACCCGCACCCGACAAAGCCGTGCTGACCGGCGAACTGGATGGCCACCAGGTGACACTCGCGCTCGACCGGATCGACCCGAACCGCTTCCCGCAGCGAAGCACGCCGTTCCACTGGGTACAGAACCGTCCGAATCTTTGACAAGCAGAGTCACCCGGAACGGCGTGTCCATTATGGTCGGAGGTTCCGGCGACGGCCGCGTGATGCCGAAGATCGACATGCCCTGACGGCGTCTCACTGCGCGGTCATCTTTGCTGGTCCAGCCATATGTGTTGTTTTTCGCACGGTTACTACCGGAGCCGGTCGCCGCGGCCCCGATGCCGCGGACTGCGCCACATGCCTACCGATCACCCTACGCCGCAAAGCTTCTCGATAACATCGACCTCCTCGAAGCCAGTACCCGCCTACCCGGTGCGCCCCACCGGAGGACCAAGGCCGAGCAGATCCGCGGTCGCTGCTCACATTGGTCGCATCGAGGACGCAGTCATCGATAGCTCACACCCTCCCGCAGGTTCCCGGTCGGCCGCCAGCGTCCTCGACTCCCGCGTCGACGGCTATCGAGAGGCGTTCATCACCTCGGGCCGGTTGAGCGTGATGGTCGCGACATGGCTCTGGCGTTGCGCAGTGGCGGCCTCGGTCATGTCCGGGTCCTCTGTCGAATTGTTGCGAACCCCATTGTTTACGAACGGTCGGCATCACCCTGGCAAACCCAATCCCGCTCTGCCACTGCATGTTTCTGCCGATCCCGGGTACTTTCGCGATGCGGTGAGGCCAACGCGTGGACTTCGTCAGGTTTCAGCGCGGCGGCAATACGATGCGGTACTGTCTGGTCCTCCGCTTTGCCCGCACGAACAGAAACGGCGCCTGCGAATGTCACGAGTGGTCACCAAGGAGCAGTACTTCGAAACAGCTCTGGAGGTGCTGGCCGAACTCGGTTTCAAAGGCCTCAATATCGGTCTGCTGTGCCGCCGGCTCGGTGTCACCAGCGGTTCGTTCTACCACCATTTCGGCAGCTGGCAGGGTTTCGTGGACGCGCTGCTCGAGCATTGGGAGAACCGTCAGGTCATCATCCTGCGCACGCTGAACTTCAATCAGGGCGATCCCGACGACGACATCCGCGCCATGTCCGATCTCGCCTCGGGCCTGCACCACGCCGCCGAGGCCGCGATCCGCGCCTGGGCCGCCAATGACGAATCGGTGAATCTGGCACTCGAGCGGATCGACGAATCGCGCCGCCGCACTGTACACAAGGCCATCAAAGCCGTTGTGGGCGACGAGGAAACCACCGCGGCGGTCACCGCACTCGGCATGTCGATGTTGATCGGATACCAGCAGATCGCCGATGGCGGAGAGCACATTTCACTGGACCAGCTGCTGGCCCAGTACGGGCGGTTGATCTACTCCCACGCCCGCCGTTCAGCCGAGTAGCTCGTCGACGTAGCACCACCGCCACGCCTCGCCCGGTTCCACGCTGCGCATCACCGGATGTCCGGTGCTGCCATAGTGTTTGGTCGCGTGATTGCCCACCGAGGAGTCACAGCAGGCGATATGCCCGCAGGTCAGGCACATGCGCAGATGCACCCAGGTGTATCCCTCGGCGATGCATTCCCCGCATTCGTCGGGTTCGACGGGCTCACGCACCAGCGGCGCGTCCTGCAGGTGCGCACAGCTGTCGGCGGCCGCCGGCGCGGCCAGCGGTTCGATGCGCTCCTCTTCGGTTTCGTCATAGCGGTCGATCATCGATTCCTCGAGATCGAGCCGGGACAGCACGTACTGCAGGATCTCGTAGTCCGCGCCGCCCGAATCCCGTACACGCAATACCGTTTCCCGTTCCGCGCGCAACATTTTCAGGCGCAGCCGACGATATTCGGCGGTCGGTGTCGCCACTTCCGATTCCGAGCGACCCAGGCGTTCCCACGCCGCGTTGGTCTTCCAGGTGACCCGATCGCGCAGTGTCTCGATGACCATCGGCGACGTGTCGGGGGTGATGTGCTTGTCGAGTTCGGCCAGTCCGGCCGCGGTCGCCTGCTGCAGCAGATTCGCCTTCTGCAGTGCGTTTTCCGCGCGACTCGGGCCCCGCACGTGCAGCCGCCGCACCACCCATGGCAGCGAAGTCCCTTGCAGCAGTAGCGTTCCCGCCACAACGACAAGAGCGAGCAGTTTGAGTACCGGCAGTTGCGGGGTATCGGCGGGCAACAGCAGCACTGCCGCCAGGGTGACCACCCCGCGCATGCCCGCCCACGACACCACCACCGGATGACTCAGCGGCACATCGGCATTCGACAACCCGAGTTTGCGTGACAACGTCGCGACCGGGAACACCCACAGCGGCCGCGACAGCATCGCCGCGAGCATCACCGCCACCGCCGCCACGATCAGGGTGGTGTGGTCGAGGCCGCTGTCCCACGCGCCCTCGATGATCGCGCGCATCTGCAGCCCGATCATCAGGAATACGACGCTTTCCAGGATGAATTGGATGGTGCGCCAATTCGTGCGTTCGGCGATCCGGGAGGCGGCGCTCTGCCACACCGGCGCACCGTGGCCCAGCACCATGCCGCAGGTCACCACCGCGATCACGCCCGAGGCTTTGATCCCCTCGGCCGGCAGATAGGCCACGAACGGCGCCAAGAACGACAGTGTGGTGTCCAGCACCGGATCGGTGATGCGCCGCCGCAGTATGGCCAGCAGATAGGCGACCACAATGCCCACCACGGCGCCACCGCCCGCGGCGAGCAGGAAGTCACCACCGGCCTTCCAGACCGATACCGTGCCCGCGGCGGCCGCGATCGCGGTGCGCACGGTCACCAGCGCGGTTGCGTCGTTGAACATCGACTCGTCTTCGAGAATGGTGACGATCCGACGCGGCATGCCGATGCGCCGCGCGATCCCGGTGGCGGCCACCGCATCGGTCGGTGCGACAACCGCACCCAGGGCCACCGCCACCGCGAAGGGCACCGGCAGCAGCCACCACACCACCCCCGCGACCGCGAACGTGCTGAACAGCACCAGCCCCACCGACAGCAGCGCGATGGTGCGCGCATTGGCCCGGAAATCGACCAAAGAGGTACGTATAGCAGAGGTGTAGAGCAGCGGCGGCAGGAAACCCAACAGGATGACCTCGGGATCCGGGTGGACCGCCGGAACATGCGGCAAATACGACGCGACTACCCCGGCCAGCGTCAAAACCAGCGGTTCGGATACCCCGAACCGTCGCGCGAGCGCCGCGAGCGACGCCGCGGACGCGACTAGAACAACGAGGCCGATCGCGACATGCACTATGGCATTCTCGCAGAGCAAACACCTGGCTCGAAAAGACCATGCGGTACGTGACGCGAACAGTGTGATCGGTTCCCTGGAACGGCTGTGGCGGTAGCGTCCGCGCGCAATAGTTGTCGGCACTGAGGAGGTAGACATGGAAGAGTTTGCGTCCTGGCGGGCGAACGGTCGGCGGCACACCCACCGCGGTCATCAGATCTTCTGGCAGGACAGCACCGGTGCTGGTGCCGGAAATTTGCTCTGTATCCACGGGTTCCCCACCGCGTCCTGGGACTGGCATGCGATATGGCCGGGCCTGCGCGAGCGATTCGCGCGGCTCATTGCCCCGGATATGATCGGCTTCGGCTGGTCGGCCAAACCCCGCAATTACGACTACCGGATCGCCGATCAAGCCGACATCCATGAGAACCTGCTGCGTGAGCAGGGGATTTCCCGCACACACATCCTGGCCCACGATTACGGCGACACCGTGGCCCAGGAGTTGCTGGCACGCGCCGCGCAGCGCCGCGCTGACCGCGACGAATCCCTGGTGATCGAATCGGTGTGCCTGCTCAACGGCGGACTGTTTCCCGAGGCCCACCGTGCGCGCCCGGTGCAGAAGCTCCTGGCCAGTCCGCTGGGACCGCTGGTCGGGGTGCTGGGCACCGAGCGGGTCTTCCGTCGCAGCCTCGCCGGGGTCTTCGGTCCCGACACCCGCCCCAGTGCCAACGAACTCGATCAGTACTGGATCCTGTGGTGCAGCAAGCACGGCAAGAGCAACGGCCACAAGCTGATTCGCTATATGAGCGAGCGCAAGGCGAACCGGGAACGCTGGGTGGGCGCACTGATCGACGCGACGATTCCGGTCCGACTGATCGACGGCCTGCTCGACCCGGCATCGGGTGCGCACATGGTGCGCCGCTATCGCGAGCTGATTCCGGATCCTGATGTGGTCGAGTTGCCGAAGGTCGGGCATTACCCCCAGCTCGAAGCGCCCAGGGATACCTTGGCCGCGGTACTGGATTTCCACACCAGCCGCGTGCGATAGCCGCGCCGTTATGGGGTGCACCTGGCTACATGGCAGCGACACGCCGATCGAATAAGGAGACTCCGGCGCGCCCACGGCTGCGCGACGTACGACAGCGGATGATCGAGAGCACGATCGAGGCCCTGCGCATCCACGGTGCGAGCGCCACCGGTGTGGACCGGGTGCTGCCCGATACCAGCGCCCCCGCGGGTCGGTCTATCACCACTTTCCCGCCGGTCGCACCCAGCTGATCGCCGAAGCGCTGAGCGCGGCCGGTGGTTCGATGTCGGAATTCATCGCAACGATCACCCGCGAGAACGATCCGAGCACCGCACTGGACATGTTCGCCGCGTTCTGGCAAAAACCTCGTCGACAGTGACTACCGTGCGAGCTACCCGATTTTCGCCGTGGCCGCTGTGGCCCGGGAAGGCGCCGATGTCACGACCAGCCGAGCTCGATTTCGAGTCGCCTGACGCACTGAACCAGTCACCGACGTGACCGCTTTCCGAGATCCGCCGAGATCGGACATATCGACCCATGGGGCATCGACCATGCATGACGTCAGGTCTGTGAGCAAACGAACTTCCTGATGCTCCAGTGCTTTTCGCGCACATAGCGACACCGTAGAGTCGGCGCATGGTCTTCCGGCTCGAGCTGCAACCGACCCCGCCCCTGCACCTGACCCCCAATTGCGTGGTGCATACCGGAACCGTACGACTATTCGTGACCGACACGCTCGTCCATACCGCCGGAGTCCCCGCCGAACGGTTCGGTTTCTTCCTCCCGAACACCCACCCCCTGCCCGAGGACGCGTCCGAACCATGTCTGTGGGCGGAAATGCACCTGATGACCGCCGCCATCACCGCCTCCGGAGACTTTCCGTTCGGCATCATCCACACCCAGGCGGCCTACGTCCCCGACCCGCGCGCCGGCCTGCACCGCTGGCTACACCTCACCGCCGCCGCCCACCCGGCCAGAGAACTCCGCCTCGGCTACCGCGTGACCGTCCAAACCCCATGATCGGTCCCGCGAACTCGGCGCGGACTCTCGATCGACATCCGCTGGCGCCGGCACCGGCCTCCGGACTGACCGTCACCGACGTTCGCGGCACCGTTACCGGAGGAACTTGTCGGTGAGCGACTGATCGTGCAGCAGGTTGACATTCGCGCCCAGCCGGGACGCGGCCACCTGCCAGCCCGACGCCCGGTTCGCGGTGTCCCCGGCCGTGTGGGATGGCGATGGTGCCGAGGCGGATGTCGTTGCTGACCTCGAGGGTGGCCATAATCGAGCCCGGACCTGCTGGCAGGGCATCGGGAGTTGATCTCCGGGTGGGGTCGTGTGCCGCGAGTGCTGTTGGGGGACAACGAATCCGCGGTCGGGCAATGGCGCGGCAGCAAGCCGCAGCTGACCCACGCGATGAACGCCTTCCGTGGAACCCTGGGCATCGAGATGATCCAATGCCGACCCGCCGACCCCGAAGCCACGAGGAATTCCTCGCCGCGCGCTTGCAGCGTGCGGTTGGCTACCTACAAGATCCATGGCGGCGCGGGCCGCATCCGCGCTGTCCGGTTCCCATCCCGGAAGTCGTTGGAGGAGTTCGAGTTCGACCATCAACGCTCCCTTGAACGCGACAGCAGCACTCGTCTGGGCCCTGGATTTCATCACGCCAAGGCTGCGTGCCCGCCGCTGCTACCAACGACTGGCGTCCGGGCTATCTCTCCGCGCCGAGAGCCATCCAATTCCGCGGCTCCGCAAGAGGAACGAAACCGAACTCCGCGTACAAACTGTGCGCATCGGCCGTCGCCAACAACATTCGCTTGAGCCTGTAAGGCGCCAGGTGATCGCGAACCGCAGCGACAAGTCGATGACCGACCCCGATGCCGCGATGGCCCCGGTCGACATAGACGTCGCAGAGCCAGGCGAAGGTGGCGAGGTCGGTGACGACGCGAGCATAGGCAACTTGGTCGCTGTAGCGGTCGTACACACCGAAATTCAGTGACGCACGGATGGATCGCTCGACAATCTGCCGTTCCCGCCCCAGCGCCCAGTACGCATCGGTGGACAGCCAGTGATGGACCCGGTCCACGTCGATCCGGTCGGTGTCGACATCGATCTCGTATCCGTCTGCAACGCGCGCACTCACCTCCAGATGCTAACGGCGGCGCCAGGAACGGAACTAGTGGCCTGGCAGCACCGGGCGTCATGAGCCAGGTGGGTCACGCCGCGCCCGGAACCAATGTCAGTACTCGCCCGGAGTTGACACACCGGTCGATCGCCCCTCGTCCTCGGCGTCGTCGATTCGCTCAGTGGTCCCGGTCGCCATACCGAGACGCCGAAGCGGCCCTCGCCGCAGACTTGCGACGAATGTCCGTGTGCCCCTTCGGTATAGGGGTCTCGATGTGCAGGGCGAAGTCGATGCCAGCGGTTGGTCGGTCGGAGCCCGGGTCCTCGCCCGTCGCTGACGGCCGGATCAGGAGGCGAGAGGGGTGTAGGTGGTGATTTCCCTGGACTCCAGGCGGGCAAGGCAGTCGCCTACAACGTGCTCCTGGAAATGATCCGAGGCGCGGTGCGCCTGGAAGGCCGCGGCGTCCACATACTCCTCGTAGATCATGAACCGGCGCGGCTCGTCGATGGAGACGTGCGCCTGGTACGCGAGGTTGCCCGGCTCCTGTCGGGACAGCGGGGTGATGAGCCGAATGATGTCAGCGACTGCGCTCTCTTCGCCGTCGCGGGCGGTCCACACGGCTTGCACGACATAGGTCATGGCCGGCGACTCTATGAGCAAGGTCGCATTTTGTCACCTCTTGGCATGGTGCTTGACACAGCATGAGGTAGCCGCTTAACGTCTCGTCAACCGACAGCACAGACGAAGACACCCTGTCAGTGGTTCTTTCGTCTGTGCTTTCAGTCGCTTTCGTACCGCTGGCAGGGGTTTCAATCCCCGAAAGGCGGCGGGCATGAACGATAGCCCTGCGAACACGAGAACGGCGGTCATCCGCAGCGCGGGAGATGTTGCCGCCCTCATCGACACCCTCGATTCCATGAGGGGCCGGACCAACGGGATCTGGTTCCTCGCGCTGGCGGGACTATTCCTGGACGCGTACTCCAACGCAGCGCTGGGGGCCGGTCTGTCACCGATGGTCAAGCAATTGGGCCTATCTCCGACGCAGGTCAGTGTGCTCACGGCGCTGGCCCCAGCCATCGCGTTCGTCTCCAACCCCTTCGGCGGCTGGCTCGCAGCGCGGATCGGCCGGGTCAAGCCGCTGCTGATGACCAAGGTCGTTTTCGCGCTCGGCGCGGTGCTGACCGCGGTCGGCTCGGACTTCCAGACGGTCGTCGCCGGACGGGGCCTGGTGGGCATCGCGTACGGCGTCGACTTCGCCGTGGCGATGGCCCTGCTGGCCGAGTACACCCCGGCCTCGCTCAAGGGCAGGCTCAACTTCTGGCAGGGCGTCTGGTACACCGCGACGACGACGAACCTCCTACTCACCCTGGTGTTCTACAAGCTCGACGTCGGTGCAGACATCTGGCGCTGGTCCGTCGCCTCCTCGGCCGCGTTCGCGCTGCTCCTGTTCGTGCTTCAGTTGGTCTTCCTGGTGGAAAGCCCCACCTGGCTGGCGTCCAAGGGCAGGCTGCACGAGTCCGCGGCGAACCTGCGCCGGATGTACGGGTTCGCCGCGCAGGAGGGGGCGCTGGAAACCGGGCAGGCCGAGAATGCCGGGCACCAGGTCGGGTTCCGGGACGCGGGCGTGCTGTTCCGTCAGCCCTACCTCCGCCGGACCGTGCTGTCGACGGCAATCTCGCTCACCCAGGCCATGCAGTACTTCGCTGTGGGTTGGTACCTGCCGGTGATCAGTCTCGAGCTGTTCGGCAAAGAGTTCGAGAAGGCGACGGTAGGCGCCATGTCGTTCAACGCGGTCGGCATCGTCGGCGGCTGCCTGTCGGCCTATGCCGGGCGGCGGCTGGGCCTGCGGATCAGCTCGATGACCGGGTATGCCGTGGTGTTCGTCGCGCTGCTGGTCATGGGCGCGACCTTCAAGCAGTTGCCTGTCGGCCTTGCCGCGTTGCTGCCGCTGATATTTATCTTCTTCCACTCGGCCGGCCCCGGCCCCAACGGCAAGTCGATCGCGGCGCTGTCGTACCGGTCCGACATCCGCACGCTGGGCACCGGCGTGACCGGCATGCTCGGCAGCCTCGGATCGGTCGCGGGACTGTACCTGTTCCCGCAGCTCCAGTCAGGCATCGGGGTCGGCAACAGCCTGATGGTCCTGTCAGTGGTGCCGCTGGTCGGCCTGCTCGTGTGCTTGGCGATCAAGTGGGACCCGACCCGCGTCGAGGTGAACCTGGAAGAGGAGGCCATCGGCCTCCATCAGCGCCAGCCGGTGTCGGCGTGAACGGTTGAACGGCCTCGGACCGATGAAAGGACCTTCGCAGATGACCACGGAGCGCCGCCGCGGCGTACTCAGCATCGATGAGGGCACCACGGGCACCCGTGCAGCCATCGTCCTCGACGACGGCGACACCGCGGCCCCGGCATACCTGCCCATCTCGGTCAGATCATCCGACCATCTGCGCGTCGAACAGGACGCGACGGAGATCTGGGTGAACACCGTCCAGGTCTGCCGTGAGGCGCTGGACTGGGCGGCCTCGCATCGGGTGGCGGTCACCGGTGTGTCTATCTCCACTCAGCGCGCGACCGTCCTGCTGTGGGACACGGTGACGGGATCGCCGCTCAGCCGGGCCGTGGTGTGGCAGGACCGCCGGTATGCGTCCCGGCTGCGGGAGTGGGAGCCGGAGTGGGACGCGCACCTCTTGGAGCACACCGGTCGACCGGTCGGCTCCCGGGCCCCACTGCTGTGGGCGGCGGAGGAGATCACCGGGAACGAGGCCGTCGGCAGGGCACATAACGAGGGCAGGCTGGCCTTCGGTTCGGTCGACACCTGGCTCGTCTGGAAGCTCACCGGCGGAGCGCGCCACGTCATGTCCGCCACGAACGCCGTGGCCGTGGGCGCCTACGACCTGCGAACCGGAGACTGGCACGAACCGTCGGTGGAGTTCCTCGGCTGCCCACGCGATGTGCTGCCACGGATCGTCGACGAGGATGGCGACTTCGGCGTCACCGACCCGCTGGTCCTCGGCGTACCGCTGCCCATCCTGTCGGTCATGGGCGACCAGCACGCGGCCATGGTCGCGCTCGGTGCCCACCGGCCCGGCCAGGCCACATGCGTCCACGGAACGGGCACCTTCCTCGACGCCGTCGCGGGCGACCAGCCGCCCACCCACCGCTGCCAGGTGCCCGGCGTCCTCACGCTGGTCGGCTGGCGGTCCCGGGGCGCGTCCGTGTTCAGCGTGGAAGGTTACGCCGCGACGACAGGGTCCGCGATGCGCTGGCTGTGCGAGGAGATCGGGCTGTTCGAGTCGCCGAGTCGGCTGGCAGAACTCGCCCGCGAGCACACCGGTCCGACCCGTGTGCGGTTCCTGCCCACCCTGGCGGGACTGCGAACTCCACTCTGGTCGCCGGAGGCCACCGGGATCCTCACCGGCCTCAGCCTGTCCACGACCCGGGCCGAGCTGGCCCGAGGCATCCTCGAAGGCTTCGCGCACTCGGTGTGCGACTTGCTGGAAGGGGTGGAGATGGCCATGGCACAGCCCGTCACCGACCTGTTCTGCGGCGGCGGGCTCGCCAGCAGCGACGTGCTGATGTCCAGCCAGGCCGACCTGGTCGGCCGGCCCGTGCGGCGCGCCCGCGGCCACGAGACGGCGAGCTTGCGCGGCACGGCCTATCTCGGCGGCGTGCGGGCCGGGCTGTGGCCGAGCGTCGAGGCCGCCGTGGCGGGGCTGCCGGCGGGCCCCGTCTTCGAACCCGCAATGTCCGACGCCGAGCGCCAGGACGCCCGAGCCGCGTGGCGCGCTCTGGTGACCCGCCATGTCACGGTCGACGCCGGTCACGGCGCTCGGCCGCCGGGGCGCGGTTCCCGCGATCCCGAACCCGACTCACAGGAGGAATCAACATCGTGATCCGGCTTCCCGAACGCAAGGTGAGGTCAGAGACGAGGAGCGCCATCCGCCGAACGCCACTGACGCTCGACCGCCATCAACAGATCGAACGGCTCGCCGCCGGCCCGGTAGACGTTCTCGTCGTCGGTGGTGGCGTCACCGGCTGCTACACCGCACTGGACGCAGTCACCCGCGGCTTGACCGTGGCGCTCGTGGAACGGGACGACTTCGCATCGGGCACATCCTCCAAGTCGTCCAAGATGGTCCATGGCGGCCTGCGCTATATCGAGCAGGGAAATTTGCCGCTGGTCCGGCGCTCACTTCTGGAGCGGCAGCGCTTCCGCCGCAACGCGCCGCACCTGGTGCAGCGACTGCCGTTCGTCTTCCCCGTGCTCGCCCGGGACGGCGTCTTCGACGCGCGCATCGCCAAAGCCTTCGAGGGCCTGCTGTGGACCTACGACCTTGCCGGCGGGTGGCGCATCGGCAGGCTGCACCAGCGTCTCAGCGTGCCCGAGGTACTCGCCCGTGCGCCGCGGCTGCGAGCCGACCAGCTCGAGGGGGGACTGCTCTACTACGACAGCCGTACCGACGACGCGCGCTTGACCCTGACTATCGCGCGCACCGCCGCGCACTTCGGGGCGACCATGCTCAACGGCGCCACCTGCCGCGGCCTCCTCCGCGAGGGCGGCCGGGTGCGTGGCGCGAGCATCGAGGTCGACGGCCGCGACATCGACGTGCGGGCGGGTGTCGTGATCAACGCCACCGGGGTCTGGTCCGACACGCTGGACGCCCTGTCGGACCCCAGCCACCGGGCCCGGATCCGCCCCGCCAAGGGCGTGCACATCGTGGTGCCGTGGACCAGGCTGCCTGTCGACGGCACCGTAACCGTGCCCGTCCCAGGTCGAGCCCGTCGCGCGACCTGCACCCGCTGGGGGGACGTGGTCGTGGTCGGCACGACCGACACCGACTACGACGGCTCCCTGGACGAGGTGCTGTGCAATGGCGAGGAGATGCGGTACCTCCTCGACGGGGCCAACACCGCGTTCGACGCCGACCTCACGCCCTCGGACGTGGTCGGCTCGATCGCTGGGCTCCGCCCTCTCGTCGGCGCGAAGGAGGGCGCCACCCTCGACATGAGCCGCGACCATCAGATCTCGACGGACGCGCGCGGGCTCGTCACCGTCACCGGGGGCAAGCTCACTACCAGCCGCCACATGGGCGAGCTCGTGGTCGACGAGGCGTTGAAGGTTCTCGGCCGTCGGGCCCGCTGTCGGACGGTGCGTCTGCCGCTGCTGGGCGGAGCCGGCTACGACGCCGAGGCCACCTCGGCCACTGGAGGGTGGGGCGCCCATCTGGGAGAGCGGTACGGCACCGAGGCCAGATTCGTCGCCGGGCTGTTCACCGAGGACCCCTCTCTCGCCGAGCCGATCATCGAGGGTTCCGCCTACCTGCGAGCCGAGGTCGTCTACGCGGCTCGCTGCGAGTTGGCGCGAACCGTCGACGACGTGCTGTCTCGCCGCACCCGGATGCGGGTGTTCGCCCGTGACCTGTCGGTGCAGGCAGCCCCGGAAGTCGGCCGGCTACTCCAGCAGGAACTCGGTTTGCCGGACGAGGAGGTTGCCCGGCAGATCGACGACTATATCGCGAGCATCGACCGAGAGAAGACCGTACTGATGAAGGGACTTTCATGATCAGCAGGCAGACCATCACGCACCCGTTCAACCGGGGGGACTACGTCGTCGGCGCGCCCACCCCGCCGCGCTGGGCCGTTGATTGCCCGCCTGGCCAGGGGAAGGCCAGCTTGCAGACTGCCGTGGTCGAGGTTCCCGAGGCCGTCGTCGCCGAACTACGCGCGGTCGCCGCTGCCGTGCACACAGACCGGGACGAGGTGATCCTGCGGACCCGCGACTGGTGGGCGGGCACGTCCATCGGCGAGACGGACGGCGCCCCTGCCACTCCGGACGCTGTGATCGTCGAGGCCGCTGATGAGGAGCAGGTGGCCGCCGTGGTCCGGGTCTGCCACGCACACCGCATCCCCCTGACGGTCTCGGCCGGCCGCAGCAACGTCCTCGGCGCCGCCCTGCCAGTGTTCGGCGGGGTCGTGCTGGACGTCTGCCGCCTCAACCAGATCATTTCCTTCGACGCCGAGTCGATGACTGTCGAGGTCCAGGCGGGTATGTTCGGCGACCTGTTCGAGAAGGAACTGCAGGAGACGCACGGCGCCACCACCGGACATTGGCCGTCCGCCTTCGCCATCTCCACGGTCGGTGGCTGGGCGGCCTGCCGTGGCGCCGGCCAGCTGTCCACCCGGTACGGGAAGATCGAGGACATGATTGTCGGGCTCGAGGTGGTCCTGCCGGATGGCACCTCTGCCCGCTTCGGCTCCTACCCCCGGGCCGCCGTCGGCCCGGACCTGCGCCAGCTGTTCATCGGCTCGGAAGGCACGCTGGGTGTGATCACCCGGCTGCGGCTGCGCACCCACCGGCTGCCCTCTTACGCGGTGGGTCTCGCCTACGGGTTCGACACCTTCGCCGCAGGACTGGACGCCTGCCGAGAGATCCTCCAGCAGGGCGCGACGCCTGCGGTCCTGCGCCTGTACGACGCGCACGAGAGCGGCACACACTTCGGCGAGACCGGCACTCACTTGCTACTCGTCGCCGACGAGGGCGACCAAGCGCTGGTGGACGCGTCGATGGCCGTCGTCGAGAAGGTCTGCGCCGAACGGGCGTCGGTGACGCTCGACGGTAACGCGGTCTTCGCCCGCTGGCTCGACGAGCGGATGCTCGTCGGCAAGTCCGGTGACGGTTTCGCCAAGGGTCCCGGTTTCGTCGCCGACACCTGCGAAATCGCCGCGCCGTGGTCGATCCTGCCCGTGGTCTACGACGAGGTGGTGGCGGCCATCGAGGCGGTCCCCGGGACGCTGCGCGCGTCCGCGCACCAATCGCACGCCTACACCGACGGAGCCTGCCTGTACTTCTCGCTACGCGGCGACGTCGAACGGCCCCGCCGCCGCGAGTGGTACCGGGCCGCCTGGGACGCCGCCAACGAGGTGCTCATCCGGCACGGGGCCGCGATCAGCCACCATCATGGCGTCGGGCTACTGCGCTCGCCGTATGTCGAGCCGTCGCTGGGCAGCGGCTTCGGCACGCTGGTAGCGGTCAAGCAAGCTCTCGACCCGGCAGGGATCATGAACCCGGGGAAGCTGGGGCTGCCCAGCCGTTTCGGGTCCGGCACCGGTGAGTCCACGCAGGGTAGTGCATAAGGTGGATCCGGTGAGCCCTCGTCCGAAACGTCCCGTTGATCGGCGCCTGCTGACCGCACTAGCGGAGTATCCCGTCATGGCGTCGCTCGTCGGCGTGACGATGGCGCAGCGGTTCGCCACGACCTCGACCCCGCTCGGTATCCTCGCCTCCGTCCCGCTCGGCGACCTGGAGGCGACGGTCCAGCAGATGAGCGCCGCAGGCAAGATCGTGTTCGTCAACATGGACTCGACACCGGGCCTCGGCCATGACCCTGGCGCCCTGACCTATCTCGAGGGGATCGGGGCGATCGGGATCTGCTCCACCCGGGCGGCAATCATCGAGCGGGCGAGTGGCCTCGGCCTGCTGACTATGCAAAAGGTGTTCGTGACAGACCGCTCCAACCTGCACCGCAGTATCCAGTCCATCGCCCGGTCGAATCCGGACCTGGTCCAGCTCATGCCCGCGATCGTGCTGCGCTACACAGAGCAGCAGGCCAGGGACCTCGGGGTGCCGTATCTCGCGGCCGGATTCGTCCAGGGTGAGGCGGACGTGGTGGAGGCGCTCCAGCATGGCGCGGCCGGCGTCTGCACCTCGGACGAGGACTTGTGGGAGCTACGCCGCTCGTCCCTGCACACCTTCTGAGCTCTCCGGCCTCACTCCGGCCCGCTTCGACCCACGCGCGGGCCGGGATTCATCTGCCTGGCGCTCGAGATTCGGTGAGTAGAACGACGACGTGCCGGAGAGCCGGACCGTCATCGACGAACGGACGATGGTGGGAGACAGCAACTCGCGAAGGACCGTACGAGCAGCGGTGTCGCGGCGCTGGAGACGCCTCCCTGGGCGTCTTCACGACCTCGGAGAAACAAGAGGTGATCTCGGGTCTGGTCATGCGTGCTGCGAGAGACGTGATCGCGATCTCGGGTGCGCCGGACCTGTGGTGCTCCGAGCACAGTGCGCATGTCGGCGGATGTCTGTTCCATCGGACGACGAACGCCCACATCGCTCCGATGGCGCATTCGAGGTCCTTCGTGCGGTGTACTGCCGGTCAGGGAAGGCCCCCCTCGCCGGAAAGTTCCGGCCGCCGGTCGCGGCAGTTCGGGTCCCGCTCTGTAGGGTGACGGCGGCCACTCAGCGGTGCATGTATCCCAGTGTGAATGATGCGTCGTCCAGTCGTGGAGCGATCGATTCCCCGCCGAGCACCTGCCGCAATATCGCCTGTTCGTCCTGGATGACGTGCATGACAGCGTTGATCAGGGCGAGGTGGGTGAACGCTTGGGGGAAGTTGCCCCAATGCCGACCGGTTCGGGGGTCGATCTCCTCGGCGTAGAGGCCAAGGGGGCTGGCGTAGGCGAGCAGTTTCTCGCACAGCTGTTTGGCGCGGGTCTTTTCGCCGATCTCCGACAGCGCCGAGACCAGCCAGAACGAGCAGATCGTGAAGGCACCTTCTTCCCCTGCGCAGCCATCGTCGGTTTCACCGACGCGGTAGCGCAATACGAGGCCGTCCTCGGTCAATTCGTCCGCGATGGCCAACACCGTTTTGCGTACCCGGTCGTCGTCGGCCGGCAGGAAACGAACCAGCGGGATGAGCAGGGTCGAAGCGTCCAGCGCCGTGCTGCCGTAGTACTGGGTGAACACCTGCCGGGAGTCGACCGCATGAGTGCATATGTCGGCGTGGATTTCATCTGCGGCCTGCTGCCAGCGATTCGCGCGTTGGAAGTCGTGGTGGATGCGAGCCAGCCGGGCGCCGCGATCGGCGGCGACCCAGCACATCACCTTGCTGGAGGTGAAGTGTTGGGGCTCACCGCGTACTTCCCAGATGCCATGGTCGGGCTCGCGCCAGTAGGTGAGCGCGCTTTTGACCGCCCGGCCCAGCACCGGCCAGGATCGTGCATCGATTCGGTCTTGATTGCGCGCGTAGAGATAGACCGCGTCCATCGCAGCGCCCCACACATCGTGCTGGCGTTGCCGGTACGCGTCGTTGCCGATGCGTACGGGGCCGGCATTTTCGTAGCCGCGCAGGTGCGTGAGGGTCTGCTCGGTGAGGTCGCTTTCGCCACCGATGCCGTAGACGATCTGCATATCCCGGACGTCTTCGGTCAGGCTGATGATGTAGGAGAAGAAGTCGTTCGCCTCCCAGCTGAAGCCCAGTGTGTACAGACCCCACAGCGCGAAGGCAGAGTCACGTATCCAGGAGTAGCGATAGTCCCAATTGCGTTGTCCGCCTGGGGTTTCCGGTAATGAGGTGGTGGCGGCGGCACTGATGGCGCCAGTGGGTGCGAAGGTCAGCCCCTTGAGGGTCAGCGCGCTGCGGGTGAGCTGGGCCGCCCACGGATGGTCGGGAAACCGCCCGCCGGCCAGCCAGTGCCGCCAATGGTGGATGGTCTGCAGCAGCCGTTCATCGGCCTCGTCAGCGCTGCGGGGCGCGTCGCGACTACCCCACGAGAGCGCGCAAAAGCGGGTGTCGCCCGCTTTCAACAGGGTGCGGGCAAGTGCGTGCGTGCCTTCCAGTCCCAAGCGCATGTCGGTGCTCAGCGTCAGCTGTAGATCGATCCCGTCGGCGCCGGCCTGCGCGAGGTGGTAACTGTCGAGGTACTCCCAATGCGCGCGATACCTGCCGTAGTCGAAGGACGGCTGGCAGTCGAGCGCGAACTGTATGTGCCCGGTTTCACAGCGCACCGTCCGCAGCAGAATGTGCTCGGCGTCGTAGTCGGTGGGTGTTCGACAATGGGCGCTGCGGCCGGGTGTCTGGTGTCGCCAGGGCCCGACCAGCAGCACATCGCGAACCGTCGCCCACCCTTCACCACTGCGCCAGCTCGTCTCCATGACCATCGTGCCGGGGACGTAGCGACGATCGCTGGGCACCATGAAGTCGGCGGGGGCGAATCGAAACGAGCCGGCGGAACGATCGAGTACGGCTGCGAAGACACTGGGGGAGTCCATGCGGGGCAGACACATCCATTCGACGGCTCCGCTGGGGGCGATAAGTGCGGTGACCTCGCAGTCGGAGATGAAACCGTAGTCGTCGATGCGCGGGAACGCGGTGAGTTGCGGCGTGCGTTCGATGTCGTCGTCCATATGTCGCTCCATCGTCGTCTCGGCGCTGAACCCTGGCCTGGCTATTGCACCCGATTGCCTGGTGAACGACCTTCTTGCTCGATCACACCGTGAGCGGATCGGAACCTTGGTGATGTGGCGCTTCCCAACAGCCCATCACCTGGCCAGCCGTATCGGCAAGCCCGGATGTGTACCGAGACGTGATGAGCGGGTCGCCGGAGTGACGACATCGCGGTTTCGCCTGCCGTCGAACAAGGAAGACGAACTTCGAACAATCCTGGCCTCTGGATGCGGACAGGGCATCACGCGAGGCGTGGCTGAGCGGCGGGCCGAGAACGCACCGGGACGATCGGTGCTCGGCGATGTTTATGTCAATGCGCGCTGTCTGGCCGCCAGCGGCGGCGGGATCAGTTGCGTCCAGAATTCGTGGCGGACGGCATCCCATAGCCTCGCCAGTTCGGGCAGGAGTTCTCGCGCTCGCGCGAGATCCGGGTAACTGCTGGGACTGAAGGATGCCACCGGCGAGGCGTCGGAAACGTTGTGTACGCCGACAATTGCGATCAGATGATGCTGGACAAAGCGCCACGTCACACACAGTCCGTCGACTTCGGTTCGGCACAAATCACGCATCGTGCATACCTCCGCGCCGCATGCCTAGCTCCTGCATTCGGCATCCATTGTCAACAGTGGGGGCCATGTTCTGTGCCGGCAACTCAGCACGGCCGGGGATGCGCCACCGCGGGTGCCCGCTAGGGCTGGTCGAGTTCTCGTACATGGGGAAATCCTGTTTCGATCGTGACGTCGGCGAGTCGAGGGGTCCGGGCAGTGCACTTAGGCATAAGATAAGACATTAGATTTCATAGTTCAAGGGCGGATGCGCAGACATCGGATCAATTCCGACCGAGCGTCACCCCGGGTACGCCGTTGGCCGGCGGTTCGGCGGAGCGAGCCAGAATGCACCGCCTCGCCGGCGATATTCATATAACTCTATAGTTCATAGTTCAATTGTTAGTTGGATAGGATCGGGTTGCGTCCCGTCACCCCAGGAGTCGCGTTGACCTACCAGGAGAAGGCCGGATTGACCGCGCTCGGCGCCGTGCTGTCACCGCTCGAGGGTGGCGGTCCGAAAACCGACGCCGTCGTGCAGCGGCTGTCTGCTGCGATCAGCCTCGGCGTAATGGTCGACGGCCAGCAGTTGCCGAGCGAGACCGATCTCGCCGCCCAGTTGGGGGTATCGACAATGACCCTGCGGGAGGCGCTGGTCGTACTTCGGCAGCAGGGCATCATCCACACCAAGCGCGGGCGCGGGGGTGGCAGCTTCATCAGCGCTTCGGCGGAGGTCTTCGAGACCACGTCTTTGGCGCGGCTACGACAGATGAGCATTCAGGAGCTGCGCGATCTAGGGGACGAGCACTTCGCGGTCACCGGGGCGGTTGCGGCGTTCGCCGCGCGCCGCAGCCTGCGCGCCGATATAGCCGGACTCCGCGCCTTGACCGAGCGACTCGAAGGCAGCTCCGACCTCGTCTCGGCTCGCCAGGCTGACAGCCGCTTTCACATCGAGATGGCGGTGTGCGCACAGTCCACTCGGTTGACCCGCGCCCAGGTCGCCCTGCAGGCAGAGCTGTCCGCCTTGCTCTGGCTGCCGCGGCTGAAGCTGGACCCGGTGGCCGAGGCGACCGCCCACCGTAACGTGGTAGACGCGATCGAACAAGAAGACGATGCCCGCGCCAGAGAACTGGCAGAATTGCAGACGGAATCACGCATCCGCCGCCTAGTGGGCCTGCGTTTGGAGCTCAGTGAGGGACATCGATAACTTTCCGACCGCCGCGACCATCGAGCCGCTCGTCGACGCCGTCATAAAACTGGCCGACGAGGTCTACGAGTCGCTGGCAACCATCGGGACCGCGCTGACCACCCTGTGGGAAGAGTTCACCGAGAAGCTGCAGTCAGCTCCCCGGTCGCCTGATCTGGCGGCGCTGCGCGAGACCATCCTCGGCGAGCTCGCGGCGCGCGGAAAATTGTTCAACGGCGCAGGGGTAGTGATAGCCGACAGCGTTCTCTCGGATCGCCCGCGACACCTGGAATGGTGGCTGTGCAACGCTGAGCGCTTGGTGCTGGAATTGAATCCCCGCAGTGAATACTTCTACGACTACACCAAAATGGACTGGTTCACGGTTCCGCGCGACCAGGGTCGGCGATGGGTGCAGGGGCCGCACCTCGATTACGCATGCACTGATGAGTACGTCTGCACATTCTCGATACCGGTCACGACCACATCGGGAACATTCCTCGGAATCGCCGGTGCCGATGTGCCGGTTGCCACGATCGAGGGGATCTTGCTTCCGCGATTCCAAGCATCCGGTCAGCGGGTAGTGCTGGTCAACAGTGAAGGCCGCGTCATTATCGGGACCGATCCGGAATTCACGACCGGATCCAAGACGAGCCGGATGGACCGATCTGCTGCGGCAGTCCCGATCGTGGCGATGCCTTGGTCGTTGCGTCTGCTCGGATCCACGGCCTCCCACTGACCGGCCGTCGATCAGACATCGCGGAATACCACGCTCTGATCGCGAGCGATTCCACAGACCCGATACCCCGCGTTCAACTCCACAACGTCACATGCACTTTCGGGCGGAACCGTGTGACACCGACACCGGACCCGCGGATCATCGCCTGGGTGCAGCGCGGGGTGGTGATGAACCGCAGCAGTTCCGACACCGCGGGCTGGCGGGTATCGGGCGGCAGGGTGGTCGCGCACCACTCATCGGATACCTGCAGGCCGGGTCCCTTGATGTGGCTCAACCGACCGGCCGCGAGATCCGAAGAGACAGCGAAACCGATCGTCAGGGTGATCCCTCCGACACAGCGGACCTCTTCGAGGGCGGCGGCATCGCTCTGGAAGATCCGCTGGTGTGATTCGGGAACCGCCAACTCGCGCAGCATCTTCGCGATGTGCCCGTCGACGCTGCCGGCGCTGGGACCCAGCATCCACTGCTGGTCCCGCAGCAGCGCCGGATGCGGTGTAATGTCCGCCAGCGGGCTGTCGGGACGCGCGACGGAAATGATCTGATACTTCAGGAACGGCCGGGCGCTGATGGTCTTGTCCGTGCTGTCCGCACCGGGCCCCAGCGCGATATCGACCGCACGGGACTCGATCAGACTGCGGAACTGGCTGGTGGGATGCACACTCAGCTCGACCGACAGATCCTTGGCCCGCGCCGCGAACAGGTCGATGAGGCCGGGCGCGGCATGTTCGGCGAACGCACTCGATGCCGCGATACGCAGCAGCCGCCTGCCGTGCGCCGCCTCGCTCACCTCGATGGCGGTCTGGTGTTGCAGTCCCAGAATCTCGATCGCCCGGCTGGCCAAGCGCAGCCCGCCGGGTGTGAAAGCCAAACCCGCCGCCGCACGGGTGAACAGAGGGTCGTCGAGTTCCTTGCGCAACTGGGCTATGTGCGTCGAGACACCGGCGTCGGACATCCCCAGCTCTCTGGCCGCCGCATGGACGGAGCCGAGCCGCACCACGGTCGAGTAGGCCCGAAGCTGGGCGGGCGTCACGATCCGAGTCTACTTTGGAGGTGCATGCAGCGCCGACGGCCGCATCGCGTCTGGAGAACCCATCATGCAGGACGTGCTCACGGATCTGATGACAATATGGAATGCCGGGGGCACCGCTGGGGTCGCGACGGTCGTGCGGACCTTCCGTTCGTCGCCGCGACCGCCTGGTGCGGCCATGGTCGTCGCCCCGGACGGGACGGTCGGCGGTTCGGTCTCCGGTGGCTGCGTCGAGGGCGCGGTCTACCAACTCGCCACCGATGTCATCCGGACCGGCTGCCCGGTGCTGCAGCGGTACGGCTTCTCCGACGAGGACGCATTCGCGGTCGGTCTCACCTGCGGCGGCATCATCGACATCTTCGTCGAACCGATCTCCCGGCGGACGTTTCCGGAACTCGGCGCGGTCGCCGCCGACATTATCGACCACCGGCCGGTCGCGATCGCGACCGTCATCGAGCACCCCGACACTGCCCGGATCGGGCGTCGGCTGCTGATCCGGCCGAGCGATGCGCACGGCACGCTGGGGTCGGCGCGCGCCGACGACGCGGTCATCGATGACGCACGCGGGCTGCTCGCGGCGGGGCGCACCGAAGTGCTGTCCTACGGTCCGGACGGCCAGCGCCGCGGCGCGGGCATGGGTGTTTTCGTCGCCAGTTATGCGCGGCAGCCGCGGATGCTGGTGTTCGGGGCAATCGATTTCGCCGCCGCTGTGGCCCAGCAGGGATCGTTCCTCGGCTACCGGGTCACGGTGTGCGACGCGCGGCCGGTTTTCGCCACCTCCGCCCGTTTCCCTACCGCCGACGAGGTCGTTGTCGACTGGCCGCATCGTTATCTGGCCGCGCAGATCGCGGCTGGTGCGGTCGATTCGCGGACCGTGGTCTGCGTACTGACCCATGACCCCAAGTTCGACGTTCCGCTGCTCGAGGTGGCACTGCGCGCGCCCGCGATGGGCTATGTCGGCGCGATGGGGTCGCGTCGCACCCACGACGAGCGGCTGGGCCGGTTGCGAGAGGCCGGCCTCACCGATGAGCAACTTGCCCGACTCGCCAGCCCGATCGGGCTGGATCTGGGCGGGCGGACACCCGAGGAAACGGCGGTGTCCATCGCGGCCGAGATCATCGCGCGACGCTGGGGCGGACACGGCCGCTCACTGGCCCAAACCGGCGGCCGGATTCACCACACCCCGGGTGCGAACAGCGAATTAAGTGATTCCTTAAATCGGTCTTGACGACTGCGGCGGCGGGGCAGAGGCTGACCTTGTTCCCGTTGATGTGAGGTTGATCACATGCAAGTTCCTGGGCCATTCGAATACGAGCGCGCAACCGGCGTGGATCACGCCATCGGACTACTGGACCGGCTAGGGGAGGAAGCGCGCGTCATCGCGGGCGGGCACAGCCTGCTGCCGATGATGAAGCTGCGTCTGGCCAATCCGGAATATCTCATCGACATCAACGACCTGGCTGCCGAACTGGGTTACATCGTCACCGATCCGACCCTGGTGCGCATCGGGGCGATGGTCCGACATCGGCATGTGCTGGAATCCGACGATCTCGCCACGGTGTGTCCGATCTTCCGGGACGCCGAGCGCGTGATCGCCGACCCGGTCGTGCGCAACCGCGGCACCATCGGCGGCTCGCTGTGCCAGGCCGATCCCGCCGAAGATCTCTGCACGGTCTGCACGGTCCTGGGCGCGACCTGCCTGGTGCGCGGACCGTCCGGCGACCGGGAGATCGCGATGGACGATTTCCTAGTCGGTCCCTATGAAACCGCCATGTCGCACAACGAACTGCTGATCGAGATCCGCATTCCGGTGCGGCATCGGACATCGAGCGCCTACGCGAAGGTGGAGCGCCGGGTCGGCGACTGGGCGATCGCGGCATCCGGTGCGACGGTGACCCTGCGCGGCGAGGCGATAGCGGCCGCGCGGATCGGTCTGACAGCGGTCAACCCGGATCCGGCGGCGCTGGCCACCGTGGCGCAGGCGCTCATCGGTGAGCCGCCCACCGAGGAGATCTTCGCGCAGGCGGGCCGCCGGGCGAGCGCGGCGTGCGCACCTGTCTCCGATGCTCGCGGCAGCGCGGACTACAAGCACCATCTCGCGTCCGAACTGACGATTCGCGTACTGCGCACCGCGGTCGACCGCGTACTGAATGCCCCTGCGCTGGAAGGGAATTAGCCATGCAGGTAACCATGACCGTCAACGGCGAGCCGATGACCGCGCAAGTCGAGCCACGCACCCTGCTGGTGCATTTCCTGCGAGACCAGTTGCGGCTCACCGGAACCCACTGGGGCTGTGACACCAGCAACTGCGGCACCTGCGTGGTGGAGGTCGACGGCGAACCGGTGAAGTCGTGCACCATGCTGGCCGTCATGGCCGACGGTCGCGCGGTGCGCACCGTCGAGGGGCTCGAGGTGGATGGCCAACTCGATCCCGTACAGGAGGGCTTCATGCAGTGCCACGGATTGCAGTGCGGATTCTGCACGCCCGGAATGATGATCACCGCACGCGCCCTGCTCGACCGCAACCAGAATCCCGACGAACAGACCATCCGTGAGGCGATCTCAGGCCAGATCTGCCGCTGCACCGGATACACCACCATCGTGCGGTCGATCCAGTGGGCCGCGGCCAAACAACGAGGCGAAGCGGTGGAGCCCGAACCCGCCGCCCCGCCGACACCGGCAGGGAGAACATCATGACCAGCGTCGAGTACCGGCCCGAAGACCGGGTCGACAACGACCACAAGCCATGCGGGCACGGCAGGATGCTGCGCAAAGAGGATCCGCGGTTCATTCGCGGACACGGCAATTACGTCGACGACGTATCGCTGCCCGGCATGCTGCATTTGGCGATCCTGCGTTCCCCGTTCGCGCACGCCCGCATCGTGAACGTCGATGTCTCGGCGGCACAGGCACATCCGAAGGTCAGAGCGGTCGTCACCGGAGCAGATCTGGCAGCGAAAGGACTGGCCTGGATGCCGACGCTGTCCAACGATGTGCAGGCGGTCCTCGCCACGGACAAGGTCCGGTTCCAGGGCCAGGAGGTGGCCTTCGTCGTCGCCGAAGACCGCTACTCCGCGCGTGATGCGTTGGAACTCATCAACGTCGAGTACGAGATGCTCGATCCGGTCATCGACGCCCGCACCGCACTGGCGCCCGGGACTCCGGTGATCCGCGACGATCTCGAGGGCAAACAGGACAACCACTGCTTCGACTGGGAAACCGGCGACGCCGCCGCGACCGAGGCGGTGTTCGCACGCGCCGACGTCGTCGTCGAGCAGGAGATCGTCTATCCCCGAGTGCATCCCGCCCCCATGGAGACCTGCGGCGCGGTCGCGGATCTCGATCCCGTGACAGGCAAGCTCACACTGTGGTCGACGAGCCAAGCGCCGCATGCCCACCGCACGCTCTACGCGTTGGTGGCCGGGCTACCCGAACACAAGATCCGAGTGATCTCACCGGATATCGGCGGCGGGTTCGGCAACAAGGTACCGATCTATCCGGGATACGTCTGCGCCATCGTCGGGTCGCTGCTGCTGGGCAAGCCAGTGAAGTGGATGGAAGATCGCAGCGAAAACCTCACCAGCACCGGATTCGCCCGCGACTACATCATGGTCGGCGAGATCGCCGCCACCACCGACGGCAAGATCCTGGCCATCCGGTCCACCGTGCTCGCCGATCACGGTGCCTTCAACGGCACGGCCGCGCCGTTGAAGTATCCGGCGGGCTTCTTCGGCGTCTTCACCGGTAGCTATGACATCGAGGCCGCCTACTGCAAGATGACCGCGGTCTACACGAACAAGGCCCCTGGCGGCGTCGCCTATGCGTGCTCGTTCCGGATCACCGAGGCCGTCTACTTCGTCGAACGGTTGGTCGATTGCCTGGCCTACGAACTGAAGATGGATCCGGCCGAGCTGCGGCTGCGGAATCTGCTCCGTCCCGACCAATTCCCCTACACCAGCAAGACGGGCTGGGTCTATGACTCCGGCGACTACGAGAAGACCATGCGCCTGGCGATGGACATGATCGGCTACGACGCCTTGCGCAAAGAACAACAGGACAGGCGAGCCCGCGGCGAGTTGATGGGCATCGGGATGTCCTTCTTCACCGAGGCCGTCGGCGCGGGTCCACGCAAGGATATGGATATCCTCGGACTCGGGATGGCCGACGGGTGCGAGCTGCGCGTCCACCCGACCGGCAAAGCCGTTGTGCGCCTGTCGGTGCAGAGCCAGGGGCAGGGGCACGAGACCACCTTCGCCCAGATCGTCGCCGAAGAACTCGGCATCCCGCCCGACGATATCGACGTGGTGCACGGCGATACCGATCAGACTCCGTTCGGCCTGGGCACCTACGGCAGCCGATCGACACCGGTCTCGGGCGCCGCCGCCGCACTGGTGGCGCGGAAGGTGCGCGACAAGGCGCGGATCATCGCGTCGGGCATGCTCGAGGTCTCCATCGCCGACCTCGAGTGGGACAAAGGCTCGTTCCATGTCAAGGGCGATCCGTCCGCCGCCGTGACGATCCAGCAGATCGCGATGCGCGCACACGGCGCCGGTGATCTGCCCGAGGGCATCGAGGGCGGACTCGACGCACAGATCTGCTACAACCCGGAAAATCTCACCTACCCGTACGGTGCTTACTTCTGCGTCGTCGACGTCGACCCGGGGACGGCCGTGGTGAAGGTGCGGCGCTTCCTCGCCGTCGACGACTGCGGCACCCGGATCAATCCGATGATCATCGAAGGTCAGGTGCACGGCGGCATCGCCGACGGCATCGGCATGGCGCTGATGGAGATCATTGCCTTCGACGAGGACGGCAACTGCCTCGGCGGATCCCTGATGGATTACCTCATCCCGACGGCGCTCGAGGTTCCGCATTTCGAGACCGGGTACACAGTCACCCCTTCGCCGCACCACCCGATCGGCGCGAAAGGCATCGGCGAATCGGCCACGGTCGGATCGCCCGCAGCGGTGGTCAATGCGGTCGTGGATGCGTTGGCGCCGTTCGGCGTTCGGCACGCCGATATGCCGCTGACGCCGTCGCGGGTGTGGGAAGCGATGCAGGGGCGGGCCACACCGCCGATCTGAGTGGGTGCCAACGGATGGGATCACCGATGAAGATGAGCGAGCGTGCACAGCAGCTGGTCCGCACCCGGATTCCGTTCGTGCACGCGACCGTCGTGCGCGCGCAGCAGCCGACCTCGGCGCACGCCGGGGACGAGGCGATTCTGTTGCAGGACGGGACGATCGAAGGATTCGTCGGCGGCCAGTGCGCCCAGAACTCGGTCCGCAAGGCGGCACTGGGTGCGCTGCAGTCGCACGAGAGTGTGCTGCTGCGCGTACTACCCGACGGAGATCTGCAGTTCCCCGAAGCGCCCGGCGCGGCAGTCGTGGTGAATCCCTGTCTGTCCGGCGGCGCATTGGAAATATTCCTCGAACCGCAGATTCCGGCGCCGTTGGTCCGTATCTGGGGCGCGACACCCATCGCCGACGCCGTGGCCGAAATATGCGAACTGGTCGGATTCGGGGTACAGCGCAGTGTTGCCGAAGCCGACTCGCCGGATTCACTGGCCGATACGACGGCGATGGTGATCGCCAGCCACGGTGGCCCGGAAGCTGAGCTGATCCGCGCGGCGCTCGATGCGGGTCTGGGATATATCGGGTTGGTGGCCAGCAGGGTTCGGGGGGCCTCGATTCTCGACGGGCTCGAGTTGACCGACCTAGAGCGGGCGCGCGTGCGCACTCCGGTGGGTTTGCCGATCGGCGCCAAGACCTCCGCGGAGATCGCCGTCTCGATTGTCGCGCAAGTGATCCAGGCGATCCGCAAAGATGGCTTGGCCATAACACCGCGTCCAGCCGATGTCACGGTCGAAGCGCTCGATCCGGTGTGCGGCATGACCGTGATCGTCGGGCCGGACACACCGCATCTCACCATCGACGATATCGACCACTGGTTCTGCAGCCCCGGCTGCCGCAACTCCTTCGCCGCGGCGAAAACGGGCCCATGACAACCAGGTTCGTCACCGGAATCGTACTCGCCGCGGGCGCCTCACGGCGTCTCGGCACTGCGAAACAGCTACTGCCGTACCGGAATACGACGGTTCTCGGCGCCACCCTCGAGGTGGTACGTTCCTGCGCTCTCGACCAGATCATCATCACTCTCGGCGGCACGGCGACAGCGGTCCGCCGGCACGTCGACCTCGCCGGACTGGATGTGACCGTGGCCGGAGACTTCGGTTCAGGCTGTTCGTCGTCATTGCGCTCGGCCATGAGCGCAGTGGACTCCCGTGCCGCCGGAATCGTGTTGATGCTCGGTGATCAACCGGGTCTGTCAGCGGCGACCGTCGACCGACTGGTCACCGAGGGCACGTCCACCGCGATCACCGTCTGTCACTACCGCGACGGTGTCGGACATCCATTCTGGCTGAGCCGCAGCGTATTCGGCGAGTTGACCCGATTGCACGGCGACAAAGCCGTATGGAAGATCATCGAGTCCGGTCGCCACCGGGTGTCCCGACTCGACATCGACGCGCCGATCCCCTTGGATGTGGACACCTGGGACGACTACGCGCGCCTGCGCGCCGCGACCTCGCCATGATGTCGCCGTTCGACGATGTCGCCGACGTGATCCGCCGATTCGACAGCGACGACTACCTACTCGACACCGGGACCGCTGCGGCCTTCTATCTGGCGACCACCTTGGGTCGGCCACTGCTGCTGGAAGGCGAACCGGGAGTGGGCAAGACGACGGCGGCCAAGACCCTGGCCACCGTACTCGGCGCACCACTGATCCGCCTGCAATGTTATGAGGGCCTGACCGTGAGCGAAGCGATCTACGACTGGAACTACCAGCGTCAATTGCTGAGCATCCGACTCGCCGAGGCACGCGGCGCCGATCTCACCGAAGCCGATCTGTTCACCGAGGAATTCCTGGTGGACCGCCCGATTCTACGTTGTGTGCGCTACCGCGGACCGACGCCCCCGGTGCTCTTGGTCGACGAAATCGACCGTGCCGACGACGAATTCGAAGCGCTGCTGCTCGAATTCCTCGGTGAGGCCACCGTGACGGTTCCCGAACTCGGAACCTTCGTCGCCGAGCACCCGCCGC
>FTJU01001030.1_pt5 | contig 33438 bp, 34 predicted proteins | sample 1658961 | NCBI WGS metagenome assembly FTJU01 (sample SAMEA3914878, study PRJEB12502) | metagenome | biome: forest; material: soil | place: USA | collected 2012-03-12 | depth 0.3 m | reverse complement strand
GCGGGCGCTGTTGGCGGCCGCCATGGACGAGCCGCCGTTCGAGCCCGTGGATTCGGTGACCGTCTCGGGACTGCGCGACGAACCCGCACTGGATATGCTCGCGGGCTGGTTGGCCGCCCGGCTCGACTGTCCGGTGCGGCGCCGCTCGGGTGCGTTACGGGTAGAGGTACATCGCCCGACGGTGTCGATCGCGATCGAGCGGCCGCAGACCGGGCGCACCGCGACACTGACCCGCACCGGTGACCCGGAGCAGCGAATCGCCTTGGCGCGCCGGGAAACTCGCGACTGCCTCGCCGAGGAACTGCGCCGGCTGGATGCCGACGAGATCTATGCCGAGGCGCTCGCCGGAATCGAGAGGGTGACCTATGAGTGAGCGCGCGGACTTTCCCGCGAACACCGTCGAAGTACATGACGACACCGACGCCCTGGTTGCCGCGGCGGCCGCGCGATTCGTCGCGGTCGTGGTCGCGGCGCAGGCGGATCGTGGCTCCGCATCGGTGGTGTTGACCGGTGGTGGAAGCGGGATCGGACTGTTGGAGTTGGTCCGCAAGACACCTGGCGATATCGACTGGTCGCGGCTCGATGTGTTCTGGGGTGACGAGCGATTCGTACCCGCGGGCGATGCCGAGCGCAATGATCTGCAGGCGCGCGAGGCGCTGCTGGATCATGTGCCGGTGGATCCGTCGCGGGTGCATCCGGTTGCCACCTCCGATGGTGAATATCCGGATCCGGTCGAGGCCGCCGCGGAGTATGCGGCGGCAGTGCACGCGCACCTCGCCGAGTACGGAGCCTTCGATCTGCATCTGCTCGGTATGGGTGGTGAGGGGCATGTGAATTCGCTGTTCCCGCATACCGATGCGGTGCGCGAACAGTATGAACTCGTTGTCGCGGTACCGGATTCGCCCAAACCGCCGCCGGTGCGCGTCACGCTGACGCTGCCCGCGGTGCGGCGCAGCCGACATGTCGTGCTGGTCGTCGGCGGTGCGGCGAAGGCCGAAGCCGTTGCCGCGGCGGTTGCGGGTGCGGATCCGGAGGAGATTCCCGCGGCGGGTGCCGTCGGGTCGGAATCCACCACATGGCTGTTGGATCGGGACGCCGCCGCGGCATTGCCGGGTGCCCCCGACTAGCTCAGCAACCGCTGCGCCGTCGCGCCGAGGACCATTTCGCCCACGTGTGGTGAGCCGGGTCTTGTCCACACCCGCCTCGTCGAGTATCTCGTAACAACCGAGGTGATCAGAATAGTTTCGAAAATTGCCCCGAAATCGGGTCCCCGAAGCGGCGTTCGTCGGCAATGATCACAGCGTGACCGAACAGCGAGTCGATCTTGATGAGCGGTTCCGCGCCGTGCTGTCGGCGCTGGAGCCGCGGCCGAGCCGTCCCGTCGAGCAGCGACTCGAGGGTGTCGCGCTCACTGGAGCGCAATGCCTGGACCTGTTCGAATCACAGGCGACCAGTAGGCATCTCGATCTCGCGGCGCGCCAGTTGGGCAGCACCAAGCGCGGCTACTACAGCATCGGGTCATCCGGGCACGAGGGCAATGCGGCCGTGGCGGCGGCCCTGCGCCCCACCGATCCGGCACTGCTGCACTATCGCTCCGGTGCATTCTTCGTGCACCGGGCCAGACAAGTGCCCGGTCTGGACCCGATTCGGGATGTGCTGCTCGGCGTGGTCGCGGCGGCCGCCGAACCGATATCTGGCGGCCGTCACAAGGTTTTCGGCAGCAAACCGGCCGCGGTGATTCCGCAAACCTCCACTATCGCATCGCATCTGCCGCGCGCCGTCGGACTCGCCTTCGCGATCGAGCGCGCGGCACGGCTCGGCCTTGCCGGCGAATGGCCGTCGGATTCGGTGGTGCTCTGCAGTTTCGGCGATGCGTCGGCCAATCACTCGACGGCCGTCGGCGCCATCAATGCCGCGATTCATACCGCGTACCAGGGGGTTCCGCTGCCACTGCTGTTCGTCTGCGAGGACAATGGGATCGGCATCAGCGTCCCGACGCCGCCCGGCTGGATCGAACAGTCCTACGGCATCCGCCTCGGTCTGCAGTATTTCTCTGCCGACGGGTGCGATCTACTCGACGCCGCGACAACCGCGACGCAGGCGGCCGACTGGGTGCGCGAACACCGCAAACCCGCCTTCCTCCACCTACGCACCGTACGGCTCATGGGCCACGCCGGATCCGACGTCGAATCCGCCTACCGTAGCCCCACCGATATCGCCGCCGACCTGCGCCGCGACCCGGTGACCGCAACCGCCCACCTGCTGGTCACCTCCGGTGTCGCCACTCCGACCGAAGTCATCACACGCTACGACGATATCGGCGGCCGCGTCGCGGACATGGCCGAATTGGCATGTGGTGAAACACAATTGACCTCGGCCGCTGCGGTGATGGCACCGTTGGCCCCGCTGCACCCGGACGTGGTGCGGGCCGATGTCTTCCGTCGAGGCCCCTTCAGTTCCAGCGCTGACCAGCTGGGCAGCAGTCGATGCGGCGGACAATCCGTTGCCGCCGGGCAACGGATTGACGCATCGATTGCCGACATCTCCCACGGAACAGGCTTGGCCAGTGTTGCCCGCACGACCATTCAGGGCGCACCGGGACACACAGCTACACAAGGTGATTCGGTGACATTGGCGCAGGCGATCAATCAGACGCTCGCCGCACTGCTCGACCGAGATCCAGATGTGGTGGTCTTCGGCGAGGATATCGGGCGCAAGGGCGGCGTGTACGGCGTCACCAAGGGGCTGCAGAAGCAGTTCGGAATTCGCCGGGTCTTCGATACGCTGCTCGACGAGCAGAGTGTGCTGGGTACGGCTTTGGGCGCCGGGCTCGCCGGATTGCTGCCCATACCGGAGATCCAGTATCTCGCGTACGTGCACAATGCCGCGGACCAGTTGCGCGGGGAAGCCGCCACGCTGGCGTACTTCTCCCAGGGGCAATACCGAAATCCGATGGTCGTCCGCATCGCCGGTTATGGTTATCAGAAGGGATTCGGTGGTCACTTCCACAATGACAATTCCATTGCGGCACTGCGTGATATCCCGGGGCTGATCATCGCCTCCCCGGCGCGCGCCGATGACGCCGCCGCCATGCTCCGCACCTGCGCCTCGGCCGCACGCGTCGACGGCCGCGTATGCCTCTACCTCGAACCCATCGCCCTATATCACACGCGCGACCTGCACCATCCTGGTGATAATGCGTGGCTCGCAACACCTTCCGACGCCGACCACATAGCCATCGGCCGTGCCCGCTGCTACGGCGACGGTAAGGACCTCGCCATCGTCACCTTCGCCAATGGCGTCCCCATGAGTCTGCGTGTAGCCCAACGCCTCTCGTCTCGCGGTATCCGGGCCCGCGTCCTCGACCTGCGCTGGCTGTCCCCGCTCCCCCTCGACGACCTCCTGCACCACGCTCGCGCCACCGGCCGAGTCCTCATCGCCGACGAAACGCGCCATACCGGCGGCGTCTCCGAATCTCTCTGCACCGCCTTGATCGACTCCGGTTTCAGCGGCCGCATAGCCCGCGTCACCAGCAAAGATTCCTTCATCCCGCTGGGCCCGGCCGCCGACACCGTCCTCCTCGACGAATCCCGAATCGAATCCGCCGCCATCGATCTCCTCGCCCGACCGGGGCCGTGAATCAACCCCGTTCGGAAGCGCGCGGTACTCGCCGACCCCTCGCATCGGCGAGTACCGCGCGCCCCGCTGGAACCGTCAGCGCCGCAACCTCAGCACCGCTTCCAGTATTTCTCGCGTGGACGGCCGAAACCCGTTGCGCGGCTTGTGGATCCAGCGGCGAAACCCGTGCCGCTCGTCATCAGGTGACGGCAGCACAATATATTTCGACGCAACGCCGATATTCCAGCGCAGCAGCGCGGGCGTCAGATTCTCCGGACACGGCCCGGACGGTTCGGTCAGAAAGGTCCACCGACGCGAGGCCGGATGCTCGATCACCGGGCCCAACGGACCCGACTGTTCCGCGACGAATTCCGTTGCCAGCTTGGACGGCACCACCACCGCACCGACCGGTCCGGTCTGCACGATGATCCGCGTCTCGGTCTCCGGCATGATCACCGCGGGAAGTCCCAGATCGCACCGGTAGTGCCGACAGCGCTGCGCGGTTGTCTCTGCGCTACTAGGCATTTCGCACCATCCGACGGTCGTTCGTGGCTGTCGTCATCCGACACCCCCTCCACCCGCGACGCAGGGGATCGTCCTCGATGACGCCCACTGCCTCTGTGTGCCGTGATATCTTTGGTGTAGTAATGCTAGCGTGATTATCACGCTCCAGGGAGTGAATCGGCCGAGTAGGGGCAGACCGACACGCTGAGGAGCCATGGGAACTCGATTGCGGACCGCGCGAAAATTGTTGCTGGGACGCGAAATCGAGCATATGGTTCGCGCAGCGGGCGTCAGTCAGGCCGAGGCCGGCAAAATCATCGAGTCGACCCAGAGCCGAATCAACCAGTTGATCAACGGAGTCGGCGCGATCAGCGTCAGCGATCTCGAACTCCTCACGACCACACTGGGTTTCACCGATCCCGGCTATATCGATACGCTCAAGGAACTGCGCCGCGACAACCACAAGCGCGGCTTCTGGACGACCGGCCATCGCCGCGCCTACGTCGAGGACCTGCGACTGCTCGTCGATCTGGAGGCGCATGCCAGCCTGTTGCGCACCGCCGAGGCGGAGATCATGCCGGGACTCATCCAGTGCGAGCCCTATATTCGCGCACTGCACGAACCGGTCACCGCGGTCGGGACGGACGGTGTCACCGTCGACGAGTCGGTGCGGGCGCGGCTGGCACGCCAACAGGTGCTGACCGAACCGGACCCGCCGGAGTTCCGCGCGATCCTGTCCGAATCCTGTCTGCGCCGCGAATACGGCGGGCGTGGGGTGATGCTCGAACAACTCGAACATCTGTCGAATCTATCCAGGCAGCCGAACATCCTGATCCAGGTGCTCCCGTTCACCATCACTACTCATGGGGCGGGGATGGAGGACCGGTACACCCTGATTCGGGTGCCGTCGCCGGGTGCGGCAGGCGATCTCGAGATGGCGATCGTGCAGAGCCAGGGCGATATTCGCTATATCGACGACAAACCCATGGTGGCCGTCCGCGAAGCCGTATGGTCCCGGCTCAGCGCCGTCGCTCTCGGTGCCGAGGATTCCCGGCAATTCATGGAGCACGTCGCACGATCGTTCCGCCGCAGGACATTTACCGGCACTTGACCAATCAGGAGCACCCGGATATCCGCCGACTTCGAGCCCGCGAATTCGGCGCGAGCCGACCATCTGCCGCCCGCAGGTACCACTACTCCCCTGTCCGGGGCGGCCGTCGTATTCCGCGCGGTCACCCCCGGCCGATCGATGGCGTGGAACTGCTCTTCGACGAGAACGAGTTCGATGCCTTCCGGCAGGGCGTGCTCAACCACGCGGGCGATTCATCGCCGCCTGAGGACAACCCGGTGGCGCCGGGCAATCCGACACGCGGTAGCCGAATCGGATTCGGCGGCGCGACCGAGCAAATACAGTGGAGATACGGTGACCGGCGGCGAAAGGGCACGGCTATGACGACGATGTCCATGCTCGGCGAGGTGCGACCCGAACACAATCGGGCGATCGAGGACGGGCGGGTGCTGCTGCACTATCTGCGGTCGTTCCGCATGCCCGTACTGGACGTATGGTCCGCCTGCGCCGAACGCGGGCAATTGGATCGCTGGTTCGGCAAGGTCACCGGCGGCAACGGCAACCTCAGCATCGAGCCATTCGACGGCCCGGTCCCCGGTCCCATCGCGATCCGCGTCGAAGACTGCCGCGCACCCCATGATCTGGTCATCCATGTCGACGGCGGCATCGTCGAAGTGCATATGACCCAGGTGGGCGTAGTCACCAATCTCGAACTGATCCGCCGCCACATCTGCCCAGCCGACGCTTGCTCGGTCGGTCCGCGCTGGCAGTACCTGCTGGACCGCCTCACCGCCTACTTGGACCAACGCCCTTTGCCCAGCTGGGCCGACTATCCAGAACTCACCAACGAATACCGCTGAGCCGCACGTCTCGGCTAGTGCGTCAGCGCCGGATTCGGGACCAGATCGCGCAGGTGGGTGGTAATCAAGGCATTGACCTCGTCGGTGCGTTCCAACTGCACCAGGTGGCCCGCGTCCGCGACCTCGGTGACGGCGCGCAGATCGGAAACGTTGGCGCGAAGCGTCGCGAGCGGGTCGCGCCCGCTGAATCCCTCCATATCCGGATCTCGGTCACCGTAGAGGAAATAGGTCGGAACGGTGATCTCAGCGTCGGCGAATTCGGCGGTGAGTTCCCAGTTCCGATCGAGCACCCGGTACCAATTCAGGCCGCCGGTTAAGCCGGTGCGCTCGAAATCCTCTGCCAGGGTGTCGAATTCGGCGACGGAGAGCCAGCGCCACGGCAACAGCGGGGCTTCGGGGAGAACGTCGAGGTAACCGGTGCCCTCAGCCGGGAAGCGCCAGGTATCGAGGTAGTGATAGTCGGCACTGAGCGAGTAATAGACGCGCGCCAGGAATTCCCTTGTGCGACTGCCCAGTTCGGAAATCAGCGACACTCGGCTTCTGGAAATAGTCCAGATGCAGGAAGTGACGCTGGGCGGCCTTCGCCCACAGCTGCGACGGTGCGCGCGGCGGCCGCGGGGCGAACGGATTATTGAGCACGATGACACCGCTCACCCGCTCCGGCGCGCGCAGTGCCAATTCCCATACCAGCGCGGCCCCGAAATCCAAGCCGACGAAGACCGCCTGTTCCGCCCCCATGTCATCGAGCAGGCCGAGCAGATCGCCGATGACGGCGCGGTTCGTATAGTCCTCGATATCGGCCGGGACGTCCGTGCGCCCGTATCCACGCAAATCCGGCGCGACGGCCCGGTAGCCCGCCGCGGCCACCGCCGTGAGCTGGCGATGCCACATGAACCAGGTGTGCGGAAAGCCGTGGCAGAAGATCACCGGATGACCCTCGCCCTGTTCGGTGACATGCATGCGAACGCCGTGGGTCGTCACGAACCGATGGGTCGAATCCACTACGGCCTCCATTCGCTAGAACGCGTTCTTATTTCACGGTAATGTCCCGGGATCGTGAACGGAATACCTCGGGTTCTAGGCGGCCGGGTCGCGGTGGTGACCGGCGCGAGCCGCGGCATCGGCAAGGGGATCGCGCTGGAGCTGGGTGCGGCGGGAGCCACCGTGTACATCACCGGGCGCTCGGCCATACCGGGCCGCCTACCGGGGACCGTGCACGCGACCGCGGCGGAGATAGACCTTCTCGGTGGCGTCGGGGTCCGGTCGTCTGCGATCACCGCGACGACGATGCGGTCGAACGGCTCTTCGAGCGGATCCGCAACGAACACGGCCGCCTCGATGTACTGGTGAACAATGTCTACAACGCCCCCGCCGCCGTGCGCTGGCTGGGCAAACCGTTCTGGGAGGTGCCGCCGCAGGCCTGGGACGAGACCTTCGATGTCGGCGTCCGATCACACTATGTCGCCAGCGTTTTCGCGGCTCCGCTGCTGATGGAATCGGCGGGCCTGATCGCCAATATCTCCTCCCCCGGCGCCGAGCGCTACATGCACAACGCCGTATACGGTGTCGCCAAGGCCGCACTGGACCGTCTGACCTCCGATATGGCCGACGATCTCGCCGAAACGGGTGTCACGGTGGTCTCACTGTGGCCCGGAATCGTCGATACCGAACTGCTGCAAATGGTTCCACGCGATAAGAACGGCCGACATGTCGTCACCCTACCCGGTGAGGGCACCTACGATCTCGACAACGCCGAAACCCCGCACTTTCCGGGTCGCGCCGTTGTCGCACTGGCCGCCGATCCGGACCGCCGCCAACGCTCCGGTTCCGCTTGGCGCATAGCGGATCTCGCCGAAGAGTATGGTTTCACCGACGTCGACGGCCGAATTCCGCGCAACGACTGAGATTCAGACGAGACTCAGGAAACGCTGCACCGATCGCAACGGCGTCGGCTACATCGTGATCGGCACCTTCTTGGTCGCGGCCGTCGGCGCGCACGATGCGACCGTTGGCTCGGCGGTGTGGGTAATCGTCGGCGCGGCCGCCGCACCGGCGGCGCTGTGGAGCATTGCCGCACATCGTTGGACGCCGACGACCGCCCTGATCCTCGCGCTGCTGGCGCAGTGTGCGTCGTCAGCCCTGCTGCCTGGTCGACGACCGAGTGGTTGGCGATCATCGCGGCAGCGCTGTTCGGCGGGACGTTCATGGGCATCTGCATGCTTGCGATCCAGATCGACAGCGAACTGACCGACCACCGTGCCGCGGCCACACTCACCGCGGGCTATGGTGCCGGGCAGATGCTGGGTCCCTGGTCGTCGTGCCGCAATCGGCGACGGTTACGCGACGGCGTTCGTCATTGCCACCCTCATGCTGATGGCGGCGACCGTGGCAGCCGTCATCGTCGCCAGGCAACTCAAGCGAACTTGATTTCCAGGCCGATGCCGAGGATGGCGATGAGCCAGATCAGGCCGGTGAAGATGGTGATGCGGTCGAGGTTCTTCTCGACGACGGTCGAACCCGACAGGCTGGACTGCACGCCGCCACCGAACAAGCTGGACAGACCTCCACCCTTGGCGCGGTGCAACAGCACCAACAGCACCAGCAGCACGCTGGTAATGATCAGGAGGATATCCAGGAACATCCGCATGCCGGACAGTCTATGGGTGTGCGCCGGTGCCCGCATAATCACCCCGGCGCGACGCGATCTACGTTGGGTCTACCGCAACCAAGTGCGTGGTGGTGTCCCGACCGATCATGTATGCCGCGACGGCACGTTCGCGCAGTTGGTCCTGGGCGGTGAGCCGCACCTGATGCTGGTGCATATGCTCCGACCAGGAGCGCACCACGAATGCCTCCACATAACGATCGACGACACCGACGTCACGATACAGCCGCCACTCCATCGCGCCGGTGCGCTGCATGGACCGACCGACGAACACCATGGCGGCCAGGAATTCGTCGATCTTCTCCGGTGGGACGTCGTAGGTCCGCAACACCAGCACCGGTCCGTCCTCGGGATCCGGTTCGACCACGAGCTGCGGTTCCGGCCAAAAGGCGCTCGGGCTCAGATCCACCTGCTCCGCATTGTGGCGGATCGGCAGCCAGACCGAACTCAGTGCGGAACCCGCCAGTAGCACCGCCGCCGCCAGCAGTGCGGCCACGGGCCCAATCGCACCCGCGACCAGACCCCATATCAGCGACCCGAGTGCCTGGCCGCCCATGAACACGAGCATGTACACCGACAGCCCGCGCGCCCGCACCCATGCGGGCAGCAACAACTGCATTGTCGCGTTCATCGTCGACATCGCGAGCAGCCACGCGAATCCGGCCCCGACCAACAGCACCAGCACCACCGGCACACTGTCCAGCACCGCGGCACCCGCCGAGGCGATGCCGAACAGTATCGACGCTGCGGTCAGGCGCTGCGTGGGCGTCAGCAGTGCACGGACCCGACCCAAGCCGATCGCACCCGTCACCGCTCCGAGGCCGAGCGCACCGAGCAGCAGGCCGTAGCCGGAGGAGGACAAACCGAGCTCGTCACGGGCAATGACCGGGAGCAGTGCCCACACCGCGCTCGCCGGTGCGATGAACAGAATCGAGCGCAACAGCACCCGCCGGATCGCCGGTGCGGCTCGAATGAATCGGGTGCCCGCCTGCAACGCGGCCAGCGGACGTTCACTGGGCAGCTTCTGTTCCCGCGCCGGTCTGCGCCAGCTGAGCAGCACTGTGACGATGCCGACGAATGAGACCGCATTCAGCGCGAACACCAGCGTCGGCCCGGATACCGAAACCAGCACACCCGCGATGGCGGGCCCGACGGCGCGCCCGATGTTGATATTCATACTGCCCAGCGCGGCGGCAGACGAAATCTGTTCGCGCGCAACGAGTTCCGGCTGAATGGCCTGCCAGGACGGCGCCGTCAAGGCCTGCCCACACCCGAGCAGGAACAGCAGCGTCAACAGCACACCCGGCGTTGTATGCCCGGTCGCCGTCGACACCGCGAGCACCGCGGCCAACACCGCCATCGTCGATTGCGCGGCCAGCAGCAGCCTGCGCCGATCCAACAGATCCGCCAATACCCCCGACGGAATCGACAACAGCATCACCGGCAACGTCGTCGCCGTCTGCACAAACGCCACCAATGTCGCGGCATTGGGCGCATCGATCAGAACCCACTGTGCCCCAACGGTTTGCATCCAGGTACCCAGATTCGAAACCAGCTGCGCGACCCACAGCGCCCGATAGATCCGCGACCTCAGCGGCGCCCAGGTGGATAAAGGTGTCGTCGCATCGGCAGTGGTCACGGGCCCGAGCATAGCCACGGGTGCGAGCGGTGCGCCCGCCGGCTATTTCGCTCAATGGCGCCGATCGGCCGGCCGCGACCTGGCACGCCTCGAGACGCTGCGGTGGGCGGCCTGGGCGGCTGGTGATCGACGAGCGGGATCGGCCGACGCAGATCGACCATGGTCGCCAGCGGGATCGGTTGTTCGCGCTCGAGGGTAGGTCCCACTTCCGGTGCGCCGATCGAGACGGTCACCGTCCAGTCACTGGGCCCAATGGCCACAGCATACCGTCGCGAACGGTCGCTATGAGCCGCCGAAGCAACACCACGACACCGGGGGAGCTCGAATTCGCCTACCCGGCTGCCGTCCACAGTGACCTGCAGGCGCAAACAGCAGGTCCGCATGACTGCGTACAAGACTCCCCTACGACCACACAGCCGTTCGAGATCGACGCCGCTGTTGCCGAGATGGCACGCGCGGCCCATTTCAATGCCGTGATCCATCTCGAACCCCGCCGATGGCGTCCGTCTTCCGGAGGTCGGGGCGCGGACGTACCGAGTTCCGCGGATTCGACCGAGAGCGGCCGTACCATCGGCTACATGTCGGCGACAGCGGTGCGCGTTGGGGTGCTTCTGGCGATAGCGGCCGGTCTAGTGGCCGGGTGTTCGGATAACGGCAAGCAGGAGCACAAACCGGCGGCGTCGCCGACGGGGCGCACCTTTGTCTCGACCAGTGTCGGAGGAGCGCAAATTCCGGGCGGCGGGCCGATGACGCTCACCTTTACCGATGGCAAGATCTCGGCGAACTCCGGCTGTAATACGGCCAACGGCACGGTAGATCTGACCAATGGGATCCTGCATGTCGGGAGCCTCGCGAGCACATTGATGGCCTGTCCGGATGAACGCGGCCAGGCCGATAGTTGGCAGGAGAGGGTGCTGACGGAACTGCCCAAGTGGCGGCTCGACGATTCGACACTAACGCTGACCGCGAAGGATACAACCGTCACCTTGCTGGACAAGAAGATCGCCCAGCCCGATCGGCCACTCATCGGCACCACGTGGATCGTCTCGGCTCTGATGACACCCGATGCTCAGATCCGTTCACAGACCCTGGATGATGTGAAGCCCACACTCACCATCGCGGCCGACGGCGGGGTCTCCGGCAGCGCCGGCTGCAATCGCATGACCGGTCACGCCACCCCAGCGCCCACCACGAACGGTCCGGACGTCACATTCCAGATCGGCACCACGAAGATGACGTGCGCACCGGAGATCATGGAGGTCGAGCAGGCGGTGCTGAAGGCCCTCGAAGGCAAGACAACGGCCACCATCGACGCGGATACGCTGACCCTGCGCAATACCAACGGCGCCGGCCTGACACTGCGCGCGGCGTAGCCGTGGACCGAAACGCCTCCCGCACACCGGATCTGCGCCATCCGGACCGCAAACGCACCTGGCATGTGACGATCGGCCCCTGGCCGGATCTTCCGTCCGCCCACATCGAGAGGCTGCCCGCGCCGCCTTCACCGGTAACCCTCCTCCGCTATGCCGAGCTCTATACCGCTGCCGGGCGTACCGGCCACACCGAGGATGGCGGCTGGGATATGGATGCCGTCACCGCGCTACTCGCCGCGCGCGACGAATTCCTCCACACCACCTTCACTTTGGGCTATATCGATCCCGATGGCGCACTCCTGGCGGAATGCTCGGTCGGCATCTCCGAGGAAACCGCCAGGCTGTACATCGTGCACGCCACCAAGCAACCAGCCGAACTCGCCGCGCTGCTCCGCGGCACGATGTACCGACTACATGTGCACTATCCGGACGTGCGGACCGCCGAGGTCTCGATGGATCCGCACGACGAGCCACTGGAGCTGGCACTGACAGCCAGCGGTTTCATCGTGAACCACCTCTGATCCCGACTGGTTCCCGGTCAGGATCAGCCGATCCGCTCCGCCACCTCGGGCGCCGCGATCAGAGCTGCATGGTCACCGACGGCCGAACCCTACCTCGAATGCTGTAAATGCCATCAGCGCAATCGTGACAAATGCGTGTGTCTTGGTTGATCTCCCGTGAAAGTCCTTGTCGGCACATGGATCTGCAGGGTCTTCAGATCCGAACAGGATCGTATCCCCGGCCCCTACACCTCCCCCAAGCTATGCCCAACGCGAATCAGCCCGGCACCACGCAATAGGCGTGGTGCCGGTCTGATTCGAATAATCACCCGTCAGGGCAGCGGGCCGCCCGCGGCAATTGCGGACAGCGTGGCGAATTCGTCGCCCGCGAGCGACGCACCGCCGACCAGCGCGCCATCGATATCGGGCTGCGCGACCAATTCACCGACGTTCTTGGCATTCACCGAACCGCCGTAGAGCACCCGTACACCCGCCGCGACCTCGGCCGAGGCCAGTTCGACGAGTTCCGCGCGAATCGCACCGCAGACTTCCTGCGCGTCGGCGGGGGTGGCGACCTTACCGGTGCCGATGGCCCAGACCGGCTCATAGGCAATGACGATCTTCGAAATCTCTTCGGCCGTCAGGCCTTTGAGCGAGCCACGCAATTGCTCGAGGTTGTACTCGACGTGGGTCTTCGCCTCGCGGACATTGAGACCCTCACCGATACACACGATCGGCGTGATCCCGTACTTCAGCGCCTGCTTGGCCTTGGCCAGCACGGTGGCGTCGTCCTCGGAGTGATACTGCCGCCGCTCCGAATGGCCGACGACCGCGAAGGTGCAGCCCAGTTTGGCCAGCATGGCACCGCTGATCTCACCGGTGTACGCGCCATGGTCGTGGGTCGACACATCCTGCGCACCGTAGGTGATCAGCAGCTTGTCACCCTCGACGAGGGTCTGCACGCTGCGGATATCGGTGAACGGCGGGATGACCGCGACGTCGACCTTCGCGAAGTACTTCTCCGGCAGTGCGAAGGCGATCTTCTGCACCAGGGCGATGGCCTCGAGGTGATTGAGGTTCATCTTCCAGTTGCCCGCGATGAGCGGTTTGCGTGCCATGGTTCAGTCCTCCAGTACCGCGATACCGGGCAATTCCTTGCCCTCGAGGTATTCCAGGGATGCGCCGCCACCGGTGGAGATGTGCGAGAAACCGTCCTCGGGCAGGCCGAGCGCGCGCACGGCCGCGGCCGAATCGCCACCGCCGACAACGGTGAAGGCACCCTTGCCGGTCGCGGTCACGATCGCCTCGGCGACACCCCGGGTACCGGCGGCGAAGTTGTCGAACTCGAAAACGCCCATCGGGCCGTTCCAGAAGACCGTCTTCGCCTCGGTGAGCAGTGCCGCGAACCGGTCCACCGACTCGGGACCGATGTCCAGTCCCAGCCAGCCATCTGGAATCTCGTTGGCGGGCACCACCTTAGAATCCGCATCGGCCGCGAACTTGTTCGCGACGACGATATCGCGCGGCAGGTGGATGACGTCGGCGTAGCGCTCCAGCAGCCCCTTGCAGGTTTCGATCATCTCCTCCTGCAGCAGCGAGGCACCTACCGAAAGACCCTGTGCGGCAAGGAAGGTGAAGCACATGCCGCCGCCGATCACCAGGGTGTCGACTTTGGGGGCGAGTGCCTCGATGACGGCCAGCTTGTCGGAGACCTTGGAACCGCCGAGCACGACCGCGTACGGACGCTGCGGGCTTTCGGTCAGCTTGGTAAGCACCTCGACCTCGGCGGCGACCAATGTGCCCGCGTAATGCGGCAGCAGCTCGGCCACGTCGTAGACCGAGGCCTGCTTGCGATGCACCACGCCGAAGCCGTCGGAGACGAACGCACCGTCATCGCCGACCAACTCGACCAGCGCGGCGGCCAGCTTGGCCCGCTCCGCATCGTCCTTGCTGGTCTCGCGCGGATCGAAGCGCACGTTCTCCAACAGCAGCACATCGCCGTCGGTCAGGCCCTCCGACCGCGACAGTGCGTCGTAGCCCACGACGTCACCGGCCAGCTGGATATTGCGGCCCAGCAGCTCGGACAGCTTGACCGCGACCGGAGCCAGGGAGAACTTCGGATCCGGCTCGCCCTTCGGACGGCCCAGATGCGCCATGACGACCAGCTTGGCGCCGGCCTCGACCAGCGCCCGCAGCGTCGGCACCGAGGCGATGATGCGGCCGGGATCGGTGATCTCACCGTTCTCGTCGAGAGGGACGTTCAGGTCCGAGCGCACGAGCACGCCCCGACCCTCGACGCCCTCGCTCAGCAGATCCTGGAGTGTTTTGACTGCCATGCGCGTCAGAGCGACTTGCCGACGAGGCCGATGAGGTCGGCCAGGCGGTTGGAGTAGCCCCACTCGTTGTCGTACCAGCCGACGACCTTCACCTGGTCATCGATGGTCTTGATCAGCGGCGCGTCGTAGATGCACGAGTGCGGGTCGGTGACGATGTCGCTGGACACGATCGGGTCCACGTTGTATTTCAGGATGCCCTTCAGCGCACCTTCGGCGGCAGCCTTGTAGGCGGCATTGATGTCATCGATCGAGGCCGACTTGCTCAGGGTGACGGTGAGGTCGGTGACCGAGCCCGTCGGGACCGGGACGCGCAGCGCGTAGCCGTCGAGCTTGCCGTTGAGCTCGGGGAGCACCAGGCCGATGGCCTTCGCGGCGCCGGTGCCGGTGGGCACGATATTCAGCGCGGCGGCGCGGGCGCGGCGCAGGTCGCCGTGCGGACCGTCCTGCAGGTTCTGGTCCTGGGTGTAGGCGTGGATCGTGGTCATCAGACCACGCTCGATGCCGAAGCTGTCGTTGAGCACCTTCGCCAGCGGGCCGAGGCAGTTGGTGGTGCAGGACGCGTTGGAGATGATGTTCTGGCTGCCGTCGTACTTGTCGTCGTTGACGCCCATGACGACGGTCAGGTCCTCGCCCTTGGCGGGCGCGGAGATGATGACCTTCTTGGCGCCCGCGGCGATGTGTCCCTTCGCCTTGGTCGCGTCGGTGAAGATGCCGGTGGATTCTACGACCACGTCGACGCCGAGGTCACCCCACGGCAGCGCCGACGGGCCCTCCTTGATGGCCAGCGCCTTGATCCGCTGGTCGCCGACCACAATGGTGTCGTCGCCATCCAGCGACACGTCCTGCGGCAGGCGGCCCAGGATCGAGTCGTACTTGAGCAGAGTGGCCAGCGTCGCGTTGTCGGTGAGGTCGTTGACCGCGACGATCTCGATGTCGGTGGTGCCGAGCGCCTTCTGCGCCTCCACCGCCCGGAAGAAGTTGCGTCCGATACGGCCGAAGCCGTTGATGCCTACCCGGACAGTCACGTTATCGCTCCTCAGCTTTCAAGCGGATTCATTCCGATGCCATAAACCACAGTAGTGCCCGACCGTAATCTCGCCGACACGTACCTGGCATTCCTGAGCACGCGGGACCTGCGCAGACGCCCACGCATGTGGTTTCGGTGCCCAAATCCGACGTCCGTGTCGTTGTTTCGCCTCACTATGGAATCCAGTGCCTCACCCCGGCCACCTGCGGTCCGAGCGAATCCGGCACGCGTTGCCCGCGCGGACTCCGGACCGTCCGCCGGTGAACAGCCCGGCCTCGGAAAAAGAATCGCCGCCCCGTCGGCGGCGATTCGACTCACGCTTCGTCGAGCAGTTCGGCGGTGACGGCCGATTCGGTATCGGGGACCCCAAGCTCCTTGGCCCGGCGGTCCGCCATCGATAACAGGCGTCGGATCCGGCCTGCCACAGCGTCTTTGGTCATCGGCGGATCAGCCAGCTGGCCCAACTCCTCCAGGGATGCCTGGCGGTGCTGCACCCGCAGCTTGCCCGCCGCGGCCAGATGGTCGGGCACCTCGTCGCCCAGAATCTCCAGTGCGCGTTCGACTCTCGCGGCCGCGGCGACCGCGGCCCGGGCCGAGCGGCGCAGATTCGCATCGTCGAAATTGGCCAGGCGATTCGCCGTGGCTCGCACCTCGCGGCGCAGCCTGCGCTCTTCCCAGACGATCCGGGTGTCCTGCGCACCCATCCGTGTCAGCAGTGCGCCGATGGCCTCGCCGTCGCGCACCACGACCCGATCCGTGCCCCGCACCTCACGGGCCTTGGCGGTGATGCCGAGCCGACGTGCCGCCCCGACCAGCGCCAACGCGGCCTCCGGACCGGGGCAGCTGACCTCGAGTGCCGAGGAACGACCCGGTTCGGTGAGCGAGCCGTGCGCGAGAAACGCTCCGCGCCAAGCGGCTTCGGCATCGCCGATGCTGCCGCCGACCACCTGGGCGGGTAGTCCGCGCACCGGACGGCCGCGCACATCGAGCAGACCGGTCTGTCTGGCCAGCGCCTCGCCCTCCTTGGACACCCGTACCACATAGCGCGAGGTCTTGCGCAGACCGCCCGCGCCGAGCACGTGCACATCGGAGCCGTAGCCGTACAGCTCGAAGATCTCCCGCCGTAGCCGGCGCGCGATGGAACCCATATCCACCTCGGCCTCGACGATCACCCGCCCGCCGACGATGTGCAGACCGCCCGCAAACCGCAGCAGCGCAGACAGTTCCGCCTTGCGGGAACTCACCTGCGAGACCGTGAGCCTGCTCAGCTCGTCCTTCACTTCGGCCGTCATCGCCACGAGACGCGCTCCTTTCCACCCAACCCGGAACGCACATCCTGACCCATGTGCCGTCCCTCGACTCGAAGCCCTGCCATATGTGGCCGAGGTTGCCGGATCAGCTGATCCAGTGCGGCGGCAAGCTTTCCGGGGTGATGCCGGTCGGTGCCCGCTTCGGCGACATCGGAAAAGGTTACTCGTGCCCGCAATTGTTCGGCAGCCCTGGCCACATGTTCTCTTTCGCGACCCTCCGGCACCGACCCGGAATCGACCAATACCTCGTCGACCACGAATTCCGGTGCGTGCTGGGACAATACATGTAGATGGCGTTCCGCGGAGAAACCCGCCGTTTCTCCCGGCTCCGCAGCCAGATTCAGCACCAGCACCTTGCGCGCTCTGGTATAAACCAGCGCGTCACGCAATTCGGGCACGAGCACATGCGGAATCACGCTGGTGAACCACGAACCCGGGCCCAGCACAACGACATCGGCATGTTCGATGGCCGAGGTGGCCTCCGGACTGGCGGGCGGATCGGACGGAATCAACCGCACGCGCCGCACCTTACCCGGTGTCGTCGCGACGGCGACCTGCCCACGAATACAGCGGCTCACGCGCGGATCCGCTTCCAGCCCAGAAACATCCGCTTCGATATCGAGCGCGATGGGCGACATCGGCAGTACCCGTCCGGTGACACGCAACATCTTGGCGACCTCGTCGAGCGCGGCGACCGGATCGCCGAGCACCTCGGTCAGACCCGCGAGGATCAGATTGCCGACCGAATGTCCGGCCAGCGCGCCGGTGCCGCCGAAGCGATGCTGCACGGTGCGCGTCCATACATCGTCGCCGTCCGCGGCCAACGCCGCGAGCGCCATGCGCAGATCGCCGGGCGGTGGCACACCGAGTTCCGCGCGCAATCGGCCCGATGAACCGCCGTCATCGGCAACCGTCACTACCGCGCTGATCTTTCTGGTCAGCCGCCGCACCGCGGTGAGGGTCGAATACAGCCCGTGCCCGCCACCGAGCGCAACTATGGCGGGATCCGATTCCCACCCCGTCATTCGCGCCCCAGATCCCGATGCACAACGCGCACGACATCGGCCGGACCCGATTCTTCGGTCTCGGAGCCGATGAGTTCGCCGAGCGCCTCGGCTATCGCCACGCTGCGGTGTTTACCTCCGGTGCAGCCCACTGCCACCGTCATGTATCGCTTCCCCTCTTGGCGGTAACCATTCGTCGTCAGGTCGACCAGGTGGTGGCAGGTGCTCAAGTAATCGGCCGCGCCGGGACGCGACAACACATACTCGCTGACCACGGTCTCCTGTCCCGAATGTTCCCGAAGTTCCGGTATCCAATGCGGATTGGGTAGAAAACGCACATCCAACACCATGTCCGCATCGAGCGGAACCCCATACTTGAATCCGAACGACTGCACTGTCAGCTGCAGTGCGGTGGGCGCGCCGCCGCCGTAAGCCTCCTCCAATTTGCGGTGCAGCTGGTGGATCGAAAGCTCGGTCGTGTCAATCACCAGGTCGGCCGCCGTCTTCACAGCGGAGAGACGTATCCGCTCGGCCGCGATACCCGCCGAGAGCGTACCGTCGGCGCTTTCGCTCTGCAGCGGGTGGCGTCGACGCGCGAATCCGAAGCGCCGGATCAGCACGTCGTCGGAGGCCTCCAGGAACAGGATCCTGGTCGGCACGCCCGCGGACCGCAGCTGATCGGTAACCGCCGAGAGATCGCCGGTGAAGAAGCGGCTGCGCACATCCATGACCAGCGCGAGCCTGCGAATCGGCGGTTCGGCGGAGGCACCGAGTTCCACCATCCGGCCGATCAGCTCCGGCGGCAGATTATCGGTGACGTACCAGCCCAGATCCTCGAGTACACGGGCAGCCGTGCCGCGACCCGCGCCGGACAGGCCAGTCACGATGACCACCTCGACCCGCGGCTGGGACGGCGGGTTGCCGTCGCCACGTTCGACAGGTGCGCCGAGGGCACCCGAGGGGCCGGTCCGCCCCGCGGACGACCGCGGGCTGCCCGCACTATTGTTCGATTCGACGCGTGTCATGTCCTACCGGATCTGTGTCAGGGTGCCTGTCGATCATCCCGCACCGGTTCCGGTATCGGGCGCAGACACACAACGTAGGTGTCTTATTCCTCCCGCAATGCGGCCAAAACGGCCTTTGCTGTCGCCACTCCGATGCCGGGCACCTCGGTGATCTGCTCGACCGTCGCCTCCTTCAGTTTGGCAACCGACCCGAAGTGGGTGACCAGCGCGGTCCGGCGGGACTCGCCGAGGCCACGCACCGAGTCCAGTGCGGACACGGTCATCCTTCGGGAGCGTTTGCTGCGGTGGAAGGTGATGGCGAAGCGGTGTGCCTCGTCACGCACCCGTTGCAGCAAATATAGCGACTCGCTATTGCGCGGCAAGATCGCAGGATCGCTCTCGCCCGGCACCCACACCTCCTCCAGCCGTTTGGCCAGACCGATCACCGCGACATCGGTGATGCCGAGTTCGTCGAGGACCTCCGCGGCGGCCGCGACCTGGGGTGCGCCGCCGTCGACCACGTAGAGATTGGGCGGGTAGGCGAATTTCCGCGGACGGCCGGTGCGCGGGTCGATGCCGGGGCGCGAGGTGAGTTCGAGATCGTCGCCGGATTCGTCGGCATGTCCGTTCTCCTGATCGGAGCTCACTTCCTCAGCCGCCAGCTCGTCGCGTTCACGGCGCAGGCGATAGAACCGCCGCCTCGTCACCTCCGCGATGCTGCCGACATCGTCGGAGCGGCCCTCGCCGGCGGCTTCTTTGATCGTGTAGTGGCGGTACTCGGACTTGCGCGGCAGGCCGTCCTCGAACACCACCAGCGAGGCCACCACGTCGGTGCCCTGCACGTGGCTGATATCCACACACTCGATTCGTAGCGGCGCGCTGTCCAGATCGAGGGCATCTTGAATGTCTTGCAGCGCAGCGGATCTCGAGGTCAGATCGCCCGCACGCTTGAGTTTGTGCTGGGCCAGCGCCTCCATCGCATTGCGTTGCACGGTTTCGGCGAGCGCCTTCTTGTCACCACGCTGCGGGACCCGCAGCCGCACCGCCGAACCGCGCAGTCTGCTCAGCCACTCTTGCACCTGTTCGGCATCGGCAGGCAGTTCCGGCACCAACACCTCGCGCGGTACCGCGGTGGCCGGTTGTTCGTCCTCGCCCAGTTCGGCCAGTGCGGCCTGTTCGCCGTAGAACTGCGTGAGGAACTGCTCCACCAGTGCGGCGACCTCGCCCCCGGCCGCCTGACCGTCGATGGCGTCGCCGGATTTGTCGACCACCCAGCCGCGCTGACCGCGCACCCGCCCATCGCGAACGTGGAATACCTGGACAGCCACCTCCAACTCATCGATCGCGAAGGCGACCACGTCGGCGTCGGTGCCGGTGCCGAGGACAACGGCCTGCTTCTCCAGTGCCCGCCGCAGCGCTTGGACGTCGTCGCGCAGCCGGGCGGCGGTTTCGAAGTCCAGATCCTCCGCGGCGTCGTGCATCCGCCGCTCCAGATCGCGCACCATGCGATCGGTGCGCCCGGCCAGGAAGTCGCAGAAGTCCTCGACGATCCGGCGGTGTTCGTCGGCATCGACCCGGCCGATACACGGGGCCGAGCATTTGTCGATATAGCCGAGCAGACACGGCCGCCCGATCTGGCTGTGCCGCTTGAACACTCCATTGGAGCAGGTGCGCGCCGGAAAGACCCGCAGCAGCAGATCGAGAGTCTCCCGAATGGCCCAGGCGTGCGCGTACGGACCGAAGTACCGCACTCCCTTCTTGCGCGCGCCACGGTAGACGAACAGCCGCGGGTACTCCTCGTTCAAGGTGACCGCCAGCACCGGATACGACTTGTCGTCCCGATACCGCACGTTGAATCGCGGATCGAACTCCTTGATCCAGTTGTACTCCAGCTGAAGGGCTTCCACCTCGGTGGAGACCACGGTCCATTCGACACTGGCCGCCGTCGTGACCATCTGCTTGGTCCGCGGATGCAGCGAGGCCACATCGGCAAAGTACGAATTCAACCTGCTGCGCAGGCTCTTCGCCTTGCCGACATAGATCACACGCCCGTGCGCGTCCCGGAATCTGTAGACACCGGGTTCGACGGGAATCGTGCCCGGCTTCGGCCGGTAGGTCGCGGGATCTGCCACGAATCCAAGCCTATCGACCAGCTCCGACACGTCCGCACCGGCGCGGCTCAGCCGAAGCGGCGCGCACTCGCGATGACCGCGTCGCACAGCGCCTGCTCCGGCGCGGACAGGGTCGCGCGCCGCCGCATCAGCACGAACTCGAGATCGCCCAGCGCCGGAAGCCGCGAATCAGCGAGAACGCGCAGATCATCGGGGAGCAGGGTTTCGGCATGCACGATGACGCCGAGACCGGCGAGAACGGCGGCACGCAGACCGAGCTGGCTGTCGCTGGTGCAGGTGATGCGCCAGGTACGGGCGTCACGTTCGAGCGCTTGCAGTGCGATGCGGCGGGTGAGACTGGGCGGCGGATAGGCGACCAGCGGGACCGGATCGTCGAATTCCGTTGTGGCCGAACGGCCCGCCCACACCAATCGGTCGCGCCACAGGAGTTCGCCGTGCCGCTCACCGGGCAGGCGTTTGCCGACGACGAGATCGAGTTCGCCGGTCGCCATGCGGGTTTTGAGGTTCTCGCTCAGGCCCACGGTGAGTTCCAGATCGACGCCAGGATGGGTGCGCTGGAATTCCAGGAGCACGTCGGGGAGTTCGCGAGCCATCACATCATCGGAGGCGCCGAGACGGATCAAGCCTGTGAGGATGGAGTCGGAGAAGTAGCGCTGCGCCTTATCGTGCGCATCGAGAATGGTGCGGGCGAAGCCGACCATGGCCGCGCCGTCGGCGGTCAATGCGAGATTGCGGGTATCGCGGCGGAATAATTCACGCCCCGCGGCCTTCTCCAGACGCGCGATGTGCCCGCTGATGGTGGACTGACGCACGCCGAGGATGCGACCCGCGGCCGTGAAACCGCCCGCGCGCTCGACGGCGAGGAAGGTGCGCAGCAGTTCGGGTTCGAACACGCTGCAATTATCACAGTTCCCGTTTACAGATATCATTCTGAACATCTTTTGCGTTCAATAGGGCGAGTCGTACCGTCAACTGGTGAAGCTCCTCGCCAAACTCCGGATCGATGCATTCATGCTCGGCATCCTGGCCACTGTGGCGGTGGCCGCGCTGTTACCCGCACGGGGTGACGTGGCCGATGCGCTCGACTGGATCACCAAAGTCGCGATCGGCGTGCTGTTCCTGCTCTACGGCGCGCGGCTCGAGCCTGGACAGGCACTGGCAGGGCTGCGGCATTGGCGGTTGCATTCCTCGGTGCTGGCGGTGACCTATATGGTCTTCCCGCTGATCGGGCTGGCATTGCGGACGCTGGTGCCATCCGTGCTCACCGACGACCTCTACACCGGCGTGCTGTTTCTGTGCCTGGTGCCCTCGACCGTGCAGTCATCGATTGCCTTCACCTCGATCGCCCGCGGGAATGTGGCGGGTGCGGTGGTCAGTGCGTCGCTATCGAACCTGATCGGCATCGTCGCGACCCCGCTGCTGGTCATGGTGTTGATGGAAACCACAGGCAATGCGACTGTCTCCGCCACGGCGATCCTGGCGATCGTGGTTCAGTTGCTGTTGCCGTTCCTGGCGGGCCAACTCCTGCGCCCCCGGATGATCTGGCTGCTGCGCCACACCACCGTGACCAGGGCCGTCGATCGCGGTTCGATCTATCTCGTCGTCTATGGCGCCTTCAGTGCTGCCATGGTGGAACACATCTGGAGCGCTATCTCGCCGCGGGCGCTGCTGGCAGCGGTCGCGGTCTGCGCGAGCCTTCTCGCGGTGGTCCTGACGATCACCACCTTCGGTAGCCGCCGGCTCGGTTTTTCGCCGCCCGATCGGATCGTCGTGGTTTTCTGCGGCTCGAAGAAGAGCTTGGCCACCGGGCTTCCCATGGCCTCGGTCCTTTTCCCGGGACATCCGGTCGGCCTGATCGTATTGCCGCTCATGGTCTTCCACCAGATCCAGCTACTGACCTGCACGGTCCTGGCACAGCGCTACGCGCGATCGGCGCAGCACGATCTCGTGACAACCGAGCCGTCCCCGCTGCCCGCCTGATCCGAGCCGTTCACCATTCGACGTCCGCGACCCGAATGTCGAACCACGCCTTGGCTTCCGGTTGGCACAGCTGGTAAACGATCGTCGCCGACGCACCCAGCGTGAAGAGCACGACGACCAGCCGGGCCAGGTCCGGGACGGCCTCGACGTGAATCCGCAGGACCGCGACGGACTGCAGCAGGACCGAAACGATCGCCACGCGCCGCACCAGCGGCCCACGACCGACGACCAGTACGGCGAGGGCGAGCACCCAACTGCAGCCGAATTGCACGGCCACGGATCGGGCCGCGTCATCCCCGGCGATCAGGCCCACGACGGCCACATACGCGAGGCCGAAGCCTACGAGTCCCCATGCGGCCTCTCTGGCCTCGTGGACCGGGTCGGGCAGGCCGACTGGCGGCGCCGTCCGCACCGCCGACGATTCGAAATTTGCCTCGTCATCATCCATGGCCACTCCCCGTCGAGCTTGCGCACCGCGATGTGGTGGGCGTCACAGCAAGCTAATTCAGTTCGGGGACATGGACATTCAGGAATTGAAGAGTGTGTCGTAGGTCACGATCCGGACGTCAGGCCAGTTGGTACCGCCGCAATACCTCGAGCAGACCTTCGGGGCGCTCCACTGTCGGCAACGGATCGACCAGCGCGAAACCGCAGCCGACACCAACCGCGCCGCCATCGGCGACGGTACTGTCACCAACCATGAGCGCCGCTTCGGGCCGCACACCGAGCTGTTCAACCGCGGCCAGGAAGATCCTCGAATCCGGTTTCACCGCCCCTACTTCGAACGACAACGTGTGCGCCGCGACGAGCCGATCCCAGCCATTGGCGGCGAACGCCGGTCGGATATCGAAAGCGATATTACTCACCACCGCAACCAAGATCCCCTGTGCCGCCAGGGTTCTCAGCACCGCACCGGTGTCCGGATACGGCGTCCAGGCCAGCGGGTCGAGCATCCAGTCGTAGAGCCGCTCGACCAACGCGGGTGTCGGCACCCCGGCTTGGCGCAGTACCTCGCAGTAGGCGGTGCGGTGCATTGCCGGATCCAGATCCCGCTGCTCCCAGGCGAGCCGACCGGCGGCATCGAAGTTCGCACCGTGACCGACCGGGGCGGTGATCCGATCGAGGATCTCGGCGCGCTGCGACCGGTCCAGGGGTTTGCCATCGGCTCCCACCACATCGGCCCAGATTTCACCGGATTCCAGCCGGAACAGCGTGCCGGAGAAGTCGAAGAGAACTGCCTCGATCGCCACTGCGCCATCCTACCGATGGCGGCGGTCGCCTTCAGGCGCTCAATGCAATTGCCTGCTAACCATTTTCGCTGAACTCACCAGCGCTGGGAACCCACAGCGCCAGATTTCCCGCGACGCGTGGCGATCGGCGATACAGTGCCGTCCATGAGTCGCACGCAAGGAACTTGGGTCAGCGCCGCGGCGGCGCTCACACTCATCATCGGCGTTGTCAGCGGATGCTCATCCGACGAGACACCGGCGAGCGCGGCGTGTACCGCGACTCCGAACGGGACCCCGGTCGTCGCGACCTCAGCGGATGTGGCACCTGGCGCGACCAAGGATCTGAGCACCCATCCGGAGATTGCGACCGCCTACCGATCCGATATGACGGCGGTGCGCACCAAGACCTATGCGGTATCCACGGCGAACCCGCTCTCCACCGAGGCCGCCTGTGAGGTGCTGAGCAACGGTGGCACAGCCGCGGACGCGCTCATTGCGGCACAGACGGTGCTCGGTTTGGTGGAGCCGCAGGCCTCCGGCATCGGCGGTGGCTCGTTCATGCTCTATTACGACGCGGCCAGCAGGAACGTGGAGGCATACGACGGCCGAGAGATCGCCCCCGCGGCGGCGACCGAGAATTATCTGCGCTGGGTCAGCGATACCGATCGGACCGAGCCGAAGCCGAGTGCCCGTGCCAGCGGACGGTCGATCGGCGTGCCGGGCGTCTTGCGCATGTTGGAGCTGGCGCATCGCGACCACGGCAAGACCGCTTGGCGGGATCTGTTCGAACCGGCCATCGGTCTCGCCGATCGCGGTTTCCCGATCAGTCCGCGACTAGCGAGTCAGATCGCCGAATCCGCCAAGGATCTCGGCGTCGACGAGTCCGCGAAGGCCTACTTCCTCAATCCGGACGGCACCCCGAAACGCACCAACACCGTGCTGACCAACCCGGCAATGGCCAAGACCTTGAACGCCATTGCCACCGACGGCGCGAATGCCTTCTACACTGGCGCGATCGCCCAGGACATTGTCGCCGAAGCCGGGTCCACCGCGGGCGGCCGCACCCCGAGCCTGATCACCGCCAACGACCTCGCCGGATATCAGGCCAAGAAGCGCACCGCACTCTGCACGACCTACCGAACGCACGAGATCTGCGGTATGCCGAGCCCGTCCTCGGGCGGGATCACCGTCGCAGCGACCCTCGGCATCCTGGAAAACTTCGACCTGTCCGCGCTGAAGCCGGACAATATCGACCGCAACGGCGGCAAGCCGACGGCCCAAGCCGTCCATCTGATCTCGGAGGCCGAGCGGCTCGCCTACGCCGACCGGAACAAGTACGTGGCCGATACGGATTTCATTCCGCTGCCGGGCAATTCACCACAGACCCTGCTGAACAGGGACTATCTGAAAAAGCGCGCCGGTCTCATCGATCCCGGCCACAGCATGGGCACCGCGCAGCCCGGCGATTTCGGCCCGATTCCGCTCGGTACCGGCCCGCAGCCGCCCGAACACGGCACCAGTCATATCTCGGTGGTCGACAAATACGGCAATGCCGCCTCGATGACAACCACGGTTGAGTCAGCCTTCGGGTCATTCCATCTCGTCGACGGGTTCGTACTGAACAACCAGCTCACCGACTTCTCCGCCGATCCGCTCGGCACCGATGGCGTCCCCCAGGCCAATCGCGTACAGCCGGGCAAGCGCCCGCGCAGCTCGATGAGCCCGACGCTGGTGTTCGACCACAATACCGACGGCTCCCGCGGCGATCTGACCCAGGTCGTCGGTTCACCCGGCGGTTCGGTGATCATTCAATACGTCCTGAGAGCCCTGATCGGCTTGCTGGATTGGGGACTGGACCCACAGCAGGCGGTCTCCGCGGTCGCCTTCGGCGCCGGAAACAGTCCGGCGACCGGCGTGGGCGGCGAGCACCCCGCCATCAATGCCACCGATAACGGCGATCACGATCCGCTGGTTATCCGCCTGCGCGAACTCGGTCACCAAGTCTCGGTCGTCCCACAAATCAGCGGCCTCAGCGCATTGCAACGTGACGGCAGCGATGGCTGGATCGGTGGTGCGGACCCTCGCCGCGAAGGCGCTGTCCTCGGCGACACCCGCTGAACCGCGGCTGCACTATCCGGTACACAGCACCGGATAGAGCACCGGACCGCCGTCCAGCGCCAGGTCGCCCTGCCGTTCCGAAACGCTCACATTCGATCCCATCCCGGTGTCGCGATGCGATGCGCTGATCCCAGAACAGCGGCAACGCTTCGGCGGCGAGTCGCACATGCGGCGAGAAGGGCGCATGAGCGGATCGTCGGCGAATGCCGCGGCGAGCACGCAGCCCTCGGATACCGTGCAATCCGGGAGTCGCTGCCCTGTTACTCCTGCGCGGCGGTGTATTTCGCGCCCAACGCACGCAGGTTGTCCAGGGCTTCGACGGCGCGTTGCTTGTCGTTGGAACGGATTGCCATCAGCGGGACGTATTCGTCGTCGACCAGTTCGAGACGGGCCCAAGACTTTCGGTCCGGGAACGAGACGCCGCGGATGTACCCCCAGGGGAATTCGGTATCGCCCAGGATGTTCCGCACCGAAATGCCAGGCTCGCCGACTCGGACCCGCGGCCTGGTCAGCAACAGCACTGCCGCCGCACCGAGTACGCCGATGCCGATCATCGCGAACTGGTCCGCGGGCCGGAAGTTCACGCCCGTCGAACCATGACGCAACAGAATGCCGCCTGCGGTGAATCCGGCGACGAGCAGCACCGCGACGGTCCATGCGGTCCGCACCGCGCGATGCGGCCGGACCTCGAGCTCCCACTCACCGGATCCCGGTTCGGCGGCCGAAGCGGCGCCCCTGCGCCAGATGCGGACGACCGGCATGGTTACGCGGACTGCCGCAGGGCGCGCAGCGTGAGCGCGGCGTCGAGCGCTGCCGCGGCGGCCTGTTCGCCCTTGTTCTCGGCGGAACCGGGCAGTCCGGCACGGTCCAGTGCCTGTTCCTCGTTATTGGTGGTCAGCACCCCGTTCGCGACGGGTTTCCCGGCATCGAGCGACACCCGGGTCAGCCCGGCGGTCACCGCATCACAGACGTATTCGAAATGCGGTGTGCCACCACGGATCACCACACCCAGTGCGACCACCGCGTCGTGCGAGCGGGCCAATTCCTGCGCGACCACCGGCAATTCCATCGCACCAGCGCACCGCACCACGGTGATGTGCTCGACGCCCGCCTCCTTGGCCACCCGCTCCGCATTCGCGACCAGCGTGTCGCAGATCTGGGTATGCCAGCGCGAGGCGACGATACCGAGCTTCAGCTCCTTGGCATCCGACAGCTCGAAGCTGGGTACGCCAGTGCCGCTCATGCCTGCGCCTCGCTGACGCTCGGCTCCGGCGTGCGCGATGCGCGCTGTGAGATGGTTCGCTCGCTGCGCTCGCTCATCGATTTCCTTTCCAGGCTGCCTCGACGTGAGAAATCACTGCGCGGTCTCGCCGAGATCGAGTTCGTCCAGCCCGATCAGGTCGTGACCCATCCGGTCCCGCTTGGTGCGCAGGTACCGCAGATTCTCGGCATTCGCGCGCAACGGCATCGGCACCCGTTCGGTGATCTTCAGCCCGTAGCCGTCCAGTCCGACGCGCTTGGCCGGATTATTGGTGAGCAGGCGCATGGACCGAATCCCGAGATCCACCAGGATCTGTGCGCCGGTGCCGTAGTCACGGGCGTCTGCGGGCAACCCGAGTTCCAGATTCGCGTCGACGGTGTCATGGCCGGAATCCTGCAGCTGGTAGGCCTGCAGCTTGTGCATCAGCCCGATGCCGCGGCCCTCGTGTCCGCGCATGTAGAGCACCACACCGCGCCCCTCCTTGGCCACCATCTCCAGTGCGGCATCGAGCTGCGGACCGCAATCGCAACGCAGCGAACCGAAGACGTCACCGGTGAGGCATTCGGAATGTACCCGCACCAGCACATCGTCACCGTCGTCGATATCGCCACGGACCAGCGCGACATGTTCGACATCGTCATAGATGCTCTGATAGCCGACGGCCTTGAATTCGCCGTGCGCCGTAGGGATCCTGGCCTCGGCGACCCGAACGACCTGCTTCTCGTGCTTGCGCCGCCAGGCGATCATTTCCGCGATGGAGATCAGCGCCAGGTTGTGCTCATCGGCGAACACGCGCAATTCCTCGGTGCGGGCCATATGGCCCTCGTCCTTCTGGCTCACGATCTCGCAGATGACACCGGCGGGCTGCAAACCGGCCATCCGCGCCAGATCGACCGCGGCCTCGGTGTGGCCCGGACGACGCAGCACGCCGCCCTCCTTGGCGCGCAACGGAACAACGTGACCGGGACGGGTCAGATCGTCGGCCTTCGCGTTCGGGTCCGCGAGTAGCCGCATGGTGGTGGCACGATCGGCGCCGGAGATACCGGTGGTGACGCCATCCCTGGCATCGACCGAAACGGTGTATGCGGTGCCGTGCTTGTCCTGGTTCTGCGCGTACATCGGCGGCAGGCCGAGCCGATCGCAGTTCTCACCCGTGAGCGGCACACAGATATAACCCGAGGTGTAGCGAATCATGAAGGCGACCAGCTCGGGGGTCGCCTTCTCCGCCGCGAAGATGAGGTCACCCTCGTTCTCGCGGTCCTCGTCGTCGACGACGACAACCGCCTTACCGGCAGCGATATCGGCGACTGCGCGCTCGATGGTGTCGAACCTGGTCACGTCTGTTGTGCTCCATCTCGAAATAGGTGCCCCCATACAGTACGGCGTCGACCGCGACTCGCCGCCGCCCGGCCGGGTCAGCCGCGTTGTTGGAGACGTTCGACGTATTTGGCGATGACATCGACTTCCAGGTTCACCGTGGTACCGGCGGCGGCGCCGCCGAGGTTCGTCATGGAAAGGGTGGTCGGGATCAGCGAGACCTCGAACCAGTCCCGATTGCCGTCGGCGGCGGGCGCGGCGGCGATGCCGAGACCCGAGACGGTCAGCGAGATGCCGTCGACGGTTATCGAACCCTTCTCCACGACATAGCGGGCGATCGCGTCGGGCAGCGAGATTCGCACGACCTCCCAGTTCTCCGAGGGCGTGCGCGCGAGCACGGTTCCCGTGCCGTCGACATGGCCCTGTACCAGATGGCCGCCGAGCCTGCTGTTCAGCGCGGCCGCACGCTCGAGGTTGACCCGCGAACCCGTACCGAGTCCGCTGATGCTGGAGCGGTTCAGCGTCTCCTGCATCACGTCGACGGTGAACGAATCACCGTCGACCACATCGACAACGGTCAGGCAGACGCCGTTGACGGCGATCGAATCACCATGTCCGGCATCGGAAGTGACCAGCTTGCCCCGAATCGTCAGCCGAGCGGCATCGGCCAGCTCTTCGGTGGCGACGATCTCGCCGAGTTCCTCGACGATGCCTGTGAACATGCCTTGACTCCCTGTCGCGTTGTTTCTACGGTTGCCGAACAGCCGGGATCCGGCGCCTATTCCCATCGGTTCGCCGATCCCTCCCCAGCCTAACGACGCCAGGTCGTAGACGACACCGCGGTTCTGTCCAGCGGTCGGCCGAAACCGCGACCCGGTATGTGCCTCGGGAAGCAGACCGCAGGCCACCTCGGAGCGCGCCGAACCAGCGACAATTATTTTTCGGAGCTGAATAGTCGACGACTGCGCCAAAAAATGGCCGTTTCCACGCCGACGATAACTATTTATTCCTATTCAGGTGACACGATGAATAGATTTCATACTTCGCGCACACCGTCGAATCCTCGGTTGTACCCAGCCGAGACACACTTACACCAAAACCTTGCGCAGGCCGGAAAACGGTCGCAAGATTGTTACGCAGCCGATTCCTATCGTTCAACTTCGACGCGAGCGTTCAGTGCGGAACCGGTTCGGCCCGGCCCCGACGCGGTCCGGCGAGTTCGCCCCAGGGAAATCCACCACTCGAGGAGGCCGGAGACAGCAGTGGGTCAAATCAGGTTCGACACCAATGGGGGTGTTGCGTGACCGCTCTTGTCGATTCGACGCTGGAAGTTCGCTGTGTGCAGTACCGGTGCGAATTTCATATGCCGGCATCGATCGACCCGACCTCGCGCCGCATCCTGCTCCATATCGGCACCCATTACGGCGCGATCACGATGCCCGCCGAACTGGGCCAACAAGTACAGCAGCAGCTCTTCCAGACACAGATCGCCGCACCGGTGGTCCACCATCCGCGAGCCAGGCGCTGGACCTTCATCACCGGCCCGGCCCAGCCCGAAACCCTCAGCCCGGCCGTCTCAGCCGAGCTGTTCCGGCTCTACGCGACCGTCGCCTGCGCCGGGAGTCAGGTCGTGCTGCCGTCACCGGATGACGAACGCACCGGCTATCGCATTTGGATCCAGCCGCCGGAAAACGCGACCACCCTGCCACCGCTCACCGCGGTGATCGAGGCGACGCGTGCCATCGGCGGCCGGAAAGTGCCGCCCGCTAGCAGATTCGCGATCTAGGAGCTGCGCAGCGCCGCGGCCTGCTGCCGCAGCTTTTCGACGGTCGCACCCGGATCATCGGTGTTGTAGACCGCGGATCCAGCGACGAAACAATCGATGCCCGCCGCCGCGGCGGCCTCGATGGTGTCGGCATTGATGCCGCCGTCGATTTCCACGATCAACCGCAATTCACCCGCGTCTACCAGCCGGCGCACGATACGCGCCTTTTCCAGCACATGCGCGATGAACGACTGCCCGCCGAAGCCCGGCTCCACGCTCATCACCAGCAGCGTGTCGAAGTGGCGCAGAATTTCCAGATAAGGCTCGATCGGCGTATTCGGCTTCACCGAAAGACCCGCCTTGGCGCCGGCCGCGCGAATATCGCGAGCGACCGCGACCGGATCGTCGGTCGCCTCGGCATGGAAGGTGACGTTGTACACACCCGCCTCCGCGTAGGGTGGGGCCCAGCGGCCCGGATCCTCGATCATCAGATGGCAGTCGAGCGGAATGTCGGTGGCCTTCAACAGACTTTCGACCACCGGGAGTCCGAGGGTGAGATTCGGCACGAAGTGTGCGTCCATCACATCGACGTGCAACCAATCGGCGCTATGCACTGCTTTTGCCTCGTCCGCGAGGCGTGCGAAGTCGGCGGACAGGATGGAGGGGGCGATCATCGGCGTGGTCGGGCGCATAAACGTCGAAGAGGACACATCGCGGGAGCTTACCGGTACCGGGGGTTGCTCCGGCCGGGAGTGGGTAGCCTGCATAAGGTGATCAACATTTCGGCGGAAGAGGGGCTCTACAGCACCCCGGTGGAGATTAGGGTGGCGGCGTCGGTTACGCAGCTGCCGATCGTGCGTGGGCTCGCCGAAACACTGGTGCTGCTCAGCGATTTCACCCTCGACGAGGTGGCGGATATCCGGCTGGCCGTCGACGAGGTGTGCTCGACGCTGATCGCGGTCGCGGCACCGGCCACCAGCCTGCACTGCCGGTTCACCGTCGGCGATACCGAACTACTCGTTCGGGTCACCGGCCTCGCGGCGACCGAGGGACTGCCGGATCAGCGCAGCTTCGGCTGGCATGTGCTGCGTACCCTCACCGATGAAGTACAAGCGACACAGGACCCGTTCGACTCGGCAGCATCCGGATATCCGACGACGGTGGAGTTCCGTCGGGTCCGGGGGAAAGCGTAGTGGCGGACGAGAACACCCTGTCCGACGCCGAGCAGGACGACGACGCCGAACCCGCGCTGACCGAAGAGGCCGCAGAGGAAGTCGAGACCCTGCAAGCGTCCGGCGCGGGTTATGACGATGTCGGCGCGCTGTTTCAGCAGCTCGCCGCCAGTAAACCGGGCACCGCGCGGCATACCGCGTTGCGTGCCGAGCTGATCAGCCGGTGCATTCCGCTTGCGGATCACATCGCGCGCAAATTCAGTGGGCGCGGTGAGCCGTTCGATGATCTCACGCAGGTGGCGCGGGTCGGTTTGGTCCATGCGGTGGACCGTTTCGATATTTCGCGTGGCTCGAATTTCCTGTCCTTCGCGGTGCCGACGATCATGGGCGAGGTGCGTCGCTATTTCCGCGACAACACCTGGGCCATGCGGGTGCCGAGACGGGTGAAGGAGACCCATCTACGCATCGGCGCGGCCATCGACTCGCTCTCGCAAACCCTCGGCCGCTCCCCGACCGCGAAAGAGATTGCAGCCGAGCTCGATGTCGATCCCGACGAGGTCACCCAGGCCGTCATCGCGGGCAATGCCTACCAGCCGAGCTCCATCGACGCCGCCTCACTCGGCCGTGATACCGAGGCCTCGCTGCTGGACACCCTCGGCGAGGAGGAATCCCAATTCGACCGGGTGGAGGAATATGTCGCGATCCGTCCACTGCTGGCCGGACTCCCGGAGCGCGAACGACGCATCCTCACCATGCGTTTCTTCGAATCGATGACGCAGACCCAGATCGCGCAGCGCATGGGTATCTCGCAGATGCATGTCTCGCGCATTCTCGCGAAAACCCTTGCGCGCCTGCGCGACCAGTCGGCCCGCGACTGAGCACCCGGTACAGTCGGCGCCCCTGCTGTTTGCGAGTTTCGCGGATGCCGACAGCCACCAGGCAGCGTCGAGCAATTCACAGAGTTGATCGGCCCCGATCCGGTCGATGAGGATGCAGGGATATCCGTCGTAGTGCGGGGTGGTGTCGAAGGCCGGGTCCCACCGGAGGCGGGCACGGCCTGCTTCGCCGCCATCTCGCACAGCAGGACGAGTCCGTCCTCGGCCTCCGTCCGCAGTCGCGCGAACCGCTTCCCGTTCACCTTCAGCGCGGGGCAGCGCCATCATGTCGATTCGGCCACCTCGGGAAGTTCGGTTGCCAGCGCCACGAACTGCTCCCATGTCATCGCCATGGGAGCAGTCTGCGCCGCCGACCTGCCGGGGTCTTGGACGAATGTCGTCCCTTCGCACCCCGGACGACCTCGGCAGGCTGCCGGAGCCTCGGGCTCAGGTGCTATTCCAGCGGCTTACGCAGGGCAGCCAGGAACATGGCGTCGGTGCCGTGGCGGTGCGGCCAGAGCTGGGCACCGGGGCCGTCGCCGAGATCGGTGACGCCGGGCAGGAGGTCCCGGGTGTCGAGTTGAATGGCGTCGGTGCGGCGGGCGGCGTCGGCGACCACGGCGACGGTCTCCAACAGGTGCGGGGAGCAGGTCGAGTAGAGGACCACGCCGCCGGGGCGC